>JACCED010522818.1_pt1 | contig 66634 bp, 60 predicted proteins | sample 7455021 | NCBI WGS metagenome assembly JACCED01 (sample SAMN15323456, study PRJNA562643) | freshwater metagenome | isolation source: river surface water | place: USA:Blue River Watershed | collected 2017-08-19 | reverse complement strand
ATTGATTTTTGCATTAGGGGAATGCCATTTAAAAATTAAAGAATACTCCAAAGCCGAACAATATTTCTCGAAGATCGCCAAGTTTAACCCTCCTTACGAAATTGCCTTTCGAGCAAAAATGGCTCAAGTAACCATTCTGAGCGAGCAGCAAGAAAACTACGGAAAAGCCAATTCCATTTTGGCCAAGATGTTAAAGGACGATAAAAATTTAGATTTCCGAAGCAGCATCTACCTTACCATGGGGCACAACGAAATCAAGGCGAAACGGGATGCAATTGCTATAAAACGATACCAACAAGCGGTGTATATTGCCGAAGACAAGGTGCAAAAGACCAATGCTTATCTCGCTTTAGGCGATTATTATTTTGGCAAGAAATTATACGCTGGTAGCGCCCGTTATTACGATTCGGCATTCAAAATCATCGATGAAAAACACCCAAACTTTCAAGCTATAACAACCAAAAACGATGTATTAGGTGATTTATTGAAGGAGGTTTTGGTGTTTACCGAGCAAGACAGTTTGCTGAAAATGGCCAAAGATGCGGACTGGCGATCCAAAAAAATTGCCGAGGCTATAGCACGAGAAAAACTTGAAGCACAACGAGCAGCCGATGCGGAAAAAGCAAAACAACAGTCGAAAAACAGCGGTGGCAACACTCCTGGTGGATTTCCTGGTAATCCTGATTTTGCACCCATGAATGCCGGGGGGGGTGGAATGCCCACGATGGGGGGCAGCGCTTCCTTTCCATTCTACACCGCAGCCCAACGTACTAAGGGTATTCAAGACTTTGAACGACTGTGGGGAAAACGAAGCAATACCGATTATTGGCGATATTCTAACCGAAAAACGGATGTTGAAAATAATTCATCCGAAAGCAAGAATCCAGAAGACAAAACCGAAACAAAAAATGGTAATCCGGCATTGGCAGGTAATAACAATGGTGGCGGCAACAAAGGCTCCGGTACTATTGAAAAATCTACTGCCGCAGACAGCAGTTTGATGCCGAAGAATATTCCTGCCGAAGAAAAACGCTTCTATACGCCCCTCCCCTTTTCTCCATCGGCCCAAAAAGAGGCACTTGCTAAAATTGAAAAATCGACCTTCAATGCGGCTCAAATTTATCAAACCCGACTTGCGGAACCAGCCACCGCCATCGAACTATACAATCAACTGATCAACCGATTTCCAAAATCCGAATACGCCCCGCAAGCGCATTACGAAGTGGTTAAACTGTGTCGTTCCACCGGTGATTACGCCATGGCCGATGCTGTCAAGTCTAACCTCATCGAGAAATACCCAAAAAGTATCTATGTTCGGATGCTGGAGAGTAATTCAACAACCGAAATTACCAATACAGGCAAAGGTTCAAAATCCATTGATAGTATGTTGACGGTGATTTCGGGATATTTTGTAGACGAAAAATACGAAGATGTTATCAATGCTAAAAAGTTTGTAGACAAGCAGTTTGCAGGAAACGAGTACCAAGCCCAATTTGATTTTATTTACGCAAGTGCATTTATACGCTCGGGAAATACGAAGAAAGGCATTGATTTAATGGAGCAAGTTTCGGCGGATTATCCCACCCATTCGGTTGGGTTTAGGGCCAAAGATATTTGCGAAGCATATCGCAGGTTGGAAGCTGAAAAAGCGCAGAAAGAATCGGCGAGCAATGCTTCTGCTACCAATCCAAATGGATCAAATTTGAGTTCCGATAACACCGCGGTGAACAGTCCCGTAACCGTGGCATCCACCGGCGCTTCTGTTTATAAAAAATGGGATGGCAAATCCGAAAAATTGGTGATTTTCGCAATACCTAAAGGTACGAATGTAAACCTAACTCGATCCAGTTTAAGCGATTTTGCAAAGAAGAATTTTTCCTTTGAAACGCTAGAAATTTCTACCGCTATACCCATTGGGTCCATGATGGTAATTAGTATCCGAAACTTCTCAAAACCCACCGAGGCGGATAATTTCAATGACTATTTAATTCGTTCGGCCGATTTATTTCTGTCCAAAGGTATCATGGAGTATAAATCCGGAGCTATCACGTTCGAAAATTATGCTCAACTCACCAAAACACTGGACTTGAAGTCGTATTGGGAGTTTTTACAGGGCAACTAATAACCGTGTGGAAATTTGGGGATGGTCTAATGATTTGGCCTAGCATTTAAGGCTTATATTCGCATATTATTCCTATGACCAAGGGCAAAAACTCCGAATTTTCATTCATTCCATTGTTCTGGAAAATTATGTTCGGCGGCACGGCTGCAGTTTTTTTAATTTTCTTATTAGCTACGTTGGGAGCATTGGGCGAAATGCCGGATGTAGAAGATTTAGAAAACCCAAAAAATGCCTTAAGTTCTGAGATTATCGGTGATGACGGCTCGTTAATGGGCTCGTTCTATTTAGAAAATCGCATCAACACCTCACACAAAGACATTGCACCCTGTGTATTTCAAGCATTAGAAGCAACGGAGGATGTGCGATTTCGAAAACATTCTGGAATTGATGTTCGAGGAACCATTCGCGCAGTTATGGCCTTAGGACAGGACGGCGGGGCGAGTACCCTCACCCAACAATTAAGTGAAAATTTATTTTATCGGTTTAACAAACCCAAGAATAAATTCCTCATGGTACTACAGAAAATCAAAGAATGGGTAATTGCGGTAGAATTGGAGCGCCGATACACCAAGGATGAAATCATTACCATGTACCTCAATACGGTTCCATTTTCGGGAATATCGTTTGGAATTGAGGCGGCATCCAAGGAGTTTTTCAATAAAAAACCACTGAATTTGGAAATAGAAGAGGCAGCAGTTTTGATTGGAATGCTGAAGGCTAACCATCGTTATAACCCTAAATTCAATCCCGACAAATCGTTACAAAGAAGAAACACGGTGTTGGAGCAGATGAACAAATACGGATTTTTAACAGACGATAGTACCGAACTATTGAAGAATAAAAAAATCGTATTGAATTATCGTTCGGCCGAAATGGACGGAATGGCACCCTATTTTAAGTATTATTTAGGAGAATATTTGAAACCATGGTGCAAAGAACACGGGGTAGATTTGTACCGAAGTGGTTTAAAAATCTACACTACGTTAAATCCTAAACTCCAGCAATATGCTGAAACAGCGGTAAGAACACACATGCCTAAATTGCAGAAGCAATTTTACACTTCCTGGGGCAAAGAAAAACCTTGGCGATACATCACGAACTATGCTGTAATTCCAGGATTTATTGAAAATGCATTGAAAAGAACGGAGCGTTACAAAGGTTTGCAAGAACAATTGGGTGATGACAGCACTAAAATTTTCGCCGAGTTGAAAAAGCCGATACGGATGACAGTTTTTTCTTGGAAAGGCGATTTGGATACGGTGATGTCGGTGTATGACAGTATGGCGTACATCAAAAAGATACTTCAAGCGGGATTTATTGCGGTGGAACCAGAGTCTGGACACGTGAAAGCATGGGTAGGCGGTGTTAATCACAAATATTTCAAGTACGATCACGTAAATCGAAATGCTCGCCGACAAGTGGGATCAACCTTTAAGCCCATCGTGTACGCAACTGCCATCGATATTAATCAATTCACCCCGTGCACGGAATTTGACCGCGAACGTACGGTGTTTTATTCGGGGGGAGAAGAATGGTCGCCTAGAAACGCCGATGGCAAATCTGGAGGTCGATGGACGATGAGTAAAGGGTTGGCATTATCGGACAACCTAATTACAGCTCAAATCATGAAGAGTTTGGGCGAAGACGCACCGGAAATCGTGGTGAAATTTGCTGAACGTGTAGGTATCGAAGAAAACCGTATCCCAAAAGTTCCTTCCATTTGTTTGGGAACCATGGAGTTGAGCCCATTTGAAATGGCATCAGCCTACAGTGCTTTTGCAAATAACGGATTATGGATTGAACCTACCTTCCTGCTCCGAATCGAAGATAAAAACGGCAACGTGCTTCAAGAATTTAATAATCCAGCAACGGATCAGGTATTAAGTGCACAAAAAGCGTACATGATGTTCCGCATGTTGGAAAACGTTGTGAACGGCGGTACGGGGTCTAGGCTCCGCGGTGCAGATTTCGCATTGGAAGGACATGTTGCCGGCAAAACAGGAACTACCCAAGGCTCTGCAGACGGTTGGTTCATGGGATTAACCAAAAATTTGGTTTGTGCTACTTGGGTGGGTGCCGATGATCCCAGTGTTAGAATTCGTGGAGGCTTACTAGGTCAAGGTTCCGTCATGGCACTTCCCATCTACGGCTACTTCATGAAAGAAGCACTGAAAGACAAAAGCACCGGGGTTAGCTCCGAAGCCTTAAGTCCGCCTGAGGGTTTTGATGAGAGTATCTTACAGTGTACGAAAAAAACCAAAAACAGTCCAGGCGATGATAAACGAACGGACGATCTAGGGAATTGATTGATTCGATGATTTAGGTTAACGATCATTATAATGCCCTCTGATTTGGTTAGCCGCAAATTAGGTTCACCGCAAATTCAACACACTCTTCATTTTTTCCAATTTTCATTTGAAATACTAATTTTTATTCCTATCTTTGCACCCCTTAAAAACGCATTTTTTGTATGAAACCTGATATTCATCCTAAGACCTACCGTAAAGTTGTGTTCAAAGACATGAGCTGCGACTATACTTTCCTTACCCACAGTTGTGTAGATACTAAAGAGACCATCAAGTGGGAAGATGGTAACGAATATCCATTGTACAAGTTGGAGATTTCTTCACAATCGCACCCTTTCTATACGGGTAAGCAGAACTTGGTAGATACTGCAGGACGTATCGACAAGTTCATGAAGCGTTACGCCAAGAAATAACAAGCAAAAGAGTAAATTTTTTCATAATAGGGAGGTCGTTTTACGGCCTCCTTTTTTATTTGGCCTTGTTAACCCCTGGTTTTAATTGCCTACTGACTACTTATTAAAAATTGTTTATTTTTAGCTTTACTTAAAAGCCTATTTAATCTAGCATTGTATTTTTCTTCGCACCATAGATTTTTCGTTCAGCTTATAAATTATCTATATAGATATTTTTGTTCATTGCTGGTGGATTTTTACCCATGTGGATTGACTAAATTTGTGCTATGATCATCCGGTTTTTTGAATCCACACATATCGCCAATCTATATCCACTAACACTTACCAGACCAGCGGCAGATTTGCGATGTGGAATTTTAACCATTGCCGAAAAATGGGCGATGGATTTATCGGCTGTCGAATATGGATTTGAATTTAATTCGGAAAATCTAATTCATACTTCAGAGGAAATACATGGAAACAGTGAAGGCAATGGCGCTGTGAACTCGGAAAAAGTGAAGGGTGAAAAATTAGCGGCAGAAAATCGCCAATATTTATCGGATAAATTTCCCATTCCACAAGGCAAAACCACCCATTATGTCAACGGACATATACTTCCCTACCCTGCTTTAGTTAGTTCTGTTAAACAATTAGGTCCAACGGAATCGCTGTGGCAAAATGAGACATTAATAGCTTGCGGGTCAGAAGCTTGGTCGCAGCGTTTTCCCAATAAAACTGTATGGACTGGCGAAATCAAAACCATCGATAGACCCTACCATATTTTTGGATTTAATGGTCAAGAAATCAACGCCGACTTTACCCGATTAACAGTAGCAAGAACTTCACAAACACTAAACGATAGTAATCGACAGTTTGGGGCACACCCCATTTTTATTGAAGAAGGAGCGAAAGTAAATTTTGCCATACTAAACACCAACGATGGCCCAATTTATATTGGCAAAAACGCCGAAATCATGGAAGGAAGTTTGGTGCGAGGTCCCTTTGCGCTATGCGAAGGCGCTGTCCTCAAAATGGCAACCAAAGCCTATAGCAATTCTACATTGGGACCTTATTCCGTAGCCGGTGGTGAAATTTCCAACGTTGTTTTCTGGGGCTATAGCAACAAAGGGCACGATGGGTTCTTAGGGAATGCAGTAATTGGAGAATGGTGTAATTTGGGTGCCGATACCAATGCTTCCAATTTAAAAAATACTTACGATGACGTAAAAGTCTGGAATTATAGAACCAGTAGGTTTGATAAAAGTGGAGTTCAATTTTGCGGCTTAATCATGGGCGACCACAGTAAATGCGGTATCAACACCATGTTCAATACGGGAACTGTGGTAGGTGTGGCTTGCAATATATTCGGATCCGGTTTCCCAAGGAATTTTATTTCTGATTTCAGTTGGGGCGGCGCCCAAGGCGTTGTAACTCATCAATTAACGGCCGTTGATAAAACAGCTACTTTAGTGATGCCTCGTAGAAAACGAGAGTATTCCGAAATGGAAAGAAACATTATCCACGAGGTATTTAGCCGATGGGCGAGCAAAGAATAACAAATTGTACACAGTGATCTTTTTGTAGATTTAAATCGATAATTTGCGGCTCGAAAAACAGGGACTGCCTGTTGATAATCAAAGTATTAAATCCAAACCAAAGGCAAACCTATTTGTTTTATTCATAACTAAACTAGTATCAATCAGATGTTATTTTCCGGTCCTAAATCCGTTATTTCCAACATTCAAATCATTTGCATTTTTATCGGCTGCAGTTTAGGAATTTCAAGTTGTACCATTGAAAAACAATACCATTCCTGGGGGTGGAAAATAAATCCATCAAGTTCTATTGCCCGCAACAATGGATTGAAGGAAAATTCCTCAAAAAACACAACAACCCCAACGATTCGTCGAATTAATAAATCCACAATTTATAAAATGGATGATGCTACCGCGCTTCAAAATCCAAAAGGTAATGGTCAACCACATCATTCGAAAATAAATTTCTTTTTCAGTGAAATTTCACCCAATTCAACGGCAATAAAATACTCAACAAATCATTTTAACAATCTAAGTACTCATTCGATTGATTGGCTAGCTAAACCCCAGGATACGGTGTTCTTCCCAGAGAAATACCAACACCGCAAACACGGCACCCTGTACCTTCCTCAAATTAAAAACGAAGATGAGTTTAATGCCGCAACAACCTATGCAAATTCAAAAGATGTATCGGCATGGAATTGGTTTGATCGGGGTCATATCTCGGCCAAAATCGCCTTGTATTGGCTGTTCGCCTTTATGGCCATGATAATTATCATCGGACTAGGAAACATTTCTTTGGCTGGAGTTGCGTCAACTACCCGAAAAACTATTACCACCGTTTTAATAATTGTCCCCGCAATTTTGTTTGCTATCGGATATATATGTTATTTATTGGGAACGTTTTCCATATGGAAAGCAAACAAATTATACAAAAACGCTTTATATAAATTGCCCTACGATTTAAAGTTAAAAGCAGATGCAATTATCATGCATGCTCGAATTCCTTATGTAAGTAAAGGAGCTACTTTACGACATGCTAAACGCATTTTAAGTTCCTACCCCAACGATAGAAATGGGGAATGGCTGGAAGATGTGAGCAAAACAAAACGTGAAATTGAAACAGGAAGAACTTCGCTCACTATTAATAACTGGAGCCGAATGAGAACCGTTGGCTTCATAGCAACCTTGTTTATTGTTGCATTTTTAGCAATAAAATTTTTATAATTTGCATTTAATCCAACTTAATTACATTATTCTTTTTTTATACATCCAAGTGAGTTACTTTTGCAATCCTTTTGCAAAACAACTTAAACAAGGATGAAAAATAAGTACGTAGATCTAATCAATCAAACTTTTTATTTTCCCACGGAAGAATTTCAATTAGACGATGATAACGATTTGGAATTTCACGGAATTCCATTGATGGATTTGATCGAACAATACGGAACTCCGTTAAAATTCACGTATTTACCTAAGATATCGGAGAACATTCAAAAAGCTAGAACTTGGTTCAATGTTGCTATTGCTAAGGCAGATTATCAAGGTAAATACTATTATTGCTATTGCACCAAAAGCAATCACTTTAGTCATGTTATTGACGAAGTACTTAAGAACAATGTACATATTGAAACCTCATCGGCCTTCGATATAAACATATTAGAAACCTTACATGAACAAGGTAAAATTGCAAAAGATAAATACGTTGTCTGCAATGGATTCAAAAAAGAAAACTACATTGAGAACATTGCTAACCTTATTAATAACGGTTGGACCAATGTATTCCTGTGATGGATAACCACAATGAAATCGACTTACTTACCCAATATACTGACAAGCCTGTTACCGTAGGTATCCGAATTGCGGCGGAAGAAGAGCCCAAATTTGAATTCTATACTTCCAGACTTGGAGTGGGTTACAAAGATTTGGTGAACTTCTACCGAACCAAAGTAAAACGTAACAAGAATGTAAAGTTGAAGATGTTACACTTCTTCATCAATACAGGTATTTACGACACTGCTTATTACTGGAATGAACTCCATAAGTGTCTTCGTGTGTATTGCGAATTAAAACGCGAATGCCCTGATTTGGACACCTTGAATATTGGCGGCGGTTTTCCTATCAAGAACTCCATGAGCTTTGATTACGATTATGAGTACATGGCAACGGAAATTGTTTCTCAGATTAAACAAGTTTGCAGCGAAAACAACATCCCTGAACCGGATATTTTCACCGAATTCGGGTCGTTTACAGTAGGTGAAGCCGGAGGAACCATCTTTTCTGTATTGGATCAAAAGTCGCAAAACGACAGAGAAAAATGGAACATGATCGATTCCAGTTTCATGACTACCCTACCCGATTCATGGGCAATAAACAAGAAGTTTGTGATGCTTCCTATCAATCGTTGGCACGAAGAATACGAACGTGTATTGTTAGGCGGAATTACCTGTGATAGTGACGATTACTACAACTCAGAACAGCACGTAAATGCCATTTATCTTCCCAAGTTTGATAAAGAAGACCCCTTATACATAGGATTCTTTCACACGGGGGCCTATCAAGAAAGCATAGGCGGATACGGTGGGATTCAACACTGCTTAACCCCAGCGCCGAAACATGTAATTATTGATCGTGACGAAAACGGAGACCCACATTTCCGATTGTTCTCCAAGGAGCAGAGTTACAAAAGCATGCTTAAAACCTTGGGATATATGTAATAGTGGGTGGTATTCCGCTAACGATTTATTTTGTAATAGGCTTCAGGTTTATTTCTTCGTCTTGGGCTTATTGAGGTAATGATTTATTTAGTTGTTGATCGATTGGTCTTGATCCAATGCAATAATCCATACCCTGCGGCGGCTATCAAACCGTTGATTATCAATATCTCAAAACCGAAGATATAATCTCCAAACCATGGACCTCCATTGGGATTTATTGTGTAAACTATGGATTCTAGTATATTAAATTTACCAATGTCCCGTTGAGCTGCCCAAACACCTGAAGCATCTGTGCTTTTTAAGAAATAAACAAGTATTGGAGCAATTATCGACCATACCACTACGGCCTTTCCGGTAGGTTTCCAGGAAGTAAACATCCCTACCAAAAACAAACCAAGCAATGGGCCGTAGGTATAACTCGCTACCATCAAAACGGTATCGATTAAAGACGATGAATTAAGCCATCGAAAAAACAAAATGGCCAAAAACAACAATGCCGCAAATACCAAATGGAGCTTTTTGCGAACCCTGGTTTTCCTTTGCTCGCTCCACTGGGAGCGTTTATCGGCCTGAAGAAAATCGAAATAGATAGAGGTTGTTAGGGTTGTTAATACACTATCCGCACTGGAAAAGGTGGCAGCACTCAAACCCAATACAAACGCCAGCGGAACTAACCATGGGGCGCCAAATAGAGAAAGGTTGGTTTTCAATGCGAGCATCGGCAACAAACCATCGGGATACGGCTTGCCATCTTGGGTAGGGAATGGAAAACTTGCACCGAATTTTTCGACGTATTCGTACATCATTACACCTAAACTTAAAAAGACAATATTCACTAAAAATATTACTCCTGCAGTAGTTAACATGTTCTTTTGCGCCTCCCCCAACGATTTACAGCTCAGGTTCTTTTGCATCATATTCTGATCCAAGCCCGTCATTACTACACACATAGCCGCACCACCCAAAAAATGCTTCCAAAAGTAATTTTTGGCCATGGGATTCCACTCAAAAATCGTGGAAAGTGAATTTTGAGCTATCCGTATCCAGGGAGCATCGCTCACCCCCTTATTCCAAAAATCCATCCATTCGGTTGAAAATAACAAGCCCAATAAGCAAATGGACACCCCACCAATTAAAAAGACACTCTGCAATGCATCGGTATATACCAAGGTTCCTATCCCCCCTTTGTAGGTGTAGGCCAAAATCAGCAGAATAATAATTACCACCGATAAAGCGAAAGGAATTTCCATGGCATCAAACAGATATCGTTGTAAAATAGCAGCGGTTAAATACAATCGAGCAGCACTCCCCATCAATCGAGAAAGAACAAAAAATCCAGATCCAGTTTGCTGATGTAATGGAGAAAATCGATCGCCTAAATATGTATAAATACTCGTCAGTTGCGTTCTGTAATACAAAGGAAGCAACACATACGCAATAACTACATAACCCAAAACATACCCCAAAACCACCTGCATATAACTCCAATGCGCCGTTTTTACACTGCCAGGAACAGAAATAAATGAAACGCCACTCATGGAATCGGACAACATCCCTAACGCCACTAACCACCATAGACTCTGTCGATTCCCTACAAAATAACCATCCGAGGTAGCTTTTTTACCAGTGATATAACCTATTCCCAATAACAGGCCGAAATAACTCAATAAGGCGATACCGATAAACAGGGCTGACATGATTTGCTAACTTTTTATTTGGTTGGATATGTAGGTTGTTGGATATTCCGACGGTTGATATTTTGCTGGCTGATATTTTGACGATTGATATTTAGCTGATTTGATATTTCGATGGCTTTTATTTCGATAGATGGATATTAGACTGGATTCAACACTACTTCTTTCCAGGAGCATTATTCAACGGCAAGTTTGTAGGTAGCTTGAACTTTTTTCCATACAATAACAACTCCAAACTCTCTTTATTTAATTGTTTCTCTCCCAGCGGATTTAAGGGCAAATAAAACAGCAAATTATTTTTTAATTCTTCTAATTTTCTGAATTCGTCTCCATTCATCCCATAAATCTGACCTTCTTTATCCTCCACGATTATAGCCATAACCTTGGATGGATTTACTGATAAATTGTATTGATTGCTGGCCGGAAACCAAACAATCCTTTGGGGATCTTTAAACACGATAGCGCAACGCTGCACATCCAAAGGCGCTTTTCCTGCATTGGCCATTACCATTGTTAATTGCAAACCCGAATCCATCGTAACGGGCTGAGCAAAAGCAAATCTCCCCAAACTCCTTACTCTAAACGAATTACGGACCATTCCCTTCGGTGGCGCCGCCACTTCCAATGCAGCAGTTGAACTTTGATTTACGCTTGCTTTCCACTCATTTTGCATGTATAAATCGCTGGTTCGATGTCGTTGCGTTTGAATCATCACCACCTTGCTCATCAATTTATCAAACTTCATCTGCTCCAATTTCGCTAATCGCGGGTTGGATTTATATCGAATTTTAGGCTGCAATAATTCTATTTGCCATAACCCATCCGTTCCTCTCAACTGTAAAAACCAACGATCCCCACTTTTGAAGAAAAAATAATCCCAAAACTTCTGAACTCGGAAAAAATCTTGCATCACCAATTTCCGTTCCATTGCAGTTGAAAAAGCAAGCGGGTAATTGGATATCGACTTCAAATCAGGAAACAACCATTCGGTTTTGTCGTAAATATTGAATTCAAATACTCCATTTTCGGGGTTCGTTTTCGATGGATGTCTGCGAATTCCAACCGTTGAAGCGCCTCTTTTTAAAACAAATTGCTTTTCATTTTGCGCCTTTGTACCGGCTTTTTTAACGGCATATTCTACATATTTTTCAATTACAGCTCGGGTTTCATCGGGCCCCAACAGGTAATTAAACCCTTGTTTATTGATACGATCGGCCGTAGACACAAAATCCGTAGTTTGTCCGGTGGATGCTGTTTTAATTCCCGAATAAAACTCGGTAAAATCGATACACATCATCGCCCCATCATCAAATTTGTAATCGTACTCGAAAAAATTTTCCCATTTCCCTCCTTTGGCTGTATCATAAGCATACATCCTGCTCCAAGGATTGGGGTCGCAAACAAACCGCAATTCAATTTTCGCATTGGGATTTAGTTGCAAATTTTGAGACCCCGAATAGGCCTGCATATCCACCACCAACACACTGCTCAATGGGAATTTCTGCCCAATACTGTCGCGGGATTGAGTAACTCCATAGGCCAATTGCCTTACCGCATTATCCATCCACTTTACACGAAAGGTATACGAACCCGAAAATGGTTTTCCGGCCGAAGTAATCATGGCTTCTTTGGGTACTAAGATCATGGCTTTTCCTTCAACACTGAACAGTTGATCGGTAGCGGTACTGCCTAAAAATTCGTACCAACCGTCTTGAAACTGGGGGAATAATGGTTTGGATAATGGTTTTGGGAATGCTCCACGGGAGGAAATACCCTCGAGTGTTAGTCGTTCGGCGAAATCAAATTTCTTTCCTTCGGTAACATCCATCCAAGTGGCTTCCTCCTTGGGTGCTGCTACATCGGGGAACAGCTTGGTTAAAAATTGCTTTTCTGATTCGATTAATTCAGGATTTACCGAAAGATAATGAAAATCTAAACTTCTAAAAAGATTTTTAGTGATTTTACCTTCGTTGATTTTATCGGAAAATCCCAATTTCATCGCCACATCGCCATAATTCCATAGGTCTTTTTCTGTTGCCCAACTCAAGTTATCAATGATATTAAGGCGCTTCAACGACGGCATGAGCTTCACGTCGTTGCTTAGATGATACACACGATCCAAAGAAATCCCAAATTCTACCAATTGCGGCATAGTTTTCTGACAAGCCGCAATGGCGGGTTTACAACTATTTACATCAAACGGACCTACCAAATTGAGTCGTTTACACTGTTTCCAACTGGCTAAAAACGAATAATCGTCTGGAATAGAATTAAACACCAAAGTTACCCCTTGCATGAGACTCCAATTTGCATTGAGCAATTGGGTGTTTTCTGTCCCCTCGGGGATGTACAACACCAAGGAATTGAGCCATTCTAAGTGGGTTAAATCGTCATCCGATAGCACACCGGCATAACTTTGCAGCAACAATTCCTCCAGATTATCCATTTTGGAAATCAGGTGGGAAATAGCGGCAATATCTACCGGAGCATTCACTTTTACCCGTTGAACTTGGGTAAATTGAGGTAAATTGGTTTCCAAATAATCCAAATCTTGCTGATTGCGTATTTCCACGCTGAGGGTGTAGCCGGCTACCGCATTTTTGGGTCTTGAAAACTGAATCTGTGCGTAGGATTTTTTGGGGAAAAGCGCACAAGAACTAAGTGTTGCCAACAACAACGGCAACAAGCAACGAATAACTGTTGATTTTAAAACCATTTACCGAAGAGCGAACCCATTTTACCCAGCAATCCTTGGTCTAATCCCAAAAATTGCATAACGCCCTGTGCGTTGGGTGAATGTCCACCTTCTTCAAATTTTTGTTTTAATCCTGCAATTACAAAGCCTAAGATATTCACAGCAAGTGCCTTTTTTCGTTCGGCATCCCATTCCAAACCGTAATACGAGTTCACACAGGTATCGATCAATTCCTGATAAAAACTACTGCTCAATAACGACTCCGGGCTATTGGTAACGAGGGATTGCACTTCTTTAAGCTTACCGCTCATCATCAATTTTTGCAGGTATTGCATGGCCGATTGTACAGTGAGGTCTACATACACTTCCGATTGGGACTGTGTTAAACCAATCAACACCCCGTGAGTTGCGTGATATTGTCCTTTGAACTCGTTTATATATTCCTGTAGCTTCATAATCATTAGATAAATGTGCGGATATCGCACAGGGTATGTGTAATTTTTCCTGTTTCTATGGATTCGATACCGGCGGGAGTAATTTTATCAATCCTCACCCTGCCGTGGGCATGTATAATATACGAATTTTCGAGCAGAATTCCAACATGGGTCACTTTACCGTCTTTATTTGAAAAGTAGGCTAAATCTCCAGTATCCGCTGCTGCGAGGAGTTTTTTATTCCCCATTTTTACTTGCTGATTGGCATCGCGTGGCATTTTAATTCCCACCATTGCGGCAACTACCTGAACCAAACCGCTGCAATCCACACCCCAAATACTTCTACCACCCCATAAGTAGGGTGTGTTTAGAAATAACCGAGCGGTTTCTTGAATACGAAGCCCCAGTGGCTGGTTGGGTTGCAATAAGGTTTTGGATAACTGTCGCCAGGAATCAGCGCCTGATTTTCGAGCATATCGAAACGAAGTATCTCCAATTCGAAGCTGTTCCACGGCAGGAACCCAGGAGCCGGGCGATAATTGGATCACGGAATTTCCGGGTTGTGAGAACCCAAGTTGTTGACTATTATCGCTAACCCAAGCCGAATCAGCATCCACCACGATAGACCAATTCCAATGCATCCAACCTGCGGGTAACGGGAATAAATAATTTAAGGGGATCCACCCTATGTATCCATCGTGCAAGCATCGAACCTTCAACCAATCTCCATCCTGTTGCAAGGATTCGCAACGCTCGCCAAACAACAAGGCTGTTACCATTTCGGATGCCGAACTCGCCGAAACACGCAAAGGAACCCAGCTTTGCAGGCAAACAAACAAAACGGGATTGGCCGATATCATATTACAAATGTAAACGTGCTTTTCGGTCTAGCAAGACTTCATCGCTCTCAACGTGATCTGGATCAGGCACACAACAATCTACAGGACAAACGGCGGCACATTGGGGCTCCTCGTGAAAGCCTTTGCACTCCGTACACTTGTCTGGCACAATAAAATACACCTCATTCGATACGGGCGAAAACTTGTGTTTAACGTCCACTATGTCTCCATTCGCCATCAAAAATTCGCCTTCTACTTCCGTTCCATCGGCGATCGCCCATTCCACGCCCGCCTCATAAATCGCATTATTGGGACATTCGGGCTCGCAAGCTCCACAGTTAATGCACTCTTCGGTGATGATGATTGCCATAATTCGCCACAAATTTACGACATCAAAGTTGTATTTTCGAAGCCGTATTTGAATAATTCACCATGGAAATAGCGATTCTCAGCGACATACACGACAACCTCAAAAACCTAGACTGGACCCTCAACTTTTTAAAGGAAAGGAACATCCATCATGCCATCTTTTGCGGGGATTTTTGCTCTCCATTTGTTATAAATTCATTGGGGAAATCAGGGATTGAAGTACATGCGGTGTTTGGAAATAACGATGGTGACCGATTTAATATCCAGAAAAACGCACAAAATTTCCCGAACATACATTTGTACGGCGAATATTTTGGCGACGAAAACAATGTATTGGTATTGGATTCGGTTCGATTTGGATGCACACATTACCATTTTTATGCTAAAACGATGATCAAAACCAATTGGTACGATGTGGTATGTTATGGTCATTCCCACCAACAGCACAAACAAAAGTTTGGCAATGCATTGTTGATTAATCCCGGTGAAATTGCTGGAAATTTTTCATCGCCCAGTTTTGCGATTTACGATACACAATACCGGTCCTCGGAGTTTATCGAAATTATATAGGTTGTGGTTTAGCGCCCATTAATAGGATCAAACTGTAACCCACTCCACGCTTTACAAATCAACAAAAAAGCTATCCTAGGATAGCTTTTTTGTTAAGACCTGATGGCTGACTACAGCACATCAAATACTTTACATGATACAAAAATTCATATTCAATTCCCCAGAGGGAATTTTATAATGAAATTACAGTTTGTTTGTATTTGTTTTGCTAGGAGCAGGAACTGCCGTTGGAGTCTTAGGAGCACCAGCTTTCTCAGGGGCAGGAGCTGCTTTCAATGGAGAAGTTGGAGTTGCTTTACCCGTAATGGTTGGAGCCTGTCCTGAGGTTGCAGTTGGTGCAGGCGCAGCTTTCGAAGTTGGAGTAGTACGACCTCCAACCGATGGAACTTCGTTCAACGTAGACGTTGGTGCTTGTTTGGCAGGAGATGTTGCCGTAGAACCGTTTACATTGTTGGTTTTAGGAGCCATGCTAGCATCCGAAGTTGGAGCTTGTTTTGCTGGTGATGTTGGAGCCTGTTTCGCAGGTGAAGTTGGCGCTTGAGCCTTAGCTGCAGTAGCAAGTGCTACAACGCAAGCAAATAATAATAATTTTTTCATGGTTTAATTTTTGGTTGTAATCAAACATACAAATATTTTGCCACAATACCGGAATTTTAAATTAAACTCTGCCGAAGATTCGCACTAAAAAATAAAAGCAAAAAATACCATCAAAGAACTGAAATACAATAACTTAAAACATGAATAATCACAAATATTTGAATTATTTATTTACCATCAAACCGATTAATTCTACAAGTCAACTACCTATTTTTTGGTAGAGATAATAGTAAAATAGTCAATCCCATACCCACGACTTTCGTTATCAGATGATTTTCTTAGCGATAAAATCGAAAATCGCTTATGCATACTTATAGGGCTCATCGGTATAAGCCATATGCCTCACATTTTCCAAAACGCGTTTCATATACGATTTCCAAAACGCGTTTGCGAACAACCAATTTAGAGGATAAAAGAGCGGGCTTCGCGAATGCAATGAGTATGTATATTCGACCAAGATATTATTGGGTTCAATTTCCGTGGTTTTCCATTCCCCCACAAATTTATAAAACCCCAGCATCCACGATTGGAAATCGTCAACCTGTATTTTCCAATAATTATTGTCAATTCGCTCAAGGACGTTATCAACCGAGGCAAATCCGCCTTTTTGAGTCAATGACTTCGCCACAAACACTTTTTTACTAGACCCCACCTGTCCCCAATTATCATCTTCCGTGCAATGGGTCACTTTGGGCATAAGCCCATAACCCGTGTGAATTTTCGATACATCACAAAGCATGGGTGTTTTGAAAGCTCGTTCTAATGAACATCGATAGTCTGTTGTGACATTAATTTTTATTTCCATTTTTGTCTGCGTTCAGAAGTTCATGCAATTTACCCGTTAATCTTTCAACTTCATTGCTTTCATTTGTTCTAAAACGAAGGATTGGAAAATTGTACTTAGTCAAAATTCTTTCTTTCATTTTATCTCTTTCTGATTGCTTTGTCCCCTCTTTGTGAAATTCGAATCCATCAACCTCAATTCCAAGTACAGGAGATTTTCCAAGTTTGTTATAAATCAAAAAATCAATATGTGTAAACGGATTTGATGCATATTTTATTTCTTGCTCATCCAACTTGGATAAATCTTTAATAAGCTGTCTAAGAGGAAAATGCATAAGCACGTCGAATTTCAAGAATTTGTCTTCAGACAAAACTCGTTTAATTAAACCAAACATTAAATTCTCGCTGTCAAACGAAGACACCTTTCCTGATTTTTTGATAAACTTTGCTCGTTCATCTTCGTATCCCTTATAAAGCAGATCAAAAATTGAATTTAATTCACTTTCAACAATTGAGAAGTTATTATATTCTATGTACTTTATCAAGTCTGCGATGTTATTATCCTTTTCATTGTTATTTCCGTTAACTACTACAATCAGTTGCTCAATCGCTCTTGAAACTGCAACATTCAACCGATTTGGATTATCTGTAAAATCTGAGATTTCGTTGTCAACAGTAGAAAGTATAATAACCTCATTCTCCCTGCCTTGAAATTTATCTACTGTATCCGCTTTAATCGAGGTACCTTGAAAATTTTGTTGTAATGCATTCGTTTGATTTCGGTAGGGTGTTACAATACCCAAATCTACATTTTCAAGTTTTTCTTTCGGGATGATTTCTTCTTTGATTATGTCGATTTGACGTTGATTCATTCGATCCCTTGCATGATTACCCATGGTTGTTTTATAAACAATTAGAGGCTGACGCATATCGGTATATTCCGAATGAATAATAAGTTGGTTATTATAAAATTTTTTATTGCAAAACTCAATGATTTTTGGATGACAACGATAGTGTTCCCTTAACAATGTTTTGGGAATAGCTGGAAATAAATCAAGAATAGAAGATAACAAACTGTGATTTGAATAACGATAAGGTTTAGGCAATTTATAAGCATTAAAAACCATATCCGTTTTTTCTTGAATATCACGATCCACTACATTGGGTAACTGTTTAAGATCTCCAACAATTACTGCTCGTTTCGCACAAGATAATGCAAGTGCACCCGTTGCCAAATCAACCTGTGATGATTCGTCTATAATTACATAATCGTACGCGATTTTTTCAGATAAACTCTGTCTTAAGGAGTAAGTTGTGCTCAAAACAACCGGATAATCCTGGATAAATTCATTTGATTTACTGCGCAATTCTGAAATAGTGTAGGATTGTCGTTTTTGCTTATTATACTTTTTGTATAATTCTGCTTTGAGTAGCTCCAAAGAAATTTGGGTGTATTCTCTCATTTTGGTGTCAAATGAAAACTCACTTAAAGAGTTTCCCAAAAATTCAATTCGAGCAGAAAGTTCCCTTATTTTAACAGGATAATACTTTAATTGTATGTTGTAAATTATTCGATCAATAGCATTGGTAAACAATAACTTATCCTTAATACCGTATTTCAATCTAAAAAGAAGTCTTTTAATCCAACCTATTTTCTTTTGCTTAGACGCAAGTGCTTCTAATTCAACCCAAAATTTAAGTAGTTTATTGGCTGTTATCTTACTTTTAAAATTAATTGTCTCCTCTATTTTATTTTTATGTATTTCATTGAAATGTTGATATTCTGTTTCGATGTTCTCCCGTTGAAGCCTTAATAAGGCCATCTCATTTTTCTTTTCAAGATTTTCACAAATTTGAGCGAGGAGTGATTTGGATTTTTCTAAAAAGTGCTGGGTTTCATTTTCAGATAAGTTGAATTTCGATAAATCAGGAATTACTTTTTGAGATTCAACGAACTCTTTCTTATTCTGGGAGTTGCCTAAAAGTGCGGTAATAAATTCAATGCCATTCTTCTCAAGTTTTTCATAGACATTTCTTGTGGCAGCGTTATTATTAGAAACAACAGCAACAGTCTTTCCATTCAACACCGCATTGGCAATAATATTTAGAATAGTTTGCGTTTTACCAGTACCAGGTGGCCCCTCAATTACACTTAAATCACACGAAAACGCGGTCTTGACAGCTTCTCTTTGACTTAGATTAAAGCCAAAGGGGAAAAAATCTGGATTTACAGAATTATTTTTAACATTTGATAAAGAGCCATTTAAATAACTTGATAGTACACTATCATTTGAAATATGCTCAATATTTTGATAACTTTTCGAAAGTAAGTTCTCACCCTCTTCTGTTTTTAACCCAACTGTATTGGCAAGTTCTTTTAAATAATTAAAAACGTTAAATGCCTTATCACTAGTAATTGCTGTTTTTACAACTCGTACTCTCGATCTTCCGTATAAAAATTCCTTATTTCCATTTTGAAATACAATGGATATTTTGTCGCCTTTAAAAGAATACTTAGCAATTCTGTCGGTTTCGTCCTTGTCGTCAATATATATCAGTTCCCTTTTTATAATATTCAGTCGCATTGCACTTCGGTTAGATCGTCAATTTTTTCGTCCCATTCAAAACAAGTTCTCTTTACCAAAACCATTGCGTTATACACGACATCGTATTCCGAGATCATGTGACTTCGTCCCGCACAACATTGATTGTGTTCGTAGATGCGCTTTTTCTCTTGATCGAACTCCAACGAAGTGCCTTCGAAAGAGCTTTTAAAATACTTGCCATTCAATGGGCTGAACAGGAAATATAAACTCGATGTGTTTGGACCTGTATAACTTTGTTCGAATACAGAAAAATCAGTGACACCATCAAAATTAAAATCCCCGATGTTAATGTTGTTCAAACCCCAAAGTTGACATTCAACCTCGAATTGCTGCAGCAACCTATCCGTTTTTTTTTCGAAAATCTTTACCCCCGAAACGTTTGCGTAAAAATCGTCCTTCGACTTGGAAATTACCAATTTAAAATACGCGTTTTTCAACGAAACCGACTGGATAATTTCTCTGTGCTCCCATTCATGGCCTTCGCCGAAATCAATGTCGAAGTTTTTTGTTAAAATAATTGGTTGTTGTTTACCCGAATTTTTATCATTCCAAATTCCATTTAATTGATAGTTCGCGGGATTATAATTGTTGAAAGTTAACGTAGCGGTAATTTTTCCCGAGCTGTCTTCTTCGAACAGAGTAAGCTTGCCTTGTTTCAGTTCACCGTTAATTACGATGGGTTCGTCAATGATAGAATTTGCATATATGGCTCTTGCGTCTCCGTCCGAGAAAATATCGGTTACCAATTCAATGGGATTTGTACCAATAAACCCCGAATAACTTGTCTGTCCGAATAAGTTCAGAGAAGATAGAAGCATTATCGACAGGTAGAGTAGTTGCCTTGCTAACTTGTAATGATATAACCCGTCATACGATGCACGGCCCATGCCTTTATGCCAAACCGCCGTAGGGTGCTGATGATTTTTCATTATTTAATTTCGGTATTCTTATTTTTTTTTGGACTTACAATCACATAATTTGTTTTCTTTCCGCTGTCCTCTACTTTCAACATTTCTTTTGCAACTAAGCTCTGGCTTGCAACCTAGCCAGCAATCTTAGCAAACCGCTGTTAGTGGTTTTGGCCGTCTGATAGTGAATTAATAATTGCAATCACATTCTCCTTCAAATCCGGTAAGTCATGACTTATTATTTCCCAAACTAATCTAGAGTCAATTCCGAAATATTCATGAACAAAAACATTCCGCATGCCTTTTATCTGACCCCACTGAATCTCAGAAAACTGAGTTTTAATTTCTTCCGAAATATGGTCACTTGCTTCGCCTATAATTTCCATCTGTTTTACACAAGCAAACCTCATCATTGAATTGCTCAGGAATGCTTCATAATCCGTGCTGATTAGGTAGGATTCAATTTCGACAATTGCATCTAGTATATGTTTCAAACGAGCATTGTCGCCTAATCTACCGCGCATAAATCAGTTTCTTTTCCTTGTCAACTATGGGTTTAATATATGTTGAAAGGCTGTTTGATGATACTAAGTCTACCTTTTTTTTCAGGATTCTCTCGAGATCGATCTGCATCTGAACAAATCCCAAACCAATCCTTTGAGAATAATCCAAGTCTACTAGAATATCAATGTCGCTTTGGTTGTCAGCAAGTCCCCTAACATAAGAGCCAAACAAATATGCATTAAGAACTGGTCGAGTTCTAAAGTACTCCTGGATGGCTTCTAAAGTTGGGTTGTCCAGATTCATAACACAAATATAAGATTTTCAACAATCTTTTTAAATGACCGTAAGCTGGGGTCCTTAATAAGAAAATTTTACAATAATCCGACGGACGGGACAATTACTACTATGTTTATACTGAGCAAAATAATAATAACTAGCACTGCACTTTATAGAAATGAATAATGTCCAGCAAAATTTGCTAGTACTTATCTGTTGGTTGTTATAGATTAACGTATAATCCTGTGTTAATTCCTGCCGAATACAAATAACCTTTAATTGGTGCGTCAACAATTGAGGTAATTGAGCGTCTGAATGTTGGTTCAATTCTAAAAGTCAGCTTGTTCGTTAATTCATATTGAACCCCAAGTCCTGCCATTGCTACAAAATTAATTCGCGAAAGCCCACCACTTATTGAGTTATTTTTCTGGGTAAGACCATCGCTAAATTCTGATATTGACGTTGTCTTTTGAAATAGAAAAAAATTAGTTGAAAGCCCCCCTGTAACAAAGAAATTCAATCTTGATATCGAGAAACAATAATTCATTTCCATAGGAATGTCAAAATAGTTGTAGTGATAAACAGTAGTATGGTTTATCGGTCCCGGATCAGGTGGTAACGAAATCAAAGTAGTTTGTTTTTTCTTCTCTCCTTTGTCTGAAAATTGAAGTCCTGTTTCTACAGTAACTCTTTTGTTAAGTTGCAACAGCAAACTCCACCCAGTTGTAAAACCAAATTTTGGGATTTCAAGTCTGTCCCTGCTATCTGCTATCGATTTACTTGAGTTTGATGCATCTGGTTTCAAGGTCCTATAACAATAGTCAGGCGAAAAAATTAAACCGAATTGAATTCGTTTCGTAATTGTATTGTTGTTGTTATTATTAAAGTTATCGTTACTAAAGTTCCCAGTTGGAACACTAGCACCTAAGTTAATAGAAGTAAAGCCTTTCCGGTCATCGTCTTTTGAATACTTCTCTATGTCTTGTGAAAAAACAGTTGTTATCCCCATGAAAGAAATTATCAATAGTAAAATTACTTTCTTCATATTGTATTTGATTATTTGTTAAGTCTAAATCTATTATTAATCAAGTCTAGAGCGATGTAATAATTAAACGTTGCCACTATCGTTTTTCACATTTGCGATTGGCGTGTGTTTATACTCAAATTTAGCATAGGGTAACGAATAAACCAACAACGAAAATACCATCAAACAGAGCGACTATAGCACATGTGCTATTATGCGGACGGCTTTCTCGTCTTGTTGCTGTCATAATTCCCATAGCTCTGAGTTTGTCGCAAGTTGAATGGCTTTACTTTGTCCTGATAAAGAAGTTTGAAAAATTAGATCTCCATTTTTTATTTGGTTGTCAATTTGTCGTATGCAAAGCGGTCTGTTTAACACCGTCAAGTATTGCATTTTCAAGTATGTCAATATTTATGTCTTTTAGCGACTTGAATTTAATGCAATAACCCGTTATGGTGGCTTTACCAATTGTTTTGCCGTAAGTTTCGTACAAGTACTTTTTGTCTTCAATTCCCATAATATAAACTGAAATGCCCGCCGAATTTCCACTGATACCAACTTGGTAAAATTCTTTAGTTTTAAGGTTAGCGTATTTTATGGTCAGACATCCATAGCCGATATTAGGATTGGAAACTACTTTCCCGGTGTTGTATTTTCCGTCTAAAAACCACAATTTACTTTCTGGAAAAGCTTTAAGTATGCGATTATGCAAAGCTTCAATGTCTGAACGCTTTGTGTCAGGTTGTGAAGCAATGTAATTTTTTATTTGTTCTGGAATGTTCATTTTTGTCAGATTGATTCTGTCTATTTCTATTGGGTTGAACATATTTTCCAGTCTTCAATCATTTCCAAATTCACTAAATTTTCAGGTTAAATCCTTTGTTTTCACTCGCTTTAAAATAGCTTATAACGATTTCTTAGCTATACGTAGGCAGTAATTTAACCACTAAACTTCCTACTAAGAACTAAACTTTAAATTACCTATCTGTCCTACGAAGCACAAAACCACTGCTTGAGTAAAGGTGATGTTAGCCGTAGTGGCTCTATTACTCATCTGTCTCATTGTCAAATAGTTCGTGTAGTTTTTGTTGTAAAAGTTTCTTGTCGGGTAGTTGCGTTTTATACTCAGAAACCATTGTTGGTGAAAGACTTCTATTTAAAGCATATTCAACTACCTCACTGTCTTTGTCTTTGCAGAGCAAAACTCCTATGCTCGGATTTTCATTTGGCTTTTTCACGTCTCTGTCTAATGCTTCCAAGTAAAAGTTAAGCTGTCCCAAGTGGTCGGGCTTGAATTTGTCTGCTTTTAGTTCAAATGCCACTAAGCATTGTAGTCCTCGGTGGTAAAAAAGCAAATCAACGTAAAAGTCGCTGTTACCAACTTGCAACTTATATTCTTCTCCTATGAACAAAAAGTCTTTCCCGAGTTCTAGGATGAAATTCTTCATTTGTCTTACAAGTCCAAATTGTAAATCGCCTTCACTATGTGGATCAGGCAAGTTTAAAAATTCGAATACATAGCTATCTTTGAAGGTGTTTGAAAGGTCATTGTTACTTTCTCTCCCCAGTGGTGAGAGTTTTGGGTAGTCTTTGTAAGTCTCGTAAAATTGCTTCATTCTCCAAATATTTTTATCGGAAAAGCCTTTTATATCAGGTTCGTGAGTCTGAATAAAACTGGCTAATTCTGTTACCACAGAGTCGCCCCATTCTGATTGTTCAATTTTCTTGCTGATATATTCTCCAATATTCCAATAGAGATTAATCAGTTCAGCGTTTACGGCTTTTATTGCGTTAGTCCGAGATTGTTTTATGAGTTAAATTATGTCCGTAAAGCGATTGTCCATTATTTATTTCTATATGCTACGAATTTATATTTTTTTAGAAGCGTTTCTTTCTTGGAAGCGGATTTCTACTAATACCGCTAACGTTTTCGGGCTTTCCTTTCGTGAGGGTTTTCGGAGCACAAAACTGTCAACCACGGTATTATTGTTAATGAAATTAGTCCTGCGGAGATGGCTGTCACAATTACGTTTCCGTATTGTTTTAGTTCAAGTCCAAATAAAAGTCTTACGGCAATAATTGTCAAAGTGAGTCCTGCAAATAGTATCCAATATTTCAAGTTTACATTTACGTTTTCAGCCGTGTTTATCGGCAGTTTGTTAATGGAAAAAGCAATTACAAGTCCACCAATTATGGTTGATGAGTGTTGTAAAATTTTTAAAATCGGGATTTGAACACCGAAAAACTCAACCGAGTTTTGTAAAGTTGGAATTGTCAGAACGAAATAGCCGTGGTCGTGAGTAAAACTGTCCCAAAATATGTGAGATGCAGCACCAATGAGAATTGAAATTGTCACAACAAGCCAATTTCTTTTGAAGTATCCATTCCAATCAAACTGTCTAAATGCTGAAAATCTCGACCTCAAAAATGTCGGCAGATTGTCGAATAAACTGTCTCTAACGATATTATGAAAGAGAAAAGCAAGTAACAGTCCAAGTGGCAAGTCGAACCAAAAAAGTCCGTCCCATGTGTGGCTGTAATTGCTCTTAATTCTCATTCTTAAAAAGTATTCAAAGTCAGGCGTCAAACTGCCAATTACAAGTCCTGTCAACGACAACCATTGTCTTGGAAGATAAGTCAATGGCAAAACGATTGCTGGATGTGAAAATGTAAATGGCATTTCTTTTATTGTCTATCTGTTTCTTTTTTCTGTGTCATCCGTTTCAATGATCGCCAACGTTTTCGGGCTTTGCGTTGAGGCGGATTTCACCACAAATGTTTATGCGTAGAACCAAACTTTGATTAACCAGAAATGTGTCTGCGGAGCACTGAGCCGCCACTTTTGCCCAACCCTTGTTATAGCTAGTGGTATCTGTTCTCAATTTATTCAAGTAACCAATCAAACACGTTCAAATGTTTCACACCTCTCCGATTCTGAGTAAATCCGTCTGTTGTGAGTAATACTTTAGGGTAGTTATCATCAATTTTCTCCAATGCACCAAATTCACGCTCTATAGTTTGATCATTAGTCAATTGCCAAGCCACTTGATAGTATTCGATTTCTCCAATTTTAGTTTTACATACAAAATCAACTTCACTGTTTCGACTGGTGCCTGTCCAAATTTTGTTGCCTCTCCTAAGCAGTTCCAGGTAAACAACATTTTCTAAAATATGCCCTCTATCGGTGGTTCGTTCTTTACCTACGAAAATGTTCTGTAATCCCATGTCTACCAAGTAATACTTTTCCTGTGTCGCTAATTGCTTTCTACCTTTCAGGTCAAATCGGTTTACCTTGTAGAATACGAAACTTTTTGTTAAATAATCCAAATATTTTTCAACCGTTGAGTGATGCACACTTTGACCATCTTGTCTTAAAGAAGACGATATATTATTTGGAGAAACAGCATTTCCAATATTGGATGCTACAAATTTTATAATGTTTTCAAAGGCTCGTTTGTCTTTTATTTGGTACCGTTGGGTGATATCTTTTTCAACGATAGTGGTGAAAATGGCTTCCAAATATTCGTAAATTCTATTGTATCCTTCATCGCGCAAATCAACACCTTTTGGTAAGGAGGTTTCATTGATATAATCGAAAAAAAGAGATTCATAATTCAAGTAATTATTACCAGTTTCTATATGTCTTGCAGATAAATATTCTTTAAAAGAAAATGGTAAAATAGAGATTTCTATGTACCGACCACTTAACAAAGTAGCTAACTCACCTGATAATAAAAAGGCGTTTGAGCCGGTAATGTAAAGGTCCACATTGTTAGTAGCAAAAAGTCCATCAACCAATTTCTCAAAGAATGGAATATTTTGTACTTCGTCCAAAAAAACATAATTGGGCTTATCTATTTTCAATTTCTTTTTGATATCGAAGTAAATTTCATCCCAACTTTTATTGACAAAATTCTCAGGCAATTCAAAATTGTAAAATTGAATTTGTGTTCTTCCGACACCGAGTTTAAGCAGCTGTTCACGATAGATTTCCAAAAGTGTGGACTTGCCAGATCTCCGTAAGCCGCTTACAACTTTTATCAAGTCTTTATCCTTAAAAGAAAAGAGTTTGTCTACATATTCCTTTCGATTCGTGTATTTCTCCACAAGACAAAGTTATAAACAAATCATCGAAACTCGCAATTTTTACAAGTTTCGACATTTGAAAGAGTGGTAGCTGCAAGAAAGTTCGCATTGATTCAACTTCCGCTCGACTCGAATACCATTGGCTATAACGGTTTGCAGCTACCCGAAGGGCGGGACTTTTACCACAAAACTTGATTTGAAAAACTAAAGTTTGATTACCCTCAAAGCTGTCTTTGGAATACGAAACCCCGCCTGACGCAAAACCGCTGTTAGCTGTGGTATTACCATTCATAGTTGAATTTTCCGTCCTTCAATTTTTCCTCTTTCTGCAAATTTATCAATTTCCTGTCCTTCAATAACTGACCAACCTAGTTCTATTAGTTTTTTTTCATTTAGTTTTTCTGTATTGTATTCTGTTAAATGTAGATTTCCATATTTACATAAATGAATTTGTATTTGCTCATCCCTATCAAACAGGAAAATATATTCAGCAACACTGGCGTCGCAGCGAGTTATCCAAAAGAGAATTTCAATAAATTCTGCTAGATTGGTAATATCAATTTCAAAGGCCTCATTAAATGTTTTGTCGCCAACAATTTTTTCAAGTTTCTTGTGTGCTTCCTGTAATGGTTTGAAATTGTTGTCTTTGTTTCCAAAGAAGTCAAGTTTCAAGTGAGAAATTATAAAGAAATTATTAGCATTTATTGTCTTAAATAACTCAGCCAATTTCTCTGTTAATTTATTCGGAAAAGTGTCAATGTCTGAATGCTGTATGCTTATAATTTTAGTAAAGATGGAATAGTTTATTTCTTCATTCTTTATACAGTCAAATTGTTCCAAATACGAATCTTCTTGATTATCTTCCTCATATAATTTTAGTTCATCTTTACTGAATAAAGCTTTCTGAATTTTAGTTAGTTCGGAGCTTATTATTCTCTTTGATTTTACTATTTCGTGTCTTGTGGCGAGTATCGTCATAATATCACAGCTAACTCGATTTAGCGGGTCGTTGTTTTAATCTATATTCTTGTTTCATCTTTGTCATTTGTAGTCCAATTTACGCTAAATGCCAAAATCAGTTTTAAAGAAAAGAAATGCATTATAATTTGTGTCAATGGGTCGGTATAAGGTAAAAGAGTTGATAGAATTAAGCTCAAAAGCAAAAGGGTTATAGCAACTATTCTTTGATTGTATTGCTTTTTTATACTTAAAACAATAATCGAGCTTGTCAGAGTAAATAAGGATACTCCCAAAATCGCTGTTAACTCACTTGGAAAAATCCAAATTAGAATGGATGGCTGTAATAGATGGAAAATAACAAACAGGTATCTCTTTCGTAATGATTCAGCATAATAGTTATTTGTACCTGTTGTAAAGTTTGCTACAACGCCCCCCCCAATGTCAAGTGCAAGAATTGTCAGTATAATTTTTTTAATGATAGTAATGTCAGCATTCCACTTAACGAAAAGAGTCAGTACGGCAAACGAAACAGAGCTAATAATAATTGCCAACAAGTCAAATGTTGTTGTTTCGCGGCCGAATACTTCACCTAAGAATTTATGAACTTGAATTTTCTTGTTTTGCATTTTCATTATTCTGTCGTCTTATTACAATGCCCGCTAACGGTTTGCAGCTACCAGAAGGGCGGGATTTATACCACAAAACTTGATTTGAAAATCTAAACTTCCATTAACCACAAAACTGTCTTTGGAACACGAAACCCCGCCTTTTGGGTAGCGTTTTGCAGCTTGGCGAAGGGCGGGATTTTTAGCACTAAAGTTCATACGAAACAAAAATGTTGAAACTTTCACAAATGTTTCTACGAAGCACGAAGCCCCGCCTTTTGCCAAACCGCTGTTGGCAGTAGTGGTTCTTTGTTCGTCCGTCATTTTGATAGTTTTAGAATTTTAAATGCTCCTTGTCCAACGATGAAAAACACAATTGTCCCAACGATAAGGTCAGGATATTTTGAGTTTGTCAAGAAAACAAGTCCACCTGCTATAATTACTCCAAGATTTACAATTACGTCATTAGATGTAAAAATTACACTTGCTTGCATATGTGCTTCCTTGCTTTTACTTTTTTGTAGTAAATACAAACAAAGTCCGTTACCAATAAGAGCAAAAATTGAAATAATTATCATTGTCTGAAAAGCAGGAACTGGTTCAAGACCAACAAATCGTCTGATTACTTCTACAAAACCGAATATTGCAAGTGTCAATTGAAAGTAACCTGCCGATTTTGCAATGTTTTTCTTTCGTGTCATTGTTCCACCAACTGCAAAAAGTGCAAGTCCGTAAACAATGCTGTCGGCAAGCATATCCAAACTGTCGGCAACAAGTCCTATTGAGCTTGAAATAAAACCTGTCGTAAGTTCAAGTGCAAAAAAGAAAAAGTTGATAGCTAAAACTTGCCAAAGCAATTTTCTTTCTCTGTCGGTGTTGTCCGTTATTTTAGAATAATTGTCAGCGGAAACGCTGTCAATAAGTGAAGTGTCAAATTTTAAATTGTCAAGTCGCTGAAATATTTGTTCATAATTGTCAGTATGAAAAACGGTCAGTTGTCTGTTAGGAATATCAAAGTCCAACGAGTTGATGTCAGTCAAGTCGGCAAGTTTCATCCGTATCATTTGTTCTTCGGATGGGCAGTCCATTTTTGATATTTTAAATGTCGTTTTCTGCATTGTTTATCTCTGTCGGTTGGGTCGTCCTAACATTACTTCTAACGGTTTGTGTGTAGGCGATGTTGCCTTGTGTTGCGCCTGCGGCAAGGCAATATCGCTTACACGCTGTTAGCGGTATGTACATTTAGGCATCTATGTTAAATTTTTCAATATTAAATTCCAAGGTGTAATCTTCATTAAGATTCTCAGCATCTAGCAACTCTAATTTCAATGTTCGATAAAACTTTCTCTCCGGATTTATACCCAAAGTGAATGTTTCGTTTTTTATTAATTTGTTCAATTGAAATACTGGTTGAACTTGGTAAGGGTCAACCAGTAAATGTATAGGGAACTGTTTTTTTCTTTCATCAATGAAGCATCCTTGTTGGTCTTCAAAAACAACATATTTCAGCTCAGCGGTTAGTTTAACCTGTGATATGAAATTAGTCCATTCATTTTTATAATCCTTTGACGATGTTACAGCTACACTATGGATCAGTAAATAGTTATCTGCGGAATTCAATTTGAATTCTTTTTTAGGATTTTCTCTATTTAGTTTAATTTGTTCCAATCTGATATCGTGTTTTTATTGTATTACCGCTAACTCGATTATATACGAAACTATCACAATCACATAGGAATTGCAAAATAAAATTGGAGTCTTGATTTTCTGACATTTGCGGAAATTGCAGATTGCGTATTCACGATTTTATAAAACACCCAATTACTTCATTATTTCTTCAATTCAGAAGATAGAAATTTCAATCTGTGCCAGTTTTCTGTGCCATGTTTGGATTCAAATCTTGGTTGTTATTGTTGGAATAATCGGACAATCCAACCCCTATTCGTCTGACTGAAATTGACCCCATCGGTAAAGACAAATCAATGATGAATAATAAGGGGGTAAACAATGCTAACATTGAGTATTATTGGGTATTATTGGTTGTGAGTGGTTCCGACGAAGAGGAGTCAGTTAGCCGTGACGAAGAGGGTTTGTCGTCAGCGTTTTTTCCACTTTGGGGAATAGATGTTGCGGTAAATACACCCATTATTCTTCGCAAAAATGCGGCAAATATTTTAATTATTCTCCGCATGTCAAACCTGTTTTAGGTCATCTATCTGAGTCTATACAATATTCACACCCCTGTAGTAGGAGATCTAATATTACCTGAAAATTCCCATTTGCCTTAAAACACAAGGACACAAACAGCCAACATATTAGTCATTATAAACATTATTAAGTACATTTGTCTAATATATTGGCTATTATGTTAAAATTTGGAATCAACAAAAATCCAACGGATATTCTGGTAGATCTTCCTTTAAAACATAAAACTTTAAGGAAACAGATGGGTTTAAATCAGGCCGATTTGGCCAAACGTTCGGGTGTTTCGTTGGGAAGTATCAAACGATTTGAATTAACTGGACAAATTTCGCTGGAATCATTATTAAAACTTGCTCACGTTTTAAATCGGTTAAACGACTTTGAACTCATTTTCAAACCAATGGATAATTTAGAAAAGATAGAAAAATTATTCAGCGATAAAACGAGGTAAGCATGAAACACGTAGAGAAAATAACGGTATCCATTCAATTGAACGAAGAAGAAATTCCAGTGGGAGAATTAGTCGGTGAAGGGAAAAATATTTATTTCAAGTATAACGCTGATTTTATAAAAAGAGGCTTAGAAATATCACCGATTAAACTGAAGCTAAATAATTTAATCAATAAAGCCGATCCCATACCATTTGATGGACTGTATGGGGTCTTTGCGGATTCCTTACCCGATGGTTGGGGGAGGTTATTATTGGATAGAGCTTTAACTTCCAGAGGCGTTATTGTTGATGACATTACAGTTCTGGACCGTTTAGCGTATGTTGGAAGCAGCGGAATGGGTGCATTGACTTATAAACCTGAATTGGAACAAGAGGAGCTGGAAGTTTTTGAAGTTGAACTAGATAAAATTGCAAAAGCCACGAACCAAATTATTTCAGGGACAGCAACCGATGTTTTGGATGATTTGTTTAAACTGGGAGGATCATCCGGTGGTGCTCGGCCAAAAATATTGGTTGGTTATAATCCTAAAACTCAGGACATCATAGGATCCAATAAAACGTTGCCCGCTGATTACGAGCATTGGCTAATTAAATTTCCCTCGTCATTTGATCGACCGGATATAGCAAACATTGAATTTGCGTATTACAAAATGGCTTTAGATGCTGGTATCGAAATGAGCGAGTCCAAACTTTTTCAAGGACTTTCGGGACAAAGTTATTTTGGGACAAAACGATTTGATCGAATTGGGAATAAGCGATTGCATTTGCATTCTGCGGCTGGAATAATGCACGACAATTTTAGACTGAGCAGTATGGATTATGGAGATTTAATGGATTGTGCCTTTCAATTGGAAAGAGATGTTCGTGCCTACGAAAAAATATTGCGTCTGGCCGCTTTTAACGTATTTTTACACAATCGAGATGATCACAGTAAAAACTTTGCTTTTTTAATGGATGCTGATGGAACTTGGAATATAGCACCTGCCTATGATTTGACTTTTTCCACTTCGGGCCATGGCATGCACAGCACATCCGTAGCAAGAGAGAGTAAAAATCCCACGAGAAAACATTTAATGGAATTGGGGGAATATTTCAATATAAAAGACGCCAATAAAATCATTGATGAAGTGCAAGCTGTTGTTTTCAATTGGGAAATCTATGCAAAACAATGCGATGTAAGCATCGAGTCCAAAAATCGGATTAAAAAAACGATAAACAGTATCAACAGCTAGTCAAGTATTCTGTGCCATGTTTTCATTAAAAATCCCGAGTTGCACATTTTACACACACTTGATTATCAATTACTAAAACACACAGCAATATTAACAACCCTGAGGTCGGGGGTTCAATTCCCCCCTTCGCTACGAAAAAAAGAAGGCTGTCTGTTTAGACAGCCTTTCTTTTTAAACCTTAAACTAAAACAGAAATTATGAATGCGTTGGGATAATCCCAATACTTCCTCGATACGGACCCAAAAACAAACGCGCATACAATCGAACCACAGCAAGTCCGTTCACAATAAAAATCGTGGAACTCAACATGGCGATCAATAATTGATTTTCGTGTATATGACTAAAAATTAAATCTTCACCAATAAATGTGGGTGTAATTGGGAAACCCGCCACGGCAATTCCACACAATAGAAAACCTAGGCCCAGTAATTTATACTTCGAAGACAATCCATGATATTCTTTAATATCCAAATTGCCTTCTACCGAAACAATTCGTTTCAACAGCCAATAACCGATTGAACCAGCCACTACTACCCCACTTAAATAAAATATTAGTTCACTTTTACTGATATGCTCGTTATAGATCATCCCTAATGCTATCCAAAAATGACCCGAAACCAATAACAACCAACCATTATTAATTCTCGTGTACATCGCAAACGACCTTGCTACCGAAAACAATGCTATAAATAAAAATAACCAGGTCACATACACAGTTAATTCTTCGGGCACCCATGGTTTTGAAAGCAATCCAACCACAAAGAAGGAAACCAATAGAAATATTCCTTTTTTATCCGAAATAAATCGAGCTAATCTACCTAAACGCTTTAGAGGATGCCATAACCATTTATAATTCCATTCATCCAAATTGAATTCTCTAACTGATAACCAATAAAAGTAATTTGACCAACGCGATGGAATACCCCAAAAAGGCTTACTAGGTTCTTGTTTTTGAGTGAAATATTGTTCGCGAATCTTATACGTAACTATGGACGGTGAAATCAACAGTTGATAGGTTCTCAAAAAAGCATTTCCGGCAAAATGGAGTAATGCGAGATTGTGCCACCCCAAAGAGATTTCAATGAAAATAAGACCGAGCTGCGAAATTGAAGCATAGGCAATCTGACTTTTAACATTGGATTGAACCTTTGCAATCATTCCTGCTACTAAACTGGTAACCAGCCCCATTACAATCACAAATCCTCTAAAAAATAATTGATTTTCATAGAAGGGATAAATTCGGATTAATAAATATGCACCTATATGCACGGATAAAGAACCGTAAAAAATTGCACTGGATGGCGTTGGACCTTCCATCGCTCTTGGCAACCAAGACGAAAAAGGCAATTGAGCACTTTTTGCGTAAGCCGCTACTAGAACCAATAAAGAAACCAACGTTGCTTCTACACTGTGATTCATTAACTGGTGATGGACAATTTCTAAATTATTTAATTTCGAAAAGGTGATGTTTTCATGCCATAAATGGTGGCTTAACCACATCGCTAATATGAGTCCGATGTCACCAATTCGGTAAATAAAAAACACTTTTAAGGCATTTTGAACTGGCAATATTCGCTCTCGATAAAACGCAATTAACAAAAACGATGATATTCCCAAAATTTCCCAACCGATAAACAAGGTCTCAAAATTCCCCGCGAATATGGCAATATTATATCCTGTAAAGAAAAACAAGATTGTATTGAAGAATCGTTTGTACCCCAATTCTCTGTGCAAATAAACACGCGAAAATCGAACAATTATAAACGATAGAAAACCACCCACCATCGCATAAACGGCCGTAAATCTATCAAAGTAAAAATCGACCAAGAACTCGTATTCATCCGACTTAAAAACAACAATTTCCTTTAAATTAATGGACCTAAAATCTGACAAATACCAATAATATAGAAAACCTAAACCAAAAATCAAATACGCCAAGGTTACCGCAAAAGCAATCCCTGAAAGCGCATTTTCATTTTTGTTAGGAATTATCAAACTAACCAAATAGCCCAACAGGGGTATTCCAATAAAAAGTTGCAACAGTATATCCATTATTAGTTCATGATTACTACGGGTAAATTATCCGCAGATTGTTGTAAAAAATTAAAATCTACATTTTTGATGGGAGTATGTTGTCTTTCAATTGAATAGGGACAAAATTCATCCTTCTCAAATTGATAAAACCGCTGTTCTAGCGGGTGAAAAACCACTAAATTAACCCATTCATTGGCGAACCATTCCCAGGTGGATGGATCCCTTCGAATGGCCTCCAAAACAACATCAGGCAATTGCTCTACGATCATTAACAATCGGAGTGGATCATGGACTTCAATCATTTGTGAAGGCAATCCCGTTCTTAAATCCCCCGCCACACCGTTTGAAACGCCAAGTAATCCAACCACATTATGAGGTAATTTTGATCCTGCACCTAAGGCATTATTATCCACTTTGGAGAAATAATATTCCAAATTGATTCCACCACAGACAGGTGCTGCAGCACGAATGATTGAGTATAAAGCGTCCCCTGTTGTATCCAATTCCCATTGATAGGTATTCAGGAATGCACGGCGATCTAAGAATAGATTTTGTGAAAATTCTCTTCGGCCAATAATACATAATGCGTTGGTTGCGTGATTTAGTTCCGGTCTTGGTTCAAACACAGAAACAGAGCGCAACTTAACTTTTTTATGCACCTTATTTAGACTTAACGATGGATCGACCAAGACGAATCTTCGAGCCCTTTCTTTGGCATTTTTCTTTAGTGCCATTTCGAATACGCGTTGAATTCCTTGATGTTTTTGGGTATCCAATTTGCCTATTAACTCTTTGGTATAATATACAATTTCATCCCTAGTAGTATCATGAAGTGCACCAATAAACAATGTATTTTGTGGTACAACGATGCCCATGTTCAATAACCCCAATCGAACATCTTTACGATTAAGAATGGTTGCCATTACTCGCGCATTCACCGAACCCGGCCTTCCCGAGCACGCTCCGCAATCATAGGCTGCATAATGGGGATTATTGGTGGTACTACTACCATGTCCAACAATATAAACTAGGGGAGCAAACGAATTCACCATGCCAATACTCTTTAACAGCGACGCTGCGCGTTGTATCATCTCTTCAATGGTATAACCCACTTGTAAATCCCCTTCAAATTCGCCCCGATGTTCAACAGAAAGTACGGCTGTTTCTCCTAAGTGATTGAGTGATGAAGAAGAATTCCCATCCATACTCGGAAAGAATATACCTTTCACCAATTTCAATGCAGACCAAAAGCCTATTACCTGAGAAATCAACCAGCCTCCTACAATAGAATGTGAACTCGTATTGAAATGAATATCTTGTTTATGTTTTGCTGTAGAATGATATTCTTTTATTAAATACTTAGGCTGAACAGGCGCCGGACAATGTTTGGTGACATAATTTGAGTTCTCCGGTTTATAATAAAATTCAACGTTAAAATAACCAGGCGTTCCAAACGTTTCGCACTGCAAATCTTCGGTCTCTAAATGTCTTCGAATACTACACTCGCGGTCGTCGATACAAAATAATGCCTGAAATGATGGTAGCTTATTCTGTTCTACCGCTTGTTTTACCGAAGAATTGGAATGTTTTAGCTGCGAATTAAATTGCAATCCAGATAACACCTCATGATAATAAGACATTTCCAATGATCGCTGCCAAAGCATTAATACTGTATCCAATGCAGAGGGTTCGAATTGAACAAATAGATCTCCTACAACCTCCGAATTTACCCAGTGATTCATGGGTTCCCAGTTTTCTTCCAGTTTTAAGTAGAGTAAATCCAACTCCAACAGTACTTGAAATCGAATTATTTCATCCAGCGTTATCGATCTAGGACGAAGTAATGTTTCGGGTTTTGATTCAATAGTAGCCACCAAACCAGACCACCCGGCATGAGCAAACTGTTGATCAAAAACGTATTGTTCAAATAAAGATTTAGAACCTAATAATCGATACAATAAGGATTCGGTTGAAAGGTCGTTTTGAAACAATAGTTTTTTGGCTTGTTGTGAATGAACAACACTAGTTACGCTATTTGATTCCAATGCTTTAACCGCATCCCAAAAAGTCAAGTCGGCATACGGAAACTTCCATGCCGCCACCCCTTGGTCGAGAAAAGCCCCTAAAATTTGAAACAGTACAGGTTGTATGAATACGTCAAAATCAATACCTTTTTGAAATTTCCATTGTTCCCTCAACCTTCCAACAGAAGGCCTATTTTCTAGTGGGAATTTCCCATGCAACATGGCATTCTTCCAATACTCAACATCGTTTGATGGAGCATATTTTTGAATAACATAAGCTACTATTGTCTCCGTTATCTCACCGGAATTATACTTTTTCCGGTAATCACTCAGAGACATAAACACTTGATAACCAAACCATTTTCGGGCCGTACCAATACCTGTAAAAAAATCAAATTCCTGAAACCCATGCAGGGTATTGTGATGAATAAAATCTTTTAACGGCGATTGGGACGGAAGATAATGTTTTAGTTTGTCTAGGCAATTTTGCCATTCAAACTCTAACTGTTTCATTCTTTAAATTTTACTTCTCCGTTTTTATTCAATCGCTCTTGTTTTGGTCGGTTTAAGGCTCCAGCGACATGTTTACTTTTATTGGCCGATTTCATGGAATCCAACCCCAATAAATTCAATCTTCCTCCGGCTTGATCAAACTCCATTTGCAAGTGCAATAAGTTATCCATAACCGTATGATCAACGAGATTGCATCGCGAAAAATCCAAGTTCAATTCGGAAGACCTAGTATATTGTTCCAATTGTTTTCTAATTCCCAACCAATTTGAAAATACTGCCGCACCAATTACATCCCAATGATTTTTGTTTTTAATAATTTTAGCGCTAAACATCCGAACCAGTGGAGCCCCTAACATCAATTGAACAATTAATTTCACCGTGATACCCGCTGCAATCCCAATCAATAAATCGGTTAATAACGTTACGATGATGGTAACTGTAAAGCCAAGAAGTTGTTCAAATCCTATTTTCGCCATTCTTCCAAATTCTTTTGGACTAGCCAATTTCAATCCAACTCCAATCAACAATGCGGCCAAGGCAGCATTGGGGATCAAATCACTAAATTGTAGATCAAAAAACAAAAAAATCAGCATAAACAATCCATGAAAAAAATTGGCAAATCGTGTTTTTGCTCCATTGTGAATATTCGCACTGCTTCGAGCTACCTCGCTAATCATCGGCAGACCGCCAACGATAGAAGAAATGATATTACCAAAACCAACCGCCATCAAGTCCTTATTTGCATTGCTTTTACGTTGATAAGGATCCATTACGTCCATGGCTTTTACGGTTAACAAACTCTCCAAACTTCCAACCAAAGCAAACATCAAAACGTATTTTACAAATACTCCAATATGTTGAATTCCATCAAATCGCTCGTTCCATGCAATGGTATGAATAAAATCTTGGTCGAAATGAACCAAATATTTTTTATCAAGATGCAACAACTTGGCTAAAACAATCGATACGGTTAACACCACCAAGGGAGCAGGAATCTTACGTATCCATGAAATATTAATTTTAGGCCAACTTAAAACAATGATCATACTTAAAACCCCAATCATAGCAACACCGGGATCGGCATGCATGATTGAATGAGGTATGGCTAAAATTAAGTCCAGTGGCTCCGATAGTGCCTTCCCTATTTCATTCACAGGTGCAAGATTGAATAAAATATGGGATTGTTTGCTAATGATAATTATGCCGATGGCGGCGAGCATTCCGTGAATGGTACTTAAAGGAAAAAAATCCACCAAAGAACCCAATCGAATCATCCCAAACAGCATTTGCAATATTCCAGCAACTAAAATTGCACCGAGCGCTGTATGCCAGCCGGCTATTGGATCGCCTTTGCCAAATTCCTCAACAGCGCCCGCTACAATTACGATTAATCCTGCTGCGGGACCTTTGATTGTTAATCTAGAACCTGCAAAAAATGAAACCAAAACACCCCCTATCATGGCGGTCATTAATCCCATAATTGCCGGGAAATCACTGGCTTTGGCAATACCTAAACTTAAAGGAAGAGCAATTAGGAATACTAAGAATCCAGATGTTGCATCGTCTACTATATTTTCTTTGAGCCCCTTCCAGCCGTCTGCTGGAATAACTCTTTTGTTATTGTTTTTCATAAAAATTTACTAAAACAGCCTATTTAGGGCGCTGCAACCCTGCGAAATAAATACGAGAAAAGTGATTAATGATTATTCCTGCCTAAGCTATGGCAGAAAACAATAAGTACATGTACTTAACTGAATACTCTCAGTTGCTCGAATCGGATATATCGAGGGCAAGACTGATAAATTTCTGATGCAAAAGGACGGGATTTAAATTGCTGAATTTCAACCAATAAACACAATCGAAAGTCAGCAACTTCGGACAGGATTGGTAAAAACGTTAACCCTAAATCATGGTTATCATCATCGATTTCCTCTTCTGAGTCTGTTTCAAGTTCTAAACAATTGAAATTGGAATCGGAACTACCAAACTGTTGATGAAACTCTACAGACGAAAATACAATCAACGAAAAAATCGCAATGAGGATTTTCCATTGACTATTATTTTTCATCTTTACAAAAATGTTCTTCACAAAGGTAATAGTATGAAATCGCTAGTTGTGTAATTTTATTGTCTGAAATTTAACTGTGCAAAACTTAGTATGTATAATTTCAATAGATACGACAATACACTTATTTTTGCGTTTATGCTCCAAAAAAATTCTTACCAAATCTATGATTTCTGGCACACAATTTATTTTTAAAGAGCAACCCAAACTTGGGAATTTAACTTCAACTTTCATTGGATTTATCAAACCAATTGTCTTATTTTTAGTGTGTTATGCGCCGTTTGCTGTCATCGGACAACAAACGAACAATGAGAATAAAAAAGATTCGATCCTTGTTTCATCAGCTAAAGCAATCTACACCGGGAATTTCTACGGTCAAGTATGGGATGGGGAAACCCGCGACCCCATGGCGTTTGCAAGTTTACGATGGGGATCCACAGGCAAAGGTGGAATAACCAATTTTGAAGGGGAATTCCATTTGGGTAAAGGGCCATTTCCTTCCGATACTTTTTGGATTGATTATATCGGGTTTGAGACCTATTATATTATGTTAGACACGGTTAAATCGATGCCATTACAGATCCATTTAACACGTAAAATAGAGCGTTCCGACGCAGTAGTAATTACGTTGGGCATTAATCCGGCAATGAAATGGCTGAAGTTGGCGCAAGATAATCGAAAGAAAAACAGTCCTGCCAACATTCAAAGTTACCAATGCGAAACGTTTAGCAAAGCAACAGTTGCTATCAACAATATAAGCAAAACGCTTCAAAAAACCAAAATCGCCAAAAACATGGGATCCTATTTTGATACCATTTCTTACATGACTGGCGATTCCAACAAATCCATATTACCTGTCCTCATTTCCGAGGTTCTCAGTGATTTCAGCTATCAAAAAACGCCGTACCTCACCAAGGAAGTGGTAAAAGCCACCCGTATTCGTGGACTTGGAGTTACGGATGGTAGTTTGGTAGGTCAACTCATGGGCAATACCTTCACCAATTATAGCATATACGATGAGAGTTTGGTGGTTTTCGATAAGGGAATTCCTTCGCCAATTGCCGACGCGGCCGAATTGTTATACGACTACCGATTGGTTCAAGTAGATTACACGCATACCCCCAAAGTAGTTCAATTAAAAGTCACTCCCAAAAATCCTCGAGATTTAGCATTTAGTGGATTCATTTGGATTCAAGACAGCACCGGCGCCATAGTACGATTAGCTTTGGAGATTACAGGAGCCAGCAACTTAAACTATGTTGAAAAGTTAAAATTTGCTCAAGAATACGAACGCGTTGAATCGGGCGAGTTTTTGTGTACTAAAGTGCGCGTATTGATGGATATTGGCGAATTATCCAAGCAAGCCGCGGGAATGATTGCATCCAATACTACCACGGTTAAAAACATAAAAGTGGGCGTTGATTTTCCTCCAAGATTTTTTGATAACCGTATTGTCATGACTCCCGGAGCCAATCTTTATACCGATACTTTTTGGTTGAATCATGCCCACACCAAGCAATCAGAAGAGGAAAAACGTGTTGCATCAAAAATCGACACATTAAATGCCATACCCACCGTAAAAACCTATGTTGATTTGGTGAACTTTTTGGTGGACGGTTACCAACGTTACGGAATACTCGATTATGGCCCCTATTACACCCTCGCATCTTGGAATTTATTGGAAGGTGCCCGGTTAAAAATGGGATTTCGAACCACCCCAGCAATCAGTAAAAACTCTGTTACAACCGGATTCATCGCCTACGGTTTTGCCGATAAAAAATGGAAATACGGTTTCAATACCGACATTTATTTCAATGTTAAAAATTGGAGTAAATTAACGCTGATGCATCGAAGAGATGTAGAACTTATTGGTATTACCGATAATGATTTGTACGGACAAAGCTTGTTTACGGCATTTAATTTATTTGGTTCGAAATTTCTGAATTTCACTACCCAATCCCGATTAACCTATGGCATAGATTTGCGACCAGGAATGCGCGTTTCGGGTAGTTTGTACCATGCACATTACGATTTCCCCAAGGTGAGTGATTTCAAATTCGCTTGGTATGAGAATTTATCGGATATTAATTCTATTTCCACAGAAATGACCAATGCCAGTGCGAGCTTTACCTTTGTGTACGAACCCCGAAGTTATTCCATCAAATCGGATTTGAGTTTGATGACGTTTAGTGCTCCTGGTCCAAGATATCAATTATTGTATCAAAAAGGAATCAAGGGGTTGGTGGGGTCGCAATTTGAATACGACAAGGTAGTGCTATCCTATTCCTACACCAAAGTATGGAGTATGTTAGGCAGGACAATTTATTCGGCAGACTTAGCCAAAGTTTGGGGCACGCTGCCCTATCCATTATTATCAGTTTACGTTGGTAATCAAAGCTTTATGTACAATCAAAAGGCGTACAACCAAATGCGGAATTTTGAATTTATTTCTGACCAAAGCGTACAATTGGGATTTGAACACCATTTTAACGGGTATATTTTCAATCGAGTTCCCTTGCTGAATAAATTCAAATTGCGTGAAATTGTGACCAGCAAAGCCATTTATGGCACGTTGAATCAAGCCAATCGGGACATTATTCCTACACGCTACCAAGTTCCTGATATTTCAGAATTTAAGAGTTTTTCCTACAAAGTACCCTATTGGGAATTGGGTGTTGGACTGGAAAATATATTCAAGTGCATCCGTGTAGATTTTATTTGGAGAATGACCTACAGAGCTCCGGGGGATCCCAGAAATTTTGGAATAAAGGCAAGTTATAGCTTAAGTTTTTAATGGTCCACTGCCCATTGGGTAGTATTTTTGTTGTATGTCTATGAATATCCCCTCCTTTACCGCTTATGGCGCAGCGGGTAGAGTAACCGGAAGCAAACATTTAATTGTAACCCCCGAAGGCACTCATTTATTGTTAGATTGTGGATTGGTTCAAGGCGAAGGACCTGAAGGACAAGAGTTAAACCGTCATTTTGGATTTGATCCTCGCAAAATAGACAAAGTAATACTATCGCATGCCCACATCGACCATACGGGCCTACTACCTCGGTTGGTTCGAGAAGGATTTTCAGGAGATATTGTTTGCAATCCCCCCACCCGGGATTTATGCGATTTAATGTTACAGGATTCGGCTCATATCCAACAAGCGGATTTGCGTTTTGTAAACAAACGAAGAGCCAATAAAGGATTAGATTTTATAGAACCCTTATACGATGATGCCGATGTGCTGAAAACAATGAAACTTTTTCAAACCATCCAGGACGAAGTTTGGGTAGAAATTGATCAAAGCACCAAATTATTCATGGTGCCCAACGCCCACATTTTAGGAAGTTCTTGTTTGCATTTCGAATTCACCTTAGCGAACGGAGAAAAAACTACCCTTACCTATACAGGCGATATTGGCAGGCCCAACGATCAAATACTGGAGGGACCCTTCCCCTTTCCAGCCAGCGATTATATCATTTGTGAAAGCACCTACGGGGATCGATTGCATGCGCCGTCCAAGGATGCCAAAGCCGAATTACTGCATTTAATTCAACGTATTTGTATCGATAAACGCGGAAAGATCATTATCCCGGCTTTTTCCATCGACCGAACCCAAGAAATTGTGTACCTATTGGATCAATTGGCTCACGAAAACCTATTGCCTTCCATTCCCGTATATGTAGACAGTCCTTTAAGTGTAAAAGCCACCCAAGTTATGGCAATGCATCGAGAGTCCTACAACCCGCAGATTTTGGATTACATCACACGGGATGGGGATCCTTTTTCATTTCCTAACCTGCGTTATATCTCCAAAGTTGAAGACTCAAAAGCAATTAATAATTCCGATGAGCCTTGCATCATTATTTCGGCCAGTGGAATGGCAGAGGCAGGGAGAGTGAAGCACCATATTGCCAACAGTATTGAAGATGCACGTAATGCAATTCTATTGGTAGGGTATGCCACCCCGTACAGCTTGGCTGGTAGATTGATGGCGGGTGAAGAAGAAGTGAAGATTTTTGGCGATGTATTCCAGGTAAATGCCGAAGTACATCGATTGGATAATTTCAGTGCACACGCAGACAGACAAGAGATGATTCAATATTTGAAATGCCAAGTACCCTCCAACGTGAAACGTTTATTTCTTGTACATGGCGATGCCGAAAGTATGCAGAGTTTTAAGTCGCACTTACTCAACGAAGGGTTTGCCGATGTTTTACCCGCTAAACACGGAGTGAGCTATTCCTTAATATAAGCATTTTTTTTCAGAATACAAAGTACCGAGTTGGGAGAGCCCACAGGAACTAATCGATCGAAATAAAAACCCAACAGACTCAACAACCAAGCGGGGAATAACAAGATTCCTGACATTAATCGTATTGGAAACAAACTCCAATGCCTGTTGTTTTGCCATAACATCAACGCAAAACTAAACTGTTCATGCCCAATAGCTGCGAAGGCATGGTAATGGTATGAGCAATGAACTACATCCGCCCCACCCTGCCTGCCAACTTTTTGAATAAATTCGGCAAATTCTGACTTACCTATGGGTGCACTTCTATTCAACGCTTGCTCATAATTATAGGATTTTCTAAACAAATAAGAATACCATGGAGTATATTGATGATGGTCGATGGGAAAGTAGATGAAAACCTCTGCTTTTTCCGGTAAAGCCTCCAACCAATGTTGTAATTCTTGCAATGGATTGGGCATATATTGTAACACACTGATACCTACCAAGGCATTCACGCCCCGAAGTTTTTCTCGCAGTTTTTGCGAATTGTTTGTCAAATCCAACGTATTAAAAGTGAGCAAAGAACCCTGCTCCGTTACAAGTTTCTTATTTTCATTTAAAAAATCAATCCATCGTTGATTGAAATCAACTCCGAGAATACTTGACTCATTTTTTCTACCTTGAAATGATGTTGTTGAATGTGGGGGCTCACGTTCTGATTTTGTCTGTGAGTCATTCATGATATATGAGGCTAGACAACTAAACAACCCCTCACCACACCCCAAATCCACCATAGAAACGGATTCGTTTTGTTGGGTCTGTTTCTTAAACCAAGACTTGAAAACAGGTACGATGACATGATTTCGTAATAATACCCACCGTTGCAAGGAATAAATCCAACGCAGTAGCCGCGGATTGCTTAACAACCATTGGGGTAAGGGATGAAATTCCTGGCTCATGCTGCTGCAAATTAATACAAATTAAGGTAGACAGTAGGCTGAAATTGCGATAATAACCTGCTAATTTTGATGCATGAAAGTTCGTCTGTTCGCATTTCTCATTTTTGCTGCATTTTGCTCCGCGTTATTTGGTCAGCAAACGTATTCCTGGATTGGTTTTTGGAAAGGCGATATTTCTGTAATGGGCAGTAAAATTGGAGTTATCATTGAAGTTGTAGAAAAATCCAATTCTGTTAAATCCGATAAATCAGGGAATCAACCTTCGGAAATCCTGTACAAATCAACCTTGGATGTTCCAATGCAGGGTGCTCGAGGAATCTCCGTTTCGAAAACAGAAACCAATGGAAAAACCATCGTATGGGAAATTGACGCAATTGGCGCTAAATGCACCGGAACTCGCATAGATAGTTTTAATATAGATGCACAATGGACCCAAGGTGGTAGAAGTTTCCCTTTCACGTTGCGATGGAGTTCAGCAAAATATTTAACTCGATATCAAACCCCCAAAGCACCTTTTGGATATGCAAGTAGAAACGCTCAATTCTCGCATCCCTCCGGAAAATTAATTTTCGGTGGAACCCTTACCATCCCGAGTGATAGTTTATTGGAAGTTTGTATCGCAGCCAATCCCGCACTCAAACCCACCATGAAAGTAGCGTCTAAACCCACTGTAATTCGAAGGGAAAAACGCGGCGATATAATTACAGAAATTACCGATGGAATTAAAAAATACCCGGTTGTTCTTTTACTGTCAGGTAGTGGCGCACAAGATAGGGATGAAACCATCGCCGATCATAAACCCTTCGCTGTTTGGGCCGATTACTTAAGCCGAAATGGACTGGCGGTGCTTCGTTTAGACGATAGAGGCGTTGGAGCATCCAAGGGTCAGCCCGAGTTTTTATCCAATACCACTACAGAATCCTACGTAGAAGATGCATTGGCAGCAATCAATTGGTTGAAACAACAACCTGAAATTGATACCAACTTCATCTTTTTAATGGGACACTCCGAAGGCGCAAACGTTGCATTAAAAACATCTGCCAAAGAAAGTAATATTCGCGGGGTAATTTCCTTAGCCGGGATGACAAGCAGCGGAATCGAAACTACGCTATTTCAACTGCAACCACTGTGGCGTAAAAATACGAATGATGAAAAAACGCTTAGTGAATTAGCCGCCATTACCAAAAGAATGGCCTTGGCAAGTAAATACCATACAACCACTACATCGGCCAAAAAATTTGTAAAAGACACGCTGTTAAAAGTAGAATCCAATCAGTACAAACAGGCAATTTCTTACATAAAAAAATACGATTTACCCAATTCCGGCAAAAAAGATATTAGCACATTGCTGGCCTCTCAAATTGGAGAATCCTACCAAATTCCTTGGATTCAATATTATCTGCAGTACGATCCCAAACCCGAATACCTGGCCTGTTCCCCCGCATTATTAATGGTACAAGGAGGCAAAGACATTCAAATTAACCCTAAAACTACTAAATCACTTGTAAACGAAATGACCAAACAAGGGAAATACGTTAGTCTGTTAGAATTTGGCGGGTTAAACCATTTATTTCAACATAGCCAAACGGGTGAAATCTCCGAATATTTCACGCTGGATGAAACATTGGCCTTGGAGGTACAAGCCGGCGTGATGCGTTGGCTCACCATACAATTATCAGGAAGATAATGTGCTTAAAAATCAATGCGGAATCGCTCTCTTCTCAATTCGCTGTACGGCAATTGATTTGAATAATCTACTTCAATTTGTCTCTTATTTCGAACTAAATGTACTGCTTCGTATACGGCAGAACGGAAGCTAATGCATTCGGCAACTCCTTTGCCTGCAATGTCATAGGCGGTCCCATGATCGGGAGAAGTTCTTACAATAGGTAAACCCACGGTAACGTTTACGCCATCATGAAAAGCAAATGTTTTAAAGGGAATTAATCCTTGATCGTGGTACATAGCCAAAATCGCATCGAAGTTTTTGTAATTCCCACTGCCGAAGAAACTATCGGCCGAATACGGACCGTAAACCAACACTCCGGCATTATAATGTTCTAATATCGCCGGTTTAATAATCTGTTCCTCTTCCTTACCCAGCAATCCATTGTCGCCCGCATGAGGATTCAATGCCAATACAGCAATTCTCGGTTTGGTAACATTGAAATCCGATTTTAATGTTTCGGAAAGCAATCCGATTTTATTGGAAATTCGCTCGGTTGTTAAGTGTTTTGAAAGTTCTGCAATGGGAACGTGTTCTGTAACCAGTGCTACCCGCAACTCTTCGGAAGTTAACACCATTGCATATTGAGAAACCCCCATTTTCTCTGCTAGATATCCAGTATGTCCAGAGAAATTTGGCAAATGCTGAGCCACTGTAGATTTATCTAAGGGCGATGTAACTATAGCATGAAGATTTTCGGCATCGTCAATGGCTTTGTTCAAGGATTTTAATGCCTCTAAACCGCCGGCCTCACCCGGTTTACCAATGGTTAACTCCACTGCCTCTTCGGAAGAAATCACCAAATTCAGTTTCCCCTCTTGGGCTTTTGAAGCCGAAGGCACCAAATTATACATGGGCTCCTGAAGATTCAGTTGTTTTTTCCAATAAACGAACAATTTAGGATTTGCATATAAGACAGGCGTACAATACTTGTAAATATTTGGATCAGAAAAAGTCTTTAAAACAATCTCTAACCCAACACCATTAGGATCTCCTTGGGTTATGCCAATTACAATTTTCGACGCACTCATACAGTCCGCAAATTACGGAAATATTATCGAAATTACCCCACGATGTGCAACCACAAAAACACCTAAATGTACTGTGGGGAATTCATGGAAAAACCCAAGGGATTAGCCCGTAGTTTTGTATTAATGGGCGATAAACTAAAAGTTGGTATTTTCTTTGGTGGAACCTCGCGCGAACGAGAAGTCAGCTTCGCCGGAGGTAGAACTGTCTATGATAATTTGGATAAAAGCAAATTTGAAGCCTTACCCATTTTTGTAGACTCCTTTAACCAATTGGTATTGTTGGACTGGGAGTATGTTTACAAGGGAAGTATTCGCGATTTTTATCCCCCTACTCAAATCGTGCAAAATGGTAACATTATCAATTGTTTGCCCGATTTACCCCATGGATATCAAATCTATGCCGAAAGTTTACAGCCCGATGAAACGCTGAAACTAAACATGTTGGAAAGTTTGGGCAAGCCTTTGTTGTTAAACGACTTACCAACCTTAATCGACATTGCATTTTTAGCATTACATGGATTAAATGGAGAGGATGGCAGTATACAAGGTATATTGGAATGGTTGAACATTCCGTATACTGGCAGTGGAATTTTTGCTTCTGCTTTGGGGATGAACAAATCCATCCAAAAACAACTGCAACGCGCTAAAAACCAATACTTAAACCAATATTTCACCATCGAAAAAAAGCAATGGGTATCCCTAAATACAAACGAAAAACAAACGTTATTATCAGAGACTCAATCAAAATTAGGGGATACTTTTGTTATAAAACCCGCCAATCAAGGCAGTTCGTTGGGTGTTAGTATTTTAAATAAACCCGAGATTCAAGAATTTTCAGATGCTATCGATTTAGGATTCTTCAAAATTCATGTTCGCGCAGCCGATTGGAATGCAAAAAACTCGGAGCAAAAAATTCACTGGATAAAACAAGTCTGCGATATACGCAGCGGATTAGGATTGCCGTTATTGCTAAACGAAACGGTGGTTTATCGTCCCGATGAATTAGAATTTCTGTTAAACAAATCACTGAATCAACAAGCAGAAGTTCTATTGGAGGCACAAGACGGTGAAACCCAAATCATACTGGAAGAATTCATAGATGGCAAGGAATTTAGCTGCATAGTAGTTGCAGATAGCGATGGGAACCCCTTTGCTTTACCCCCCACAGAAATTAGAAAATCGGGGGTGTTTTTCGATTATCGAAGTAAATATTTACCCGGTTTGAGTAACAAAGTAACCCCCATGGAAGTGGAGGCTTCATTACTAGAAAAAGTGCGTGAAGCTTGTTGCGAATTGTACCGCGATTTCGGATTTGAAGTGTACGCCAGAATTGATGGTTTTGTAAGCGATCAAGGTCAAATTTTCTTAAACGACCCCAATACCACCAGCGGCATGATGCCCAGTTCGTTTTTCTTTCATCAAGCGGCGGAAATAGGACTTAACCCAAGTCAATTTTTAACATTAATCATTAAAAAATCGTTGGATGCAAGAATCCATTCTCATACTCGCGGGCATTTGCATTTGGGATTAAAACAACGATTATCATCCTTGTTAGCTACCAACACTACGCAATCGGCCAAGAAAAAAATTGGCGTAATCATGGGGGGATATAGCTTTGAACGACACATTTCCATGGAAAGCGGCCGGAACATCTATGAAAAGTTAAGTTCTAGCGAGTCGCATCAACCCCTACCCTTATTTTTAGTAGGCGATAGCAGCAAATATCGATTGTTTGAGTTGCCCATTAGTATGATGTTGAAAGACAATGCAGACGATATTCGCGACAAAATTTTAAACTACCATACCCATCCTGCCTTACATTCTATTCAGCAAAGCGCAACCCGTTTATTGGACGAGTTAAATTTATCTCAACCTGTTTACACACCCCAAGAAATAAGCTTGGAGGAACTTTCTCAACGTGTGGAAGGCGTATTTATTGCGTTGCACGGAAGACCAGGAGAAGATGGCACAATACAACGAGATTTAGCGAAATTTGGATTGTACCATAACGGTAGTTTAGCGCACAGTGCTGAAATAACGATAAATAAATTTGAAACCAACAAAAAACTGAGAGAACTTGGATTCTTGGTAGCGAATCATCGTTTAGTTTCTAAAAATGAATGGCTAAAAGAGGGGAAGTCATTGGCAGATCAGGTGGTGGCCGATTTTGGCTTACCGCTCATTGCCAAACCCGCTGATGACGGCTGCAGTGCTGCGGTTCGAAAAGTTAAAACAATCGAAGAACTGCATACATTCATGGCAGCAATTTTCAGAGATTCATCTGAAATAAACAATGATTTAGCCAATAGCTTAGGTATTGGCCCCGCCGATGAATTGCCCCAGAAAAACGAATTGCTAATTGAGCAATTCATTGATTCTAGAGGGGCTGTTCGATTTTTGGAAGTAACGGGCGGACTTGTAACACATATCAACGAACAGGGCGAAGTAATTTACGAAATGTTTGAACCCAGCGAATCGTTGGCCGAATCGGAAATTTTAAGTTTAGAAGAGAAATTTTTAGCTGGACAAGGTCAAAACATTACCCCTGCGAGGTATTCAAAAAACGCCACAGAACAACAACGCATATCCAAAGAGGTACGAAACACGTTGGAAAAAGTGGCTAAAGCACTGGATGTTACCGGATACTGCAGAATAGATGCGTTTGTGCGTATCATGGACGATGGCAGGGTGGATACCATCATTATTGAAATCAATTCTTTACCCGGCATGACTCCGGCAACGTGTATTTATCACCAAGCGGCAATTAATGGGTACAAACCTTTTGAATTTATTGCTGAAATACTGAAATTTGGAGAAAATCGAAATGGATAATCAGCGAGATTTAAAAAATTGGGGATACAATATTGGATTGGGACTCGTTTACATGGGAGTTATCATCACGCTTGCCTATTTTTCATTGGATTTTTATACTCGTCACGATAGTAAAATTCAGGTACCCAACCTCGTGAAATTAAATCCCATCGAAGCCGAAGAAAAATTATCATCCTTAGGATTACGAATGGTGATTAATGACACGGTTTATTTAGAAACTTTTAAGCCCGGTGTAGTGACGGAGCAATTGCCGGAATCAAGCGAATTTGTTAAAGAAGGTAGAACGATTTACATCACGGTAAATGCCTCCACCAGACCCAAAGTCTCCATGCCCAAATTGGTTGACTGCAGCTTAAATTTAGCCAAAGCGTTGATCAAAAACGCAGGACTTACCTTGGGTGAGATTTCCTACAGCTACGGTGAAATGGGCCATAACTTGGTGGTAAGTCAAAAAATCGGAGGAATTAGCATTGAACCCGGTCAGAAAATCTTAAAAGGCACCAAGGTGGATTTGGTTGTAATTGACGATCAAAAAGCAGCCCCTTCAGACACCTTAGTGGTGGATGAGAGCGAGAATATTGAATAATTATCAATTGGGCATCATGTATTTAAGTCTTGAATTTTCATTCAAATTGCACAATAAATTCAATAATATTGCGTTAACAAATAGCGGATTTCTGTAAACAACAATTATTCAGGGCATCCAAAAAGGTAAAATCGATGTTACATTTCGTTAAAGCACAAAGAATTACTCGCAAAATTGCTGTTCTTCTGTGTATTTTTTCTGGAATTTTTGAATTGCATGCACAATCCGATTTGCATTCGGGAATCAAATTATTTCCTTTATCGAAAAACCCTCAACTTCAAAAAAAGACTACTTCCAATCCGTTAATTATTCAACAGCGAATCACGGATACACTTACTTTACCATTTTTCGAAGATTTTTCTCAAGAAATTGGATATCCCAGTGGCGATCGTTTCACCGACCAACTCGTTTGGGTAAACCATACGTTTGGCATTAAACCGCCCAGTTACGGAGTGGCAACATTTGATCATTTGGATCGATTTGGCAATCCCTATCATCCGCTTAATAAAATGGTTTCTGTATTTGCCGATAGTTTAACCTCTCAACCTATCAATCTGCAGTACTATTGGAGTGGAGCAAGCACAATAAATTACAAACCAACGGATTCTATCTACTTAAGCTTTTTTGTACAATTGCAAGGTTTAGGCGATATCCCAGACAATGAAGATTCCTTGTTGTTATTTTTTAAAAATAAGAACGGTCAGTTTGAACGTGTTTGGGGTATAAAAGGAGGGAAACAAACATCCTTTATCCAGTATTTTGTTGCCATTGATCAATACGACTATTTCATCCCCGATTTCCAATTTCGATTCGTAAACTATACCAAAGCTTCCGGAAATTTAAACCATTGGCATTTGGATTACATACGAATGGATAAAAACAGAATCGTTGATTATTCGGATATTAAAGATGTGGCGATATCATCTACCAATCTGTATCCAATAAAAGATTTCAAAAATGTTCCTTACAAACATTACTTCTACAATAAATCCACATTGAAAGGGAGAGGTTACACATTAGGAATCAACAACTTAAATTCTAACACTGCTGTTCAAACGAGAATTGGTTATACCCTAAAAAATCAATACAATAAAGTATTGTACTCGGTTCCACCGTTTTCAAATGTTAGAAACATTGCTGCCAATAGAGATTCAACCGAGAAGTTTGATGTAGTTCCGTTAGATACGTTATCCGGTGCAACTCCAAAAATTACCTTTGATTTTGAAATCCAACCTCAGGGTAATGATGAAACACCTACCCAATACAATAGCACCACGAATAATAACAAAATCAGCGTTGAACATACGTTTATGCCTTGGTACAGTTATGATGATGGCAGCGCAGAAGGTGGATTTGGCTTAGACTATGAAAACTTGGGAAATATCAAGGGCCAGTTTGCCATGGAATTTGATATTCAGCATCCCGATTCGTTGCGTGGGTTAGCGATATATTTTAATCGAAGTTTAAATGACGTAAGTGCCCGTGGTTTTCGTTTGAAAATATGGAAAGCACTATCTCCTATCGGCGCACCCGATAAACAAGATATATTGCTGTATGAATTCCCTATTTCCAGACCCATTTATACCGATAGCATTAATCACTTCTCCTTTATTTTCTTCGATTCGGTGTTGTATTTACCCAAAGGAAAATACTATGCAGGTTGGCAACAAGCGGTACCCTTCATTTTAAATGTTGGATACGATAACAACTACCGATACAATTTAGGAAATAATCCTAATCCGCATTTGTTCTACAATTTATTGGGAAGCTGGGAACGTTCGGACCCAAGTATCATGGGCACCCCTATGATTAGAATGCTTTTTGGTGAACGTATCGATTACGCATTTGGTACCATACGTATGGAAACCTTATCGGTAAAAACCTTCCCCAATCCTTGTACGCATTGGATTTCTGTTTCCGGTTGGATTCCTGAAAATAGCACTTACGAAATTCGCGATGTTCGTGGATTAAAAATGCAAGAAGGAACTTTGCAAGACAAAACAGATGTTGTTAATTTGCCTAACGGGAATTACCAAATGATCATCCGTGGAAAAGACGGAAGCTTTGGAATTACCCGATTTATCAAATTATGAGCACTGACATTTCCGTTATCGAATTACAAAAACGCCTTTCTGCAGGTGAGAAAATCAATCTTATCGATGTTCGAGAAGTACACGAATACGAGGATTTTAATTTAGGCGGAACATTGATTCCATTGGGGGAACTACCGTCGAAATTGGAAGATTTGGAAGACCTCAAAGAAGAAGAGGTGATTGTTCATTGCAGATCTGGAATGCGTAGTAATACGGCAAAACAGTACATGATGCAGCAAGGATTTACCAATGTCCGAAATTTAATTGGCGGTGTATTGGATTGGCAGGCACAGTTTGGCCCTGACAGTAAACCCTAGTAGTTAAGGTTGTCCCAACCCTATGCAGATTCGCTCAACATGGTTGGTTTTTCTAATTTTGGGAATTTCTACCCTTTGCTTATGGTATTGTAGTACATCCCCAGTGGTACCTAGTGACAACAGCACTAGTCCATTCAAGAACCTCCATGATACCGTTGATTACGTAGGTATTGAAACCTGTAAAGGATGCCATTCGGATATATACCATTCCTTCAAAGAAACGGGAATGGGATCAAGTTTTCATACAGCCAGCATTCAATATTCAAAAGCGGATTTCGCATCGGCTAAACCCGTATTCGATCGAAAAAACAATCTCTATTATTTTCCCTTTTTGCGGGGCATAGATTTGTACATTAAAGAATTTCGATTGGGCACCAACAAGGACACACTGCACCAACGTACCGAAAAAATCTCGCACATTATTGGGTCCGGTCACCATACCAACAGTCATTTTTGGACCGATGGTAAACATCTTTACCAAGCGCCTCTCACCTACTACACCCAGAAAAAAATTTGGGATCTCCCACCCGGTTACGAAAGTTATAATGCCCGATTTAATCGAAAAATTGATATCGAATGCATGAGTTGCCATACGGGAATGCCCACAGTACGAGAAGGTTCTGTGAATATTTTCGAACAACTCCCCCTTGGAATTGATTGTGAACGTTGCCATGGACCCGGGGAATTGCATGTAAATGAAAAGCGCAGTGGTATCATCATCGACACTTCCAAGCAAGCCGATTACTCCATAGTGAATCCAAAGCGCTTACCATTCAAACTGCAAGTGGATATATGTCAGCGTTGCCATTTGCAAGGGAACAATGTATTAAAACCCGGGAAAAAGTTCACCGATTTCCGACCCGGGATGCATTTAGATTCGGTATTTCATGTGTATATGCCCAAGACGCAGGGTCCACAGGGATTTGTTATGGCAGGACATGCAGAGCGATTTCAACAGAGTGCCTGTTTTATAAAATCCAATAAAAATCAAGAGTCTTACAATCCGAATTTGAATTTTACTTGCATAAATTGTCATAACCCTCATGTAAGCGTTCGTAAAACAAACACTGCCAAATTCAACCAAACTTGTGTAGGATGTCATTCGAGTAATTCCGCACGAAGTAGGCTATTTGCATGTTCTAATCCCCAAGGAATAATTGGAAGCAACTGCGTTGGTTGTCATATGCCCGCATCGGATACCCGAGACATACCTCATGTTACCGTTCATGATCATAAAATCCAACGTCCAGGCAAAATGAAAAATGAAAATTCCAGTGTTACGTATAATGCAGAGAATGGATTTGGTAAAACCACTGGCGAACTATGGTTGGTAAATAGTAAACATCGCAATGTTTCGATGGATACACGGGCATACTTTAGTTATTTTGAACGATTTGATCCCAATAAGAGTTACTTAAATCAAGGGAATGAACAATTGAGTCGATGGAAAACGGAAGAATCCATTCCCGACAAAACTGCTGCTTCATTTTGGGAATCGGCCAATGCCAATAAATTGGCTTGGTTAGAGACGCAAATTCACGGCAAATTTGTTGAACAGAACGCCGAAGCACTCATTGGATTGGTTAGCGCATTTTCGATTGTACCCAGTCAAGCAGGTATAGACAAAATCCAAGACCCATGGTTTTTCTACCGTATTGGGAATGCATACAAACGAAGTGGACAATGGGAAAAGGCATTACCGTGGTATATTAAAGTTGTTGAAATGATGCCTTTCGACTCTGATTTTGCCGCGGAAATTTCGGAGGTTTACATAAGACTAAACCAGACAGACAAGGCAATTGCCTTATTAAATCAAACACTTAGTAGGCAACCCAATCACGAAAAATCCAGACTGAACCTAGCCTTTGCCTATGCTGGAAAAGCGCAATGGCCATTGGTACAATTATGGAGTAATAGGACGTTGGAGTTGAATCCAGACAATGCCGAAGCACATAGATTATTAGTAAACCTTTACGAGGCGACCGGGAATATTGGGTCGGCAGCGAAACATAAACGGATATTAGCCAATTTGCCACAAACCATAGGGCAAGAATGATGCTGATGTTGTAATTTTGCTATTATGCTTGATAAATTTGGTATTGCAAAAAGGATTGCGCGCGAACTTCAGGATGGGTATTATGTAAATTTGGGTATTGGAATTCCTACCTTGGTTGCTAATTACATTCCCGAAGGTGTTGAGGTAGTTTTGCAATCGGAAAATGGTTTATTGGGTATGGGTCCTTTCCCATGGGAGGGCGAAGAGGATGCTGATTTGATTAATGCAGGAAAACAAACAATTACCATGACCAAAGGCGCAAGTTTATTTGACAGCGCCACCAGTTTTGGAATGATTCGGGCGGGAAAGGTAGATTTAACTGTATTGGGCGCCATGGAGGTTAGTGATTCCGGCGATATTGCCAATTGGAAAATTCCTGGAAAGATGGTTAAAGGAATGGGTGGTGCTATGGATTTGGTGGCATCGGCAAAAAATATCATCGTAGCCATGCAGCATGTAAATAAAGCTGGTGAGAGTAAACTGCTCCCAGCCTGCTCTTTACCAATTACGGGTTTAAAATGCGTAAAAAAGGTAGTAACGGAATTGGGTGTTTTCGAAATTACCGATAGAGGATTTGAATTAAAGGAAATAGCGCCTGGAGTTACGGTAGACGAAGTAAAGGCAAAAACGCTAGGAAGATTGGTGGTTGAAGGGGAAATTCCCGTAGTGGAAATCTAGCGACTGAGTTCCCCGGTATTGTATCTTTTATTTTTGGAAGCTGCTTTGTCTTTGTTGGTTTTAAAGGCCTTCAAAACAAAATAAGAAGCAATGATCAAAACGATTGTGATAATAATCTCCCACAAAAAAACCTGCTGCTTAAATTTCTCAATCTGAATCATTTCGCGCTGTTTCGCTTGAAGTGTATCGTGAAATTGAGCGGTATCGTTGGGCGTTTTCATAACAGAATTAATAGTGCAAAGATACATCTAGTTTATTGCAATACATCGAATGTTTACGGAGTATTCGCTGCATTTAAACGAATGATTACGCTATCGTTGCAGTTGACATTTTTCAGTTGTAAATTGCGGGTATGTCAACCTTGCAATATATCGAACAAAACAAAGACCGTTTTTTAAACGAACTATTTGATATTCTACGAATTCCAAGCATCAGTGCCGATTCTGCTTATGCAGGGGATGTTCGTAAATGTGCAGAAGCTGTTGCGGAACACTTACGCAAAGCAGGTGCCGATAACGTTGTTTTAGAGGAAACCGCGGGTTACCCCATTGTTTATGGTGAAAAAATATTGGATGCTTCGTTGCCTACGGTGTTGGTTTATGGTCATTACGATGTACAACCCAGTGTGCCTAACGAATTGTGGGATACTCCCCCATTTGAGCCAACGGTACGCGATGGGAAAATATATGCACGCGGAGCTTGTGACGATAAAGGACAAGTATTCATGCACGTAAAAGCATTCGAAACCATGATGCAAACGCATTCCTTGGCTTGCAACATCAAATTCATGATTGAGGGTGAAGAAGAAGTAGGAAGTAACAATTTAGGTACCTATTGTCGCAATAACAAAGAGAAATTAAAGGCAGATGTAATTTTAATTTCCGATACTGCGTTAATCGCAAACGATTGCCCTTCCATTGATGTAGGTTTACGCGGATTAAGTTACGTGGAAGTGGAAGTTACCGGTCCGAGAATCGACTTACACTCGGGTGTATATGGTGGTGCCGTTGCAAATCCAATCAACGCATTGTGTACGATGATTGCAAGCTTGCACGATGAAAACAGACACATTACCATCCCCGGATTTTACGATAAAGTGGCGGAAGTTAGCGCAGCAGATAGAGAAGCTATGGGTAAAATTCCTTTTAGCGAAGAGGAATATAAAAATCATCTGGACATTGATGCGGTAATGGGAGAAAAAGGATTTACTACAATTGAAAGAACTGGAATTCGACCTACTCTAGACGTAAACGGAATTTGGGGAGGCTATATTGGTGAAGGGGCAAAAACCGTGTTGCCATCTAAAGCGTATGCGAAAATTAGTATGCGATTGGTACCCAATCAGATATCGGACGAAATCACCGAATTATTCCAAAAGCATTTTGAAAGCATCGCTCCAGCAGGTGTTAAAGTAAAGGTTACACCTCATCACGGGGGTGAACCGGTGCTTACTCCAACAGATTCTATTGCCTATAAGGCTGCGGCTGCCGCAATGAAAGAAACTTTTGGTGTGGATCCAATTCCTACACGCGGTGGTGGAAGTATTCCCATTGTTGCGTTATTTGAAAAAGAACTACAAACCAAAACAGTTTTGATGGGATTTGGCTTGGATTCAGATGCAATCCATTCCCCCAACGAACATTACGGAATCTTCAACTACTTTAAAGGCATTGAAACCATTCCAATGTTCTTCAAACACTTTGCTGCTTTAAACCAGTAATATTTATCGAGCGTATGGCCTTGCTGCAGGGAGAAGTGTACGAAGCTTATCGAAGCGAATTGCTGAAACGTTATCGGCAACTGCTTACTAGCCTGGGCAAGGATCAACCGAAAGAAAAAATCAAACTTGTTCGTGCTGCTTTTGATTTAGCGGCAAAAGCACACGAAGGAACACTCAGAAAAAGCGGAGAACCGTATATTTTTCACCCTTTGGCGGTTGCGCAAATTGCCGTAGGTGAATTGGGGTTGGGTGTAACCAGTGCGGTTTGCGCATTAATGCACGATGTGGTAGAAGATACCGACATCACCTTAGAGGATATTGAACGAAAGTTTGGTCCCAAAGTGGCTGAAATTATTGATGGTCTAACCAAAATTTCTACGGTTTTTGAAAACGTAGATAAAGAGGCTTCCATCCAAGCGGAGAACTTCAAGAAGATGTTACTCACCTTGGGGGAAGATCTCCGTGTTATTCTCATTAAACTTTGCGATCGTCTGCATAATATGAGGACCTTGGGTTCAGTTTCGGAAAACACGAAGCTTAAAATTGCCTCGGAGACCATGTATATCTATGCTCCTTTGGCGCATCGATTAGGACTTAATGCAATTAAAGTAGAGCTTGAGGATTTGGCATTTAAATTCACCGAACCTTCAACTTACAAAGAAATCTCCGTAAAATTAGCAGAAACCAAGAATTCAAGGCAGCGGTACATTCGAGAATTCATCGAACCCTTAAAAGAAGAATTGGACAATTCCGGATTAACAATTACTGAAATTAAAGGCAGGCCAAAGAGTATTTTCAGTATCGCCCAAAAAATGAAAAAGCAGAATATACCGTTCGAAGAGGTGTACGATGCTTTTGCGATTCGTGTAATTGTGGATTCTCCGTTACATCTAGAGAAAGCCGATTGTTGGAAGGTATACTCTATCGTTTCCGATATGTATCGAAGCCACAGTAGCAGACTGCGTGATTGGTTGAGTCATCCTAAAAGCAATGGTTACAGCGCTTTACACACCACAGTGTTGGGACCAAAAAGCCGATGGGTTGAAGTTCAAATTCGATCCAAACGCATGGACGACATTGCCGAACGGGGACTAGCAGCACATTGGAGGTATAAAGCAGGAAGTAAAGAAGGGAATACACCGCAAGATGACGCATTTGACAATTGGTTGAATGCGGTGAAAGAAACACTTTCCAATAACGACTTAAACGCGTTGGACTTGGTTAGTGAATTTCGCAGTAGTTTACTGGGTGAGGAAATCTACATTTTCACTCCCAAAGGAGACGTTAAAGCGGTTAGTACCGGTGCCACCGCATTAGATTTTGCTTTTACCATCCACTCCGAAGTAGGAAAACGCTGTCTAGGTGCCAAAGTGAACAACAAACTCGTACCCTTGCATCACGTATTAAAGAATGGAGATATTGTTGAAATTCTTACTACTCAAAAAGACCGTGTTACGCGCGACTGGCTAGAAATTGTAAAAACGGCAAGAGCTAAAAGTAAGATTCGGGAGGCATTAAAAGCGGAAAGAACCCAGAAAGCTAAACAAGGCAAATTGTTGATGGAAAGGTTGTTCCGAAAACACAATTTGATTTGGGATGATTCTTCACTACAAAAATTCATAAAGCATTTCCGCTATTCCGTAGCAGCTGAATTTTACCACAGTGTGGCCGAAGGTCAAATACGGTTACACAGACATACCATCTTTGAAATTCTTGAGAACAAAAAACAAGAAAAACCGAAACAAGAAAAATCAGCATCCCAAAATTCAACTAATAAAAAGAAAAAAGCTCCCGAAATTGTCATTGGTGAAGACTACGAACTCCCCTATGCTTTGGCTAAATGTTGTAATCCTGTACCAGGTGATTCCATTTTTGGATTTGTTACCGTGGGAGACGGTATTAAAATTCATCGCACGAATTGTCCCAATGCAACGCGTTTATTAAGTCAATATGGTTATCGCGTAATTGCAGCTAATTGGCGCGGAGACGGATACCAAAAATCCTTTGAAGCTTTGTTACACGTAAGAGGAATTGATGATGTGGGTATTGTTAGTAGAATTACTGACATCATTTCCAAAGACATGGAAGTTGATATGCGCAGTATTAATATAGAAGCCATAGACGGCGGAACCTTTGACGGAAAAATCAAAGTTATGATCACGGATTTACTCCATTTAGAACAATTAATGGAGAAAATTAAAGCAACACATAAGTATATCGAAGTAAATCGAGAATTAGCGTAAATTTTCAATTACTTTAATAATTCAATTTAAAAGCTTGAATCAAACTTACAACTACGAAAACTATCTTCTTTGAAGACCTATCATCAGTAGGATTGTAACTAGAATGCAAAAAAAAGGCTGATACCAATCGATACCAGCCCTTTTCTATGTAAAAGAATTCGTGTTAACCTTCTAAGGCAGCTACACCACCCACAATTTCTGAAATCTCGCGAGTAATTGCCGCTTGACGTGCTTGGTTATAAGCTAATCGCAATGAACGCAACAATTCACCGGCATTATCGGTAGCTTTATCCATTGCAACCATTCGAGCACCGTGTTCGGATGCCAATGAATCCAATAACATGCGGTAAAATTGAGTTTTGATACTACGTGGTATTAAATCCAATAAAATCTCCACTTTCCCTGGTTCAAATAAATACTCCGTGCTAACTGAATTCACGGAAGTAGTATCTGCCACAATAGGAAGCAATGGCTCATTGACCAAAATCTGAGTCGCAGCATTTTTAAACTTATTGTAAACTACGCTCACACTATCAAATTCACCAGCAAGATATTGATTCAATACATTATTAATAGCAGCAAACACTTTATCTGCATTGATATCCAAAGAAAGGTTTGAATAATCAGTGTTTACCTCAATACCATACCGCTTTAATGTTTCTGCACCTTTTTTACCGATACAGAAGAACGTAACTGTTCCATTTTTGTAAGCCTCAGCGTATTCACCTTGTATTAATGCACGTACTTTTTTCACCACATTGGCATTAAAAGCACCGCAAAGACCACGGTCACTGGTTACTACAAAAACAGCAATTTTCTTTGGTTCTCTGGTTTCAAAAAATGCAGCCAAGCGAGGGTCTTCGGTACTCTCTTGCAAATTACCCATGATTCCTTGCAACTTCTGAGCATACGGACGCATTCTAGTAATGGCTTCGGAAGCTTTGCGCAACTTGGTTGCACTCACTAACTTCATTGCCTTCGTAATCTGCTGTGTGCTGATGGTTGAGGAAATTCGGGCTCGTATCTCTTTTTGACTTGGCATGAATTAAAGCAGGGGATTAAGCGTAGTTCTTAGCAATTTCCTTACCAGCCTCGGTCAATACTTTACGAACATCGTCATCAATATTGCCTTTACGAACAGCTTCTAAGGTATCTTTATGTTTGTTCTCAAGATATTCAAGGTAAGAAACCTCAAACTCGCGAATTTTGTCTACTGGAACTGAACGCAACGCATTGGCGGTACCCAAGGCGATAATAGCCACCTGCTTCTCAACAGATACAGGACTAAACTGACCTTGCTTCAAAATCTCCACGTTACGAGAACCTTTTTCCAATACGGATTTAGTAGCAGCATCCAAATCGGAACCGAATTTTGCAAATGCTTCCAATTCGCGGTACTGAGCTTGGTCTAATTTCAACGTACCCGCTACTTTTTTCATGGATTTAATCTGTGCATTACCTCCTACACGAGACACAGAAATACCCACGTTAATCGCTGGACGAACACCAGAGTTAAACAAGTTAGACTCAAGGAAAATCTGACCATCGGTAATTGAAATTACGTTCGTTGGGATATATGCAGATACGTCACCGGCTTGGGTTTCGATGATTGGCAATGCTGTCAACGATCCACCACCTTTAACTTTACCTTTTAAACTCTCTGGCAAATCGTTCATGTTACCGGTGATATCATCGGAAGCATTCAATTTACAAGCACGCTCTAATAAACGGCTGTGCAAATAGAATACGTCACCGGGATATGCTTCACGTCCTGGAGGACGACGAAGTAACAAAGATACTTCACGATATGCAACCGCCTGCTTAGACAAATCGTCATAAACAACCAATGCTGGTAATCCTAAGTCACGGAAATATTCTCCTACTGCGCAACCTGCCATCGGGGCAAAGAACTGCAATGGTGCTGGAGCAGATGCAGGCGCCGTAACAACAACGGTATAGGCCATTGCACCGTGCTCTTCCAAAGAATTAACTACCTGTTTAACGGTAGATTCTTTCTGACCACATGCTACATAGATACAAAATACTGGTTGACCTTTTTCGTAGAATTCTTTTTGGTTGATGATTGTATCGATAGCAATCGCTGTTTTACCAGTCTGACGATCACCGATAATCAATTCACGCTGACCTCTACCAATAGGGATCATCGCATCAATCGCTTTGATACCTGTTTGCAAAGGCTCTTTTACTGGCTCACGGAACAATACACCCGGTGCTTTACGCTCCAAAGGCATTTCGAATAGGTCGCCACTAATTGGACCTTTACCGTCTACCGGTTCACCCAAAGCATTGATAACACGACCCAATAAACCGTGTCCGGCTTTGATCGATGCAATTTTACCTGTGCGTTTTACTTTATCACCTTCTTTAATTTCAGTGCTGCTTCCCATCAATACCGCACCCACATTGTCTTCTTCAAGGTTCAATACCACAGCACGTACGCCGTTAGCAAATTCAACCAATTCCCCACTTTGTACACCGAGGAGTCCGTAAATACGAGCGATACCGTCCCCTACTTGGAGAACTGTACCCACTTCTTCGAGGTTTGCAGCCGTATCGAATCCAGAAATTTGGTCTTTAAGGATGGTCGATATTTCGTCAGGTCTAATATGTGACATAATGATTTTTTAAGCGATTTGTAGGTCTTTTTTAATTTTTAGTAATTGGTTTGAAACAGTAGAATCGAAGATTTTACCATCAAAAACGATATTGAGTCCGCCAATTACATCGGCATCAATAACTTGATTCAATTGAACTTCGCTGGCTCCTGTTTGTTTTGCAACATAGGATTTAACGGCGTTCACATCGGCATCACTGAGGGCTACCGCTGCGGTTACTTCGGCGGTCATAATATTTTTATGTTTATTCACCAAAGCAATAAATGCTTGCGTCATTCCCGGTATTAGGGCTTCCCGGAATTTATCGGCCATGATCATTAGCGCACTTCGGGTTAACTCCGTGTAGGAGCCAAACATCTTTTGCATCGCATCTTTTTTGGTTGCGATTTTGATCAATGGACTGTTGAGGAACAATACAAAGTCTCTATTCTCTTCACATACACTCATTAAGTGGCGAACATCACTTTCTACCTTATCCAAGGATTTGGTGTCCAACGCTTGCTCGAACAAGGCTTTGGCGTATCGCGAAGCTATTCTAAAGTCTGACATTCCGTAATTGAGTTCTCGGTTTAATTCAATTGATTTAATTGCTGAGAGATCAAAGCTTGTTGAGCATCCGAAGCTTCCAACTTCTGTTGAACTAATTTTTCAGCAATTTGCACGGATAATATAGAAACCTCTTTTTTCAATTCAGCGATAGCGGCTGATTTTTGTTTTTCGATTTCATCTTGTGCACGTTGCAAAATTTTCTTGGCTTCTTCATCGGCCGATGCTTTTGCATCACCAACAATTTTATCTTTCATTTCTCTTGCTTCCTTCATGATCGCATCGCGCTCTTGACGAGCTGCTGCAAGCAACGCTTCATTTTCGCTGCTCAAACGCGCCATTTCGGCTTTTGTTTTTTCTGCCTGATTCAACGCATCTTCGATTGTCTGTTCGCGTTCACGAATAGAATCCAAGATTGGTTTCCAAGCAAATTTCTTTAAGATAACCATCACTAAGCTGAAGGTTACCAGCATCCAAAATACAAGTCCTATGGACGGTGTTACTAATCCCATTTTTCGTTAATGTTAAAAGGGGTTACTGCCAGCAGCAACCCCCGAATTTTTCTTAAAGGAACAGAATCAAAAGACAAACAACGATCGCGAAGAATACAGCACCTTCGATAAGAGCTGCAGCTACGATCATGTTCGCACGGATGTCACCAGCAGATTCAGGCTGACGAGCAATGGATTCCATTGCGCTACCACCGATTCTACCGATACCCATACCAGCACCGATAGCGGCCAAACCAGCACCGAGAGCGGCACCCATTTTACTGTAAGCAGCGGCTAAATCAGCTGCTTGAAGAAGAGTGTTCATGAGACTCATAATTGTTTATTGGTTATTTGTTGTTTTGTTGTTTAATTAATGATGATGATCTTCCACGGCCATGCCTATGTAAATAGACGTTAACAAAGTAAATACAAAAGCTTGCAAGAATGCTACTAGCAACTCCAACATACTCATAAATACCGTAAATCCAACGCTTAACGGAGTAACGGCAAAACCTATTTCCTCTTTAATCGCACCGAAAATAAATATCAACGAGAAGAATCCTAATATAATAAGGTGACCTGCTGTAATATTCGCAAATAAACGAAGCATCAATACAAAAGGCTTTAAAATCACTCCCAAAATTTCAATTGGGATAATGATTGGATACATCCAAACAGGAACATCGGGAACAAAAATGTGTTTCCAATAATATTTGTTCGCGTTTAAATTAACGGTAAGGAAAACCACAACCGCCAAAACCATGGTCACGGCTATATTACCAGTTACGTTTGCCCCCCCAGGAAAAATAGGAATCAATCCGTACAAGTTCAATACAAAAATGAAAAAGAAAATGCTCAACAACAAAGGCATAAACTTGTTGGCTTTATGTCCAATGGAAGGTTTAGCAATATCGTCGCGAATAAATAAAATCAAAGGCTCAACTAAATTATGGAAACCTTTTGGTGCTTTACCTGAACGTTTTTTGTAAGAATTAGCCATTCCTATAGCAATGATAAAAAGGGTGATTACCCCAATAAACATCGCTAAAACATTTTTTGTAATACTCAAATCGTAAAAATCAGTGGATCCATCTTCTGCAATCACATGATTCTCTTCATCCAAACGATAACCGTTGTAGGCATCATGACCATGATTAAATTTCGCCGATGAAAAAACTTCTACCCCTTTTGATTTTGAATAAATAATAACAGGCAATGGAATCGAAACAGAACCGTGACCCTCTCCCCATAAATGCCAATCGTGCGCATCGGAAATGTGATCCATAATCATCTTACCAGGCTCAAACTTCTTTTCACCGTGTGCCGCCTCAGTGCCATATGCATCCGCAGCATGTGCATCGCCATGAGAAACAGCAGCATCCTGATGGGTTGCACCTGCAGCATGCTCATCGTCTGAGGCATTTACAGCAGTGGTGGCACCTGAATTTGCCGAATTATGGCTTTCTTCTGTAGCTTGTGCCACGGTAAAAAATCCAAAAAATGCACAAAATAGAGAAATTCTTGCAAAATTTTGAAGTCTGTGCGACACTGAAAGTATTGAAAAATCAAGCATTATTGTGAATTTGACTGATCCGACGAATCGGGGCGCAAATTAATACGCTTTTCGGAAATTTCAAACAACAAAAACAAAACAAAATAAACACAATACAATACTGTAAATGGAATATCCGCTTTACCGGTATTAATAAAGGTTATTACAATGAATAAAAGTGCCATCACCATGCGCAACATAGACGCAATCATGCTCCGTCTAATCCACTTGTTTTTGTTTTCCAATCCTTCGGTTTTACCCACCCACACCTTCAAAAAGGTAAAGACCAAAAATAGATAAACCAAACCGGTATATGTATATGCAGGTAGGGTTACTTTGGGCGAGAAGATATCGGCCATGTAAGTAGCCATGCCCATCATCGCTACAAAAGCGTAATTTCTGTACGAAGCCAATTTCACAATCTTGGGGGTTAGCGTTAAATTTTCTTCAAAATTAGGTACAAGGATGCGGCCACACCCAACAAAGTACCCACAATTGTAAATATTGGAAACCCAAACTGTTGCTTAGCCCACGAATTATCGATGAAATACCCCATAAAAACAAAAGCCAAAATGCTGCCAATCATTTGAAAGGCCATGGAAGTGTATTTCAGAAACTCTCTGCTAGAATCGGCCTTGCTAGCATTGTTTGTTGAAGCATTCTGCCGAGTTTTACCCATCGGTAGTTAATTACTATGGGTTTATTTGTCCTTTTCTTCGGTTCTATTAGATGCAGCCGCTGCAGTAGAGGCGGATGTACTGTTGGAATTCATGGTGCATCGACCGTTAAACTGCGCTCCTGCTTCAATGATAACTTTTCCAGCAATGATATCTCCATCAATTCTAGCACTGGGCTTTAATTCCAAAACTTGTTTCACCACAACATTCCCTTTTATGTGTCCGGCAACTGTGGCAAATTCCGATTCGATATTCCCCAAAACCTTACCGGTATTTCCGATAACCAATCGTTGGGAAACTTTAATCTGACCTTCAATGGCTCCGTCTATTCGAATATCGCCGTTTGAACTCAAGTCGCCTGTAAGCTTAGTACCCTGACCTATAATATTTAGAATACCTTGCGAAGAAGTTGGACTTTCTTTTTTACCGGAATTGCCTTGAAACATAGCCATAGTTACAAATATACTAAATTCAACGATTATTTATTCAATTCATTGGGTCTAACCGAGGTAGAATCGAAGGCCGATTCGTTTCCTTCGAGAATCTTGTTTAAGGTTTCTTGCTTGGAGTATTTCACTTCCAATTTGGTGCGTAAATCTTCAACCTGCTGATTTAACAACAATATTTCCTGCCTACTTTCGGCGGTAACAGCTCTAGGCAACAATGCCCGCATGGGGGTATAGGCTACCAACAACATAATTAAAGCGGTAAAGGCTACCAATAAACTGCTGAAAACCATCAAAACGTTTATTGGCGTTAATTGAATTGAAAAGACTTCAGCAAAGTTGTTGTCATTAATTAACACCAAACGATGCTTATTCCGAAGATTAGCAATAATTTTGCGCCGTCTGTTAGATTTTTTCATAACGAATTGATTGAGGCAGTCAATAAAACACCAAATTTAGCGTTTTTAATAACACAATGCGAATCATCAGAAGCTACACCAAGTTTTTATCGATGCCTGCCGGTCGATTATTCTTCGTTGGTTTCCTTGCTTGGATGATATCCGGATGTGGTAATGAGGAAAGCTGGTCGTACAAACAATGGCACAATACGCTAGCTCATTACAATAAGTTTTTCAATGCCGAACAAAAGTGGTTAGAAACGGTTGATTTAACGCGAGAAGCATTCAAAGACGATCCTCGTAAACCCATTACCTTATTTAATTACGGCGATGCTGCAACGTTGAAAGGCAATCAGGCGGCCATGGACGAGGTGATTAAGCGCGCATCCACCATGATTGATCGGCATCCGCGTTCAAAATGGGTGGATGATGCCTATTTACTCAATGGCAAAGCCTATTTCATGAAAGGCGAAATTACTGCTGCGGAAAATCTTTTTACCTACGTAATTGAGCATTTTAAAGACCCGTTACCTGTTTACCAAGCACAACTCTGGATCGTTCGTTGTTTGGTGATGAAGAATCGTTTAGGGGACGCTGCCGTACTGGTCAGTAATTTGGTGAAAAAGCCCGATTTCCCGATTGAATTAATGGCTCAGGCGAATTTTATCACCGGAGCTATTGCCATCGAACAGGGAAACTTCCAGCAGGCCATTGCCCCTTTAACGAAGGCATTGCCAAAGACCCACCAACGGATGGATCGGTATCGATTGATTTATGCATTAGGGGAATGCCATTAAAAAATTAAAGAATACTCCAAAGCCAAACAATATTTGTCGAAGATCGCCGACTTAAACCCTCCTTACGAAATTGGATAT
>JACCED010100022.1_pt1 | contig 66981 bp, 67 predicted proteins | sample 7455021 | NCBI WGS metagenome assembly JACCED01 (sample SAMN15323456, study PRJNA562643) | freshwater metagenome | isolation source: river surface water | place: USA:Blue River Watershed | collected 2017-08-19 | reverse complement strand
TTCATGAAGGTCGGTATCACATAATTAGGAGACTGATTGAAAGCCTAGGTATGAAAGTTTTGCGATTGATCAGATTGGAGTTCGGGCCTGTTAGCTTGGGGGACATGAAATCGGGCAGGCACCGGGTTTTGAATTCACAAGAATTAACAAATCTATTTACCCTGTTACATATAAAACCCTAAATCGACAACGCAGATAACGGTTTATCGGTTTATCGACATTAGTCATTGCCGTTAAAAACGATATATCAACAAACCCGAGCACAATTCTTGGTAGTCTTATCGATAAATATACATTCTGAAGGTTTCTGTAATAGTGTTTTAGAGATAAACCGTTAATCGTAATCTCGTTCAGTTGTTAAAACGACATCTAGTTAAATTCATATAACATCAATCGCCTAAGAAAGTGTTCTCGATACTATTATCGGATGCGAATTAGAGGTGTTCGGGGTGCTATTCAGTTAGACAGTGACAGCTCAGATGAGATGGTGGAGGCTGTGGCGGAGTTACTCACCCAAATGCTCACAGCAAACCATTTGGAAATGGAAGATCTAGTTTCTATCATTTTTACAGCAACTCCGGATTTAACCTCGGAGTTTCCTGCGGTAGCTGCCCGCAAGATCGGGTTGGGTAGCGTGCCCCTGTTGTGCTCAGTCGAAATAGATGTGGCCGGTGCATTGCCCAGAGTGGTTCGTATTCTTCTTCATGCGCACTCAGACAGGCCGTTGGCCGAGATTAAACACATATACCTAAGAGGTGCAACGGTTTTACGCAAAGATTTGGCCCAATGATTAAATCAGTTCGTATTGTTGGTGGCGGATTAATCGGCACCTCGGTCGGATTAAGGTTGAAGGCATCAGGATCTTCCGTCGAGATGGTTGATGTGAACACCAACGCGATGCGCTTGGCTACAGATTTAGTTAAAGGCGAAGTTATCTCTGATCCAGAATTAATAATCGTAACTGTTCCGATTTCTACCAACGCAGAGACAGTGGTTGAGCAATTAAATAGCAACCCCAAGTCGATTGTTTGCGATTTAGCAAGTGTTAAGTCTGAACTTCTACTCAAGGTTAAAGAGTTATCAGCGAACAATGAAAATTTCTTCTCCCTACACCCGATGGCAGGACGAGAGGTAAGTGGCGCAGAAAATGCCCGAGCAGATTTATTTGAGGGTCGAGCCTGGATCGGAATTACTGATTCCATCAAAAATGAGAAAACAAAAATGATTGCACAAAATTTGGTTCAAATATGCGGTGGCACTCTTTATTGGTTAAATTCGAAAGAGCATGATCAGTTAGTTGCAAAACTTTCTCATCTGCCGCAAATTTTAAGCACTCTTATTGCCGGATCATTAAAAGAGATGACTAGTGAAGATTTGAATCTAGCAGGTCAGGGTTTAAGAGATGTAACAAGACTAGCTAGTGCTGATCCATCTTTATGGAGTCAAATACTTACTGAAAATCGGAAATCTATTGAACCAATTATTGAAACCATGATTAATCAATTGGAAAGTGTGAAAAGTTGTATAAAAAGTTCTGATGAAGAGGGTGTGAAAAGATTTATCATCACCGGTAACGAAGGCAAAAAACAAATACCTGGCAAACATGGTGCAAAGAATCGGGATTATGCTTACTTGTCGATAGTAATTGATGATAAACCCGGCGAATTAGCAAGAATTTTTAATGAATGTGCAAAAGTCTTTGTCAATATAGAGGATTTAAGTATCGAGCATTCTCCTGGACAAGAAACTGGATTGATTACCTTGTCACTATCAAGTGGTGATCGCGAAAAGCTTTCAAAACATTTGCAGGGTTCAGGATTTAAGGTTCATCCGGTCAAAAATCGATAAATATCTTTAATTACTAAAGATAGACTCATCTCATGTCCAATCTAGTCTTAGCCATAGATGGTCCTAGTGGCTCTGGAAAATCTTCCACCGCCAAGGCAATTGCCGTTCGAGCTAATTGGAGTTATTTAGATACTGGTGCACTCTATCGAGCAGTTACATTTTTGGCGCTAGAAAATAAAATTGAATCTGAGGCTGAGTTGATTGACTGCCTCAATAAATCTTCGATCATATTTGACACCAATCCATCAGATCCAAGAATATTTCTCAACGATAAAGATGTTTCCCAAGAAATTAGATTACAAAAAGTAAATGATTCGGTAAGTAAAATTAGTGCAATGCCTAAAGTGAGAAGTCATTTACTTGAGCTTCAAAGAAAGTACATCGCTGATGCACCGATTGGAATAGTTGTTGAGGGGCGAGATATTGGCACAGTAGTGGCCCCACAGGCGCAATTAAAGATCTATCTTCACGCTGACATCGATGCCAGGGCTTTACGCCGAGAGAGTGAAATGCTTGAAAAAATCAATCGGCAGGAGGTGAGCAAATCACTTTCTAGTAGGGATGAAATAGATTCCACAAGAGCAATTTCACCACTCTCTCAAGCTGAGGATGCGGCAGTGATTGATTCAACGAGATTGTCGCTGCAAGAGGTGGTTGATCAAATATGGAAGTGGCTCAAACAAAGAAACCTTTTAGGACTTCCAACAGTTGCAGTTATTGGAAGACCAAATGTTGGTAAATCCACTCTAGTTAACCGAATGATTGGTCGACGTGAAGCGATCGTTGAAGACACCCCAGGAGTTACTCGAGATCGAGTGAAGTATGAAGCTGAATGGAATGGGCGCAGATTCTTTTTAATTGACACCGGTGGCTGGGAGGTTAAACCAGAAGGCATCTCCGAGAAAATAACCGCAGGTGCCGAAGCGGCAATCAAGGAATCTGATTTGGTTATGTTTGTAGTAGATGCTCAGGTTGGAGCCTTAGATGAGGATCAATCTTTGGTAGATCTGCTGCGCAAGAGCGGTAAAAAAGTAATTTTGGTAGGAAATAAAATCGATAACGCCGAGGATGAATCTGATGGATATGCACTATGGAATCTAGGTTTAGGGGAACCGCATTTTGTTTCAGCGCTGCACGGGCGGGGTAGTGGTGACCTTCTAGATTTTTTGATCTCACAGTTACCAGAGGTTGGTACAGCACAGGTGGATGATGGTTATCGACGGGTTGCTTTGGTAGGACGCCCAAATGTTGGCAAATCAAGTTTGTTGAATGTTTTAGCGGGTTCACCAAGAGTTTTAGTTGATGATGCTGAAGGCACAACTCGTGATGCTGTTGATGAGTTAATTGATTTTGGAGGATCTACTTGGAGATTTATCGATACAGCTGGCATAAGAAGAAGGGCTCATCAAGCAAGTGGTACCGACTACTACGCCTCACTTAGAACATCTATTGCATTGGAGCGGGCTGAGGTTGCACTGGTAATTTTTGATGCATCTCAGATATTGACTGAACAAGATATTCGAATAGTTTCAATGGCCGATGAAGCCGGCAAAGCTTTGGTAATTGTTATGAATAAGTGGGATCTGGTGGATGAAGAACGACAGCTGGTTTTAGACCGAGAAATCGAAAGACAACTGGAACGTTACCCTTGGGCTCAACGGGTAAATCTCTCTGCCAAAACTGGCTGGCATCGCGATCGATTAGCCCCAGCGCTTCGAACTGCTTTGAATAATTGGGAGAAGCGGATCCCAACAGCAAAACTGAACGCCTTCTTGGGTGAGTTAGTAGGCGCTAACCCACCACCAGTCAGGGGAGGAAAACAACCAAAGATTAAATTTGCCACCCAAGCCAGTACCTGCCCACCAAAATTTGTCATTTTTGCCAATGGATTTCTAGAAAACGCCTATCGACGATTTATTGAACGTAGATTGCGGGAGGTCTTTGGATTTGATGGTACCCCGATAGAGGTTGCGGTGAAGGTAAAAGAGCGTGATGAAACTTAATATCCCAAATCTTCTCACCCTACTTCGGGCTTTAGGTGTGCCAATTTTCCTTTACCTGTTTCTAATTTTAGAGATGCCTATTGCCAGCTTTTTTGTGATCACTCTTGGTGCAGTGACTGATTATCTAGATGGGAAAGTAGCTCGGGCATTGAATCAAACTTCAGATTTCGGTGCAAAATTTGATCCAGCGGTAGACCGGTTATACATCGGCGCAGTAATAATTGCTTTTGCGATAAAAGATTACATACCCTGGTGGTTGGTAATTGCTATTTTAAGTCGCGATTTACTATTGCTCCTAGTGGTCATATCTCAACGCATACGTAAGGTTGCATATGTAGAGGTCACCTTTCTGGGTAAAGCAGCCACCTTTAACCTTTTGTACGCATTTCCCTTTCTTTTACTTGAGGATCTGCCAACTATTGGTATCTGGTGCTATCGAGTTGGTTGGGCCTTTGCTATCTGGGGTTTGAGCCTGTACTTTTACACAGGAGTTCAGTATTTTGTTAAGGGCGTAAAGCAACCAAAAGGTAAGGAATAGGAAGAGAATGTCATTAGTACCAGCAGAGCTTAGATACACCAAGGAGCATGAGTGGGTGCAAGAACTATCTTCAACCAAATTTCGAATAGGTATTACCGATTTTGCACAAGCAGCTTTGGGGGACATCGTTTATATACAATTACCCAAAGTTGGCAGCGATGTAGTGGCAGATAAGGTTTGCGGTGAGGTTGAATCCACCAAATCTGTCTCTGAGATTTATGCGCCCATAAGTGGCAAGATAGTTTTAGTTAATGAGAAATTAGAGGCCACTCCAGAGGTTATTAACTCTGATCCATATGGCGCAGGTTGGATTGCTGAGATAGAGATCGCGACCGCAACACTAGAAAATCAATTACTTTCTGCGCAGGATTATCAAAATCTCACCGCTTGACCACTCTGCATCCACCCAATAGTGTGAGCCTCTAGTTGACGGTAAAGCGGTTGGAGGAAATATGGCAGATAAAGCAACACCGCCAAAGGATTTAACCTCCACCTTAAACCTTCGTCAATTACGCTCGATTCCTCAGCAAAACTTCTCTCAAGATCTCTTTAATTCATTAAATCAGGAGCAGCAAGAGGTAGTAAGAAACCTTCCGGAAAACGAAGGAATCTTTTTAGTGCTAAAAGGGCCAGGTGCTGGTGCTCGCTATCTACTGGATTCCAGAGAAACAAAAATTGGTAGAGATACCAATAATGAGATTCATCTAGATGACATAACAGTTTCTAGATCTCACGCGATGGTCACGAAAAATAATGGCTACACGATAAAGGATTTAGGCAGCTTAAATGGAACATACTTGAATGCCATCTCCGTTAAGGAGTCAATAATTCAGGCAGGAGATGAGATACAAATCGGTAAGTATCATTTAACTTTGTTTATTGGAGATAAAAAGTGAACGTTCCGGCAAGAGCTTTTTTAAGTATTGGTGAGGTTCTTACTCGACTTAGGAGTGAGTTCTCAGATATAACTATTTCGAAAATTAGATTCCTTGAATCAGAAGGGTTGATTGAACCGCAACGCACCCCCAGTGGTTATCGAAAATTCACAACTAATGATTTAGAGCGACTGCGATTTGTTCTACTAGCCCAGCGAGATCAGTATTTGCCCCTTAAAGTAATTAAGGAAAATTTAGATGCAATGGATCGTGGTTTGTCACCTGCCAAAACAGTTGGGGGAGTTGCTACACCAAGATTGGCAACTAACGATGGTATAAATATTGGTGATTCATATGCCAGTGAAAATGATTTAAGACTTACTCGATCAGAGCTTTTGGCAGCTTCAAAGTTAACTGATGAACAATTAACCGAAATAGAGTCATATGGTTTGATTTCAATTCGGGGTCGTCATTACGACTCTGATGCCTTAGCGGTAGCAAAAGCTGTGGCAGAAATTTCAGCCTTTGGAATTGGTGCCAGACATCTACGGGCTTTCAAAACCGCAGCTGATCGAGAAATAGGTTTAGTTGAACAAGTTACTACACCATTACTTAGACAAAAAGGTTCTGAGGCGAAGGCGCGAGCGGAAGAGGTTGAACGTGAGTTGGCATCTTTGTCGATCAGATTACATGCATCTTTGGTTCGTGCCGGCTTACATCGCGCAAAATAATTAAACTCTAGACAATGAGTATTTATCATCCAGTTGAGGTAATGGGTGTTCGCGTAGAGATGCCATCTAACCAACCAATAGTTCTACTTAAAGAACTAGATGGTGTTAGATACCTACCGATTTGGCTTGGAGCCGTAGAGGCAACTGCAATTGCATTTGCTCAGCAAGATGTTAAACCTCCGAGGCCACTTACCCATGATCTTTTCAAGGATGTTTTGAATCAACTAGGAGCTACTTTAAGCACCGTTTATCTAACTGAACTAAAAGACGGGATCTTCTACGCGCAGTTGAACTTCAAGGATGGGCCAAATGTCTCAGCTAGACCTAGTGATGCAATCGCGCTAGCTCTTCGGTTGGGTGTTCCGATCCTGGCTAGTGAACAGCTGTTAACTGATGCGGGAATTGAGATTCCAGACCAGGCCGAAGATGAGGTAGAGCGGTTTAAAGAGTTCCTAGATCAGATCAATCCAGAAGATTTCCTCGGTTAAGTCCAACCCTAAACCTAGGCTTTAATTTTCCCGTGTCGGTGCCTTTGGACCAGCACAACCTCTTCTACACTTAAGCCTTCCCCGTAGAATTGAGTCCCCATGAACACCTCATCAGATATCGGTTATCGAGGCGCAACCGCATGTGTTGCAGCTGGCATCTCATATCGTCAATTGGATTACTGGGCGCGAACTGGGTTAGTTGAACCAGGTGTTAGAGGTGCGGCTGGCTCTGGATCCCAGCGCTTGTATAGCTTTAGAGACATACTGGTTTTAAAAATTGTTAAACGGTTATTAGATACAGGTGTATCTCTTCAAAATATTAGGACTGCAGTTGATCATCTGCGCTCACGGGGTGTTTCAGATTTAGAGTCTATAACTTTGATGAGCGATGGTGCTTCCATTTATGAGTGCACCAGCCCAGATGAAATTGTAGATTTGTTGCAAGGCGGTCAAGGCGTCTTTGGTATTGCCATCGGTAAGGTTTGGAGTGAGGTTGAAGGATCTCTTTCTACTCTGCAGGGTGAAAGTTTGGAGGATGGTTCCTTAGTTGTAAGTGGTGAATCTAACGATGAGTTAGCGCAACGCAGAAAGCTACGAGGAGCCTAGAACTACTAAAGTACCTTCCCTAACCAAAAGCGTGTTTGGGGGAGTGATGGATCAGCGTTCTAGTTTTGTTGATCGACATATTGGTCCCAACAATTACCAAATACAAACCATGCTCCTTGAGTTGGGTTATAAAGATTTAGATTCTTTTATCAAATCAGTTGTGCCGGCAAATATTCACATCAAGGGTGAAATTGAAAATGCTTTGCCACAAGCCTTATCTGAGGTAGAAGCGTTAGCTGAAATCAAAACTATTGCATCAACAAATAAGGTCATGAAAAATTTTATTGGATCTGGTTACTATGGAACGATCACGCCAAGTGTGATTTTAAGAAATGTTTTGGAAAATCCAGGTTGGTACACCGCATATACGCCATATCAACCAGAAATCAGTCAAGGTCGTTTAGAGGCAATATTTGCATTTCAAACCGCGATAACTGATTTAACAGGATTAGCGATTGCAAACGCTTCAATGTTGGATGAAGCCACTGCTGCGGCTGAAGCGATGACTTTGGCAAGAAGAGTATGGCAAGGCGGTGATGAGGCTGCCTTTGCAATCGATATTAATCTTCATCCTCATGTAAAAGCTGTGATTCATACACGAGCTAAGCCACTTAAGATAAAGATTATAGAGAGTGATTTTGCTTCATCTTTGAGTGATGAGATTTTTGCAGCTTTGATTGCCTATCCAAATTCAACTGGTGAAGTTAAAGAAATTGAATCTATTATTAGGCAGATTCAAGCAAATGGAGCATTAGCGATTGTTGATTGCGATCTTTTGGCTTTAACTTTGTTTAAATCACCAGGAGAGTGCGGCGCTGATATTGCAGTTGGCTCAGCCCAACGATTTGGAGTTCCAGTTGGTTTTGGGGGACCACATGCTGGTTTTATGGCTGTGCGAAATGGTTTAGAGAGATCGCTACCGGGTCGGTTGGTAGGTCAATCAGTTGATACTCATGGAAATTCAGCTTTCCGATTGGCACTACAAACTCGCGAACAACATATCAGGCGCGATAAAGCCACATCAAATATATGTACGGCGCAAGTTCTGCTGGCAGTAATCTCCGCTTTTTATGCTATGTGGCATGGTCCAATTGGTTTAAAAGCGATTGCAACAAGAATTCAACAATTGGCTTATGATTTTAGATCCTCCTTAAAATCGGCTGGCTTTTCAGTTGCCGAGTATGAGATTTTCGATACTGTTTTGGTTGAGAGTAGTAAAGCAAAATCTATTTTTGAATCAGCAGAAAAGGCTGGATTTAATCTTCGATACATAGATGATCAGCATCTGGCAGTAAGTTTTGATGAACTAAGTACTCGACTAGATTTAGAAAAATTGCTTCAAATATTTTCAGCAAAGTTAGCGATTGCAGGCGAGATTTCCTCGAAATTTTCAAGAACGAGTGAGTACCTTGCCCATCCAATCTTCAATACCTACCACTCTGAAACTTCCATGCTTAGATACATTAGGGCCTTATCTGATCGGGACCTCGCCCTTGATCGAACAATGATTCCACTTGGCTCATGCACGATGAAGTTAAATGCAACCTCAGAGATGATTCCGATTACCTGGCCTGAGTTTAATTCTATCCACCCTTTTGCACCCACCTCACAATCAATGGGATACACAAAGCTAATTGAATCTCTAAGTAATTGGTTGATTTCAGTAACTGGTTATGACGCAGTTTCTCTTCAACCTAACGCAGGATCGCAAGGGGAGTTTGCGGGTTTATTAGCGATTCGAAATTATCTAGATAGCAAAGGGGAAGAGGCAAGAAATATTTGTTTGATTCCATCTAGCGCCCATGGCACAAATGCAGCCAGTGCGGTGATGGCAGGTATGAAGGTAATTGTCATCGCTTGTGATGAAGAGGGAAATGTTTCACTAGATGACCTAAAGGCAAAGATTGCTCAGTATCAAGGTCAATTGGCTGCATTAATGGTTACTTATCCATCCACTCATGGAGTATTTGAAGCAGCAATTTCAGAGATCTGCGAACTAGTTCACAATGCTGGTGGGCAGGTATATGTCGATGGTGCCAATTTAAATGCTTTGGTCGGTGTTGCAAAGCCGGGCAAGTTTGGTGCCGATGTTTCCCATCTAAACCTGCATAAAACTTTTTGTATCCCACATGGTGGCGGGGGACCAGGAGTAGGTCCGGTAATTGCAAGATCGCATTTAGCTCCATTCTTACCAAACCATCCAGCTAATCCTGCAGCAGGTCCAGCGACAGGTCCTGGTCCGGTTTCAAGCGCACCTTTTGGTTCAGCATCAATTCTGCCGATCTCTTGGATGTATATCAGAATGATGGGTGGATCAGGATTAACTAGAGCAACTGAGGTTGCTATTTTGTCTGCAAATTATTTGGCAAAGAAATTAGATCCATCCTTTCCAGTGCTTTATCGCGGACAAAATGGTCATATCGCTCATGAATGCATTATTGATATCAGAGAAATAACTAAAAATACCGGAGTTACTGTTGATGACATCGCAAAGCGACTTATGGATCACGGCTTTCACTCACCAACTGTTAGCTTCCCAGTCGCTGGAACTATGATGATTGAGCCAACTGAGTCAGAGGATGTTAGAGAGCTTGATAGATTCTTAGCAGCTATGGAGAGTATTAGAAGTGAGATATCTGAAATTGAATCTGGAAAGATAACAATTGAAGAATCTCCATTACGACATGCACCTCACACAATGGGAGATTTGGTTCGTAGTGATTGGGACAGAAAATACTCACGCCAGATCGCAGCATTTCCAAATGGAGAGGCTTTTGGTATTGGCCGTTCCGGTAAGTATCTGCCAACTGTAGGCCGAATAGATGGCGTCTATGGTGATAGGAATTTAGTATGTAGTTGCCTGCCGATCGAGGAGTTGGCTTCTAACTAGAAGTAGTTTACTTTACATAATGCAGATTATCGGCGTTTAAACAAACGACGGATGGCCCAGATAGTGACCATCGACCAAGCTTCCCAGATGATTGCCAAACTCATCTTTGAATAGCCATTCTCTCTTTCAACGAAGGTTATTGGTACTTGTTTGATTCCGTATCCAGATTCAATCGCTTTTAAAGCCATCTCTATCTGAAACCCATAACCACGAGTTTCTATCAATGAAAAATTTAGCTCAGATAGGAAATCTCTAGGTAGTACGCGATAACCCGATGTTAAATCCCTGTAGGGCAGGTTTAGAGCAAAAGAAGCATAACCAGTACCTAACTTTGATATCCATTTGCGTCTTTTTGGCCAATTAACAACCGAGCCCCCATCTATCCACCGTGTACCAATTACCAAATCTTTTTTCGAAGCTGCCGTTAGAAGGTCTATCAATTGCTCAGGTTGATGGCTCAAATCAGCATCCATCTCTACAAAATATTCATAATCACCTTCTAGGCCTTTTTTGAAGCCAGCCAAATACGCAGGACCTAATCCAGATTTGGTATCGCGGCTTAAAATCTTTAATCCCGTTAAATTCATTTTCATGACAATCTCTGCAGTCTTGTCCGGAGAATTATCGTCAACCACCAGCACATCAACTTTGAACTGTTTTGACATTAGCTGACGCGCACGATCTAGTCTTTTCAAGAGAGATTCAATACTTTCAGATTCATTGTATGTGGGGATAACAACTAGTACTGATGTCATGCTCTCCCCCGGTGTCTTGATGCAAGTACTAACAACAGAATAATTATAGCCCCTGGTTCAAAAATCCAACTCAATTTCTGGGCGTAGGTTGATCCTGATGCCTTTTGAATATCAGCGACTAGAGTTGCAGGTATAAATTTTTCTAATTGTTTATTAATTTGGCCGCTTGGTTCAATAAGTGAGGTGATACCTGTAGTTGATACGTAAGGTATATGACGAGATGATTCTAGAGCTCGCACTTGAGCAATATTTAGTTGTTGATCTAATTGAGCCGTATCTCCAAATGTGGCATTGTTAGTTTGTATGATCAAAAAATCATTGGTATTTTCACGCACAAATTTATCATCTAATAGCTCATAACAAATAAGAGTCCTAAAATTAGTTAGGTTCGTCTGAAATACAACTGGAGTATTACCAGCCTGAAAATCCTTAATGTCATTGGCATAAGGGGAGATCTTTTCAGCTAGCATGCGCATAGGTAAATATTCGCCAAAAGGCGTTAGGTATCGTTTGGTGTACACCTGTGCGAGTTGTGGATTAAATAACATAGATTGATTTCGTGGTTGTGGTGAGGAGGTAACTCCGCCTATCAAAATCGGAGTTTGTAACTCCTCTGACAAATCGACAATTGTTTGTTTCACATCCTCATTTTTCATAATATCTACGTCAACAGCATTCTCAGGCCATACAATTAGATTTACTTGGTGCGCAGATATTGACTTACGTGTTTGATCAACATGTCTTAGGAAGACCTCTTTTGGTTTGTCATTAAAGTTCAGACCAAGATTGACCACTCCCCCCTGGATTAGAGCGATTCTAAAGGTGTCACTCAGTGTGACTGGATTTGGTATGAAATGAGCCAAGAGAACTACCAAGGCAGGGTAGAAGAAATCTCTCAACCCACGAATTGTTGCAAACCAAGCCAGAATCAACGAAACACCCACTACCCCAAAAAGCGGATAGATCGATGCAAGTGGTGAATTGACTTGAGTAAAACCTAATCGAGACCAACCAAAGCCAGTGAACGGCAGGGTTCTTAAAGCCAACTCTACGACTATGTATGAACAAACAAAGGCAATTTGATTGTTTAGTTTGTTTCTGCCAACAAAAAAAGCTGGCAAAATAAAGAACAGAGCCTGTCCAACACAAAGTATTAACCATGGAAGATTTCCTACATATACTCCGGTCCAAATTTGGGTTGGCAATAAAACACCCAAACCATAAAGGTAAGAACTTAAGATGCGCTTTTTCAGTTGAAGTCTGCATATCAATCGATACCAAATGCCCAACCCAAGTAAAGCAAAAGGCCATAGCGCAATAGGTTCAAAAGCAAGTGAAGACAATAAGCCCGCTGACACTGCAGCAACTAGATTCATGAAGACCAGCCAAGAGCACTAATTATGCGATCTATGCTTGCGCCTAAACCATGTTTGTCCCTCAGAGCCGCTAGCTCTTTCATTGAAGCCGGAGATTTGGGTAGGTCTATGGTCATTTCAGGAATAGTGACATCGGTTGCACAATTAACCAATTTAGGTGCAATTTGAACATACTTTGAACTCTCGATAATTTTCTTTCTATGATTGGCCGAGAGTCTTTCATCACCCAATTCAGCTGCACTTAAAACTTCTGGCAATGAAGCAAACTTTGCTGCAATATCTGCAGCTCCTTTTTCCCCAATACCTTTGATCCCAGGCAAACCATCAGATGAGTCTCCCCGAATCATGGCAAAAAGAGAGTATCGCTCACCTGGTATCCCATATTTTTTACCAATCCAATCTAAATCCACGAGATCATGATTTGACACACCTTTGGCCAGATAAACAATCTTGACATCTCTTTTGTCATCTACCAGTTGGAACAAGTCTCGATCACCCGTCACTATGCGAATTGGCCCGGGTTGATTAACACTTAACGTAGCAATGAGATCATCCGCTTCATAGTCATCTACACCAAGTACTGGCAGACCCAATGCGTCTAGCACATCGAGCAAAATAGGAATTTGTGGTGAGAGTGTGTCAGGTTCATCCTCTTCACCTTCTTCATCAACTCGATTCAATTTGTACTCAGGGAACAACTCCACTCTCCAAGATGGACGCCAATCTCCTTCCAAACAAGCAACTATTCGATCAGGTTGATACTTAACTATCAGTCGAGATGTCATATCGAGGAAGCCACGAATAGCATTTATTGGCATTCCAGAGGGCGAAACTAAACTGTCTGGCATACCAAAATAGGCTCGATACCAAAGCGATGCGCTATCTAGAAGCATTAAGGTCATAACGCAGCCCCTGCATATGCAATAACACCACGATCAATTTGCTTCAAAGATTGGTCGATAACACCCTGTAGATCAGGAGCTGCATTGCGTAATTGGCGTAGTAGATCAATTATTTGTTTCATAGATCTAACAAAATCTCCTACAGTTAAATCACTCCCCTTTAACACCGCCGTAAGAGAATGGCCACTTGCCCACTTGTGAGCTGCCCAACAAAAACCAAAATCTGGTGCTCGCATAGGCTCTAGATTCATATCACTCTCTGCATCATGAATCTTGGAATAAATTCCTGAAATTGCAGCCAGCGCCAGTTGAATATCACCGCGTGGAACTTTTGCAGCCTCATCATTTCTTGATTCATAAATGCAAGCGGAGATCACTGAAACTAAGTCTGGTGGTGTGAGTCGATCAAAAATACCTGCCTGAATTGACTCGGCAATTAAAAGATCAGTTTCTCCATAAATTTTTGCTAATAACCTTCCAGATTTCGTAATAACATCATTATCAATATAACCAAACCTATCCAGGATAACTTTGATTCGATCAAACCGTTTAGCAATAACATTAGTTCTTGATTCTATTCGCTCCTTAAGACCATCTATTTCCCGTTGTAATCGTTGGGATCTTTCAGCTATCCGTGAGTGACTTTCACGCTCTGGACAATTATGTGAAGGATGTTGTTTCAATCGCTTGCGGAGACTTCCGATCTCTTCCTCTATCTCATGGCGTTTACGTCTACTCCGACGGCCCTCAGTTTCTAGATTCTTGATTTCACCCCGCATCGAGGCATATTGACTAAAATCGCCAAGATGGCATGAGATCTGCTTGTTAAGTTCATCCCTAGCTGATTCATTTTTTCTAATTTGCTTTGCAAGTCCAACTACTGCTTTATCTGCCTGAAATTGCGCTAAAGATGACTCTAGCGAAGTTCTTGCTCGATCGGATCCAAATTGAGATATGAGATTTATGCTCATGTTGTAAGTGGGCTTGAAAGAGCTTTTTAAAGGATAGGTTCTTGTGGAGGCAAGTCCACCAACAGAGGTGGAATCTAAATCATTATTCCAAAGTATTACCGCATTACCTTCGATATCTATTCCACGTCGGCCCGCCCGTCCGGTTAACTGGGTGTATTCACCAGGAGATATGGCCACATGTGCTTCGCCATTCCACTTACTTAACTTCTCTAGAACTACAGTTCTGGCAGGCATATTTATGCCCAAGGCGAGTGTCTCAGTAGCAAAAACTGCCTTAACAAGGCCCCTTTGAAAAAGTTCCTCTACCGTTACTTTAAATGCGGGCAACAAACCTGCGTGGTGAGCTGCAATACCTCGCTCTAGAGAATCTGCCCACTCGTAATAACCAATCACAACTAAATCTTCCTCTGCAAGATTTTTCATATTTCGAGCTATGGTTGCTCGAATCTCTTTGCGCTCCTCGCCATTTGTTAATCTAATACCTGCTGCTAAGCATTGTCTAACTGCAGCATCGCAGTTATTTCTTGAAAAAATAAATGTAATGGCGGGAAGCAAACCTTCACGATCTAATTTTTCAATTATTTCAGAGCGCATTAAAGGCTTTGGCCCTTTTGGCTTATCTCGCCAGTTGCCTCTGATCTGGCGATAGGTATCCCTTTCCAATCGAGTTAACTCTGGGTTGAGTTTTTGATTTTCACCGAAAAGATCCAAAATACGGTTACCGAAAAGGACGTGCTGGTATAAAGGTACTGGGCGAATTTCACTTACTATCACCTCAGTCTCTCCTCGAACAGTTTGCAGCCATTCTCCGAATTCTTCAGCGTTCGATACCGTCGCCGACAAGGAGATTACCTGCACTGCCTCTGATAAGTGAATTAAAATCTCTTCCCAAACTGCTCCGCGAAATTTGTCAGCCAAATAATGCACTTCGTCCATCACTACATATTTCAAATCAGAGATTGTCGATGAGTTTGAGTAAATCATGTTACGGAGTACCTCTGTTGTCATCACCACGATTTGAGCTTCGGAGTTAATTGATGTATCACCTGTAAGTAAACCTATTTTATTCTCGCCATATTTGGAACTGAGCTCTTGATATTTTTGATTGCTCAGCGCCTTTATTGGAGTGGTGTAAAAGCACTTACCTCCTGAATTAATTACCAAGTCAACTGCAAACTCGCCAACGATTGTTTTGCCTGCTCCCGTGGGTGCCGCAACTAGAACTCCCTTACCACTCTCCAACGCATGACAGGCATCTATTTGAAAGGGATCAAGTTCAAAAGGAAAACTCTCCGAGAACCTCTTTGTCTTTGCAAACTTGCTTCTCCTCTTGCTTAGGGCGTAATTTTCTGCCGGCGATAGAGTCATTCCAAGAGCCAAGTGTTGAGAGAATTTGGAACATTTGTAATTGATATTGGTAAATCTGAAATAAATTCACCGTCAGCATGTGCAAAAGTATTTCCAGAAATGTAAACGCGTTTTCCCCTGAGAATTTCAATTTTTGGATGTGGTAAATGCTTACCAAAAAAAACTTTCGGAAATATTGTCAGTAAAACCATTCGGGATACGGGATAGACTATAAAAATATCGAAATAACCGTCAGAATTTGATGCATCAGGACAAATTTTCATGCCACCGCCATAAGTTTTGCCATTAGCTACTGCAACTAGCATCGCAGAGGTTGTTATGTGTTGGCCATCAACATCTAACTCATAGGAAATAGGCTTAAAGCGAGCGAGAGCACGTAAAGTGCAATAGGTATATTTAATGCGGCCTTTGGGCCAACTAACAGCATTTGCCAAAGAGTTTACTAAAGCATCAAAACCGGTGCTCAATACCTGCACATACCATTGTTCTGCGGAAGCTCCCTTTGTTAACCCTAAGTCAATCTTCTTCGCCGAAGTTGACTTAATGACCTCATAAATTTCTGATACGGATTTACCATATGTGCCAACTGCCCGTGCGAAATCATTGCCGGTGCCAGCAGCAATAACTGTGAAACTAATTTGTTTCAATGCCACAAACTGTATGCATAAATTAACCAGACCATCTCCCCCAATAGCTATCAAAACTTTATAGTTTCCACTTGCTAATTCGACTTCTATCAAATTTCTGGTGGCTTCGGATGATTCTGTGTTGACAATCTTGTATATCTGGCCGTCTACTTTCAACAACGACGTTAGATCATCAATTAATTTCCTTGCTTTGCCTCTACCTGAACTTTCATTCGCAACGATAAGCCACATCTAGATAGCTTCAGGTTTTTCTATGGGAGTTACCGCTATGGAATTGGCGTTATTTCGAGAGCGTCGCTTGTCAATGACTAGCGCAAATAAACCGCTCAAAAAATAAATCAAAATCAACGGAATAGCCAATAAAGTCATGGTTATTGGATCAGGCGTTGGTGTGAATGTTGCTGTAAACAAAAAACATAGGAATACTGCAACACGCCAAGGTTTCAAGATGGACCTTCCAGACAGAACGCCCAGAAGATTAAGCGCGACTAAAAAAAGTGGTAGGACAAAGGCAATTCCAAAAATTAAAATCAATCTCAAGACAAAATCAAGATATTCATCAAATCTAACTAAATTGCCCAAGTTATCAGGAGTGAAACCAAGAAGAACATCAACGGCATGAGGAAGAATTAGGTAGGCTAACCCAGCACCTGTTGCAAATAAAGGGGTTGCTATACCAGCAAAAACAAGTGCAATTCTCTTCTCCTTTTTATGTAAAGCAGGAGTGATAAATGACCAAATCTGATAAATCCATACTGGTGCAGCTAGAATCACACCAGTTAAAATTGCAATTTTTACCTGTAGATTAAATGGTCCCAAAATTCCATTGACATACAAATCTCCGCAATCCCCATCTTTAGGGAAAGAACTACTGCCCAAGTCGCAAAAAGGTAAAGTAAGAAGTCGAATTATTTCTTGATAGAAAACCCATCCGATTATTGCGGCGAGGAGAATACCGAAGACAGATTTAATTAATCGATTACGAAACTCATAGATGTGATCAAGCAGAGGCATTTTGTCGCCCCGCTTCTTACGCATGCGGATTACCTATCAGAACTAGGGTCTGATTTTTTATCCTCTTTTGACTCATCTTTATTCATTTCCTGCACTTCACTTTTAAAAATCCGAAGAGAACGTCCAAGTGATCGGGCTGAATCAGGCAATCTTTTGGAGCCAAAAAGAATTAAAAAAACAATTGCTAGTACGAGAAGATGCCAAGGTTTTAATGAGTTCATAGGACAATACTACCTCAATTGCGATTCAATTTTGAATAAGCCTTAATCACGTCATTTGCCCTTTCCTTAACCAAACTTACAAGCGATTCGGGCGCAACCACCTTTATTCTCGGCGCAAAACTTAGGATAGCCCGAGAAATCCATTCAAGGTTACTCACCTTCAAAGAAACTAGAACTCCCTCTGCTGTGAATTGTTGCTGAACAATAATTGAATTGTTTCTTTCGAGGAAATTCTTTAGGGTTTTATCAACTATTAAATCAACTATGTGCACATTCTGGTCAGCTGCAAGAGTCTCTTCAGGTGCGGTCTTACCAATGTGGCATTTTGAAATCAGTTCAAGCTTGAATGTTCGTTCGGCTTTCCGATCCATATCGTACGCCAGTAAATAGACTTTCCCATTTAGCATGCTCAAACTGACGGGCATGACATTCCTCTGACTGAGTGAGTCTTTTGAAAGTGATTTATATTCAATGTCCAACAATCTTCTTTGTGAGATTGCTGAACTAATCACAGAATAGAATGGTGAGGATGTGATTTGTTGAGCCAATAGAATTGATCCCTGCGTTGACTTGTCATCAATCTTTTCGAGAAGTGCATTTAACTTTGCTGACTTTTCAAAATCATTTTTATTAATTTCCTTCAGAATTTCAAGCCCCAGTTTTATGACAACCAACTCTGTGCTTGAAAAATTGCGAGGTTTAGTAAGAACTTGAGGCTCGATAATGGATACAACGCCATCTTCAAATGTTAAATCTATCAACTCATATGGCGTGTAACCAGGTAGTCCACAAAGAAATATGAGTTGAAGATCTTTCTCTATCTGTTTTTGCGAAACAGAAAATTTAGAAGCTAATTCATTTGTAGAAACTCCCGGGTTCTCCAAAATGTACGGTACTAAATCCATTGCTCGGATAGCACGCTGAGCTGCGGTATCAGCCATTGGTAAATTCCTTGCAGGCAGTTAAAATTTTTATTCGAATTGACTCAGGCGAGGTCACAACCACGTCTGATCCATACCATAATAAAGTTTCTATTAACTCATCTTCTATTGAATAGCCCAGCCTCATCAGATCCCAATCTGAATCAACCTCTTCTGCCTGATGTTTATTGCGAAGAGCAAGCGCTTGATTTTTTCTTACCAAAACTTCAGCCGATCCTTCAAATTTGGAATCGAGATGTGAAACAAATTTTTTCAGATCAAAATCTTCGGGTTTAACAAAGCTATTGGGGCTTCCTGTTTTTTCAATCGACCTGCCGATTCGGACTAGTTTAAAGGTTTTAATCAACCCACCTTCTTGCCCAATCAGATACCAAAAACCATCCCGAGAATACAATCCATACGGGTTAACCAGTCGAAGCTCTCCTTTATATTCAAACTTTAACTGAGAAAGATTGTTTACTGCTTCAATAATTAAAAGTAGTGTTGCAGAATCCTCACTGTCTTTGATTACAGGGTAATTTATTTCATCATTACCTATTGGGCCCTTTATGGATTGAATCTTCAAAAGCGCTGCTTTGGATTGGTTATTAAGAGCCGAACCATGCCAAAGATTTGCTGCCATGGTCAGATATAGAAGTTCCTCTTGGGAGAATGCACTGGTATCAATTTGAAATGAATCCTCTTGAATCAAGTAACCTTGATCATCTTCAAAAAGTGGATCTATGCCTTTTACCTCTATTTTGATTCCCAAACTTCTTAATTCATCTTTGTCTCGCTCAAACATCCGCTCCATGGTCTCAGTACTTCCTGAGTATCCCGCGACTGTGCTAAAAATCTCACCCTTTGTGAGAAATCTTTTCGAGGCCAAAAGCGCCAGAGTCAGATTTATCAGTCTTTCAGTTTTTTGATCACTCACCGACCTAGGCTATCGAGTTGAGAATTATTTGATAAGATTAAGCATGCAAAAAAAATTGAAATTTGCTCTGCTATTAGCACCAATAATTTTAATCACAGGCTGCACAACTGACGGGGGCGTAAATCCAATGATTGATCAAAATAATTCCTCTTCCGCCGCCCTACCTGAGGTTTCAGGTGCAAAAGGTGCAAAACCAACAATTTCTGCGCCAGCAGGTTTACCGCCATCGACTCTGCAGAAAAGTGATATTTTTGTTGGAACTGGAAAAGAGGCGGTTGATTCATCAATCCTGGAAGTTCATTACACCCTTATGGCTTGGAGCTCTGGCGCTCTTGTTGAATCCTCTTGGGACTCGGGACAAACTGCAACATTTCCTTTGAGTGGTGTTATTGCCGGATGGCAACAAGGTATTCCTGGCATGAAAGAGGGTGGGAGGCGATTGCTAGTAATCCCGCCTGATTTAGGTTACGGAGCGCAAGGAGCAGGTGGCGCTATTGGGCCAAATGAAACTTTAATTTTTGTTGTCGATTTAGTTTCAGTTTCTTAATCTATTCTAGATTGTCGTAGGAGCCTTTGGATGGGCGTCTACGTCGCTGGAGTGCCGGTACTCCAGGTGCCATCCTTCGAGCAAATATAAGAAAACCGGTATGAGCAATCATTCTATGCTGTGGTCGCACCGCAAGCCCTTCGTGATGCCAACCCCTTACCAATGTTTCAGATGACTCAGGTTCAGTGAACAGCCCACTTTCTTTAATTGCTTCAGCTAATTTTGAGAGCTGCGTTGTCGTTGCCACATAAGCCATAAAAACACCACCTGGTATGAGTGCTTTTGCAGCTACATCCAAGCAATCCCATGGCGCAAGCATGTCCAAAACAACTCGATCAAAATCAGCATCAAATGACTGATCCTGTAATGATCCCACCGTAAGTTTCCAATTATTGGGCTTATTTTTGAAATAATTCGCTACATTGTTTTCAGAAATTTTTGCAAAATCATCTCTGATCTCCACCGAGTGTAGGAACCCTTCAGAACCAATTGCACGAAGTAGAGAGATACTCAAAGCGCCCGAGCCAACACCTGCCTCTAGAACTCTTAATCCCGGTTTGATATCAGCGATTCCAAGAATCATCGCTGCATCTTTTGGATAGATTATGGTTGCTCCTCGCGGCATGGACAATATGTAATCTGCAAGAAGTGGTCGAAAAATTTGAAATTTCAACTCCTGGTTTGTGCTCACGATCGAGCCTTCTGGCAAACCTACAATTTCATCGTGTTTAAGCATTCCTTTATGGGTATGCCATTCTGAGCCTGGCACTAAGGTAATTGAGTAGAGCTTGCCCTTAGCATCCGTTAGTTGAACTCGGTCGCCATATTCAAAATTTCTAGTAATCATTTAACTCTCGCGCTTTTATTTAAATGTGGGTACCACTCAAAAATCATTTGTAAGTTTATATCTGATAGAGAATCTATCAATCTCAAGTTCTTATGTGGCGCTATTTTTACCAAATGAGGTATTGCAATTACCTGCGCTCCAGCTTCTAAACCAGATTCAACACCAGTAATCGAGTCCTCCAAAACGAGACATTCTTTTATATCAACTCCAAGCTGTTTAGCCGCCAATTTATATGGAGCTGGATTTGGCTTGGATTGTTTAACATCATCCTTTGATACTGTTGAGGAGAATATTCCATTCGGAAATCTACTCAGAACGGCCTGCATTTGACGGCCGGTACTTGCAGTTACCAATGCCATTGGGATCTTCGCTGCTTTGCAATCTAAGAGCAGTTCCAAAGCATTGGGAATAAGCTTTAGATCATGTTTTAGCTTCTCATCCATCACATCATTTAATCTTTCGCTGAAATAACCATAAGGTTTTATGTGTCCACTTCGCTCCTGCATGTACCGCTCAGTTCTTTCCATGGGACCTCCTAGACAATTAATCTGATCAGATTGATCCCAAGTGCTACCAACTTCCGCCATCACCTGAATCTCTGCCTCTAGCCACAATGGTTCTGAGTCAACTAATGTTCCATCCATATCAAAAAGGATTGCGCTCATGATGCGTTGAAATACTTAGCTTCTGGATGATGCAAGACTATTGAAGAGGTTGATTGCTCAGGATGCAGCTGAAACTCCTCAGACAAACTTACTCCAATGCGCTCTGGTTGCAGCAACTCACAGATCTGCACCTGTTGTTCTAGATCGGGACAAGCTGGGTATCCAAATGAGTAACGTGAGCCTTGATAACCCTGATTGAAGATCTCCTTCAAATCTTTAGAATCTGAAGAATTAATTCCTAGCTCTTCACGGGTTCTAGCATGCCAATGCTCTGTAAGTGACTCTGTTAATTGCACAGATAAACCATGAAGTTCTAAGTATTCACGATATAAATTTGCTTCAAATAGTCTGGTAATTGCTTCACTTATTGACTGGCCCATTGTGATAATCTGAAAACTAACAACATCTATTTCGCCGCTACTTTTACTTTTAAAGAAATCCGATAAGCACAATCTGCGATCTCTACTCTGCCGTGGAAATGTGAATCTAACTCTCTCTTCTCCTTTATTTGGACCTTCATGATGCAGCACAATTAGATCGTTGCCCTCGCTCACGCAAGGGAAATACCCGTAGGCAACTGCGGCGTTCAACCAACCTTTCGATTGCACATCATTGATTAAGGCTCTCAATTGTGGCCGTCCTTGCTCGGCAGCCATACTCTCAAAATCTTTACCCTTTAGCCCCCACTGACCTAGAAACAAGGCACGCTCATCAAGCATGTCTACATAATCGGAAAGAGCAATTCCCTTCACGATTCGAGAACCATAAAACGGCGGTGTTGGAATCGGATTGTCAATTGCCACATCACTTCGAGCGGTATCCAAAATTTGTTGATCTGAAGTGGAGGATCTTGTTGTTCGACGCTGTTTCAATGGCGGCAATTCAACTCCAGGAACGCCACGTTTAATTCCCATTAATGTATCCATCAACTTTAATCCCTCAAACGCATCTTTTGCGTATCTAACTGTGCCACTAAATTGCTCGCTAAGATCTTGTTCCACAAAGGAACGAGTCAATGCAGCACCACCAAGCACAATAGGCCACTTTTTGCCTAAACCTCGAGAATCTAGCTCCTGCAAATTCTCTTTCATAATGACGGTTGATTTAACCAAAAGTCCTGACATGCCAATTACATCAACATTATTCTCAGTGGCTGCATCAATTATTTGATTTACAGTTTGCTTAATACCGATATTTACAGTTTCATAACCATTATTAGAAAGAATAATATCGACCAAATTTTTACCGATATCATGTACATCCCCTTTAACCGTTGCAAGTAAAATCTTTCCTCTTCCTTGATCATCGGTTTTTTCTATATATGGTTCCAGGAAAGCCACAGCACTCTTCATTACTTCGGCTGATTGCAGTACAAATGGCAGCTGCATTTCTCCTTTTCCGAATAACTCACCCACTACCTTCATGCCAGCTAGTAAATGATCGTTAATGATGACTAAAGCAGGGATTCCGGATTCAATAGCCACCTTGAGGTCATCTGTAAGCCCAACTTTCTCACCATCAATGATCCTGCGTTGCAGTCTTTGCTCAAGCGGAAGAGCAGCTAATTCTGCGGCGCGACTTTCCTTTGTGGAGGTTACTTCAACATTTTCAAATAATTCTAGAAATTTGGTTAGTGGGTCGTAGATCAAGTTACCGTCTTTATCGAACTCTCTTTTGTCGTAAACCAAATCTAAAGCAACTTTGAGTTGCTCAGCCGGAATCCTGTTCATAGGAGTAATTTTTGAAGGATGCACAATTGCTGAGTCCAGACCGTTTTTTACTGCCTCAGCCAAGAAGACAGAATTTAATACAATCCGAGCAGCTGGATTCAAGCCAAAAGAAACATTGCTCACTCCCAAAGTGGTTTGAACTCTTGGAAATTCATCCTTCAGAGTTTTTATGGCAATTAGAGTTTCAATACCGTCGCGTCTGGTTTCCTCCTGACCGGTAGCGATTGGAAAGGTTAGGCAGTCAATTAAGATATCGTCGATACGCATTCCCCACTTTGTTGTTAGATCTGCTATCAATCTTCGAGCTACCTTTAATTTCCAATCAGCGTCGCGTGCTTGCCCAGCTTCATCAATCGTCAGTGCTATTACAGCTGCGCCGTGTTCAACAACCAACGGCATAATTCGTGCAAAACGCGATGTGGGTCCATCACCATCTTCGTAATTGACAGAATTGATTACTGATCTGCCACCTAATTGCCTTAAACCCGCTTCAAGTACTGCTGGCTCGGTAGAGTCGAGAACTATTGGCAGTGTTGATGTGGTGGCAAATCGGAAAGCAAGTTCGGTCATGTCAGCCACCCCGTCACGACCAACATAATCAACAGATAGATCTAGCATGTGAGCACCATCTCGAATTTGATCTCTGGCTATTTCAACGCAAGTTTGCCAATCCTCTGCCAAGAGAGCATCTCGAAAAGCCCTTGATCCATTCGCGTTAGTTCGCTCGCCTATTGAAAGATATGTGTTTTGCTGTCTAAATGGTACGAATTGGTACAACGAAGAAGCGCCGATTTCCTGGCTTACAACTCTTTTTGATATTGGCATCTGGCCAATAACTTTTACAACCTCTTTCATATGATCTGGAGTTGTGCCGCAGCAACCACCTATGAGAACAACTTTGTATTCGCTCACAAACTGTTTTAGGGATTCTGCTAGCTCAATTGGTGTTAAAGGGTAGTGCGCACCTTTCTCCCCCAAGATGGGCAAACCGGCATTAGGCATAACTGAAATGCCTACTGATGAACCTTTACTCAAAACTCTCAGATGCTCACTCATTTCAGCCGGACCAGTAGCACAGTTCAAGCCAATTAAATCTATCCCTAGCGGTTCCAGCGCATTTAACGCTGCTCCTATTTCAGAGCCCATCAACATCGTTCCCGTAGTTTCAACTGTAACCTGTGCGATTAGCACAATATCTTTTTTCGATTCACTAATTGCAGCTCTTGCTCCATTGACGGCTGCCTTAGCTTGTAATAGATCTTGAGTTGTCTCAATCAAAAGAGCATCAACGCCGCCTTGGATTAAACCATTTGAGGCTGTGAGATATGCGTACTTTAGTTTTTCATAACTTGTATGACCTAAAGTTGGCAATTTTGTCCCTGGCCCTAAGGAACCAAGAACCCATCTAGGCTTTTCTGCGGTTGAGAATTGATCTGCTATCTCGCGTGCTATCTTTGCGCCAGCAAAAGCTAGTTCATATATTCGATCCTCAATTCCATACTCTGCTAAATTGGCAAAATTTGCTCCGAAGGTATTGGTCTCAATTGCATCCACTCCAGCCTCTAAATACTGGGCATGAACCTGCTTAACAATATCTGGCCTTGTTATATTAAGAATCTCGTTACAACCTTCGTGATGCTGGAAATCTTCCAGCGAAGGATTTCTGTCTTGAATCATCGTACCCATGGCACCATCAGCTATAACTACGCGTTTATTTAGCGCATCGCGCAAGGTATTCATTTGACCTAGTTTACCTTAGTAGTAGATCAATGATTTCTATTTTTAAAGCGCAAGACCTAACAATGAGTCGATACCTCTTGAAACAAGGCCTGATTCATTAACCTCTGGTGAATTCTGTGAGGATTTAGCCCATGATACCAACCGTATGAGTGCAGATGGCGTATCTAAATTATTTGCAATATCAAAAACAATAGATTGCATCAAATCTTTTGATGAAGCAACCTCACTTTGTGCTAGGACAGATCGAAGCAAGGCGATCTCTGAGTTAGATTTTTGCAATAATTCATCGCTCCAAGACCGATCCTGTTGATAATGTCCACTCAATAATGCCCATCTGATCGCCATAGGATCGACTCCTTGATTTAAAAGTTTAGAAACAAAAACCAAATTACCTTTGGACTTGCTCATCTTTTCTCCATCTAAATGAATCATGGCTGTGTGGATGTAATTGTTGGCAAATCCTCGACCGAAAGCTGCTTTAACAATCTGTTCGCTCATGTAGTGATGTGGAAAAATAAGATCAGAGCCTCCGCCTTGAATATGAATAATTGGATCAGCCTTTGCGCTATCTAGGTTTTCTACAGCTATTGAAGTGCATTCGACATGCCAGCCTGGCCGGCCCAAGCCAAAAATACTTTCCCACGCCGGATCATCTCCCTGATGAGCCATCCAGACAATTGGATCTAATGGGTGTCTTTTTCCTTCTCGCTCTGGATCTCCCCCTCTTTCAGAAAACACTCTTACCGCTTCTTCAACTGGTACAGGCAAATCCTTCAAAAAACTACCAACTGAAAAGTAGTGATCCTTCTCTACCTGATATAAAAATCCCCTTTGATCCAATAATTTTATGAAGTTCTCCACTATATGAATTGAATCAGTTACTTTGACAAGCTTTTTAGGCGGAATCACACGAAGTGCCGTCATATCTGATAAAAAAAGTTCTATCTGACTCTCAGCAAGAACCTTCCAATCTATTAAATCTCGCTTAGCCCTTACCAGGAGTGGATCATCAATATCAGTTATGTTTTCTATGAATTCCACAGAATTTCCAGATAATTGCTGATACCTGTTTACTAGGTCAAACGCCAAATAAGTAGCTGCGTGTCCTAGATGTGTAGCATCATAAGGAGTGATGCCACAAACATAAATTCTGAATGGATTACAGTGTTCAAAGGTGACAGCACCTTTATTAGTGTCAATCAGTTTTAACGCAGGAAACTTCAAGTCAGTCAAAGTGGAAATATGAGGACTTGGCCAAGAGTTCATAGCTAATTATCCTTCATTAAACTGGTGGCCACGGTACTGGTGGCCATTGGTCACTAGGAACTGGGAACCTATTAGATGATTTCAAATTCTTTATACGTCTGCGTGTTGCAGCGATCTCCTGCTCTGTAATCAAATCTATCAAAATTTTTTCAAGATTCAGAGCCTCAACTGCATCAATAAGACTTCTCTCTCTTTGATTAAAGGGTAAGTCTGCAAATTGCCAAATAACCGTTCTTAACTTATCTTCCTGATGGAAGCACACTCCATGGTCACACCCCTGGAGCCTCCCATTTTTGTCAATTAATAAATGACCAAATTTTCGATCTGTATTATTTATAATCGCATCAAACAATGCCAAACGCCTTAGTTGATCATTTTCACTCTGACCATACTCCACCACATCAACTGACTCATCAATCTCTACCCATTGTTGAACCATTCCAAATCCAAATGGACCCTCTCGCAGAGTAGTGAAGGGAACTAAATTAAATCCAGCTTGATCGCTGATCAAAAAAGCAGCGTACTCACGTTGAGCAAGATTGCCATCGGAAAAATCCCAAAGAGGCCGTTCGCCAGCAATCGGTTTATAAATAACCTTTATCTCAGGTTCACTACCTTTCAGATGTGCCTGTAAGGTTGCATTAGAAGCATCTACTAATCGGCCAATCACAGTCAATTCATTACTTATTATCTGATGGCTAACTGTTGTCATCGGCGATAACCATTAGCTCTCGGACATAAGTGGCCCAATGGATCTACAGGCAAGGCGCAAAATGGGCACTGTGGCCTACCAGCGCTAATTACAGCTTTCGCTCTTTCGCAAAAACCTTTTACCTGATGAATCTTAAGATGGGCGATTATTAAATCTGGACCAAAATCCAAATCATCTATCAACAGATCATCCTCTTGAGTAGCAGCCTGTATGTTTACAACAACATAATCTTTCTCCCACGCAATGCTTATCACTCCCACTGTGAAATCAGATTCAATGGGTAATTCCATCGGCTGATCATCTATTGTTGCTGGAAATGCTAAATCGGCAGAAGAGGCAAGTTTGCCTCTTCGTAACTCCCTCACTAGATCTTCAAAACGTTCACTAAGAGCTACCACCTGACCCTTTTCTAAGGTCACAGCATTTAGGCCAGATTCTGATTTTACTTGGAGAAAAAATTGTCGTTGTCCTGGTTCTCCTATTGCGCTGACGATAAATCGTGCTGCCGGTTCATGGCGGTAAATAATCCTAGGCATTAACGTCGCCACCAATTTCTGCCCTTGTCTATTATATTTCCACCACCAAGTTGATTTGTTTGAAAAGAGTTAAAGTTGCTCTGATCAACTCTGTAATTTGTCTGCAGAACAGTATTTACCTTTTTTCCAATCCTTATAGTAGATATTGAAGCAGGTTCTGCCACAAAGCCTTGAAATCTATCAATTGGTAGATTCAATGCACTTGCCAGAGACATCTTGATAATGTCTCCATGAGTTACCAGAAGAATTGGACCCTTTTGCGAAACAAGCTCAGCCAAAAAGCGATCAACTCGACTTCGCATCTGTTTAAAACTCTCTCCTTCAGGGAAAGTGAATGATGAGGGTTTATTCACGACCATTTTCCAGCGCTTTTCTCGAGAGAGTGAATTTAATTTTCTACCCGACCATTTTCCATAATCCATCTCAATTAGCCTTTTCTCGATTTCAAAATTCACCCTAGGATTTCTGGTCATAAAAGGAGTAATTGTTTGTATGCAGCGAGTTAGTGGACTGCAGTAAACCTGAGAAATATTGAGTAATTCAAGATAATTGATGATCTCTTGCGCCTCTTTTACCCCTCTCTTTGAGAGTTCAACTGAGTTATCCTGGCCAGCCAATACCCCTTTTGTATTGGCTGAAGATTGGGCGTGACGCAGCAGATAGACAATTGGCATCTGGCAAGGTTACCGATCTTTTAACCTATCGGTTGCTACTCTGCCAGCCATGGAACACAGAAAAATGGGTGGAGTATCCGTTTCCCGGCTTGGCCTGGGAACTATGACATGGGGACGTGATACTGATGAGAATGAAGCTGCCCAACAACTGCAATATTTCATTGAAGCGGGTGGAAACCTCATCGATACCGCCGCTGTTTACGGTGACGGAGATGCAGAGCGAGTACTAGGTGGCTTTATAGGAACCCTGGTGAAACGTGATCAAGTTTTCATCGCCTCAAAAGCTGGAATAACTTTCAAAGATGGTGCAAGAAAAGTTAACAATTCACGTAATGATTTAATATCTGATTTAGATCGTAGTTTAGCCAGATTAAATGTTGACTTTTTAGATCTGTGGCAAATTCACACCTGGGATAAGAACACACCATTAGATGAAACTCTATCTGCAATGGATTACGCGACCACATCTGGAAAAGCGAGATATGTTGGCGTTTGCAATTTTAATGGATGGCAATTAGCAAGGTCAGCAACAATGCAAAATCCCATCTTCGGAAAAGCTGCAATCACCAGTACTCAAAATGAATACTCGTTGTTAAACCGAAAAGTTGAAGAGGAGGTTATTCCAGCATCTAGCGCTCTTAATTTGGGGTTTCTGGCGTGGTCACCACTTGGCCGAGGAGTATTGACTGGAAAATATCGCGGTGGAGTACCTTCAGATTCACGAGGAGCCTCACCTCATTTTGCTAACTTTGTTGAGCCCTATCTGTCTGAACGGGCTAGACAAGTTGTTGAGGCAGTCTGTGTCGCTGCAGATGGTTTAGGTTACTCACCACTGGAAGTAGCGCTTTCATGGGTTAGAGATGCACCAGGTGTAACTAGCGCTTTGATTGGTGCCCGTACTGGCGCTCAACTTCGAGGAATACTTACTGTGGAACAAATTACCTTGCCTGATCAAGTTAGACAGGCCTTAAACGAAGTCTCGGCAAACTAGCGGCGCTTAAGCGTTCTCCAAAAATTCGTACAGCACTCTGGCTCCAAAACGTAAACTATCTAATGGAACTCTCTCATCAACCCCATGGAAAAGTGAGAAAAAATCAAGATCTTTAGGAAGTCGAAGCGGTGAAAAACCATATCCAACAATTCCAAGGTCATGCAGAGCTTTGTTGTCGGTTCCACCGCTCATTAAATATGGTACTGGTATCCCATCTGGGTCCTCTGAATTAATAGCATTGCACATTGCTTCAACCAATGGGCCAGCAAAATCAACCTCTAACGCAATGTCTCTAACAATTATTTCAACTTCAATATCATCACCAGCTAGTTTTTTAATTGTGTCATGGAGTTGGGCTTCATGACCTGGAAGAAATCTGCCATCTACGACTGCAGATGCTGATTGTGGAATAACATTCTCCTTGTATCCAGAACTGAGCATCGTAGGATTTGCTGTATTCGAAATGGTGGCACCAATCATCTTTGCCGCATTTCCCAGATGTTTTACCAGAGGCTTTACATTACTGGCATCATATTTATCACCTGTTAATTCAGCCACTTTTCGAAAAAATCTCTGACTTGTTTTAGTTTCAATTTGAGGCCACTCAAAATTTCCAATTCGAGCGACTGCTTCAGATAACTTAGTGATTGCATTATCTTTATTTACGAAAGAACCATGACCTGCTGTTCCCTTGGCAGTAAGACGAATCCATTGAATTCCTTTTTGAGCTGCCTCTATCAAATAAATTCTCTTATCACCGTTGATGTTGACAGAGAATCCACCAACCTCAGAGATCGCTTCGTTGTAACCCTTAAACAGTTCTGGACGATTTTTTACCAACCATCTAGAACCATATGTTGAACCAGCCTCTTCATCGGCAAAAAACACCAACAATATGTTTCTGGGCGGTTTGTAACCAAGTCGGCTCCACATTCGAGCAGTTGCAAGAATCATGGCATCCATATCCTTCATATCCACAGCACCACGACCCCACAAAAAACCATCTTTGATCACACCGCTAAACGGATCAACCGACCAATCTTCGGCGTTCGCAGGAACCACATCCAGATGACCATGCAACACTAAACCAGGGCGATTTTGATCCCTGCCTTCAATTCTAGCTACAACACTTACTCGATTTGGGGCCGATTCGATCAATTCACTTTTTATACCAACTTCAGAAAGCTTTCTTGCAACATAATGAGCGACATCTTTTTCATCGCCCTTCCCTTCGCCGTAATTCACGCTGGGGATCTGGATTAATTCCTGACAAATTTGAATTGTCTCATTTTCTAGTTCGGTAATCTGCTCAGGAGTAAGTTTCATAAGGAGATGATCCTACACTTGAAAAAATTTCCCATAGTCATGGATTGCGATAAAATGCACCCAAGTCCAGGTGGCGGAATTGGCAGACGCGCTAGCTTGAGGTGTTAGTGCCCGTAAGGGCTTAGGGGTTCAACTCCCCTCCCGGACACAAATACTGTTACTAGAGAATATGATTCGAATATGAATCAATCATTGAAAGAGCTGATTAGGGTTATTCCCGATTTCCCCAAACCTGGCATACTCTTCAAAGATGTGACTCCTTTAATTGCTGATCCCATCGCTTTCAAAATTTGTTGTGATGAATTTGCAAACATCGCGACAAAGGTAGATTTTGTTGCTGGAATAGAGGCCCGAGGTTTTATCTTTGGTGCCGCTGTGGCAGCAATAAGTGGTAAGGGTTTTATTCCGATTCGAAAGTCAGGCAAATTACCTGGTGAAACTCTTTCAGTTCAATACGATCTGGAATATGGGCATTCATCACTTGAGATTCACAAAGATTTGATTGCAGGTGGAGCTCAAGTTTTAGTGATTGATGATGTTCTGGCAACTGGCGGCACAGCCTGTGCTGCTATAGATCTACTACTTATGGCTAATTTACAACCTGTTTTTGCAGCCTTCTTGCTCGAAATACCATCTCTGGGAGGCAAATCACGGATTGCCAACACTCATCCTCAGATACAAATCCAAACATTATTGGCAGAATAAGGATATGGCTGAGTTAATCTATTACTGCGGAACTATGGACAGCGGAAAATCCACGTTGGCTCTTCAGACAGCACATAATCATAGATCTCGCGGTCGCGAAGGGGTGATCTTCACCAGTAAAGATAGAGCTGGTAAGGGATTAATTTCATCTCGACTAGGTCTACAAATAGAAGCCCTTGAGGTTGATGAAGAGCTTGATATTCACAAATTGATTGTTGAACGCCTATCAATCGGCGGGAAGATAACTTTTATTATTTGCGATGAAGCCCAATTTTACTCACCAGAGCAGATAGAACAATTAGCGAGAATTGTAGATGGCCTTGGCATCGATGTGTATGCCTTTGGAATTTTGGCAGACTTTAGAACCAAACTCTTTCCAGGCAGTGCACGATTGGTAGAACTTGCTGACAGAGTTCAAACACTTCAAGTTGAGGCACTTTGCTGGTGTGGTGAGAGAGCTACCCACAATGCCAGAACTGTGGATGGAAAAATGGTTACTGAAGGTGAGCAAGTTGTGGTTGGCGATGTTGGTAAATCTTCCACTGTTGCTTATGAAGTACTCTGTCGCCGACACCATATGAGAAAAGTAACCTCAAAGGTATCAAATCCAGCAGCCGAACAATCACTCCCATTTAACAGTTAGGTCAAGATGAAAACCAGAGGCTATGCCGCGCTTAAAGCAAAAGAACCTTTAACATCATTTACTTTTGAACGGCGAGAATTACGTCCAAGAGATGTTGCTTTAGAGATTCTATTTTCAGGTATATGTCACTCGGACATTCATCAAGCACGAGAGGAGTGGGGGCCTGCAATATTTCCCATGGTGCCGGGGCATGAAATTGTTGGACGAGTGATTGAAATCGGTTCCCAGGTAAGTAAATTTAAAATTGGTGAATTGATCGGAGTTGGTGTCTTTGTAGATTCTTGCAGAAATTGTTCTAGCTGCCTGCAGGGTTTGGAGCAATACTGTTTAGAAGGTATGACTGGAACATACAACGCAATGGAACGAGATGGGAAAACTGTTGCCTATGGCGGCTACGCTGATAAATTTGTTGTTGATGAAGATTATGCGGTTCATGTTCCAGCCAACTTAGATCTTGCAGGTGTTGCACCTTTAATGTGTGCTGGTATCACTCTTTACTCTCCATTGAAAAATTGGAATGCCGGGCCAGGAAAGAAAGTTGCGGTCATGGGACTTGGTGGCTTGGGACATATGGGAGTCAAATTTGCGCACGCACTTGGAGCGGAAGTTACAGTACTTTCGCATTCAGGTAACAAAGAGGCTGATGCAAAAAGTATGGGTGCAGACCACTTTATAGTGACAAAAGATGCTAAAGATCTTCGTCACCTGCATAAAAAGTTTGATTTGATTTTGAACACTATTTCTGCAGATATTGAATTAGATCCGTATCTACAGCTGCTCAAGTTAGATGGAACCCTGGTGGTGATCGGACTTCCAGGTAAACCTTATCAAGTTAATGTTGGAACCTTACTTGATCAACGCAGATCTGTTGCTGGTTCCATGATTGGCGGTATTGCACAACTGCAGGAGATGCTTAATTTCTGTGGTAAACATCAAATAACTAGTGATGTTGAAGTCATTAAAGCGGATTACATCAATAAAGCCTACGATCGGACTGTCCAAAGTGATGTTAAGTACAGATTTGTAATTGATGCAAAAAGTTTTATTTAAACCCATGAAAAAGCTGAGCTAATAAAGGTGCCAAGGCCATGGCTGGAAGTAGATTGGCAACAGCAATATCCTTTATTTTGAGTAAACGCAAAGCAATTCCTATCAGCAACACTCCTCCGACCGCCGTCATGGCAGCTATTTGGTAATCTGCCAATATTGCACCCAGTGAAACGCCTATTGCAGTCCATGTGAATTGATAAATTCCCACAGGCAAGCTAGATAAAGCCACTCCCCATCCCAAAGATGCAGCAAAAGCGATGGAGGTAAATCCATCTAATGTGCTCTTTAGTACCAATTGATCAATTCCTGTTCCCATTCCATCGGAGATACTTCCAAGAATTGCCAGAGGGCCAATTGCAAAAACTAATGAAGCCGAAACAAAACCCTCCACAAAATTTGATTCCTCTTTCTTGGCAAACTTCGATTTAAGTTTTTCTCCAAAAACTTCCAGCGAGTCTTCAATCTTGAGCCAACTTCCAATAGCAGCACCAATTAAAAGAGAAAACACAATTACCAGAATTGCACCGCCTTGAGGTAAAGCCAGGGTTAGTTCACTATCCCAATATGAACTCAGTGCGTCTGCAGCGGATATTGCAGTAACACAACCCAAAACATCTGTGATTAAACGCTTAAAGTTCTCTGTTAATTTCTTACCTATCAGTATTCCGACAGTCGAACCTACAATTATCGCTACTATATTTAGCGTTGTGCCAAAGCCAGGAAACATTTAATTAAATTTTACTAAAGAAATTATTCCGAATACAAGACAATAAATTGCAAACGGATAAAGAGTTTTCGTTTTAAACCAGCGAACCAGAAAGGTAACACTAAAGTAGGTTGCAAAAAATGAGACTATTGAGCCAACAAGAATTTGGCCAAGCACCAACCTGGTGTCACTTGTAAAAAGTTCTGGTAACTTAACAATAGATGCACCTAAAATCACCGGCAGGGAAAGCAAGAAAGCAAAATCAGATGCCACGGAATGGTTTAATTTTCTCAATAAACCAGCACTCATCGTCACACCAAATCGGCTTATGCCCGCAAATAGTGCCAAGCTCTGTCCGAAGCCGATAGCAACCGCAGTTTTAACGTTGACTCTTCGATCTATTTCCGCATCAGAATCATGGAGTTCATGCATGAGATCACGTCGCGACAGGCGTTCAGCAGTTATCAAAATCAATCCATTAATTGCGAGGAATAGCGCTGAATATTCTGGCTTTCCAAAAATATTCTGAAAGTACTCTTCTAGCAATAAACCAAGAACTCCAACGGGAATTGTTGCAATAACAATATAGCCAAGAACTCGAAATGGTGTGGATTGGTAATTTTTACTCCTGAAGGCTCTATATGAACCTGAGATCAAGCCAAGCCAACGTTTTCTAAAGACCAAAAACAATGCAATTGAGCTAGCAAGGTGCATTGCGATTGTAATAAGCAGATAAGCGTTATTTTCCTCGCTTATAAATTGCTTAAACGAGCCACCGATCCATGCTGGTATGAGGATCGCATGACCAAGACTTGAGATCGGGAATAACTCTGTCAATCCTTGAATAAAACCAATAATGATTGCCTGCTCATAGGTAAAACTCAAGATCAACCATCCTTATAAAGATAACTAAGATAGAGTTTAGCAGTGGCTGAACCCGATGATTACAAAAATTGGTTAGACAGCATACAAAAATTCCTAAAACCATCAAAAACCATCCCCACTACTTCTTGGCGGGCAGAAACTACCTGGGGGATACTTAGCGGAAATCAGAGTCTTCAACGTTTTCTTATACTAATTTTCGGATTAACATTATTCGGAATAGGTGAAGCCTTTCTTGTGATTACCTCTCTTGGAAATTCTCCTTGGGTGGTTTTATCGGAAGGTATTTCTTTGAATTCAGAATTAAACATTGGTCAAGCAACATTTTTTGTTTCCTTGCTGGTTTTATTGCTTTGGATACCTTTAAGACAAAAGCCTGGTTTCGGAACAATTGCAAACATGATTGTTATAGCAGCTGCTATTGAAATTGGATTGATGATCATCCCTAGCGTAAATAATTTAGTAATTAAGTTAATCTACGTACTTATCGGAATACTTCTAGTTGGAATTGGCTCAGCTCTCTACATAACATGCGGATTAGGAACTGGTCCTCGAGATGGATTGATGACTGGATTGCACTATCGAACCGGTGTAAGGGTCGGTCGAGTTCGCCTCGGAATTGAGGTGGTTGCCTTGACCACGGGTGCCTTGCTAGGTGGCTCTTTAGGCGTAGGAACCGCCCTGTTTGCTTTGTTGATTGGCCAATCTGTTGCAGTTTCATTGGGTGTCTTAGACCGGCTTACTTCAAAGTAACAAATAGAGTTAAACCACTCCCCTCGGTTTGTCGGACCGCATCTGACAACATGTCGAAAACACCATGTTAAAAAAACAGAAGGGTCTAATCCATGCTTGATAGTTTCTTTAAAATCAGTCAGCGTGGCTCAACCGTAGCTCAAGAGGTTCGTGGCGGAGTCGTCACATTCTTCACAATGGCCTACATTGTTGCGCTCAATCCACTCATCATCGGTTTAGCAAAAGATGCTGATGGAAAATATATTGGCGGAGGCGATGCTCCTAATCTTGCATTAGTTGCAGCCGCTACCGCACTCATTGCCGGCGTCATGACCATCCTTATGGGCTTAGTCGCTAACTTTCCATTAGCCATTGCAACTGGTTTAGGTTTAAACACCTTTGTTGCCGTTGGTATCGCCTCAAAAATGACCTGGGCTGATGCCATGGGACTTGTTGTCCTTGAAGGCTTAATTATTCTTATCTTGGTACTAACTGGATTCCGCACTGCGGTCTTTAGGGCAGTCCCTACTCAATTAAAGATAGCGATTTCAGTTGGTATCGGTCTCTTTATTGCACTTATCGGGCTTGTAGATGCCGGGTTTGTGCGCAGAACTGGAACAGGACCTGTGCCTGTAACACTTGGCGATAACGGCAACCTCGTTGGTTGGCCTGTAATTGTTTTCGCCTTTGGTCTATTCCTTACGATTGCTCTGACCGTTAAAAAAGTCAAAGCTGCCATTTTGATCGGTATTGTCGCAGCCACTGGTGTTGCCATTGCGATTGAATCAGCATTCAAAATTGGACCATTGTTTAACGGTGCCACTGGTGCTGTAAACCCTAAGGGTTGGAATTTGAATGTTCCAGCAGTCCCAGAAACTATTGCAGCCACACCAAAGTTTGACATTCTTGGTGATTTTAATCTGCTCGGTGGTTTCGATCGAATCTCTGTTGTTGCAGTTGTGCTCTTAGTTTTCACATTGTTGCTAGCAGATTTCTTCGACACAATGGGAACTATGACGGCAATTGGAAAGCAAGCTGGCCTGGTAGATAGAGACGGCAATATTGAAGGCGCAAATCGCATATTGCTAGTTGACTCAATTGCTGCAGCTGCAGGAGGTGCGGGTTCTGTTTCCTCAAATACTTCATACATTGAATCAGCATCAGGTGTAGGAGAAGGAGCACGTACAGGTCTAGCGTCAGTAGTAACTGGTGTTTTATTCTTACTGACAACCTTCTTAGCACCATTAGTTGCCGTGATCCCTTATGAAGCCGCAACCCCAGCTTTGATCATTGTTGGATTCCTAATGATGACTCAAATTAAAGGAATCGATTGGGATGATTTGGGAATTGCGATTCCTGCATTCCTAACAATTATCTTGATGCCATTTACATACAATATCTCTGTAGGTATTGGCGCAGGATTTGTTTCTTATGTAGTGATTAGATTATTCCAAGGCCGCACCAAGGAGATCAGTCCTTTGATGTGGGTTGTTGCTGGATTGTTTATGATCTACTTCTTACAATCTCCAATCAATATCTGGACAGCGTAAGTTAATATCAAAGAAGGGGCGAACCTTATGGTTCGCCCCTTCTTACCATTCAACCGGAGTTAGGCCTTTTTCCACTAATCGTGAATTGCTTCTACTAAATGGTTTAGAACCGAAAAATCCGCGGTATGCCGACAATGGACTCGGGTGTGCGGAGGTAAATAAATCTTCTTCAGCAAAATAGTGTCTCATCTCCTGGGCCGGCTTTCCCCACAAAATACCCACCACCCTACGTTTACTGAGATTTGCAATTAAAGATTCGGCAAATTTCTGCCATCCTATCTTGGTATGTGCAGATTTGTTTTCGGGATTTATGGTAAGACTCGTATTTAGTAGTAGAACTCCTTGAGAACACCAATCGGATAAATCACCATTTTTTCTTACCAAGCCCAAATCTGATTCTAGCTCAATAAAGATATTTCTCAGCGAAGCAGGTAAAGGTGAGACAGTACTAGGAACCGAAAACGCTAATCCCGTGGCGTGTTTAGCATTTGGATATGGGTCTTGCCCAAGAATAATTATCTTAACTAAATCCGGATGAATTTCCAGAGATCTAAATATCTTGCTCTCATGGGGCAGAAAATTTCCTGTTAAATGAGATGAGATTTGATCAAGTAAAGATAAATCAACATATTTCTGCCATGGTTTTGGCAAAAACGATTTGAGATCAATTGGCACGCGCAAAAAAGCGGCCACCTTGGCTTTGTACCGTAATCGGCAATCCATATGCATTTGTTAAATTAAAGTTAGTTATTACTGAATCAATCTTCCCTTGTGCTACCGCTACGCCTTGCTTTAAGAGCAAAGCGTGAGTGGTTCCTGAAGGTATCTCTTCAATATGATGAGTAACAATTACAGTGGCTGGGGCTAGTGGATCACTTGCAAAAGCTTCAATACGTTGCAGTAAGTCTTCCCGACCGCCTAAATCCAATGAGGATGCAGGTTCGTCAAGCAAGAGTAATTCCGGATCCGCCATCAATGAGCGTGCGATCTGAACCCGCTTTTTCTCCCCATCGCTTAGACTGCCAAACTCTCTGCTGCCTAACTCCCTCACGCCTAGTGCAGTAAGCAGCGCCATTGCTCTGGATTCATCCCATAGATCATATTTTTCTTGCCAACGACCTAACATGGCATAGGCAGCTGTTAACACCACATCCATTACCAATTCATCGCCAGGTAATTGTTCGACTAATTTCGATGAGGTAAGACCGATTCTAGTTCTTAGCTCAAATACATCTACTTTTCCTAAGGTCTCTCCAAGCACCTTAACCTCACCCGATGTGGGATGGATCAAGGATGAGCAAACCTGGAGAAGTGTTGTTTTGCCAGCACCGTTGGGTCCAAGAATTACCCAACGCTCTCTTTCTAAAACCTGCCAATCCAAAGGTCCGAGAATTACGCGATTACCTCTTTGGACGCTGATATTTGATAACTCCAATATCGGCCTCATAGGAGTGAAAGATACCTCGCCTGGAGCCCAATTATGGTTAATCTGAGCCAATGCCGATCGGAAATCATTCATCCTTTACTGGTCTGATTCTTGTCTCGGGCGAAGATAGGCCTGGTATCACTGAGAAATTAATGTCTAACCTGGCGCAGTTTTCCGTAACAATTCTAGATATAGAGCAGTTAATTATTAGAGACCGTCTTTTGCTAACAGTACTCATATCACTTGATGAGGCTCATAGTCAGGCTTTAGTTGACGATTTAAATTTGCTTCAAAATGAAATCGGATTAGATATAGCTGTTGACTTCGCCCGGCAAGACTTAATTCATGCCAACTCAGATAACTTACGAGTGGTGATAGTTGGAGAACATATAAAACCTGCAGGTATAGCAGCAGTTGCTGGTCAGATCGCTTTACTTGGTGGAAACATAGCTTCAATAAAAAGGACAGCTACTGAACCCTTGATTGCCATTGAATTGGATCTATCTATTCCTAACCAGTCACTAAAGATAGTTCAAGGTGCGCTGGCAAAAGTGGCCATTGAGAATAATATAGATTTAGCTGTGGAACCTGGTGGCCTTACGCGCCAATCCAAGCGTCTGGTCATGTTAGACATGGACTCAACTTTGATTGAACAGGAAGTAATTGATTTACTGGGGGCTTACTCAGAGAAGGCAGATCAAATTATTAAGATAACCCATAAAGCAATGGCTGGTGAAATTGATTTTCACGATGCGCTTTTAACTAGAGTCGAACTGCTTGCTGGTCTTAGTGAATCTGTAATTGAAAAAGTTCGAGATCAACTTACCCTTACTAAAGGGGCTAAAACTCTCATTCAAGAGCTTCATAGGATAGGACATAAGGTCGGGGTTGTTTCAGGTGGATTTACCAACGTAATAGAGCCAATTCTTAAATCCTTAGAAGTTGATTTTTACGTTGCCAACACATTGGAAGTATCAAACGGATTGTTAACTGGGAAGGTTGCTGGACCATTAGTTGACTCACTTGCTAAGAAAAAAGCATTGGAAGATTTTGCAAGACAAGAAAATGTTTCACTCAATCAGACTGTGGCTATCGGTGACGGCGCTAATGACCTGGAAATGATAAAGGCAGCTGGACTTGGTATTGCATTTAATGCTAAACCAAAAGTTGTCGCTGTTGCCGACACAACTATCAGCACAAGAGATTTGGCTGCAGTTCTACCCTTAATGGGGATAACTTTCTAACACCTAAAGTTTTTAGAAGCCAATTCGCGTAGTTGTACCACCATTTTCTGTGGGTCGTCAGATTTGTAAACAGCGCTGCCTGCCACAAAGCAATTTGCACCAGCGGCTGCTGCTTCGGCAATAGTTTCCATGGATACTCCCCCATCAACCTGCAAAAGAGGCCTACTTTTATCTAATTTATCGATCTGATCTCTTGCAATCCTCACCTTGCTCATCTGTTCATGCATAAAGGATTGTCCACCGAATCCTGGCTCAACTGTCATTATTAACAACATGTCTAAATCTGCTAGGTAGGTCTCTATCTCTTCGAAGGTTGTTTTAGGCTTAATTGCTAGGCCTACTTTTGCACCATTTGATCTTATATTATCTATAGTAACTGACACATTTCTTGCGGCTTCGTAATGAAAAGTTACTGAACTGGTTCCTTGCTCAGCATATTTCGGGGCAATCGAATCAGGATCGTTAATCATTAAATGAGCGTCAACAGGCAATTTTGTGAAATTAATAATCTCAAACGCTCTTGCCATATCAAATGTGAAATTAGGAACAAATTTATTGTCCATAACATCCAGATGAAGTGCATCAGAAACGGTGGAGATTTTTTGGATTTCATTTTCTAAGTCATCAAAATTAGCATTTAGAATACTCGGATTGATAAAAACTTGAGCCTTCATGGTGTTATTTAACCCTGTTTCTGAAACAAAACCATAAACATTGAATCTGAATGGTTTAGGTGTGTCCAGAGTTGCAAACTTCCGTCTGGTAACAAACCTACTTTATGGGCATCAGATAGCCTATTAAAAGGAAGTATCTCCATATCTTTATGATCTGAAAGAAAATCAACTACCTGTGCCCGGGTTTCAGCCATGTGTGGAGAACATGTCACATAGGCGATTACACCGCTTGGCTTCAATAATTTATAAGAACTTGCAAGCAGTTTTCGTTGCAGTAAAACTAACTCCTTTAAATCATTTAAGCTCTTACGCCATCGTGCCTCTGGTCGACGCCGTAATGCGCCTAAGCCTGTGCAAGGTGCATCAACCAAGATGCGATCATACAATTCTGTGAAATTAGCAGGATCGGTACCGTCAACACTAATCACTTGACTATTATTAACTACTCTCTTTACAAGCTCGGCTCGATGCGATATCGGTTCATTTGCCAAAAACTTTGCTTTTGGATCTCTTGCAGCAAGGGAGTTGAAAAGATATGCAGCCTTACCACCTGGTCCAGCACACATATCTAGCCAAGATAGCCCAGGTTCAAAAGTTGCCAAAAAATTTTCTATCACCAGTTGAGATCCACGATCTTGAACTCCAGCACGACGTTCAGTAATCGGTGAAAAATTGACTGGAATTACATTGATATTTGCTCCATTTACAAATCCTTCGATCGGTGTAGCTCCTAATTCAACCAACTCCTTCATGCTGGATTTACCAGGCCAAGCAACCACATCTGGTGAGGCAGGCGTGTTATTTGCAATCAGAAGATCTTCAACCATTTGCCAATCTTTAAGTAGGTCGTAGAAGGCGGACACGATCCATTCTGGATGACTGTGTTCAATTGCCAATCTTTGTAGGTTAGGTAGGTTTAATAGCTCAGGCAGTGTGTTGTCATTTATGGAAACTTTTCTAAGAATTGCATTTACATATGAAGCCTTAGATTCTCCTGCCACATGTTTTGCAACTTCAACTGTCTCAGACACGGCAGCGTGTTGGGCTACTCGCATTTTTGTTAATTGGTGTATTCCTATTCTAATTAGGTTAATAATCTTTGAATCAATTTCTTGTATCGGTCGATCCAGATATTTAGTCGCAATATAGTCATGTCTACCCTGCAACCTAAGGGTGCCGTATGACAGTTCAGTACAAAATGCGCGATCAGCCAAATCAAGTTTCGATTTAGATAGCAACTCTGGCAATCTAATGTTTGCAAAAGCACCCTCTTGATTTACTTGCATAACAAGCTCAAATGCCAGCAAACGCGCTGGGCTTGGTTTCGGCTTACCCAAGATACAAGCCATCTCTAACAGAAAGTCCGCGGATAAACTCCGCAACCGTCATGGAGTTTCTGCCAGAAGGAGTAACCTGTAGTAATTCAATTGCCCCGTCTTTAGTTCCAACTATCAATTTTTCCTTCTCAATTTCAACCTGGCCGGGGGTCAGTTGAGTAGGCAAGTAAGTAATTCTTAATCCATCAATTTTGAGTCTTTGATCACCAAATAAACACCATACGCCAGGATTATCGGAGAGTGCTCTAAAACGATTATGTATTTCAGAGGTAGTTAAACTCCAATTAATCTTTCCATCTGATTTCTTAATTTTTGGAGCCATGCTAGAACCAGATGACGCTTGAGGAGTAGGTTCCACTCCAGATTCGACTAGGTCTAATACTTCTATAGTCATCTCGGCACCAACAACGCTCAATCTTTCTAAAACTTCGTGTGTGCTTTCGTTTGAATTTATGGAAACTGATTTACTTGCATATACCGGACCTGTGTCCATGCCCTCATCTAATTTAAATATTGTCACTCCAGTTTGATTTTCACCTTGTAAAATCGCATGTTGAACTGGTGCAGCACCTCGCCACTTCGGTAAAACTGAGAAATGTATATTAATCCAACCGTATTTAGGAACGAGAAGCTCGTTATGCTTAATTAATTGGCCAAAAGCCATAGTTATTATTAAATCAGGATTTAATTCTGAAATAACCGATTCAATTTCAACACTATTGCTGGGTTTATATGTGGGATAGTTCTTCTTAGTCGCCCATAGCGCAAGTTCATTCGATTCAATTTTCTGTCCCCTGCCAGTGGGTTTATCCGGATTAGTTAATACTCCCAGTATCTGATGCTTACTTGATCTTTCAATCTCTGTAAAGAGTGGAATTGCTAACAGAGAGGATGAAGCAATCAATAATTTCAAAGTTTTATATACCTAGACCAAAAGTTGAATGGGGTGAAACTTTAATTATAGGAGTGTTCCCCTGTTCTATCGCAGTACCAAACCACTCAGACTCTCGTATTTGCTTCATAGCCAATTTTCGATTTTCAGCTGCCATTCGATCAATAAATAAAACCCCATTTAAGTGATCGGTCTCATGTTGCAAACACCTAGCTAACAATTCTGTTCCTTCTACAACGATTGGTTCTCCATGCATATTGAAACCTTTCGCAACAGCCCTAAATGCCCTGGGGGTGTCAAAAACTAAATTTGGGAAAGATAGGCATCCTTCCTCCCCCTCTTGCATTTCATCGCTCAAATCAAGAGATGGATTGATCAAATGTCCGATTTCATCGTCGATGTCCCATACGAAAACTCTAAGAGGAACGCCTATTTGTGGAGCCGCTAAACCTGCTCCAGGTGCCGCTTGCATTGTTTCAGTTAAATCAGCCACTAATTGTCGCAATTCCTTATCGAAATCAGTTACCGCAGAAGCGGGCGTGACCAAAACGGGATCCCCGAAATAACGAATTTGCTGGATGGCCATATGCCTATGATAACTTAATTATGCAAAACTATAAATCATATGGATCAAATCTGACTCTGAAGATGCTCTTGCCTTTAACACCTTGTAATTTTGTAACATCATCTAGAAGATCAACCAATTCTTGTCCTTTTGAAAGCGGAACGCGGATAATAATCTTTTTTTGAGCTTTTTCTACTTCAATTGGTCCTGTGACTTCGTATTTTCCGCTAATCTTCAAATTCTCTGCAAATCTTGAAACTTCACGACTCTCTCCTGAAACAACTGCAATGCGATAAAAGGGTGGCAATTTTGCCACCTCTCGATTTTTTAATTCAACACTAGCTGCAGATTGAGAGTCAGATCTAAGCAAAGATTGAACAGCGGGATGGTTGTTTGGTAAGGATAAAAACACTTCGCAATTCTCAGTCGCTCTACCTAAGGCAGAGAACCAATGAAAACGTGCCAATTCTTCAGATCTGAGAGAGGGTCGATTAAATATTTTCTCTCCATCAAGTAAAACAATTCCCATATATTGGCCTTCAGGCTCTGATCCAGCGGTGGCAAGGACAATGTGCCGGCCTTTTGGCAGAACTTTAATCTGCTTTGATCCTGATGATACTAAAATTGATGTTTTAGTAACTGCTCTCCCAATCTCCTCTGCGGTTCGATCGATGCCTTTAGAGATTACGTAAGGTTTGTTCTCGCCACAGTATCTACAGCGCCAATTTTTGTTTTGCTCATGACAGATGTAACAAACTGGCATTGAATTCGAAGCCAGAATCTGTAATTTCCCTCCACAGCTGCAATTAGCACTATTTCGACATCGAGCACACAAGAAAAGATTTGCATACCCTTTTTCGGCCACACTTACTAAAACATTTCCGAGTTTAATTGCGTTTTTTATTGTCGAGAGATGAGTTTTACCAAATTCACTTGATACATACTTTATCTTATTTGAACTTTTATAAATTTTCTTTTCGAGCCACCCCAATTCTACTAACCGAGCCACCTCTAATGAATGGGATGCTGAAGCAAAAATCAACGATGTATTGGGTGCTCTTAGCAGTGATACATCTCTTGTATTCCAACCCGGAGAGTGTTGTTCATAGTGAGAACTATCTAAATCTGAAAGAACAATAACCGTGGCACTATTGGTTAAAGGTAAGAAACTTCCACTTCTCGTGGTGATGATAACCCGAGGTGATTGATAAGTTGCTTTTAAAAAGTGCTGGTATCGCTGTGCTTTAGGTAAGTGTGATCCCATTATCAATAATTGATCCTGAAAGAATTCACGAAGGTGATATTCGTACTGATCGATGTCCTTCTCATCAGGAACAATTACGAGTACTTGACTATGAATAGATCTGACTTTAATGATTTCTGATAAGAAAAATGCTGGAGATATACCAATCGGCAAACTCAATGCCCATCTAAGGCGTTGCTTACCAGATAACATTCCATAATCTGCTCTGCCAATAAGATCCATAAACTTTGGACTTGAATAATTAAATGGTCTTGTAGATAGAGGGTGTTCGAGATCCTTCTCCTCTTTTATTACACGCGATGGAACAGCTGATTTCATTATTGCCCAAAAACTGCCACCAAATCTATTGCGCACTGCCTCAATAAGGTTCATAACATCACTTGAGATCAGTGCCTTAGGCGAAGCAATGTCAGAGATGCATTTAAGGTTCCTTGTTTGACTCGATTCCTTTTTGCGGGCTACTACCAATCCCTCAGTTTGAGAATTGCCGAATGGAACAATTACCTTAGTTCCGACAATTGCAATCTCATCGAACGCGTCAGGAACCAAATAATCATAAATTCCTTCAAGGTGGGATACAGGTGTATCAACCAAAACCGCTGCTAAAGGTAAGGATCCAGTGATTTTCTTATCGTGCTTAAGTGGAACGGGGGTTTTTTGACGCTTTAACTTAAGTGGAGCAGCCACTGATTATTTAACTAGAGCTGTTAATGCCGAAGATCTATCAGTTTTCTCCCAAGAAAAATCGGGAAGTTCTCGACCGAAATGCCCGTAGGCAGCAGTCTTGCCATAAATTGGTCGAAGTAAATTAAGATCACGAATGATTGCCGCAGGACGTAGATCAAATACTTGCTTTACCGCGTCGCTAATTTTTGTAGGATCGTATTTCTCAGTACCAAATGTTTCAATAAACAAACCAACTGGTTGAGCTTTTCCAATTGCATATGCAACCTGAACCTCACACCGATCTGCTAAACCTGCAGCAACTACATTCTTTGCTACCCAACGCATTGCATAAGCAGCTGATCTATCAACCTTGGATGGGTCTTTGCCGGAGAATGCTCCACCACCATGTCGAGCCATACCACCATATGTGTCAACAATAATTTTCCTACCCGTTAAACCAGCATCTCCCATAGGCCCACCAATTACAAAGCGTCCAGTTGGGTTTATAAGTAGCCTAACTGAGGAAATATCTAGATCAAGATCTTTGATAATTGGATCAATTACAAACTTTTTCACCTCAGGAGCTAATTTTTTGTCTAAATCCACATCTGGTGCATGTTGTGATGAAATAACCACTGTGTTTAATGCAACCGCTTTATCACCTTGATATTCGATAGTTACCTGAGTTTTGCCATCAGGACGTAGATAGGCAAGCGTTCCATCTTTTCGTACCTTTGTTAATTGCATCGCCAACTTATGTGCAAGAGATATTGGTAGCGGCATTAGTTCTGGTGTGTCACTTGATGCGTAACCAAACATTAAACCTTGATCTCCAGCACCTTGCAGATCTAAAGGATCAGAGGATGACGAGACTCTGCTTTCAAATGCGTCGTTGACGCCTTGAGCTATATCTTGAGATTGTTGACCAATAGAGATTGAAACTCCACAACTGTTACCATCAAATCCTTTTTCCGATGAGTCATAGCCAATCTCTAGAACCGTATCTCGAACGATATTCATTACATCTGCATATCCATTAGTTGTAACTTCCCCTGCCACATGAACTTGGCCTGTGGTAATCAGAGTTTCAACCGCTACTCGACTTTTTGCATCTTGAGCTAACAGCGAGTCTAATATCGCATCTGAAATTTGGTCGGCAATCTTATCTGGATGTCCCTCTGTTACAGATTCAGATGTGAAAAGGCGATTTTTCATGTGCCTAACTTAACTTACTAACTAATTGATCGAGCAATATATCCGAGAGCGTGTCTTTGCCGATTTCTGGCACTTCAATCACGTTTTTTTCCTTGTCAATTATTAATCCGCGAGTGAGGTCACTACCGAAGACTGCACCATTAGAAACATTATTAACATAGATCAGATCAAGAGATTTACTTCTCAATTTTGAATATGCCCTAGATTCAAGCTCCTTAAGATCAGCAGATGTCTCTGCTGCGAACCCTACAACTACTTGGTTTTGTTTTTTTGTGCCAGCAAGTGATTTTAAAATGTCAGTATTATTCACAAGGGCTAAGTTATTGAGATTTTCTTTTCCAATTTTAACATCTGTATAGTTAGCAACCCGTGCATCAGCAACCGCTGCCGACATAATAAGTGCATCGCAATGTGGAAACTCAAGATCCAACACCGCCAACATTTGTTCTGCGGTTTCAACACTCGTAATTGTTATTCCTTCGATACTCGGTAAATCGGTATTAGCAGTTACTAAATGCACCTGAGCCCCACGAGTGGCAGCCGCCATGGCCAATGCAAATCCTTGCTTGCCAGATGATCGATTACCAATGAATCTGATTGGATCAATTGGTTCTCTAGTTCCCCCGGCAGTAATTAGTATTTTCCTGCCAACTAAATCGCAGTTAGCAAGCAAAACTTCATTAACCGTCTTAATAATTTTTGAGCTCTCTGGGTAGCGACCTATTCCTACATCTGATCCCGTCATTCGCCCCTCATCTGGCTCAACCACGATAAAGCCACGATCTTGTAAGGTTTTTACATTTTCTACCGTCGCAGGGTTTAGCCACATCTCAGTATGCATTGCAGGAACTAAAACTTTAGGAGAGGTAGATGCCAAAACTATATTGGTAAGAAGGTCATCTGCTCGACCAGTTGCCAACTTAGCAAGCAAGTCTGCTGTTGCAGGAGCAATAACGATCAAATCACTCTCTTTAGCCATAGAGATATGAGGAACTTTTTCAACATCAGACCAGAGATCTGTGTGAACTTTCCGACCAGACAGCGCTTCCCAAGTACTTTTACCTACAAAATTTAAACTCGCTTGAGTTGGCACTACATCAATTATGAATCCATTATCTTGTAATCGACGAAGTAAGTCACACGATTTGTATGCCGAAATTCCGCCAGAGACTCCAAGCAAAATCTTTCGACCACGGGGAAACATGGTTTTTTAACTCGCTGGTGTTGTTTGCTTTGGCTCTAGATTTTCTATTGTTAGCAAACCATCATTAATTTCACGGAGCGCGATTGATAACGGTTTCTCATGAACATAAGTTTCGACCAGTGGCCCTACGTATTCAAGAAGACCTTCACCCAATTGTGAATAATAAGCATTGATCTGACGTGCTCTTTTTGCTGCATAAAGCACCAAACTATATTTTGATCCAGCCTTATCCAACAAAGCATCGATTGGTGGGTTGGTGATTCCATCTAGTGCTTGATTACTCATGGATTTCCTCTTTTAAAATCTTAGGGTTAGCGAAGGGCTAAAGATACCAGTTGAGCCACTGATTCATCCACTTGGTGATTTACAACCACATAATCAAACTCTGAAGCAGCAGAAAGCTCCTCCTTGGCCCTATCTAACCTAGCCTGAGTTGAATCTGCCGACTCAGTGCCCCTTTTAACCAATCTAGAAGTTAACTCCTCCCAAGAAGGAGGTTCAATAAAAATTAATACCGCATCTTTGGAGTTTTTTCTAACCTGTCTTGCCCCGTTAAGTTCAATCTCCAAAATCACATTTTTTCCCGACTGGAGAGCTTTTTCAACTGCCTTACGAGGTGTTCCATATTTAGCACCAGCAAAACTTGCCCATTCAAGAAATTCGCTATTTTTTACCATCGCATCAAAGCTTTCATCCGAAACAAAGTGATAATCCACTCCATCTACTTCACCTGTTCGCATATTTCGAGTTGTTGTCGATACTGAGATCCAAAACCGATCATCATCTCGTAGTCGATTTGTAATGGTACTTTTTCCAACACCACTGGGGCCAGATACCACCAAAAGTTTGCCGCTTTTGCGTGAGTTTTTAATCAATAAAAACTCCTTACGTAATATTTCAAGTTGACGTTTGCCAACACCACCAATTCTACGTGATGGGGAGATCTGCGCTTTGCCCATGACTATTTCTGCTCGTACTTTTCCTATACCCGGTACAGACTGCAGTAGATCTATCAACTTCATCCGTTTTACTGATTTGCGCGGATCTTCAAATAGGTCGAAGAAGAAAAGCTGCCCAGTTGCAATTAACTCTTTAACCTTTGCTCTTTCTTGTCTAGCCTTTACTGCACTCTCGCCAGCTTTTCTACGCGATCTCCTGCTCAATCGTGGCGGTAACATAATTATTTAAAAGAGCTTATTATTTGTTCGATCTTCTTACACATACCAGCTGCAGACCCATCCCAAAGATTGGTGATAGATCGACCAACGACCACAAAATCAGATCCTGCCGCCAACGCATCTTGGGGAGTCATAACGCGGGCCTGGTCTGCATGATCATCACCTTCAACTCTAACTCCAGGTGTAATCAAAACTGCATCGCCAACTACCTTTCTCAAAGCTGCCACCTCAAAGGGCGAGCAAACTAATGAGGTAGCGCCAGCCTTAATAGCCATAGCTGCCCACTTTGAAACAGTTTCATCAATTGAGGACTGATAACCCATGGAGGCAAAACTTGATTGCGAAAAGGATGTTAGAACTGTAACGGCTGTGATTGAGCCATTCGGCAAAGCACTTTTGGCAGCTGAGATCATAGAAGCTCCGCCGGAGGCATGAACTGTTAAAAATTTGGGGTGCAAATCTGCAACAGACTCCACCGCCCCTTTGACTGTATTTGGAATATCGTAAAGCTTAAGATCAAGAAAGAGTTCAAACTGGGCATCTTTTCTCAGTTTTTCAATGCCCGCCCTGCCATGGCGCAGATAAAACTCTAACCCAATCTTGAAATGATCTATATATGTAGATGTCGCTGAGATCCATTTACCGGCTAAATCCAAATCTTTAGTATCGAGAGCAAGAATAATTGGGCTTTTCATCAAACACCTCGATGGGCAAAACCGATAGCATCTCTAAAATTGTTAAAACCTTTTTCTAGCAATAAATCTGATAGCTGCTCTCTAATTTGTATGACTGCTGTTGGATTTCCAAAAGTGGCAGTTCCTATTGAAACAGCGCTCGCTCCTGCTAGCACTAATTCAAATGCATCCCTTCCACTTGCCACACCTCCCATGCCAACAATTGGAGTATTTGGAAAGGCTTGATGAACTTGATAAATAGCTCTTACAGCCACAGGTCTTATTGCTGGACCTGACAATCCACCAGTTTTTCCCGCAAGTTTAGGTTTCATCGTATTTGTATCGATCACCATACCAAGTAAAGTATTGATCAAAGCCAATCCATCTACACCTGCGTTGATAACGGATTGAGCAATTTCAACGATATTTGTGACATCTGGTGATAACTTGGCAACTATCGGTAGCTCCCCACCAATATTTCTTCGCACAGATTCAATAACTGCGGTAGCGGTATCGGGGTGGCAAGCAAAAACTTGACCCCGGTTCTCAACATTAGGACAAGAGATATTCACCTCAACCGCACTTATTCCAGGTACAGCCCTTAACCTCCTTGCCAATACTCCATACTCATCAACAGTTTCACCAGCAATTGAAACAATTATTTTCGCTGAATTGGCCACAAGCCAAGGGATGTCATTTTCCAAAAATGCATCTATTCCTGGGCCTTGTAAACCAATGGAGTTCAGCATGCCACTTGGAGTTTCAGCCATTCTAGGCGTCGCTCGACCTGTACGGGCTTTAGTCATAATTGACTTAGTAACTACTGCACCAATTTCAGTAATTGGGAAGAACTGTGACAACTCCTGACCAGAGCTAGCGCATCCACTGGCGGTAAAAATTGGGTTTGAGAATCGTTTACTCCCAATCTTGGTGGAGAAATCTAAAGAACTCATGGGTGTAACGAGTCCAGAACTGATTTTCGATCCCAGATAATCTCTGACCCATCCATAACCGGGCCATCGATGCAGGTTCGAACCATTTTAATTTCACCATCATTCTTAATTGGAACTACACACGTCATGCAAACGCCAATGCCGCAGGCCATTGCTTCTTCGACTGCGCACTGATGGGGAATGTCAAACTCCATTGCAATCTTGGATACTGCAGCAAGCATTCCCATTGGGCCACAGGAGTAGATAACCTCTGTAGCGTTCTCTCGGATTAAACGAGGAATTGCTTCGCTGATTTGGCCATGAATCCCGGTACTTCCATCATCGGTGGTCAAAGTTAAGGATGAAACACTTCGCTTACCTTCTAATGGTGCATAGATTTTGCTCGCAGTGCTAGCGCCAAGCACCATGTCAACTCGACAACCTCGGTTTTTCAAAACTTCAGCTAATGCAAAAAGTGGTGCAGAGCCATAACCACCGCCAATTAAAAGTGCATTTGCATTCGTACTTGGAACTCCGAAGGCAGTTCCAAGAGGGCCCACCATGTCTACAAATTCCCCGACATTTTGAGCGCAAAGCCATCTACTACCTTGGCCGTGTGGTGCTACTACTAATTCAATGCTGCCTCCCATTGGGCCCTTGTCATTTGCTCGGTAGATTGCAAAAGCCCTTCGAAGAACTAATGCAGATTGCTCTCCTCCTACCGAGATTGCAACAAAATTGCCAGGTTTAGTTGAGGCAGCCATTTTATCTACGGCAAAAACCATATGATGATACGGTCCTACTTTTTTGTTACTCAATACCTCAGCCTTCATTTGAACTGCACTTCGATTAATTTTTTGTGGCGTGATCACGACATCCACTCCTGTAAAGATTTGATGTCAAAGTCATCTTTTTGCAAAGCAGATATTCCTGCTACTGCAGCTTTAAACCCGGGAATAGTAGTTATGCATGATACTGAGCGAGATACGGCAGCGGTTCGAATCAGAAATCCATCCTGTCGTGAACCCCTACCAAGTGGTGTATTAATAACGAGTTGAACCATCCCTTTTGTAATTACATCACTAGCACTCAACTCTTGATTTTGCATATCAGAATTCTTTCTTACTTTTTCAGATGGTATTCCTTTTTCCAACAAAAAATCATGAGTACCTGAAGTGCTATAAATTTTGAAACCCAACTCATGTAAACCTCTAGCTGACCGCCAACCGGCCTCTTTATCTCGCTGTGATAACGAAATAAAAACTGCGCCAGATTTCGGAAGTGGTCCGAAGGCAGCTGTCTGACTTTTTGCAAAAGCAAGACCGAAATTTCCGGCAATTCCCATTACCTCACCAGTTGATTTCATCTCTGGTCCAAGCACTGAGTCAACACCACTTCCATCCTTTCGGCGGAATCGGTTGAATGGAAGAACAGCCTCTTTAACCGATACTCCATTTGCTTTTCCGTCACCAGATTCTGGAAGAGTTCCACTTACCCTAAGTTGTGCAATTGTGATTCCACTAGCAATCAAAGCTGCGGCTTTGGCCAATTGAATACCAGTTGCTTTGGCAACAAATGGCACAGTTCTTGAAGCACGTGGGTTGGCTTCAAGCACATACAGTTTTTGTGGAGTACCACTTACTGCAAATTGAATATTTATCAAACCTTTTACCCCAACGTCGGCGGCTATTTTCTCAGTTGCTGAACGAATCTCTTTAATCATTTCAATCTCTAGTGATGTGCTTGGTAGTACACATGCAGAGTCACCAGAGTGAATTCCGGCCTCTTCAATATGCTCCATGACTCCGGCAAGGTATAACTCAACACCATCATATAGCGCATCTACATCGATCTCGATTGCATCATCCAAAAACTTGTCAATTAGCACTGGATGATTTGGAGTTACTGCGGTTGCTTTTTCAATGAAACCCCTCAAAGATTCTCTATCATAAACAATCTCCATACCTCTTCCGCCGAGGACATAAGATGGTCTAACCAATACTGGATAACCAATGCTTGCTGCAATTTGCTCCGATTGTTCATATGAGCTGGCCATGCCAAAATTCGGCGCATTGAGATTATTCATTTCAAGTACCTTTGCAAAAGCTCCCCGTTCTTCAGCTAAATCAATAGCATCAGGAGATGTGCCCAAAATCTTTATCCCGGATTCCAATAATCCTCTAGCTAAACCCAACGGAGTCTGTCCACCAAGTTGAGCGATTACCCCGACTACTGGTCCAGCCTGAGATTCTGCTGCAATTACCTCTAAAACATCTTCCAAGGTTAATGGTTCAAAATACAACCTATCCGAAGTATCGTAATCGGTAGAAACTGTCTCTGGATTGCAATTAATCATTACCGTTTCATAGCCAGCTTTTTGTAAAGCAAAAGAAGCATGTACACATGAGTAATCAAATTCAATACCCTGACCAATTCGGTTCGGTCCACTTCCTAGGATAATTACTGCAGGTTTAGATCTAGAAAGCACCTCACTCTCTTCATCATATGCTGAGTAGTAGTAAGGCGTTAGAGCGGCAAACTCCCCAGCACAGGTATCAACAGTTTTATAGACCGGATGCAAATTCATCTTGTATCTAATTTGTCTAACTTCAACTTCAGTCAAATTTCGCAACTTAGCTATCTGATAATCTGAAAATCCCATCATCTTGCTAGATTTAAGCAACTCTTTAGTCAACTCACCTGCTGAGCTGATCTCAATGGCCTGTCCGTTGATCAAATTTATCTGCTCGATAAACCAAGGATCAATTTTTGTGGCGGCGTGCACTTGAGCGCTGGTAGCACCGTTAAACAGTGCAGATTGCACTTGTTGAATTCGAAATTCCGTTGGCGTCTTGATTTTTTCCATGAGATCATCAAGGTTTGCTTTTTCCCAATTAAAACTAGCTCCAGCTTTCTCCAATGATCGAAGTGCTTTTTGTAGGGCTTCCGGGAAACTTCGGCCTATTGCCATGGCCTCGCCTACACTCTTCATTGTCGTTGTTAGTCGCACATCTGCTTCTGGAAACTTTTCAAATGCAAATCTTGGGACTTTAACCACCACATAATCTAAAGCTGGCTCAAAAGATGCTGGAGTTGATTTTGTAATGTCATTTTCAATCTCATCTAAGGTGTAGCCGATCGCTAATTTTGTTGCAATCTTTGCGATTGGAAACCCGGTCGCCTTGGATGCTAAAGCCGATGATCGAGATACTCTCGGATTCATCTCAATCACTATAACCCTGCCATCTGAGGGATTTACTGCGAATTGAATATTGCATCCTCCAGTTGCGACGCCAACCTCTCTAATGATATTTATCGATAGATCTCTAAGCTTTTGGTACTCAACATCAGTAAGTGTCATAGTTGGTGCGACAGTTATTGAATCTCCGGTATGAACACCCATAGGATCAACATTTTCAATTCCACACACAATTACTACGTTGTCCTTGTTGTCACGCATAACCTCTAATTCATACTCTTTCCAACCAATAATCGATTCTTCAAGGAGCACTTCAGAGGTTGGGCTATGACGCAATCCAGCACCGGCTATCTGATTTAAATCATTTTCATTGTATGCAATTCCTGAGCCTAAACCGCCCATAGTAAATGATGGGCGAACAACAACTGGATACTTAAGTTCGATAACAGCTGCCAAACATTCTGGCATTGAATGACAAATTCTTGATTTCGCAGATTCTCCACCAACAATCTCAACTATTTTCTTAAATACTTCTCGATTCTCCCCCCGCTTAATAGCCTCAACATCTGCACCAATTAATTTGGTTCCAAATTTTTCAAATGAACCACGCTCATGCAATGCCATTGCCGCATTTAAAGCAGTTTGTCCACCCAAGGTGGCTAGAACGGCATCTGGCCGTTCCTTGGCTAGAATTTTTTCTATAACTTCTGGGGTAATTGGTTCAATATAAGTGGCATCTGCAAACTCAGGGTCAGTCATAATTGTTGCCGGATTTGAATTTATAAGAATGACACGGATACCTTCAGAACGCAGTACTCGACAAGCCTGAGTACCAGAGTAATCAAACTCGCATGCTTGGCCAATAACGATTGGCCCACTGCCAATAACTAGAACGCTTTTAATGGAATTGTCTTTAGGCATTTAATTCCTTTAAACCTATTTTGGGATTTTCCATTAATTCAGCAAATCTTTTAAATAGGTATGAAGCATCGTGAGGTCCAGCTGCAGATTCTGGATGATATTGAACTGAGAAAGCTGGCACAGAGAGCAGTTCAAGCCCTTCCACGACTGCATCATTTAAAGAAATATGAGTCACTCGTCCTTCACCATAAACGGTTTTAAACTGATGATCTTTCGGGGCGGCCACTGCAAAACCATGATTATGCGCAGTTATCTCTACTTTCCCCGTCGTTAAATCCACCACTGGTTGATTAATCCCACGGTGTCCAAACGGCAATTTATAAGTTTCAAAACCAAGTGCTCGGCCCAAAATCTGATGTCCAAAACAAATCCCAAAAAATGGAATCTCTTCCGACAAAACATTTCGCACCAGCTCAACTACATCAGTCATCGAGGCAGGATCACCTGGACCATTTGAAAGAAATACCCCATCAGGTGCAATTGCCTTTATCTCTTCAAAGGTTGTACCAAGAGGCATGACGTGCACCTGGATCCCAAGTGCTGCCATGGCCTTAGGAGTTGCACCTTTGATTCCCAAATCAATCGCCGCAACCTTAAATCTAAGTGGTGTACCCGCTGGTGGATTAACTACATATGATTTTTTTGTAGTTACATCTGAGGCAAGAAATGCTCCACTCATGGGCGAAATCTTGCGAACCTTTATAACCATTTCCTCTCTAGTCAATTTAGTATCACTGAAAATTCCCACGCGCATGGCGCCGCGATCTCTAAGGTGCCTAGTAATGGCTCTAGTGTCCACACCTTGAATTCCTACTACTTCTGACTGGATTAAATCCTCTTCTAAACTTTTTTCACTTCGCCAGTTGCTGGTAATTGTGGAAGGATTTCGCACTACAAATCCAGCTACCCAAATTTTTGCCGACTCTTTATCTGTTGAATTCACTCCAGTGTTGCCAATATGAGGAGCAGTCATAATCACGATTTGTTTATGGTAAGAAGGATCAGTCAGCGTCTCTTGATAACCGGTCATACCGGTTGAAAAAACCGCTTCGCCAAATGTTTCACCGGTCTTTGCCCATGCAAAACCTTCAAATATTCGGCCATCGTCAAGTACCAAATATGCGGCTTTTTTGCTACTCATTGTGACCCGAACTTACATTTAATATCTCGCCATCCCTCATAACTTGATTGCCATTGTGAAACACATCTGTCACTACTACTGGAAGCTCCATCTCATTAAAAGGCGTATTCTTGCTTTTCGATCTCAACTTGTTTTTATCAACTTTCCATGTTTTTTCTGGATTTATCAAGATGAAGTTTGCCGGCTTACCAACTGCAATTTCCAAACCTTGTGTGGCATACCCTGCTATTTTGGCTGGTGCAATAGACATTCGATCCACTAAATCCTGCCAATTCATAAGACCACTTTGAACCATTGTTTTAACCACAACAGATAGAGCCGTTTCCAAACCAACCATTCCAAAAGCTCCTGCATGAAATTCGCAATCTTTATCTTCAGCTGGGTGTGGTGCATGATCTGTTGCCACAATATCAATAATTCCCTCTGCCAATCCTTCTCTTAATGCCATCACATCTTTTTGTGTACGAAGCGGTGGATTGACCTTGTATATCGGATCATAATTCTCTACTAAATCATCAGTCAGAAGTAGGTGATGCGGTGTGACTTCGGCTGTGACTTGAATCCCACGTTGTTTTGCCCATCGGATTAGCTCAACACCACCTGCTGTTGTTACGTGGCAGATGTGTAAGCGAGATTGAACATGCTCTGCCAGCAATATATCTCTTGCGATAATCGCTTCCTCTGCAATGGCTGGCCAACCTGGTAAGCCAATTCGCGCCGAAACACTCCCCTCATTCATTTGAGCATTTACAGTCAACCGAGGCTCTTGCGCATGTTGAGCAATGATGCCATTAAAAGTTTTTACATATTCAAGTGCTCTTCGCATTATTAATGGATCAGATACACATTTGCCATCATCACTGAAAATTCGCACCTTTGCAATGGAATCAGCCATTGCACCCATCTCCGAGAGCTTCTCGCCATTTAATCCATTTGTTACAGCACCAATTGGATTAACATCCACTAAACCTGCTTCTTTGCCTAGGCGAAAGATTTGTTCAACTACACCAGCATTATCAGCCACTGGATTTGTATTAGCCATAGCAGATACCGCGGTAAATCCCCCTGCCACCGCAGCCCTTGAGCCAGTCAGAACCGTTTCAGAATCCTCTCGACCAGGCTCTCTTAAGTGAGTATGCAAATCAACTAATCCAGGTATCAAAAGCTTTGAACTTCCATCCACAGAACCTTGGCTAGAGGCATTTGAAGAGTTTTCTACCTTTACTATTTTTTTATTATCAATCTCTAAGTCAACAACCCTGCCATCAATTAATTTAGCACCCACAATTTTTATCATTTTTGCTCCCCAACTGGTGCGCCACCTAGTAACTCATACAAAACTGCCATTCTTATTGCAACACCATTTTTAACTTGATCAATAATCACAGATTTAAGATCATCGGCGCTCTCTGCTGATATCTCAAGGCCTCTATTCATCGGACCTGGATGCATCACAATTGCCGTTTTCGATAACCTATGCAAACGTGATGTGTTTAAACCATATCTCTTTGAGTACTCCTGAGCAGATGGAAAAAATGAGTCGTTCATCCGCTCGAGCTGGATTCGAAGCATCATAACTACATCACAATTTTCGATCTCTTTATCGAAATCATATGCAATTTTCACTGGCCAATCATTAACTCCCACTGGAAGCAATGTTGGAGGGGCCACCAAAGTAACCTCAGCACCTAACTTTGTTAATAAAATTACATTACTGCGTGCAACTCTAGAATGAAGAATATCTCCAACAATCAACACTTTTAATCCAGAAAGATCTTTCTCTTCAGCCTTTAAATGTTGTTTTATAGTGAATGCATCCAATAAAGCTTGGGTGGGATGTTCATGAGTTCCATCTCCAGCATTTATCACAGTTGCTTGAATCCATTGGGTATCAGCCAGTCTCTTGGCAGCCCCTGAACTTGAATGGCGAATTACAACAGCATCAGCACCCATTGCTTGTAAAGTCTGCGCGGTATCCTTCAAACTCTCACCCTTACTCACCGATGATCCTTTTGCTGAGAAATTAATAACATCCGCCGAAAGCCTCTTGGCAGCACTTTCAAAACTTATTCGTGTTCTTGTTGAATCTTCGAAAAACAGGTTAACAACCGTCTTGCCTCTTAATGTTGGCAATTTCTTATTAGGTCCATCGGTGATTTGTGCCAACTCCTTGGCAGTTGCAAGCAATCCCAATGCTGCCTCTTTGCTTAGATCCGAGGCTGATAAGAGGTGTCCGGTGATCATTTGACCAACTCCACCAAATCTTCACCGTCATACTCATGTAAATGAACTTTGACGCTCTCACTTATTGACGTTGGAATGTTTTTACCAACAAAATCAGCTCTTATTGGAAGCTCGCGATGTCCTCGGTCGACTAGCACAGCTAGTTGAACAGATTTAGGCCTACCTAACTCTCCGATGGCATCTAACGCAGCCCTGATGGTTCGACCGGAAAATAAGACATCATCCACAAGTACTAGATTTTTGCCTTCTATACCGCCAGATGGAATTTTTGTTGGCAGAATTGGTTTTGGAGGGCGAAGTCTTAGGTCATCTCTATGAAGGGTTACATCCAATACACCGCAACCAACAGCACTTTCAATTTCAGTTATAAATTTGCAAATCCGCTCAGCCAGAAAGGCGCCACGGGTTGGGATCCCCATCAAAACTAGATTGGCAACGCCCTGGTTATGTTCAATTATTTCATGTGAAATACGTTTGATAGCTCGATCTATATCTGAGCCTGATAGCAAAACACCCATTTACTTCTCCTTCGCCGCCTCTCTGGACGGATCGTTAAAGGAATCGCCGAATGTTAGCAGAGCGACTGTGGATATCGTAAATCATCAAATTCATGGTGTGGCTAGCCTGCAGCCATGAACAAAAATAACCCAGCACAACAGTTAAGAACAATCAGAAAATCAAAGGGGTGGAGCCTTCAAGATGTGGAGCGCCACTCCAATGGGAAATGGAAGGCGGTAGTGGTCGGTTCCTACGAACGATCTGACCGAGCCATATCCCTTAAAAAAGCTATTGCATTACTGGATTTCTATCAAGTTCCAATTAGCGAGCTTTTTCCAGAATCACCCGCACCATTTTTAACCAGAAAAATTGCTCTCAATCTAGTCAAAATTAATGCTTCATCTGAATCAAAGGCTGAATCTTTACGTAATTTTATTAAGGTTATGAGCAACCGTCGAAAAGATTGGAATGGCTCCACTCTTACCATCCGAGAGAATGATCTTCCCTTTATCTCTCTGTTGCTAAATCTAAGTGAGGTAGAAGCTCTTGATTACCTGAAATCGGCCCAATTTTTAGCAGTTTAAATTGCGATTGAATCCTTGAGTTTAATAATCCTGCCTAGGACTCCATTTATATAACTTGAGGATTCATCGGTCGATAATGACTTTGCAAGCTCCACGGCTTCATCACATGCCACTTGGAGATCAATTTCTTGGGCCCATAAAATTTCGAATATTGCTATCCGCAGAATATTCCTATCGATCGGAGGCATTCGATCCATGTCCCAACCTTGGGCATAGGTGATTATTAACTCATCAATTTTACTTAAATGCTCCGATACTCCAGTAAGCAATACCGATACATAAGGTTCTTGTGAAAGCTCCTTAGCACCTCTACTAGAGAAAAGCTCGGTCGCACTTACTTTTTTTATATCAGCTTCATATAGAAAATCTAAGGCCCGCTTGCGAGCTTTATTGCGGGCAGACATCTTTAGTTAGCTCGACCCAGGTAGGCACCTGTTCGAGTGTCAACTAATACTTTTTCATCTTGCTTAATAAATAAAGGAACCTGGATCGTGATTCCAGTCTCTACTGTTGCAGGTTTTGTTCCACCAGATGATCGATCGCCTTGTAAACCTGGCTCGGTATAGGTAATAACTAACTCAACAGAGGCAGGCATTTCGATAAATAATGGATTACCCTCATGCATGGCGACAACTACAGCAGCATTCTCTAACAAATAATCAACTGCTTCGCCAACAGTTTGTTTACTTATCGAGATCTGGTCATAATTAGTAGAGTCCATAAACATAAAGTCTTCACCATCTCGATAAAGGTATTGCATATTTCGTTTCTCAACGGAAGCTACCTCTACTTTAACTCCAGCGTTAAAGGTCTTCTCAACAACTTTTCCAGACAAAACTGAACGCATTTTTGTCCGTACAAATGCTCCACCTTTTCCAGGTTTCACATGCTGAAATTCAATCACGTTCCACAACTGGCCATCCAAATTCAATGTCATGCCATTTTTCAAGTCATTAGTCGTTGCCATATTTACCCAATCTGATTGTGAAACTTTCCAAGTACTTCTCTAAGCGATGTGCAAAGTCTACCTTGTCAGCCAATGATTTTTTGCATTGCAATCAAAGCTAAGCGGTAACTATCCACTCCAAAACCTGCAATAGTTCCATGAACTACCCCGCTAATAACCGATGTATGTCGAAACTCCTCACGGCTTAATGGATTTGAAAGATGTACTTCGATCGCTGGAGCAGTCAACATTGCTACAGCATCTCTAATCGCATAGGAGTAATGAGTAAAAGCCGCTGGATTAAAGATTACTGGTAGCTTCTTATCAGCAGCATCATGCAGCCAGGAAATTAATTCACTCTCACTATCACTTTGTTTAATCTCAACATCTATTTTTAACTCCTGAGCTTTCTGCTCAATCGCACTTTTTAATTGCGCATAATCCATCTCTCCATAATGTCTTTGCTCACGTAAATCCAGTCTAGAAAGATTAGGACCATTAAGAATGAGAATTTTCACTTGGTTATTCTCTCATAAATTTTAGAGAGCTGACTGGCAGATACATCTTCAAACCAAATTGGCTTACCAATCTTGCTAATCCCGATAAATCTTATTTGAGATCCCCTGACCTTCTTATCTTGGGTCAAGAGATTTAAAATGGCTGCTTTTCTTTTGGCTGGATAATTTATGGGTAGATTGAAACTACGAAGAATATGTCGATGTAATTCAACAGCATCAAGGCGCAATCCTGCCAACTCTGAGCTCAATTCAGCAGCGAAGACCATACCAATACTGACTGCCTCTCCATGCCTTAACTTATAACCGCAATCTTTTTCAATGGCATGACCCAATGTATGACCGTAATTCAAAATTTCTCGCAATTTACTCTCTTTAAAATCTTTGGAAACTACATCTGCTTTCACCTTAATCGATCGATAAATAATTGATTCATAATTAATTTGCTCATCTTGGACAAGATTTAAGATTTTATAATCTGAGATAAAACCGCATTTAATAACCTCTGCCATTCCAGCTGAAAGATCCCGGATGGGCAATTTATCCAAGAAAGAGAGATCTATAAGTACCTGCTTGGGTGAATGAAATGATCCAATTAAATTTTTCCCAGCCTTTGCATTAATTCCAGTTTTTCCACCGACTGAAGCATCTACCATTCCAGCTAATGAGGTTGGCAGTGCATACCAATCAATTCCTCGCATCCAAGTTGCAGCTGCAAATCCAGCTAAATCAGTTGTTGCTCCTCCGCCCAGTCCAATAATTGCATCGGAGCGTTTAATACCTTCAGCTGCACACTTTTTCCAAACTCGATCCAAATTGGCTACACTTTTTTGATTCTCACCATCTGTAGTACCAAGAATTTTCAAATTTGATCTGGATTTGATTTTGAATTTCGTAATAAGTGAGTTTGGGGCAACTAACAAAACTTTATTATGCGCAGTTGAAATTTCCTTAATCTTTTCAAATGCATTAACACCAATTTGCACTTGGTAATCATGCTCTGCCTTAACCTTAAGTAGTTTCACAATTTTGCCTTCAACTTTTCACATATCAATCTAGCAACCTCGTGAGGTTTCATGCTATCTGATACAACTGTTTGGGTTGCTAGTTTTTCATAAATCGGGCGACGCTCACTCATTAAATTCATCCACTGCTGTCGCGGATTTATCAGCAACAAAGGTCTATCTTTATTAAATCCAATTCGATTTGCGGCTTGGGATATTGATACATCTATAAAAATAACTGGATAATCAACACCGGTAAGTACCTCTTGGATTGCAATGTTTATGGGAGCTCCACCGCCTAGTGCTATAACTCCCTCGAAGCTCTCCAGGATTTGAGTTACAACCCCTACCTCAACTTTTCTAAAAGCGGATTCACCTTCCTCAACAAAAATATCTGATATTTTTTTTCCAGCTATACGTTCGATTTCACTATCACTATCAATAAACGCTGCAGAAATCTCCTTTGCCAACGCCTTTCCAATAGAGGATTTACCAGCTCCTGGTGGACCTATTAGAACTATCTTTTTGAACATCATTTAATCTCTAAGCTGGCAATGTAACTTTCAAAGTTTCGTTTAGTTTCCTGAACACTATCGCCACCAAATTTTTCTAAAACAGCATCGGCAAGAACCAGAGCAGCCATGGCTTCAGCCACAATGCCTGCTGCTGGTACTGCGCATACATCAGATCTTTGATTAATCGCCTTTGCCGCTTCACCAGTTTTGGTATCTATTGTGTCTAAAGCTTTGGGTACTGTTGAAATTGGCTTCATTGCAACTTTAACCCGCAAAACTTCACCATTGCTCATGCCACCCTCAGTTCCACCTGCCCGATCTGTTCTTCGAACGATGGCACCTCTCTCATTTTTTTCAATTTCATCATGAGCATTGGATCCTCGCCGTGTCGCAGAGGCAAAGCCATCTCCTAATTCGACTCCTTTAATCGCCTGAATTCCCATCATTGCACCAGCTAATCTGGCATCTAATCGTTTATCCCAATGTGTGTGAGAGCCAAGTCCAGGTGGCAGGTTGTAAGCCAAAACCTCCACTACTCCTCCTAAAGTGTCTCCCTCTTTATGTGCCAGTTCAATTTCTTGAACAATGTCATCACTTGTTCTTTTATCCATACAGCGAACTGGATCTGCATCAATCTTTTGACGATCTGACATCTGTGGTAGTTGGTATCCTTCAGGTAAATGCACTTTTCCGATCGATACAACATGACTTAGTATTTCAACTCCAACACTTTGCTTAAGAAAAGCTCTTGCAACCGCGCCTAATGCAACTCTGGCAGCAGTTTCTCTCGCACTTGCTCTCTCTAGAATGGGACGGGCATCGTTAAAGTTAAATTTCTGCATACCGACCAAATCAGCATGTCCAGGTCTAGGTCTGGTAAGCGGAGCATTTCTGGCCAAATCCTTGATTTCATCTTCAGGAACAGGATCAGCACTCATGACTTTTTCCCACTTGGGCCACTCTGAGTTTGCTATCTGTATCGCAATAGGACCACCCTGAGTTTTACCAAGCCTTATACCGCCAGTAATTGTGATCTTGTCTGCTTCAAAATTCTGTCGAGCACCTCTGCCAAAACCTAATCTTCTACGGGATAAATCGGCATCAATCTCTTTACTGGAAATTTCTACATGTGCTGGAATGCCCTCAATAATTGCAGATAAAGCAGGCCCATGAGATTCACCTGCTGTTAACCAACGTAACACATTATCTCCACTCAAGTTTGGTTGGAGTATTCTCTCAGATCTAACACAGATCCCGTGCTTAATTAACGCTTAAGGCAGCGGAATCTTTGTGAAATAAGTACCAATTATCATAAATGGAGCGAAGGGAATGCTGACGCGGTGTTGCGTCATTGCAAATAACCCAGCAAGTATCCATGTTGCCGTCAATGCTGTTGATAATTCATTGTATGTGCCTAATGTAAGGGAGCAGATAAATGAAAGCTTAATGTCGCCATATCCAATTCTTGCCCTAGAAACCAAATATATAAGAATGTATATTAAAAGGCCCAAACAACCAATATCCCAATTTTCATAGTTACCAGGAATTAAAAGAATCCCTACTACAAGTAAATCTAAGTTTTTGATGAGATGGGTTTGGATGTCGTATAGTGCTATTTTAATAAACCAAAGAATTGCCAAAAACTCTAAGAACATCCACTTATCGTATTTAGATTTGTAAAACGAGTTTTAAGCCCTGTGAATTACTTTCTGACCGCCTCTGATGCAACCTTTAGCAGCTCTTTCCTCATAGAATCAAAATCAAACTCCTTTTGAGAGAAATAATTGATTTGAAACAAAGCCTGCTCGACTAAGAGTGCTAATCCGCCAATAACATGCTTGCCAAGATTTTGGTAACGCTTAGCTAGTTCAGTTGGCCATGGATGGTAAACAACTTCAAAGAAATCTGCTTTAGTGGAGATTATAGACAAACCATCTGTGGCACCAGCCGGGGTGGTAGAAATAATCAAATCCCTATCTTGAATTTCTTCAAAATTATGCCAATCCAAAAAGTTAATATCTAAATCTGCTGCTGCAGCATGTAACTGGTCATGTCTAACCATTGACCTGGTAACCACCGTGACCTCAGTTTGAGTTCCTTTAAGTGCACCGAGTGCTGCTCTTGCGGTTCCACCCGCCCCTAATATTGCAATTTTCCGGCCAAAATAAGGTCTTAACAAGTTCTTAAATGCTAACAAGTCAGTAGATATGCCGATACTTCCCGTGGATTCAAATATTACTGTGTTAACGGAGGAGATTTGCTTTGCAATCGGATCAACTCTATCGATAAATCCAATACAAATTTCTTTTAGTGGCATTGTTAAAGCCAAGCCTCGATATTGGGAATTTTTTGATTCAAAATAGAAATTCCCAAACTCTTGTTCGGTTACTTCATGGGCCAAGAAATTAGCAGGCACATCAAGCATTTTGTAGGCGGTAGAATGAAGAAGTGGCGAGAGAGAATGCGCTATTGGCGAACCTGCGACTGCTAATTTAATCAATCAAACAACCCCGCATCCTCATTCTTCCTAAACTCATTTGCCCAAACATTAAACTCATCGAAAGATTTGGTAAACCTGGTATCTCCTGGTTTGACTGTAACGTAATACAGCCAATCTCCTTTTGCCGGATTTACCGCAGCTGACATGGCATCTTCTCCTGGGTTGCTAATTGGACCAGGCGGTAAGCCTCGATACTTATAGGTGTTGTATTTGGAATTGGTATCCAGTCTTTTATAAGGAAGTCTTATCTTTCCGCGGGTATTGGTCGCATAATCAATAGTTGCATTGATTTGAAGAGGCATTCCAATCTCAAGTCGATTGTAAATTACTCTAGCTATCTTGGGAAAATCTACAAGATCCCCTTCAGATTGAATCATGGAAGCAATTATCAATAATTCGAAGGGTGAGTAACCTAGATAACCTTGGTCAATGCCACTATTTTTAGCTGAGATATAAAATCGTTTTACCATCTGATTTACTGCCATATCAAATGTTGTGCCAGGTATGATTGAATATCGTGCAGGAAAGAGAAAGCCCTCAACATTTTTAGTTTTATACAGTGGATCTATATTTGTTTTGCCTGAATACTTACCCGTAACTAAATTAGATTTGGTCAGCAATTCGAAAATCTCATTTTTTCTAAGCCCCTCTACGAAACCAAATAATCCTCGATTACGTTTAGGGTCTAGCAACTGCTCTAGTGCAGATTGTGCGCTGATCCCTATATCCAATTCGTGCAATCCAGGTGAAATACCATTGGCACGTTTATCATTTATGGCTATTTTGTAAAAAACTTTTTCAGCCTTAATTACCCCAGCTTGTTTAAGTTTTTGAGCGATCTTTACCCCAGTGTCTCCTGGTTCGATCAATATTTCAACCTTGCTTTCAGAACTCACAGTTCGGTAGTCGTTTAACAAAAACGCGTTGTGTAAAGAGATTGCGATTAGTGTAAATATCAAACCTATTGCTAATGCCGATAAAAGCTTTTTCAAAAAACTCTCCCGATAGATGAGTTTGATTTTTCATTCAACAGTGCAGCCTCAAGAATATTCACTGCGGCAATCTGATCAATAACACTCTTACTATCTCTAGAACTCTTGCCGACATTACGCATCTGAGAATAAGAGATCTGAGTACTTAGTCTTTCATCCACCAGATAAATTGGACCTGCATATAAAGTTCTTAACAGGGATGCGAAACCAACGGCCTCCTGAGATTTTGAGCCATCGGCACCAGATAAATGCTTGGGATCTCCGACAACTATGTACACAGGTTTAACATCATCCAAAATATCTTGGATCTTCAATGGCAAATCATTGTCATTATTAATTGTGGCATGAGGAGAAACAAGGATGGATTCAAAATCAGAGGTCGCAACGCCAATACGTTTAAGCCCATAATCAAAACCAATCCGGCGACCATGAGCAATTGGTAAGTTCATTTTCATCAAACTATTTAACTGATTTTTCCGGAGATAACCTTCGTTATTTCTGCAAGAGATTGATCAATCAAATTTGGCTCACTTCCTCCACCTTGAGCAAAATCATCTTTTCCACCACCGCCTCCGCCAAGTACAACTGAACCAATCTTGATCAACTCACCTGCTTTAATGCCTAGCTTTATTGCCTCTGGAGAGACTGCTGCAACCAGCATCGGCTTTGAATTAACTATTGTGGCCAGTACGACCACACCACTCGCTAACTTGCCCTTAAGATCTAGAGCAATAGATCTCATATCATCAATCGACACTTCATTTTCTAATCGGGCAGTTAGTAAATTAATCTGACCAATTCCTTTGGCTTTCTTAACGAGTTCAGATGCTTGAGCAATCGCTTTGGCACTTCTAATAACCGACAACTCTTTCTCCATAAGCTTCATTTTTTCAACCAACTCAGATATTCGCTGCGGTAGCTCCTCTGTTCTAACTCCCTTGATGATCTCTGTTAATGAATTAAGCAAAACATGTTCCCTGGCCAGAAATTGGTAAGCATCTCGCCCAACTAAAGCTTCAACTCTTCTTACACCTGCGCCTATCGAAGATTCTGAAAGCAATTTAACCAATCCTAATTGGCCAGATCTGGAAACGTGTGTGCCACCGCATAACTCTTTAGCCCAGTCTCCTATGCTCACCACTCGAACTTGATCGCCATACTTTTCGCCAAACAACGCCATAGCACCCATTGCTTTAGCAGCCTCTTGAGTCATGACCTCTGCTTCTACCTGCAGATCTGCTATCAACAACTCATTCACGCGACTTTCAACATCTGCAAGTACAGAATCCGGTACTGAACTTGTCGAAGGAAAATCAAACCTAAATCTTCCAGGTGCATTCTCAGAGCCTGCTTGAGTTGCAGTTTCGCCTAAAGCTTCCCTGAATGCTTTGTGAACCATATGAGTTGCAGTATGTGCTCTAGAAATTGCCATTCTGCGCTCTAAGTCAATCTCTGCCAGAACCTGTTCGCCTTGTCTTACTTGCCCACTGACAACTGTTCCTCTATGAACTATCAATCCGGGTAATGGTGATTGAACATCATTGACTTGAATTACGGCTCCGTTTGATAACTTGATTTTGCCAGCATCGGCTAATTGGCCACCACCCTCGGCATAAAATGGTGTTCGATCAAGAGTTATCTCAATTTCAGAACCCACATTCGCTTCAGCAGATTTCTTTCCAGCCACTAACAGCCCCGTCAATTTTGCTTCAGCAGAATTTTTTTCATATCCAATAAATTTAGAGGGACCAGCCGCGTCTACTATCGCCCTATACTCAGTTAAATCGGTATGACCACTTTTCTTAGCCTTTGCATCAGCTTTGGCACGGTCTCTTTGTTCGTTCATTAATCTTCTAAATCCCGTTTCATCCACCTCTAAGCCTTGTTCACGTGCCATTTCTAAGGTGAGATCAAATGGAAAGCCATAAGTATCATGTAACTTAAATGCTGTATCAGCAGAAACTGCCTTTTGTTTTGCTTTCTTTAAATCTTCAGCTGCCATATCAAAAATGCTTGTTCCGCTTTTTAAGGTTTGAATAAATGAATCTTCTTCAGCTTGGGCAATGGACAATATGCGCTCTGAATCCTTTAGAAGCTCTGGGTACTGAGGGCTCATTGCCTTTATCGAGCTCTTTATCAACTCTGAAATCACCAGATCTTGAGAACCTAGCAGCCTCATATTTCTAATGGTTCTGCGCATCATTCTTCGCAAAACATAACCGCGGCCCTCATTACCGGGCGTTACACCATCACTGATTA
>JACCED010892512.1_pt1 | contig 68113 bp, 66 predicted proteins | sample 7455021 | NCBI WGS metagenome assembly JACCED01 (sample SAMN15323456, study PRJNA562643) | freshwater metagenome | isolation source: river surface water | place: USA:Blue River Watershed | collected 2017-08-19 | reverse complement strand
GAGGTGTGACCTTAATCATCAATACCGTTATCAATTTATTTCAAGGTCAAAACCTTGATCAAGTTGGAGGCATTGTTGCGATATTTTCGACCACTTCTTCGATCCTCAATAATTTAGGTTTGGGATCCTATATCTTTATTTGGGGTCTTATTTCCGTCAACTTAGCGGTTTTTAATTTACTTCCCTTTCCAGGTTTAGATGGTTGGCATTTACTCGTTATTACGATTGAAGGCATCTTCAAAAAAGAAATTCCAGCGACGATCAAAAATTCAATTTCTTTAATTGGCTTCTTTATTTTAATGAGTTTAATGGTCTTTTTATTGATAAAAGACATATTGGCATTAGTCTTGGTGTTATAAGATGCAAGAACAAATGGTTCGGTTTTTACAAAGTATTGGATTAACCGATCCAGAACGTTTTGACATGCAATTCGAAGCTGTGACCAAGAATCCCCTTAAACCTCAACAATGGGACATGATTGTAACCAAAGATACACCTTGGACTTACGATTTACTTGAGCCGTTTCTTGCAGGCATCAGTCAATTAAATTATCCATCGCACTTTACGTTTACGTATCGCCAACCACCAACCTTAGCCTCGATGCTGCAATTAATGATGGATTGGTATCGTGTTCAATTTCGCCAACCTTATGGAAGATTACCTTTACTCAACGGAAATTCCATTACCATTACCTACCCCAATCAAGAAGCTTTCGATCAAGAAAAATCGATGTGGACTCAATTGAATGATCTATTTATTTTCTTACAATATCCCTTGGTTTTTAAACATAAAATCCTTCCACGTGTTGCTGAAGTCAATCAAGAAAAAGTTGATCAACTTCAAGAACAAGTAAAGGCCGTGATCGCTTCTCGCATTGAAGATGAAGAACAAGATCTGTTTATGCGTGAACATCTCGAACGCATTAAAGAAGCGGAAACCCAACTTGCCATCAGTTATGAACAAGATGTCAAGCAACAAGTCAATGTCGAGGCTAAGAAGAAACTTCGTCAAAAGGGTGAACATGTCCCCATGGCGATTCAAGATATCAAACTCAATAGCGGCCATGTCGAAGTCATTGGCTCCATTTACAATTTATTTCGCAGAGAATTTAGTGGCAATCTTGTGATTCGTTTTGTCTTGGCAGAAGGATCGCACGCGATTCTTGCTTCCATCAATGATCGCGATGCCGATATCGATCAAGCTTTGTTACAAGGCTTACAAGAAGGAGACCGTATTCGCGTTCGCGGCGGCGTTGCCCTTGATCAAATCAATCAAGAACCTCGCATTTATATTAAAGAGTTAGTCAAAGTGAATCCCTTACCGATGCGCGAAGATAATAGTAGTCGTAAGCGCATCGAGTTACATTTACATACCAAAATGTCGACGATGGATGGTGTCGGTGATATCGACGCTTATTGTGCGCTAGCTAAGCATATGGGACATGAAGCGATTGCGATTACCGATCATGGTGTCGTTCAAGGATTTCCTGAAGCGCAAGCGGCGGCTAAAAAGCATGGTCTAAAAATGATCTATGGTTCAGAGCTTTATATGATTGATGAAAATATTTCTCACATCATGAACGCCAGTCAAACCTCATTACAAAAAACAGATTATGTAGTGTTTGACTTAGAAAGCACTGGATTATCCTCACGGTATGATCGCATCATTGAAATCGGTGCTTTACGCATTAGACAAGGGGCGATTATCGATCGCTTATCGATGCTATTACATCCGGGTGATGTTCAGATAAGTGCTGCTGCAAGTGACGTCAGCGGCATCACCATGAAAATGTTAGATGGTCAACCAACATTCGCGGCGGTCAAAGATAAAATTAATCAGTTCTTTAAAGATGCAATCGTGGTGTCCCATAACGCCCCTTTTGATATGGGATTTATGGTAACTGCTTTTGAACAATTAGGGATAAGCTTTAAACCACCTGTCATTGATACATTGACCTTATCGCGTTATTTATATCCGGAAGCTAATAGTCATCGCCTCGGAGCACTTGCAAAAAGATTGGGCATTTCATACGAAGAAGATAAAGCCCACCGGGCGATTTATGATGCTGAAGTCTTAGTGGCGATCTGGGAAGCGTTACGGCAAAAAATCATTGTGGATCATCGTATTCAACTTCACCAAGATTTAAAACAGTTGAATCAAGTTAATACCTTGTCTAAAAATTTAAGAAGTTACCATGTCACGGTGTTAGCCAAAAACACCAAAGGCTTAAAAGCTCTTTACGAATTGGTGTCAGAAAGTCATCTCAACTATTTTGCAGATATTCCAAGAACACCGCGAGATTTACTTTTGAAACATCGTGAGCATTTATTGATTGGCTCCGCTTGTTTAAATGGTGAAGTATTTGAAACCGCAAAAACCGGATCGCGCGAAGCCCTCCAAAAAGTGATGGCGATGTACGACTTTATCGAAATTCAACCACTGGAACAATACGATTATTTAATTCATATCGGCACCTTACCTTCTCAAGACATGGTGAAGACTTTATTAAAAGAAATCATCACCGTTGCCAAAGATTTAAAGAAGATGATTGTTGCCACTGGCGACTGCCATTACGTCAATCCTGACGATCATTTAATTCGAGATGTTTACATTTTTGCTAAAGGTTTAAAAGGTGTGAATCACCCGATGAATCCTTACTTCCGAAAAGATTTACCTAAGTTTGAAAATCCGCATCAGCACTTTCGTTCCACAAATGAAATGTTAGAAGCCTTTGCCTGGTTAGGAAAAGAAGAAGCTGAACGAATGGTCATTGATCATCCAATTGCAATCGCAAAAATGATTGAAAAAATGGAACCGATTCAATCAACGCTTCGTACACCTGCGATTGAAGGTGCAGACAAAATGTTAAGAGACATTTGTTTTGAAAAAGCACATGCGCAGTATGGCAAGGTTTTACCGCCACTGATTCAAGAACGTTTAGAGACAGAACTGAATGGGATTATTAAATCTGGGTACGCCGTCATTTATTACATCACCAGTAAAATCATTGCCCAAGCCAATGAAAAAGGTTTTATTGTGGGTTCGCGAGGTTCAGTTGGAAGTTCATTTGCTGCAACGATGGCAGGTATCACCGAAGTGAATCCATTACCTCCCCATTATTATTGCTTAGAATGTCAGTATGTTGAATTTAACCAAGATGCTAAATATAAATCCGGTTTTGATTTACCGGTTAAATTATGTCCTGAATGCGGTCACTTACTGAAGAGTGATGGTCAAAATATTCCCTTTGCGACCTTCTTAGGATTTAATGCGAATAAAGTTCCGGATATCGATTTAAATTTCCCTCGCGATTATCAATCCCTTGCCCATGAAGCGACTAAAACTTTATTAGGTGATCATCAAGTTTATCGAGCAGGAACCATTGAAACCGTTGCCGAAAAAACAGCGTATGGTTATGTTAGAGGCTACTTTGAAACGATGGGTGAAGATGTCACAAAGCTTAAGCAAGCTGAATTAACATATCTTGCTAAAAAAGCTGAAGGGGTTCGTCGAACTTCTGGTCAACACCCTGGTGGGATTGTTGTGGTCCCTAAAGAATTTAGTGTCTATGACTTTACCCCCATTCAACGGCCTGCGGATAATTTAGAAACCAATATTGTCACCACCCACTTTGCCTTTGATTCACTCCACGATGCCTTATTAAAATTTGATATGTTAGGCCACGTTGATCCGATGGCATTAAAAATGAATGCGGATTTAACAGGGATGAAGATTGATGATATTCCATTAAATGATCCTGATGCATTAAAGTGTTTTGCTTCAGATTCAGTGTTAAATCGTAAAGAAAAATATGTAGAGATGGTCAATGGTGCGATGGGACTACCTGAATTTGGTACAAATCTCGGGATGGATATTTTGAACGTCATCAATCCAAAGTCGTTTAATGACTTGGTGATCATTTCAGGTTTAGCTCACGGAACCGATGTCTTTAATGGTAATGCGAGAAATTTAATTACCGATAAAGTTGCAACCGTGGATGAAGTGATTGGCTGCCGTGATGACATCATGACCTATTTAATCTCCAAAGGCATCGATGCTTTAATCGCTTTTAAAATCATGGAAGATGTGCGAAAAGGAAAAAAATTAACCAAAGAATATACCGAGTTGATGAGACAAGTTCATGTTCCTGAATTCTATATTGATTCCTGTAATAAAATTAAATATCTTTTCCCAAAAGCTCACGCGGTTGCTTATGTGACAATGGCAGTTAGAGTAGCCTATTTTAAAGTTCATCATCCACTAGCGTACTATGCTACTTACTTTACCTTACGATCCAAACAATATGATTACGAATTGATGCGATCATCCAGCAAAGAAATATATCAACAACTCCAACGGTATAAACGCCAAAAGAATGAATTAAAGAAAAAGCTTTCACCGAAAGAAGCGGATTTAGAAGTGACGTTAATGAATGCTTTGGAAATGAAAGAAAGAGGATTTGAGATTTTACCGATTGATTTAGAAAAGTCCCAAGCAGAAGCTTTTATCATTGATGAAGCCAAAAAAGGATTAATTCCTCCTTTTACCGTGATTGATGGGATTGGCGCGAATGCGGCCTTATCGATTGTCAAAGCTAGAGAAGAACGGATGTTTGTCAGCGCAAAAGACTTAATGAATCGAACCAAACTTTCGAACACGAACATTGAAAAACTCAAAACCCAAGGTGTGTTGAAGGCAATTGAAGAAGAGGAAACGGTTTCTTTATTTTCATTTGCCGATTAAATAGGTAAAATAGATTGACTCGGGATGTGGCGTAGCTTGGTAGCGCGCTTGGTTCGGGACCAAGAGGTCGTGGGTTCGAATCCCATCATCCCGACCATGAGATCAATCAAAGAGTGAACGTTCACTCTTTTTTATTTTTTATAGAAGTCGTTATAATAGGGGCGGTTCAAACATGGCAATCATATTGATGATGACTTTAGCACTCATGATGATCAGTTTATTGTGGTTTTCTTCTGCCACCATCTTTGGTAAAAAAACCCAACTCTTTTGGATCATTACTTCTTTAGGTGCCTTGCTGATCTTACTGTTACATCCGCAACCCTTATTAATGATTGAATCTGCGTGGTTTGGGGATGGGGTGATTAATCCAGTTCGGATTTTAGGATTATTCTTTTCATTTACAATTCTCGCTATTTTTTTAGATGAAGTCGGGCTGATTAAGTATCTTGCTTATCTAGCAGTCCATCGGGCCGGTTATTCTCAAAAGCGACTCTTTTTCATTTGGTTTTGGCTCGTGGCCATTGCCACCACATTAACGGCCAATGATATCGTGGTTTTAACCCTGACGCCTTTCATCATTTATGTCGCTCGGCATGCTAAAGTCTCCCCATTGCCTTATTTAATCAGTCAATTTGTATCTGCCAATACGTGGAGCATGCTACTCATCATTGGCAATCCAACCAATATTTATTTAGCAAGTATGTTTCAAATCGATTTTTTAGAATATGTCACCGTAATGTGGCTACCGACCCTCCTCACTGGATTATCGAGTTTAGGTCTTCTTTACTTGATATTTAGAAGATCATTAACCCAACCATTAAATCGTCCAGATATGGTGATTAATCCACCTCATTCAAGTTATCGTCTTGGTCTATTGATGTTAGGGGTTGCGATTGGTTTCATGGCAATCTCACAATGGATTGGTGTCGGTATGGATGTCTTAACTATTTTATCTGCAGTATTATTAATCATTTTCATGCTAATGTTCTTTCCCAAAGAAGCGCACCTTGGCAATACGCTTGGTCGTTTACCATTTGAAATGTTGCCTTTCTTTTTAAGTATGGCAATCCTTGTTTATACGTTTGATTTCATAGGCTGGACCGATCAAGTCGCAAATTGGTTTTTGACCTTTCCTAGTCTTTATAGTTTTGGTATCAGCAGTTTCTTTGCGAGCAATCTGATGAATAATATTCCGATGAGTTTATGGTATGCCAACATGCTTTTGGGAATGGAAGTGGTTGACCTGCCAGCGGTTTATGCCTCCATTATTGGTTCGAACATTGGGGCCATCCTGACGCCGGTTGGAGCATTAGCAGGGCTGATGTGGATGAGCATTCTTAAATCAAAGCAAGTGACATTATCCTTTGGTCAATTTGTCTTATATGGCATCACCATAGGCCCATTATTACTGATGATTGCGTTATGGACTTTAGATTTAATTTACCGCTAAAAATTGATAAAATATTGACATGCGGTTGTAACTCAGTGGATAGAGTATCTCACTCCTAAGGAGAAAGTCGGACGTTCGAATCGTCTCAACCGCGCCAAGGTTTAATCTATGATTGTTTTTTGGAATTTTATTTGTTAAAGTGTAAAAGCAATTTGGGGCTGTAGCTCAGCTGGGAGAGCGCCTCCATGGCATGGAGGAGGTCGCGAGTTCAATCCTCGTCAGCTCCACCAAACTGCAATTAAAAACCCTTCATACAGAAGGGTTTTTTCTTTTACCGGTAATCGAGGTTTTCGAGGGCGAGTAAGTTTTGCATATCAACTTTATCAAGTTTGAAGTCTAACATACCATTTTCACGAATTCGTTCTGGGTGGGTTGATTTGGGTAGTGTAATCGCTCCTAGTTCTACGGTAAAACGTATGGCAATTTGTGCAGGAGTTTTGCCATATTTTTTGGCAAGATCGTTGAGTAATTCAAGTTTAAAAATTCGGCCTGTTGCTAATGGTGAATAGGCTTCAATGGCAATCTTTTTTTCTTCACAATACGCTCGTAGGCTTTTCTGTGGTCGACCAATCCATAATGGAATTTGGTTCACATGGGGAAGGATATCAATGCCTTTAAATAGACGTTCTAGGTGTTCAATTTCAAAATTAGAGACACCGATGGAACGAATTTTTTTGGCACGATAAAGTTCTTCCATGGCTTTCCATGCTGCAATATTGCCTTGTGCATAATCAGGGTTGGTTCGCCATTCGCTCCACGGCCAAGGTGCGTGAATTAAATAAAGATCAATATAATCAACGCCTAGACGAAGTCTAGATTGTTCAAATTCGACGAAGGTTTGTTTGTAATCCTTTAGATGGGATTCAAGTTTGGTGGTGATAAAGATTTGATTTCGAGGTATTCCAGAATCTTTAATCGCACGTCCTACGGAGGTTTCATTTCGATAGGCTGCTGCGGTATCAATGTGACGGTAACCTGCTGTTAAGGCTGCTAAGGTAGAACTATAGGCATCTTCACCTTCTTTAATTTGCCACGTACCAAATCCTAATAACGGAATAATCACCCCATTACTTAGGGTCTTTGTTTGTTTGAATACCATGTCAGTCTCCTTGATTTTAATTATAACCAATTCTTAAGCATCCACAATCTTAAATAATTTAAATTGTTTATAATGTAGTAGCGAAAAGATGAGGTAAAAAATATGAAAACAATTTATTTAGCAGGTGGCTGTTTCTGGGGCGTTGAAGCTTATTTTAAAAAACTTAAAGGTGTTACTGATAGCCAAGTTGGATATGCCAATGGCAATTATGCTAACCCAACTTATGAAGAAGTTTGTGATGAAAAAGCGACGCATGCGGAAGCAGTTAAGGTCGTCTTTAATGAAAAACAAATTAGTTTAGAAAAATTACTCGAACACTTATTTCGGATTATCGATCCAACCTCTGTTAATAAACAAGGCCATGATGAAGGTATCCAATATCGAACGGGTGTTTACTTTGAAAGTAAAGAAGATGAGGCTGTTGCAAAAAAATATGTGCAACTTCGCCAAAAAGATTACCGCAAAACCATCGCATTAGAAATTCAACCATTACGAGGTTTCTATGATGCTGAAACCTACCATCAAGATTATTTAGATAAGAATCCTAATGGTTATTGCCATGTCGATTTTCGCTTATTAAGACCTGAGGAAAAAAAGTAAATGAATAAGGTTACTGAGTATCAAACCTTACTTTCTGCTACACGTGGTTTACTCCAAGATAAACAGCAACCCGTTTCAATCTATGCTAATTTATCAGCATTATTAAAACAAACATTAACCGATGTTTCTTGGACTGGATTTTATTTATATAACGGTAGTGCACTTTACTTGGGCCCATTTCAAGGAAAAGTTGCCTGTGTTGATATCACCCTTGACCGAGGTGTCTGTGGTAAATCAGCTCGTGAAAGAAAAACCATCGTTGTTCCGAATGTCCATGAATTTCCAGGGCATATTGCCTGTGATGAAGGTAGTAATAGTGAAATAGTCGTACCCATCATTAAAGACAAAAAGTTAATTGGTGTTTTAGATATTGATAGTTATAAATTTAATCGTTTTGATTCTGTCGATCAAGTTCAACTTGAAGCGTTTGTTAAATTATTAGTGGCTGCTATTTAATTCAAACTTACAATTGTTGTTGAAGTGTGGTTTAATTTTCTTATGACTCAAACCATCAAAACCCATCACGTAATCTTGATGACTTTATTGTTATCCTCTTGCGAATTTACCCTACCATCGATCATTATCAATTCCTCTAATATCAATTCCTCTATCACATCACCCTCATCAAGTGTATCTAATGTAGAACCCAATTCTTCTCAGGATATGCCTGTGGATTTTTCAACACCCCCAACGGTGCCTAACTTAAATTTCCCTGCTGGAACTTGTGATGCTAATAGTCAACCTCGCATCAGCTTGAATACCGAAGAAGAGTTTGCGTTATTTTTTCATCCTACCACCCAAGTGATGATTGATTTCCAAATGAGCAATGCCAATTTATTACTGATGAACGAATATGGAAACCGTACTGCTGACCATGATCGATACGTGAATGCTGCCATGCGAATCGACGTGACACCAAAAGAAGCACAAGTGATAAGTTATTGTTATCCGGTGGTAGGTTTGCGAATGAAAGGCAACACCTCCAGAACGGATTTTATTGAAGAGAATGGTGCTTTCACCAACTTCATGAATTTAAAGGTTTCATTTGCCACCGATGATCCGCTTGATGGACGAAATCCCAATCAACACTTTTTAGGGATGACAAGAATGGATTTAAAATGGAATCGAAATTTTGATCATACGTATGTTCGCCAAATTTTCGCCCATAAGTTATACGCTGCATATTTACCCTATGCACAAGAAGCAACCCTCGGTGGTGTTCGTTTTTTACAAACGGGTGTTTCAGAAGCATTTCAAGATAACTACTTAGGATTATTTACCATTACTGAACCGATGGATCGTCGATTTTTTGCAAGACGATTAGGTGATACCCCAGAAGCTGATGGTAATCTCTATAAGGTTTTGTATACGTCTACTGGTGCGGCGGATATGACAAAATTTAACGCGGTGAACAGTGATGGAACCAACCATTTTCGTACAGGCAATAAAATCGGTATCGAAGATAATGCTGCAAACTATCATCCAAGTTATGATTTAAAAACCAATACGACACTTGCGAATTTTACCGATATTGTCAATTTAATTGGTGAACTTAATGCAAGCAATGATGTAAATAACCAAAGTTATCGCCAACGCGTTGAAGCGGTTATTGATGTGCCAACTTTTTTATGGATGGAAGCGATTGCCTACTTTGTTGGTAATCCAGACGATTATCGAAATAATGCAAATAACCTTTATTTGTATTTTTTACCAAGTACTGGAAAAGCTTATCCCATTCCTTATGACCTTGATCGCGGTTTTGGTGGTAATGGAGATTGGGATCCAACGATTGATCCTTATCCTCAATATGGACCAAGTATGACCAAAGCCACACCTTTTCAAGATGCACTATTAAAAGATTGGAATCAAGGTCGGTTAAATCCACTCCATCGATTAACCATTTATCAAGGAGCGTATGCTGGCTTTCAAAATCAATATCGTCAACATCTTCAAACGATTTATCAAAGTGGTTGGTTAAATTCCACTAGTAATGGTGCCGGAAATTATGCTGGTTTATTTTACACATTACATCGACAATATCGTGACACTTATTATCCTCAATCAGGTCAATATCAATTCATACAACCAACAGCTCCTGCACTCCAAGATGTCTTTGTCGTTTTCTCTTTAAACCAAAAAGTATTCAATAATGTAACCTTTCATGAATACATTTCTGCAAAAGTAAGCACTTACATTTTGGCAGTTTCATAGTAAAATACCCCTGTGCAGTCGTGGCGGAATTGGCAGACGCGCTAGATTCAGGGTCTAGTACCTTCACCGGTGTAGGAGTTCAACTCTCCTCGACTGCACCAATTGTTTCAACTAACCTTTATTTTTAATTCTAGAGTGCTATAATCTTTTTTGGTAAATTTCTTAGACAAAAAGGAGAAATTATGGACGCAAAAACATTACCAAAAAAGACGCCAGCCGAATCAGTTAATGTATTTCTTAAAAGAAGTTTTTCTCACAAAGATTTAAATGTGCTTGGTATAGGATTATTGGTGCTGCTTGTTTACAGTATCATCATTAATGGGCTAAATCCTATTCTCATTTATTTATTTGCAATCTTAGGTGCACTCCCCTTTGAACTTGGCTTTGCGAAGTTAAGAAAACGGGTGGTGGATTTAGCTTGGTGGTTTACACCTTTACTCTTTACGATGTTAGTTCCCCCGACACTTTCACCATTATGGATGGCAAGTGTTGGTGGTGCAGTTGCCTCATTTTATGGCAAGTTGGTGTTCGGTGGTCATGGAAAATATCCCTTTGTCCCTGCGGCGGTTGGGATGGTATTTCTCAACGTTTCATTCTCCGCTTATGTCGCTGTAGCTGGCAATACGGCTGCAGATTTAAAGTCATTAGCAGATGGTTTTAGTTTTGATTGGTTTTCATTACTCGTAGGACCTACTCCAGGTTTTATCGGCGATCCTTTCCGAGCAGGTATTTTAATTTTAGCAATTGTTTTTGCATTCTTAAAAGTGATTGACTTGAGAATCACCCTTAGTTATTTACTTGGCGTTGTCGGTTTTGTAGCGCTTTTTTGGTGGCTTGAATCGATGAATCCCACCTTATTTGCAGCAACCGCTAAATTTCCTGAACCAACCTATGTAGCGTTAGTTGGCACGGTGGTTTTTGCTTCTGTCTTTTTACTCACAGATAAAACCACAGCACCTCGAAACGGATTAGCAAAAGTGGTTTATGGTTTATTAGCGGGTCTCATTACTGTTATCATTCGCTATTTCACAGCATCCGTTGAAGGTGTGGTTTACGCCGTATTGTTGGCCAACGCTTTCTCACCACTCATTGATGCTTGGGTCAGCAAAAAACCCATTCCATTAACTTTAGGAGGAAAGTAAAGCATGAATAAAACTTATCAAAAAATGCTCGTATTTGTCCTAATCATGGGGACGACTGCAGGTGGCTTACTTGTTGGTGCAGATTTACTAACACGCAGCCAAATTCAACAAAATCAAGTCAATCTAAAGCAAAGAACCATTTTGCAATCTCACGATTATGATTTATCCTCCGTCACAGATTTAGCAACCTATTACGCGGATAAAATTGAAGTCCTTGAAAACCTTGCTGAATATAAAGATGAGCCCATTTTTATTTATCGAGATCGGGAAAGTGATGACATTACAATTGCTTTTGATAAGAGATTTGGTGCTGGTGTTTGGGGGCCGATTGTAGGTTATCTCACCTTAGAAAGTGATTTAGTTACGATTAAATCGGTTGCGATTATCTCTCAAAAAGAAACCCCAGGATTAGGTGCCAAGGTGACCACGCCTGTCTTTCTTAATTCTTTAGTTGGCAAATTAATGGAACCGGTATTAGTGATCGATAAAGTTCAAGGCGATACCATAGAAGATTTAAATTATGTGACCTCAATTGTTGGGGCAACACGCACTTCCGTTGCCTTTCAAAACCTACTTAACTCAACTTTTGCATTTCATCAACCCCTATTGGAGGCTTTATAATTTATGAAAAAATTCCTTATCCGCCTAAATTATAAGAAGTGGTTTAATGTTTTAAGAGATGGGATTGCTCGAAACAACCCAATCGTCGTGACCGTTCTTGGCATTTGCTCAAGTTTGGCAGTGGCCAACATGGTGGAAAATGCCATCGCGATGGGTATCGGGGTGACCTTAGTTACCATGTTATCGTCTGCGTTTATTGCCTTAATTCGAAACTTAATTCCTTCTCAAGTTCGAATGGTGACGTACATGGTGGTTATTTCCACCTTCACAATTGTCTTTGAAATGTTTTTAAAAGCTTTAACCCCTGACATTGCAGAACGCTTAGGTGCATATGTTGGATTAATTATCACCAACTGTATCGTTATGGGTCGTGCAGAAGCTTTTGCTGTTAAGAATCCTGTTCGTTATTCCACGATTGATGCTTTCGCTAGCGGCATGGGTTATACCTTCGTTTTAATCGTCATGTCCTTGATTCGTGAATTGCTTTCAAATGGTTCAATCCTAAATATTCAACTTTTAGGAACTGATTGGATTAACTGGACGATTTTTGCAATCGCTCCGGGTGGTTTCTTTGTTATCTCATTGTTTATTTGGGGTTTACGCGTTTGGTTGAAGTATTACGAAGAATAAAGGGAGAATAACAACATGGTTAGCATTACAGTTTTAATTGAAATCTTCATCGCTTCCTTACTACCATTTAACATTGCCCTTGCATCCATTTTAGGTATGTGCCCGTTGATCGCCATTTCTACCAATGTCAGTAACGCCAAAGGCATGGGATTAGCTGTAGTCTTAGTCACAACGCTTACTGCAGCCATCAACTGGCCAATTTATGAATTTTTAAAGTGGAGCGGAACTGATACATTAGATTTATTGGTCTTTATGATTACCATTGCTGCTTCTGTTCAATTTTTAGAATTAGCTATGCAAAAATTCTTACCTGCTCTTTATAATGCCTTTGGAATTTATTTACCGTTGATAACTGTCAACTGTATCGTTCTTGCGGTTAGCTTGTTCTTTGTGAACTATGATTATGGATTCTTAGAAACCGTTGTATTTGCCTTAGGTTCTTCCTTAGGTTGGGCCTTTGCAATTGTCTTACTCTCCGGCATTAGAGAGAAATTATCCGTGATTGCCGATTTACCTCGTGGTCTTAAGGGTAAAGCAATTGCCTTCGTTTTATTGGGCATCCTTGCTTTAGCTTTTATCGGATTTGCTGGGATTTCTCGCGTTGATCCAATCCAATAAAAAAGGAGATCTATCATGGAATATATTTTATTACCTGCCGTTTTGCTAGGTATTATGCTTGCCATTACTGGCTTAATTATCCTCGCGGATAAAGCCTTAGGTAGTGGTGGCTTAAAGAAGATTGTCATTAATGGAACCAAAGAAATTGAAGTAACTTCTGATGACACTTTACTGAATATTCTTTCACAAAACAAAATCTTCTTATCATCAGCATGTGGTGGTAAAGCGACATGTGGATTATGCAAATGCCAAGTTATTGAAGGTGGCGGTGACATCAAACCCACTGAATTACCATTATTGTCTGCCAAAGATAAAGAAAATAACGTGCGTTTAACGTGCCAAGTTAAACCAACATCCTTAACCAAAATCACGATTCCAGAAGGTCTATTAACTGCGAAGGAATTCAAAACTAAATTAGTAAAGATGGTTGATTTAACCTATGACATTAAATTATTGGATTTTAAATTAATTAGTCCTAATAAGATGCCATTTAAACCAGGTCAATTCGCTCAAATCAAGGTACCTGGAATTGATATTGTTCGTGCTTATTCGATTGCCTCTAATGCTTCCGATCCTTCACATATTGAAATGATTGTGCGTTATGTTCCTAAAGGTCAAGCTACGACATATGTTTTCCAAGCACTCAAAGTTGGAGATATGGTAACTTTATCTGGACCTTATGGTAACTTTTACCTTCAAGAACAATCCAAGCGTGATATCGTTTGTATCGCAGGCGGTTCTGGTAAAGCTCCCATTCGCTCGATCCTTGCTCGCTTAAAAGAACAAGGTATGACTCGTAAAGTTCGTTATTTCTTCGGTGCCAAAGCAGTTCGTGATCTCTACTACACAGAAGAAATGAAACAATTACAAAAAGAATTTCCGAATTTTGAATATATCCCCGCCTTATCGAACCCCTTACCAGAAGACAAATGGAGTGGTGCTACTGGTTTAATCACCGATGTTTTAGATCGAATGACAGGTGATTTATCTGAATCCGAAGCTTACCTTTGTGGTTCGCCCGGTATGATTGATGCTTGTATTAAAGTATTAAATAAACATCAAATCAAATCGGCAAACGTCTTCTACGATAAGTTTGCTTAAGTTTAATCATGAAAAAACCTCGGACAGAATGCCGAGGTTTTTTATTTGCTTTTATCGTTTAACCCAAGTACAGGCTCCACCGGTTGGTTCACCTTCTTTAGGATCCCAAAGATGTTTGTACCGAGGGTGTTGCAAGACTTTGACTGCAAATGAGCATATAGGATATATATAACGTTTTTCTTGAGTTGCTAATTGAATGACTTGATCTAACAATTGATTGGCAATACCTTGGCCTCGATAAAGGGGGTTCACAAATGTATGCGTCACCACATAGCGTTTGTCTTGATCGAGATGGAAAGTAATTTCCCCGATCATCTGCTGTTGATCATTAGCGATCCAAAAACGATTGGTTTCATGACGAATGTTGTAGTCCATTAGGTGGACCTCCTATGTTTTATTATAAGCACCTTGAGGATTGAGAAACATCTTTGGAGTGCGTATAATGACTTCGTTGCCTCCGTGGTGAAACTGGTAGACGCAATAGACTCAAAATCTGTCGAGCGTGAGCTCATGTCGGTTCGAGTCCGACCGGAGGCACCATTCTTACTTGCGCTCGTAGCTCAGCTGGATCAGAGTACAACCCTCCGAAGGTTGGGGTCGCACGTTCGAATCGTGCCGGGCGCGCCAATCATCTTAAAATTAATGAGTTTTAATAGGAATTACTAAAGTATGGGATGTCCACTTCTTAGTAATTAAACGATATGAAAAGAAAAGACATTTTACAGCTTCATCAATCGCGAGAGCAATAAAGATTCCTAAAATATCTAATGAAAAGACAAAGGTGAAAAGTAATGTTCCACCGATTGCAAAACTCAACAATGAAACAAAAGATACTTTTCCAACATACCAAGCATCACCCGTTACTTTTAATGACTCACCTATAATTACATTCACCGCACGAATACCTTCAATAATTAAATTTATCCAAAGGATGGATTCAATCACGTGAATTAATTCAGTTAACTCCTCACCGTGAAGGTTTTCTGCAGTTGTAAATATTGAGATTATTTCATTTGGTATCAATAAAACAACACTCCCGAGTATCAATGTTGTAATGACACTAATGAAGCTTGCTTTCATAATTCGTTTTTCAGCCTTTTTGTAGCTTTTTCCACCGACATAAAAGCCCGTTTTGATTGCAGTTGCATGAGCTAATGCCGCTGCTGGGATAAATGCAAATTTAGAAATATGCTCAACAGTTACCCTTGCAGAAATCTCGATACCAGAAGGATCTAAGATATTTAATACGGTAATGACTACTGACATTGCCCCTAAGAATACAAAACTTTCAATTGCAGAAGGTAATCCGATATAAATTGAATCCTTCATGATTTGCTTTGGAGAAACCATAGATTCTCCAATCCCTTTTGGAAGATGGATATTAGCTAAAATAACTAAAACGACGGTAGACAAGAAATGAGCAATGAATGTTGCCCAAGCCACACCTAAAACGCCTAATTCAAGAATAAAGATTGCAACATAATTAAGACTAATATTCACAATATTGGCGACCAAATTGGCAATCATTGGTGATTTATCATGACCCAAAGCGCGCATGTAATTTGCTAGGATTGGATTTATCGCAACAAATATCGATGCCCCACCAACAATCAAACCGTACTCGATTGCAAGATTTGCAATTGCTACATCTTCGATAATGAGATTCATCACATAAGGATAAAAAGCAAAGATCAGTGCGGTAACGCCGACAGCAATAAATAGATTATATTTAATTGTGGTAATTGCAGCTTTTCGAGTAAGTTCGACTTCTTTTGCACCTGCATACTGCGTAAAGATAGCGAGTGTTCCATTTGATAAAATGATAAAGGCAACATTAATAAAGTTTAAGTACGTGATCGAAGTCCCAACCGCAGCGACAGCTTGAGGACTGACCGCATATAACATAAGCGTGTCGGAAATAGACACCAAAACAGAGAATAAGATCTCAATGAATAAGGGCCAAAAGATACTTGAAAAACGATGGTGATGAAGTTCCATATTTCAAAACTTAAATTATTATACGCTTTTTGAAAACAATGACAATCCATCAAGGTTAAAACTTGAAATCATTTCAAAACTTGTATATGATAAATGGGCGCTTGCATAGGAATGACTGCGCCGACGTAGCTCAATTGGCAGAGCAACTGAATCGTAATCAGTAGGTTGTAGGTTCGATTCCTATCGTCGGCACCAGCACGCATGGATGTTTAGCTCAGCTGGGAGAGCATCTGTTTGACGTACAGAAGGTCGGGGGTTCGATCCCCTCAGCATCCACCAGAAATGAAAATAACTGCGGAAACGCAGTTTTTTTATTCAAATTCCAAAAAGTTTGCTAAAATTAATAAGGTAAATCGTATGAACTCTTATTATTTATATTTCACAGTCTCTGAATGGATTGATTTTTCAATCGGCGGCATTTTTTTATTAGCCTTAAGTATTTACATTTTTACCTTCGTAAGAAGAAAAGCATATGGTATTTTATTTATACTTTTATCCCTTTCCATTTCAGGTAGCTATGTTCTTCAAGATTTTTCTTTTTTAACGATTACGCTCATTACCTTATTTATTATTCTTGTTAATGTTTTTGTGGTGTTGAATGCAACAGAATTAAAAGCACGTATTGATGCGATGTTTCGTTTTGGAAAAAATCAAAGTTCAGTAGGGTTGATCAACTACGATAAAGAAATGATTTATGAGCTTATTTATGATGCAGTTTCGTTTATGTCAAAAAATAAAATTGGTGCACTTATTACCATTGAAAGAACCACAAAATTAGACAATTATACAAAAAATGGTGTCTTATTAAATGCCCCATTATCTTCAGAAATGTTAACCACGATTTTTTATCCAGGAACGAGATTACACGATGGTGCGGTCATCATTCGTGGTAGTTTTATTCTTGCAGCAAACGTCTATTATCAACCCACGACCAAACCAGTTTTAGGAAAATTAGGATCTCGCCATCGAGCCGCCATTGGTATTTCAGAAGCTACGGATGCTGTGACAATTGTCGTATCAGAAGAGTCGGGTCGCTTGTCGTTGACATATGGGGGTCAACTTGAGGCTGTTTATTTGGATACGTTTAAACAAACGTTAGCCAATTACATAGAGAACAGGCCACATTTTGAAAATAATTAATGGGAAAATATTTTGGAACGGATGGCTTTCGCGGATTTGTCGGTGAGGAGTTAAATGCCAATCACGCTTATCGTATCGGTCGCTATTTAGGTTCAATCTTAAAATCATCTGAAGCTATCTTTGTTGGCCAAGACACACGTATTTCTTCACCATTACTTGCCGACGCTTTGATGTCGGGAGCCATGGCTTCTGGAGCACGCATCATTGATTTAGGCATTATTACGACACCTGCCATTTCCTTTTTTTTACAACAATCTAAAAAGGGTTTTGGTGTGATGATTTCCGCTAGTCATAATCCTTATTATGACAATGGGATTAAATTATTTAATCATGAAGGTGAAAAACTCAATGGTGAAATCGAAATCGCAATTGAACAATATCTTGATACTCCTAACGATAACTTACCATTTAAAAGCGGTAAACAAGTAGGGTCAATAGACCTTCATTCAAAGGATTATCTACCTAAATATATTGATTTTTTAACGAAACGATATGAGTCTCATAATCGCAAACTAAATATCTTAGTTGATACTGCAAATGGATCAGCGTCCGCAATTGCCAAAACTTTATTTAATCGGCTTGGTATTCAAGCTACGTTTATCCATGATCAACCTAATGGAACCAATATCAATGATCAATGCGGTGCCACGCATCTAAAATCCTTACAAGCCAACATAATCAAAGGTAAATTCGATGTAGGATTTGCATTTGATGGCGATGCCGATCGAATGATAGCGATGACGTCGAGTGGTCAAGAAGTGAATGGAGATGCCTTAATATATTTAAATAGTTTACAGCTATTTTCTAGTCGAAAAAACATTAAGAAAAAAGTCGTCATTACCCAAATGAGTAATTTTGGATTAAAGAAAGCGTTAAAAGAAAAAGGTATCGATTATATTGAGACAAGTGTTGGTGATAAATATGTCCAAGCAGCATTGAAAAAGGAAAAACTTATTCTGGGTGGCGAACAATCTGGACACGTCATTTTCCTAGATGAGCTCAATACGGGAGATGGATTACTTTCAGCGATTAAATTACTAAATATTCTTCAATCAAACTCAAAACCTTTATCAGAACTTGTGTTATCATTAAAACAATATCCGCAAGTATTAAAAAATATTGCAGTGGGCAATAAAAATGAAGTAATGGCCTATCCCGCAATTATTAACTTAATCAAGGATATAGAAAAGCGACTTGGACAACATGGACGAATTCTGGTTCGACCTTCGGGTACAGAATCCTTAATTCGTGTCATGGTAGAAGCATTGGAACCCCAGCAATGTGAGCAATATGTTCAAGAAGTGATATCGTTAATCGAAAACACTTTCATCAATTAAGGGGGTCTTATTGACATGTGTGGCATCGTTGGATCTGTTGGTGAAACAAAACTAAGAGAATATTTATTAAGTGGTCTAAAAAGCTTAGAGTATCGAGGATATGACTCAGCTGGTACCGCTTTTTTAACCAAGGAAAAAATTGAAGTATTTCGTTTGCCCGGCCGTATTGATGATTTAAGTAAAGTTGTTCCTGCTACGATGCATGGTTCAGCTGGGATTGGTCATACACGTTGGGCAACCCATGGTGAACCTAATTTTGTAAACTCTCATCCTCATAGTTCACAAAAATCCCATTTCACGATTGTTCATAACGGCGTGATCGATAATTTTAGAATGCTGAAAAAGAAACTTCAAAATCAAGGTTTCAAATTTCAATCCGAAACCGATACCGAAGTCATCGCCAATTTAATGGAGATGCATTATTTAAAAGATCCCAAACACGATCCTTTAAATGCGATTAAGCATACCTTAGAAGATTTAGAAGGATCATATGCCCTCGCCATTCTCTTTAAAGGCGATGATACGAAAGTTTATTTTGCTAAATTACATTCTCCATTAGTGATAGGTAAAGGCAAAAAGACCAATTATTTAGCATCCGATTATGTGCCGATGTTAGATTATGCAACCTCCTATTACATCCTCGATGATTACCAATATGGTTACATTTCACAAAAAGAAGTCGTGGTAAAGCATCTTGACCCCAATGAAGAAAAACCACTTGTTTTCCATCAAACTGATATTAAAGTAACCGATATTGGTCTCAACGGTTATCCTCATTACATGCTTAAAGAAATTGAAGAATCACCAGAAGTTATTCAAAGAATCATCGATAATTATATCGATGGTAATAATTTCCTCCTTGATGAGGTTCTTATTCAAAAACTTCAACAAGCTGACCAAATTATTTTCTTAGCATGTGGTACGAGCTACCATGCGGCATTAGTCGGTCGTCGATATTTTGAATCGATTGGCAAAACAAGTCGAGTGTACATCGCTTCTGAATTTGCCTATTACCCTGAAGTTAAAGGAAAAAATCCTTTGTTTATTTTTATCTCTCAAAGTGGAGAAACTGCTGATTTAATTCGCTGTGTCAAAATCATTCAACAACAAGGTAGTCCTATTCTCACGATTACCAACACAAAAGGTTCATCCCTTGATCGGGCTAGTGATTTCACCCTTTTACTTTATGCCGGGATGGAAATTGCGGTTGCTTCCACCAAAGCCTATATTGCACAAGTCGCTTTACTTGCGATTTTAAGAGCTGCGATGATTAGCAATACAGAAGTTATCACCGATTTAATTGAATCCATGAAAGCGATGAAAAATTTAATTGGCGCTAAACTTGAAATTAAAGCCATTGCAGAATCGATTGCCAACCAACCGAATGTCTTTTTCTTAGGAAGAGGATTGGATTTTGATGTGGCGCTAGAAGCCTCATTAAAACTTAAAGAAATCACCTATATTCATTCAGAAGGTTTACCGGGTGGTGAATTGAAACACGGTCCGATTGCCCTTATTAAAGAAGGAGTGCCTGTGATTGCATTTGTTTCTGATCAAATTACCGCAGCTGCCATTCGTTCTAATTTACAAGAAGTGTTAGCACGTGGGGCAAAAGTCTATGTCATCAGTAATCAAGCCTTAGCCAAAGAAGAAGATGATTTTGTCACCAGTAATACAAAGGTTTATTTATCTCCATTACTTAAAGCGATGGTAGGACAATACCTCTCTTACTACGCTGCTTTATACCTTGGTCGTGATATCGATAAACCAAGAAATTTAGCAAAATCAGTCACGGTGGAATAAAGCAATAAAAAAACCTCTAGTCAAAACTAGAGGTTTTATTTTGATCGCAAACGATTTATTCGCCTTTTTTCTTTACCACGGGTTTTTCATCCGTGATGACTTCTTTCAAAGAGGCAATTAAACCTGTGACGTTTTGAATTTCAGAAGGAATGATTAATTTCGTCGCTGTACCATTGGCAACTTTTTCTAACGCTTCAAAACCTTTTAAAGTTAAGAAGGCTGCATCTGGTTTTGAACGATTGATTAATTCAACACCTTTGGCTTGTGCTTCAAAAATACGAAGGATTGCTTCCGCTTCCCCTTCAGCTTCAGTAATCTTTTTGATTTTAACGGCTTGAGCGCGTAGGACTGCGGATTCTTTTTCACCTTCAGCGGTTAAAATGGCAGCTTGTTTTTTACCTTCTGCTTCAAGAATGGCTTCACGTTTTTGACGTTCTGCACGCATTTGCTTTTCCATGGCTTCTTGAATATCACGTGGTGGGATAATATTCTTTAACTCAACCCGATTGACTTTAATACCCCAAGAGTCTGTCGCTTCTTCAAGCGTTTCCCACATTTTGTGGTTGATTCTATCACGGGATGTTAAGGTTTGGTCAAGTTCAAGATCCCCAATTAAGTTACGTAACGTGGTGGCAGTTAAATTTTCCATCGCAGATAATGGGCGTTCAACGCCATAGGTAAAGAGTTTTGGATCGGTGACTTGGAAATATACAACTGTATCGATTTGCATCGTGACGTTATCTTTTGTGATGACCGGTTGAGGTGGAAAGTCGTAGACTCTTTCTTTTAAAGAAATGGTGGCAACTTTAGAATCGATCACTGGGACGATAAGGTGTATCCCCGCAGCTAAGGTTTTGTGATATTTTCCTAAACGTTGGACGAGGACTGTGGTTCCTTGTGAAACGATAACAATCGAGCGAATTAAAATGATTAATAAGACAAAGAAGATAATTCCTAAAAAGAATAATCCAATGCCTGCAGCGGATGAGTATAGCGTCATATTACTTTCCTTCTTTCTTTTTAATAACGGTTAATTTGTTACCGTTAATCGATTGAATCGTAGCATATTCTCCAGCTTTAAACGTGACATCTTGGTTGCTAATAAGTTTCCAGCGAACATCTCCATGCATCCCCATCCCAGACAATTTAGGACCAAAACCTTTTTCAATCAAAATATCCTGACCAATTAATGCATCTGCATTGGTAGGTATAGAGGGACGATTGGTAACCTTTTTTACAAAAGGTCTCGTTAAGATTAATAGCACAACGCTTGTCAATGCAAAGATAAGGATTTGCCAAACAATGCCAACTTGGAATAAAGTTGCGAATAGTAATGCAATTAAGGCCCCACCTGCAAACCAAAGTGACACAAGTTGCGGTTCAAGTGATTCGACGATAACAGCAACAAAAAACACCACGACCCATAAAATAATCCCAACTAATTGAAAATCAATTGTGGTTAAAATCATAGCGTTTCCTCCTTTAAAATAACAATATCATTTTTTATATTTTTTATATAGTTAATTCTTGTAAATTTTAGAGTAAAATAAAGGCAATGAAATCCAAAAAAAACCAATCTTTTTATGAATTTATTATGAAGGTTCAAGCCATTAGTAAAGTCGGATTAACCTATTCAAAAGATGCCTATGCACTTGAAAACTACCAAGAATTAAGCGATCTTTCCACGAAGATGTTGAAAAGTTTTACCAAGTTGAATTTTAGTCGTCCTCAATACTTTGAACGTGATTTATATCCCACCCCTAATGTATCCGTGAGAATGATTATTTTAAATCAAAAGCAAGAAGTTCTCTTAGTAAAAGAGAAAGTTGATAAAGGATATACCTTACCTGGTGGTTGGGCAGATTTGTTTGAAAGTCCTGTCGAAGCGATTCGTAAAGAATGTATGCAAGAAGCTGGAGCCGATGTTAAAGTCAGCCATTTAACTGGAGTTTATCACTTTGATTTTGAACACCATGGTCAAGCACAAAGCCAATATGTTTTGGTATTTAAAGGAACATTAAATGCGCCGCTTAAACCATATGGTCATGAAATACTCGATGTAAAGTTCTTTCCGATTAACCAATTACCGAAACAACTCTCATTTAAAATTGAACGTGCTGACTTAATCAAGATGATTTCTGATGCTCAAAAAGGAGAAACCTTCTTTGAATAAATCACGGCCATGGTGGCAAGAGGCTATCGGTTATCAAATTTATCCACGTTCCTTTTATGACAGTAATCATGATGGTATTGGTGATCTTAATGGCATTCGTTTAAAACTACCTCACCTTCATCAATTAGGCGTAAATCTTTTATGGATTTGCCCTTTTTTCGCCTCACCCATGGATGACTATGGGTATGATGTTAAAGATTATTTACAGGTTGATCCTATTTTTGGTAGTTTAGAAGATTTCCAAGCGTTACTTAAAGAAGCACATCATATTGGCATTCGTATCATTATCGATTTGGTGTTAAACCATACTAGTGATGAACATCGATGGTTTATGGAAGCGCGAAAAAATCAATATTCAAAGTATCATCAATACTACATTTGGAAAGATCCCAAAAAAACCGAAGAAGGTAAACTACTACCTCCAACCAATTGGCGTGGTTATTTTTCGGATAGTGCTTGGCATTACGATGACACCGTTAAGCAATATTATTTAAAAATCTTTTCTAAGAAAATGCCAGATCTTAACTGGGAAAATAAGTCGATGCGACAAGATATGTACGAGGTGGCTAAATTTTGGTTAGACCTTGGCGTCGATGGATTTCGTCTTGATGCTTTAGCTCATTTAGCAAAGGATTTAACCTTTTCCAATTCTACCCTACCAATCGATGCCGATGGCTTGGTTCTCGATGCTCGTAAATTTTCTTCGTTACCAAGGGTGTTTGATTACCTTAAAGAGTTTAAATCAGAAGTGTTGATGAAATATCCTGAGGCTTTGACGATTGGCGAAGTTGGAGGCGGGGTAACCCCTGAGATGTCTTTGCAGTACATCCATCCTCAAACTGGATTCTTAAACATGGTCTTTAATTTCGATACATGTTGGGAAAATGGTGCATTCGGTTCCGACCATAAAGCCGATCATGAACTTAAGACCAACGTGGTGCAATTAAAACAAAATTTTATGAAGTGGTATCAAACCGTTTCACCACAGGCTTCCTTACCAATCTATTGGTTAAATCATGATCATCCTCGAGTCGTGTCCCAATACGGATCGATTCGATACCGCAAAGAATCGGCCACTATGCTTGCGACCACCTTATTATTTTTGTATGGTACTCCTTTCATTTATAACGGTGAAGAAATAGGCATGAGCAATGTTGACTATGAGAAATTAACCCAATTCAAAGACGTCTCTGCGCTTCAGTATGCCAAACAAGCTGCTGATCGAATTGATGAGTCAACCATCCTTCGCTTTTTAAGACGAACTTCAAGAGTAAATGCTCGAACACCCTTTCAATGGAGTGATGAACCTTTTGCAGGTTTTTCAACCGTTGAACCCTCCTTACAAGTCAACGGTAATTATCGAGACGTGAATCTAGCAAAACAAAAGTTAGATCCCAAATCCATTTTTAATTTTTATCGCAAAGCGATTGCGTTACGCAAAACGCCAAATGTAAAGGAAACCGTATTAACAGGACCCTTAACTTTAGTGGACCCATTGCATCCCGATGTATTTGCTTATATTCATGAAGGTAGACCTTCGCTCATGGTGGTGAGTAATTTTAGATCTTATGAAGTTGAGTTTAAAGTTGATCGCATTATCAATTCAGTGATGTTACATAATTATCCTACGATTGAAAAGCGTGGATTAAATCTTGTTCTAAGACCTTTTGAAACTTATCTATTTGAAATTGAATGAAAACAGATATTTGTTACTATTTAGTTGCCCAATTCCCCTTTGCGGATGAACCTTTTCGCAAGACCATCAAAGATGTCATTGGCCAACCGATTACATGGCATCGCTTACATAAGGACCAAGTTGCATTTTTTACGAATCAAGATAGTCGAACCACACTTCAAGCATTCCTTGACACCTATCAACAAGAATACAATTTAAAATTTCATCTTTTAAAATCTTATCGCTTGCATGCTTTAGGAGAACACGCTTCTCGATTAGCGATTAAAAAAAACCCTGGTAAAGTTGATAGTCTAGGTGATTTGATGTTGCAACTGATTTTTGATGGTAATCAAGCGCTTACGTCTTTTATTGCAGAAGAATTTTCTCAAGTGCCTCGCCACTTAATGCAAACCGCTTCGATGTTACTTGCTTGTGATTTAAAGGCAACCATTGCTAGTGAAAGATTATATGTCCATCGAAATACATTTGCTTATCGTCTTAATCAATTTGTTAATTTAACAGGTTTAGATATTCGTCAACATGACCACGCGCTTCTATTTACCTTGATTGAAAAGCTTTTGATCAAACAAGGTTGATTTGTGCATTGTGCACAAATCATGATAAACTGAAGTTGTTATAATTTTTTTCAAGGAGAATTAAACAATGGCAGAAGTAGTATTGAAGAATATTAATAAAGTTTATGACAATAAGGTTCAAGCTGTTTTTGATTTTAATCTTGAAGTCAAAGATAAGGAATTTATTGTTTTAGTTGGTCCATCAGGATGTGGTAAATCCACTACCTTAAGGATGATTGCCGGTCTTGAAGATATTACCAGCGGTGAACTATTTATCGATGGCACATTGCGAAATGACACCCCACCCAAGGATCGTGACATTGCAATGGTGTTCCAATCTTATGCGCTTTATCCCCACATGACTGTTTTTGATAACTTAGCCTTCGGTTTAAAAATTCGCCACATCAATAAAGAAGAAATTCGTGAAAGAGTTTATCGCGCTGCTAAGATTCTCGAAATTGAAAAATTATTAGATCGTAAACCAAAGCAACTCTCTGGTGGTCAACGTCAACGGGTAGCCTTGGGACGAGCTATTGTCAGAAATGCAAAAGTGTTTTTAATGGATGAACCTTTATCGAACCTTGATGCAAAGTTACGTGTTCAAATGCGTGCAGAAATCATCAAACTCCACGAAAGTATTGGCGCTACCACCATTTATGTTACGCACGATCAAACCGAAGCGATGACGATGGCAAGCCGTATTGTGGTCATGAAGGGTGGTTATGTGATGCAAATTGGTTCGCCAATTGAAATCTATAATAATCCAGCCAATTTATTCGTGGCAGCTTTTATCGGTTCTCCAGCGATGAACTTGATGGACGTCAAATATAAAGAAGGTAAGATTCATTTTGCAGATGGTTTAAAAGTTGAATTACCAGAAAAATTCAAGAAAGCATTAAAGTCTTATGAAAATAAGGATGTTGTTTTTGGGATTCGTCCAGAAGATTCCCACCGCGAAGATGCGGCTTTAGAAAAACTTTACCCTACTGCTATCTTAAAGAGCACCATTAAGGTTGCTGAATTATTAGGACATGAATATATTATTCACACCGACTTAGCGGGCAATAATTTAATCAGTAAAATTGATGCGCTGCAAACCTATCGTATTGGCGATAGCATTCGCCTTGTACTCAATTTAGAAAAAGCCCACGTATTTGATCGAGAAACACAAAAAACAATTATTTAATCTTGATTGTTTTGAAAAACCATTGCTTACCCAATGGTTTTTTTCTTGCTTAAAATCCTAAAATTATCGGTATAATTTGAATGGAAAATAAAGGAGTGACGGTTATGCGTACTTCAGGTGTTTTATTAGCAGTTTCTTCCCTTCCTTCTCGTTATGGTATCGGTGACTTCGGCAAAGAAGCACATGAATTTATTGATTTGCTTGTCAAAAGCAATATGAAACTTTGGCAAGTTTTACCATTAAATCCATTAGGATATGGTAATTCACCTTATCAACCTTATTCTTCTAAAGCGATGGATGAATTGTATTTATCATTAGATTTACTTCATGATCAAGGTTTAATCAAAAAACCAAAGCCGTTCAAGGCCCTTGAAACAAAAGTGCACTATGATGAAGTTAGACAATATAAGAGCCAATATTATCAAGAAGCATTTAAAAAGTTTAGGCCCAACGCTGCCTATCAAAGTTTCTTAAAAGAAAATCCTTGGGTTGAAATGTATGCTATTTTTGTCACGTTTAAAGAACTCCATCAATTACAAATGTGGACGACATGGCAAAAAGATTTTAAGTCTTATGTCAAAAACAAAGCGATTGATTTAACCCCTTATTTGCCTAAAATTCAATATCATCAAATGATTCAGTATTTACTCTTTCAACAATTTTATGCTTTAAAAAAATACGCAAATCGCCAAGGTATTCAAATGGTTGGCGATATTCCAATTTATGTAGGTATTGACTCGATTGATGTGTGGATGAATCAATCTCAATTTATGATTACTGCAGATGGTGAACCCACTCATATTGCGGGTGTTCCACCTGACTATTTTTCAAAAACGGGTCAACGTTGGGGTAATCCCCTTTATCGATGGGATGTCATGGAAAAAGATGGCTTTAAATTTTGGATCGATCGATTAGGTTTTAATGCCACATTGTTCGATGTTATTCGTATCGATCATTTCCGTGCTTTTGATACCTATTGGAAAATTCCCGCGACCTGTCCAACTGCAGTCGAAGGCGCTTGGATTGAAGCTCCAGGATACGCTTTGTTTGACACCATCTATAAACAATTACCCAACATTAATATTATCGCTGAAGACCTTGGGGATTTAAGACCTCAAGTTCTACAACTCCGTGATCATTACAAGTTACCTGGGATGAAAATTTTCCAATTTGAATTTCCAATTTATCCTGATGGAAGCGGTCGTATGCCAAAACCAATTTCACCAACCTTTGTTGAAAATTCAGTCGCTTATACAGGCACACATGATAACCAAACAACGATGGGCTGGTTTGCCTCCCTTAAAGCTGCATCACAAGAACAATTAGCCATCTTTTTAAAGCCGTTTACTGGAACCGTAGCCGAGCAGTTAATCCAACTTACCCTTCAAAGCGCGGTGAAGTTCGCTATCCTGCCCATGCAAGACTTATTATCATTGGATGATACTGCAAGAATGAATGTTCCAGGAACCATCGGTTCACCGAATTGGGAATGGAAATTAAAAGACTTTTCTGCCTTTGAAACAATGATAAAAAAAATTAAAACTTGGGTGGTAAATTCAAAACGTTCTGGTTGAAATTTACTGTGGTATGACAAGTTGGGTGTGATAAGATAAAAGCAGTTCATCCAAGGAGATTCATCCATGGCCACACCTCATATTCAAGCGACATTAGGGGATTTTGCAAAAACGGTATTAATGCCAGGTGATCCTTTACGCGCGAAGTTTATTGCCGACACCTTTTTAAAAGATGTTAAACAAGTGAACGCTGTTAGAAATATGTTTGGTTTTACCGGTATTTATAAAGGTAAACGTGTATCGATCATGGCGTCTGGCATGGGGATGCCCAGCATGGGGATTTATTCCCATGAACTCTATTCGAGTTTTGGTGTTGAAACCATCATTCGAGTTGGTACCACAGGTGCATACACCAAACATGCAAAACTCTACGATATAATTATTGCTCAAGGCGCAAGCACAGATAGCAATTGGTCAAGTCAATTCCAACTTCGAAACGGCACTTTTTCAGCCTTAGGAAGTTATACATTAGTTGAGCATGCTGTAAAGGCGTGTCGCGATCATCGATTACCCTTTCATGTGGGTAACGTTTTAAGTAGTGATGTGTTTTATGATGTAGATGCAGATAAATGGAAAAAATGGGAAGCACTGGGTGTTCTTGGTGTTGAGATGGAAGCGTATGCTTTGTATGCAAATGCAGCAAGATTGGGTAAACAAGCTTTAGCGATGATGTCCGTTTCCGATTCCTTTCATTACAAAGAAATTCTGACACCAGAGCAACGAGAAGTTGGCTTGAAAAAAATGCTAGAAGTAGCTTTAGAAATTGCTCCATGAATATTGGCAACTTAACAAACTTACAACTAACGATTATTACCTTACTTGGAACGTTCATCCTTGTATCACTTACCTTTTTACTTTTACCTTTTTTTAAACGTCAATATGCGATTCGTAATCTTCATAAATTATTTAATGAAAAGATTCATCGCTATGTCTTGGAAAAAGATTATTACTTGATACCGCAAGTCAAAGTGAAATTACCTGGTAACCGTGATGTCATCATTGACCATTTGGTATTTGGAAATAAATACATATACGCAATTAAAGATTTATATTTTCAAGGTGGATTACTCGGTAAGGGAAGCGATAAAGAATGGTCTTATTATGAATATAAGTACCAAGAACCAAAATATCGATATATTCCCAATCCGTTTTTATTGAATCGTCAACGGATTGAAAAACTCATTATGGTGACAGGATTAGAACCGACACTCTTTATTTCCGTTATTTTAGTTAATAATGATGCAATGATTAATCGGATTCCTGTAAGTGAAGACAATCAATTTATTGTCAATATTAGGCAATTCCCAAGATTACTGGATGCCATTGAAAGCCGAGAAACACCACCCTTTAAGTCACAAATTCTTGATAAAGCTGTCATTGACATCAATGACATGAATATGAAGAATAAAAAAATAAAGTAATATTATTTCTTTAATTTTTTTTCTTTAATTAATGAATTTAAATCTTCCGTTATTTTTTTGTTTTGACCATGTTGAATTGCAATCGATATAGTGTAAATAATTAAATAAACGAACATGATGATATAAACCAAGCCAATTAATCTTGATAAAACAGGAGAATAAATCACTCTCATCATCGGTGCGATGGGTAAGATGAGTAATAACGATACAAAGATACTAATGATGCCACTGCCCCATTTCAATTGATAAACCTTGATTGCAAAATGGATAAGAATTGAAACTAAAAACGAGCCTAGAAAGAATTCCAACAAGAAAACTTGTCCATCAATTCTAGGAAGAACATTCGTTAAAATTGCTAAAAATCCCATGATCAATGAAACCCAAGTGTAGACTTTAGAAAAACCACTCATCATCTTTTTCATTTCTTTAATGCTCCTAATTTTAATTTAATGGCCTTTAGATACAATCGACTGATCTCGACTAAATCTCCATTATCTAACATTGCTTCTAATTTGCTATTTAATAAGGGTCGAAAACTTTTTATAAAATGGAAATTAAGAATTGTGCTTTTATTAACGCGAATAAAAGGGTCACCCCAGGATTCAATTTCATATAATTTTTCAGAAACGGCATAACTATCATCTTTTGTAAAAAGGATGGTTTGTTCATCCTGGCTTTCAAAGTAATAAATGTCAAGAATAGGAATTCGGAATTGTCGTTCATTTTTTTTACCAATGACTGTTCCCTTGGATTCGATCAAAAAAGTTTTGAGTCGTTCAACATCAGGATGACCTTCTGGCGCCTTAATCGTTACCTCGGGTTCTACTTTGGTTGAGGAATATATGAATTTTAATTTCATAGCATTATTATATTCATTCTTGGGTGATTAAATTTTGAAAACCTTAGGTAAGTTTCAATAACTTACTAGTAAGATACAAAAAAACCTCCAATTGGAGGTTTTTTGATTGATGGCTTCATTTGAAGTAATGAAGGTGAATCGTCCTTATTGTTTCTTCTTACTAGCTTTTCCTTTTCCTTTGCTAGTTCCTTTGTTTAATTTTACCCTTAAGTTGTTTGGCATACGTTATGTTCCTCCTTTTTTCTTTTATGAGCCTTCGTAGTAGGACTTCATCCTCTCGAGGGTCTCTAGTATTAAGTTTTTCTCGACTATGTGACTGATTGTAACGAAGCTAGAATACAATTGCTTGGAGCAGGTGACGGGAATCGAACCCGCGTATCAACCTTGGCAAGGTTGTGTTCTACCATTGAACTACACCTGCAATGCTTTTATATTATAGCGATAGTTAAGATAAACTTGCAAGAAATTTTCTTCTTTTCATACAACATATCAAGGAAAATAGTCTTGAAATCTTTAATAAAAAATCTCTTTTAAATGGTATGATATACACAGGTCAAAACATCATTCGTGGAGGGTTTGCAATGAAAAAATTTATTCGACTTTTGGGGTTTGCGCTTTTGTTAGTGCTTATCGCATTTGTCGGACTTATTGCATACTCAGTCAATTTTGATCCTAATGCTGTTTTAAGTTACTTTATGACAATTGGAATTTCAGTACTAGGTCCCCTTCTAAATTTTAGTCAACCCACCTTGATCTTTGGCTTAACCTTAGGCGTTACCATTCTGTATTTTATCCTAACGATATTCTTATTTATTTTGCTCATCACAAAATTTAAATTTATTAGAGCATTTATGACGTTATTTGGATTAATTGCCACCTTAAGTTTCGTCCTTTTATCCATTAACGGATATTTTCCTGATGCAACATCCCTTGAAGACCTTGGAAACCAATCTAATTTTGTTGAAATTTTATTGATTCCAGTTCAAAATCCGAGTCCTGGTCTTTGGGCATCCGCTTTTTCTGGATTAGTGGCAAGTATTGTATTTTTTACGCTGATGTTTGTCATCATGAGTATTATTGACCTTTTTCGTCACCCTTTTATCAAGCAATCCAGTCAAGTCATACCATTCGTGAAAGAAGAAACAGTGATCGCTCAAGAATTGTCAAAGTTTGTGATACCGAGTCAAATTCGCCTACCGCAAACCGAAGTTCCGCTTCCTGTTAACCCAAATCAATCCTTTAATGCCTTAATGCCTATTGAAACTTCAACCTTATCGGAGCAAACGCCCATTGTCGTCCTTCCGCCAACACCTGTATTACCTGAAAAGCAAGATATCGTGAAAGCTCGTCAAACCGTTTTACAAATGAAAGAAAGAATTCGCGCTCAAATTCGTTTACACCTTTTAGAAGCCAAACAACTTGTCTTAAACGCCAGTAACAAGTCCATTACACCTATTTCAACACCAACTGGGATTTCTCAAAAGAGTGATGAAAATCTAAATGCTCAAGCACCGATTATAGAATCACAAGTCAATGAATTGTCTCAAGCTCAAATCCAAGAAAAAGTTAATCAAGCGATTGCCACCGAAATAGCACAATTGGAACCTAGGACAAAGGATCAAGTTAATACACTGATTAATGAAGAACTGATTAAATACGATTCTTTAAATAGAGAAGTCATGGAGAGCCTAGTTTCAGAAAAGATTGAACAAATTATATCGACCAATTTTGATCAATTTAAACAAGAAATGGAAGCGATGATCTCTAAATCCATTCAAGATTTCCAAACCAACCAAAAACAATTTGAACAAACTCAAACACCAACGATAACGAAAGAAAATGATATTAAGGATCAAGTTGAAAGAATTTTACTTCAATCTCCACTTGCAAAAAAAGTTGATAATCTTGAGCAATCCATTCAACAAGTTCAACATATCGACGCTTCGAATGCTATTTCACCACTTAAGGTTTCAGACGTTGAAACATTGATCCAAAATCAAACCGTAACATTTGTTCCTCTTTTAGAAAGGGTCAGCCTCCTGCAGCAACAAGTTGAACAACTCACTCAAGGATTTGATAATTTTGAAAAAACACCATTTGTAAAACAAGAAATCTTTGACAATCAAGTCGAACTCTTAAAACAAACTCAACAACGTTTAATTCAACTTCAACAAGACCTCATTTCTTCTAAAGGAACCTTAGATCAATTTCAAATTGAAACCTTATCCAGAACAAACTCCATGCAAGAAAAAGTTTCCTCGCTGGAAATTAAGCAATTAGAAAAAGGACAAACCGCTGAAGGGATAGATGAAAATGTATTCATCTCATTACTAAAAAAACACCAAAGCATTCTACAACCTGATTTACCATTGAATGTTATTCAAGGTTTAATCGCAAATGAAATCAAGAAACAAGTCGTGCAAACCCCAACGTTGTCAAAAGATGAAGTGAAGAGAATGATTGAAGAAGCGATAAAAGCTTTACCATCATCCAAGGTGACAACTCCAGAGATTGATGAAAATAAGATTGCCGATAGAGTCCAAGCGAAGTTACCCAAGATCCTTACAGAATCAGATGTCCAAAAGATTATCGGATCAACCAACCCAAATCAGCCGACCTTGAATGAAGGTTTAGTGTTAGGTTTAATCTCAAACGAAATCAAGAAGCAAGTCGTGCAAACGCCAACCTTGTCAAAAGATGAAGTGAAGAGAATGATCGAAGAAGCGATAAGTAAAGTTTCTATGCCAATTTCGACTACCGCTAAAGCTACTGTTATCCAATCTGATCAATATTCCACACCAACCACTTCGATTCCCTCTGAAGTGGTAGTCCCTGTCATTAAAAAGAAAAATGCCCGTGCTCCAGAAAATGAGAAACGAGCAGAACAATTTAAGTCTGTGATGACAACTGACATTGGTGTTACCCGGACTGGTAAAAAGAAAATTGTTCGTATTCCATTTCAAGAACGCATGGCAAAAGCAGATCCGATGATGCTAGGGCATTATGATGAATTAAAGAATTACATATTAAGTTATCAGGTCAAATCGCGAATTTCCAATACAGGTGACATGTTTAGATTGCACAAAGAAGAATTTGTCAAGATTACGATTGCTGGCAAAAGTTTGAAACTTTATTTAGCGTTGAATCCCGAAGATTATAAGGATAGTCCAATTCCAGTTGATGATGCTTCGGATAAGAAGATCTACCAACAAATTCCATTAGTGTTCAAGGTTAAATCCGATTTATCTTTAAAGCGAGCCAAGAAACTGGTGGATGATTTAATGGCTAAAAAATCATTACCTCAAAAAGAAATTCCTTTTTTACCTTGGTCAAAAGCATTTATTAAATAGGAGAAAGTTATGGAATTAATATCACGCCCAGGTTGGATTGAAGTCATATGTGGACCGATGTTTGCAGGAAAAAGTGAAGAATTGATTCGCAGAATTAAACGATTAGAATATGCCAAGAAAAAAACGCTCGTCTTTAAACCTGGTATTGATAATCGATATTCAGCTGATGAGGTTGTCTCACACTCCAATTTAAAGGCTAAGTCCATTTCCATTAAAGACAGTAAAGAAATATTAGACTACGTGGATTCCTCGACATTTGCGATTGCAGTCGATGAAGTTCAATTCCTTGATAAAGAAATTATCTATATCGCTCAACGTCTTGCATTAAAAGGCATTCGCGTCATTTTGGGTGGACTCGATACCGATTTCCGGGGTGAACCGTTTCCTATTACAGCATCGCTTATGACGATTGCAGAAGATGTTCTTAAACTGACCGCAATTTGTGTTGTTTGTGGTGCACCTGCAACCAAAACTCAACGAATCATTAATGGTAAACCTGCCCATTATGCAGATCCCATCATTAAAGTTGGTGCCTCGGAAGCTTATGAACCTCGTTGCCGGCATTGCCATCAAGTGACGAAGTAATTTACTGTATAATATAATTATGTTTTCTGACCCTTGGCTGTGGTTTATTCTCGTTATCATTCTCGTTTTTGGTGCTTATTTTTCTTTAGCTGAAACGGCCTTTGCTGCAGTTGATCCGATTCGCATCAAGGTGTTATCAGAATCCTCTTCCATTGCTAAAAAAACGCTACGCTATATTCAACAATTTGATGGTTCGGTGATTGTAACCGTGATTGGAAGTAATATTACTTCCGTTTTATTATCAACGCTATCAACGATATTCTTTATTCAATTATTTCAAGATGATGGAGTTGGAACCTTAATTGCAACGGTTACTGCTGCCTTATTGTTCTATATTTTTTGTGACACCATTCCTAAAGTGATTGGTAGAGGCCTTCCTCTCCAGTCTGCTTTATTTGTCACCGTTGTTTTTGGTTTTTTTAGAATCCTTTTTTATCCAATTTATATCATATTCTATAATTTAAATCGTTTATTAAAACGATTCCAAAAAGCAGAAAACAATACGATGATGACCGAAGAAGATTTTTCATCGATTGTAGAAAAACAACATCAAGAGGGTACGTTGAATGAAAGTGAAGTGAAGTTAATTCAATCGGCGATTGAGTTTTCAGATACTGCTGTTAAAGACGTCTTAACCCCGATTGATCAAATATTTGGTATTCCTGAAACAGCACTCCATGAAGCTGACCTTGCAGAAAAGTTGATTGCCTCTCCTTTTTCGCGCGTTCCCATTTATCGAGATTCCATGCAGCAAATTATTGGGGTTTTATCGATTCGCACCTATTTTCAATCCATTCAAAAACATCGACAAATCGATCCTGCAATCCTAATTAAAAAGCCATATTTTGTTTCCAGTAAAGTTACCATTGATGAATTATTTGAAGGGTATAAAAAATATCGAACACATGTGGCAATCGTTAAGGATCAACAAGGTCAAGTTCTTGGCATGGTGACAATGGAAGATGTCCTAGAAGAAATTGTGGGTCAGATGGAAGAACTCGTCAAACATACAGGAGTCATACGTGGTTAGTGCTTGGCAATTAGTATTTTCGATGATAATTGCTTTATTGTTTTCGGCATTTTTTTCAATGTCAGAAATGGCATTTACGGCCGTTAATCATGTTAAGTTGAAAGGATTGATTAATCAAGGCAATCGTCAAGCCAAAAAAGCATTAGCGATTGCAGAACATTATGACCAATATTCTTCTGCGTTGTTATTTGGTAATGGCGTCGTTAATATATTTAACTCGTCCGTGACCGCATTATTATCGATTCAATTTATCGCTCCTTTATTACCCAATCCTGGATTAGCGGCAACCTTTTCTGCCGTTGTTATTTTCTTCATTATTGTTATTTTTGGTGAACTCATTCCCAAAACCGTTGGAAAAGTGAATGCATTGCAATTGAGCCTATGGTTTGTCTATCCAGTCTTAATGTTGAGGATCATTTTTACTCCGTTTGTTTGGCTTGTTGGCATCATTGTGTTTCCGGTACGGTTACTTTTTGTTCAAAAACGTAAGGAAAACCGTAGTAAATATAATGATGAAGAATTAGAAACGATGGTCGATACCATTGAAGAAAAAGGCATGATTGATGAAAAGAAAGGTAATTTGATAAGATCAACCCTAACCTTTTCAGATAAAAAGGCCTATGAAGTGATGACTCCTCGTGTTGATATATTTGCTTTCAATCTCGAGGATGATAGTCAAAACTTACTACTGAACCCAGATATCTTCGAATATTCTCGCATTCCAGTTTATGACCAAACATTGGATAAAATTGTTGGAATTTTACCGACTAAAAAATTGTATAAACGTTTCTTACATCAATTACCTATTGAATTACCTTCTATTTTGACAGCACCTTTATTTGTTCCTCGCAATCAAGCGTTAAGTAAGATCCTTGGATTATTTAAAGAACAAAAACAACAAATGGCCATTGTCATCGATGAACATGGTGGCACAGAGGGTTTGATTACATTAGAAGATATCGTTGAAGAAATTGTCGGAGAAATATGGGATGAAACAGATGATATTTTACCTCCCATCATCAAGCAAAGTGATCAAGTTTATCTTGTAGAGGGTAATCTCAATATCGAAATGCTCTATAAAGAACTTAACCTTCCTTATGTTGAAACCTCAGATTATGCCACGGTCAGTGGTTGGGTTTTGTCACATTTAGGTAAGTTTGCAAGAGTTGGAGATAAATTTACCATTCAAGATTTTCAAATCGAAGTTTTAGAAGTCGAAAAATTCACGGTAGAAAAGATAAAAATAACGTTACCTGAATCTATCAAGGAAAGTAGCGATAACGATTAAACTTTGTTCTTAAATGTGGTAAAATTTTGCGGTATCACCTATGAAATATACCGCATGGTTAAACCAACATATTGCTGATTTATCAAACAAAACGATTTTAATTACAGGCGCAAATAGCGGTTTGGGTTTTTATGCTGCTAAACAATTAGCTTATCGCGGCGGCCACATCTTAATGGCGTGCCGGAATGTAAAGACTGCCGAACTTGCAAAAATAGAAATCCTTAAGGATATACCGACAGCACGATTAACGATTATTCCTTACGATCAAAGTTCATTCCAATCGATTGATCAATTTGTACAGATTATCAAAAATCAGTATTCAAAGATTGATATCGTTCTATTAAATGCTGGCATCATTATGCCGAATCCCACACTTAAAACGCCAGAGGGTTTTCCTTTAACCACCGGCGTCAACTTTTTTAATGTTTATTATTTATTAAGAGAACTGTTAGGTTTTCTTGATCAAAAGAATCCAGATATAAGGTTGGTTTTGGTTGGTTCTTACTCCTCTTATCGAGCAAAATTATCCAATATCAATGCTTTGCTTAATCCCAGATTTTCAAGAATGAAACAATATGCGAATAGCAAATTGGCAATTGCCATGCTCCATCATGTCCTACAAATGAATTTAAATCTCTTTGATTTCCCAGTTTTAGATCACGTTTCGGCAGTCTTAGTGCATCCTGGTATTGCTGCGACAAATATTGTTCGCTCCTTGCCGGGTTGGCTACAATTCTTGGTTAACGGTTTTATTTCATTGGTGAGTCACTCAGCTGAATCAGGTGCCTTAAGTCTAACCTACGCCTGTGGCAATTCATTTGTAGTGAATGGTAGTTTTATTGGTCCAAATGGACCTGGAGAAAGTTTTGGTTTTCCCAAAAAATTAAAACTAAAACCGCATTTTAGCAAAGGGAGCGCAAAGCTCACTTACGATGTTGGTAAATACCTAGAAAAACTTGGAGGACGCATAGATGTTAGAAGTCGGTAATGTCTCACTGCAATTCGGTGGACGGATTTTATTTAAAGATGTTTCGCTTTCCTTTACAAAAGGAAATTGTTACGGCATCATCGGGGCGAATGGTGCTGGCAAATCCACATTTTTAAAAATTTTATCAGGTGAAATTGATCCCACTGCAGGCGATGTGTTTCGTGATAAAAAAGAACGGATGTCAATCTTAAAACAAGATCAAAACGCCTTCAACGCTTATTCGGCTGTTGACACGGTCATGCTTGGATTTCCCAAAATTAAACTGCTTAGAGCAGAACTTGATGCCCTGTATGCAAAGCCAGATTTTGATGAAAAGGATGGCATCAAGGCAGCAGACATGGAAAGTGAATATGCGGAATTGGGTGGATATGAATCTGAAGCAAACGCCCGTAGCTTATTAAACGCTCTTGGCATTAAAGAAAATAAGCAAGATGTGTTGATGAAAGATTTGGATAGTAAACTAAAAGTGAAAGTGCTTTTAGCACAAGCTCTATTTGGAAACCCTGATATTTTAATTTTAGATGAACCCACCAATAACCTAGATGCCGTCGCCTCTCATTGGTTAGAAAATTTCCTATTTAATTTTGAAAATACCGTGATCATCGTTTCCCATGATCGCCACTTTTTGAATAAAGTATGCACGCGTATTTTAGATGTTGATTACGGAAAAATTAGCATGTTTGTTGGTAATTATGATTTTTGGTATGAATCCAGTCAATTGGTATTAAAGCAATCCAAAGATGAAAATACTAAAAAAGAAAATCGGATGAAAGAACTTCAAGAATTTATCGCTCGATTTTCTGCCAATGCGAGTAAGAGTAAACAAGCAACCTCCCGAAAAAAAGAGTTGGAAAAAATCACTCTAGAAGATTTAAAACCATCTTCAAGACGATATCCATTTATTGATTTTAAGTTTGAAAAAGACTTAGGTCAGGATGTGTTGAGTTTCCAAGGTTTCAAGAAAAAAGGATTAATACCTTCTTTATCCTTATCGATTCATCGTGGTGAAAAGATTGCAATTTTGTCTGATAGTTCTCAACGTATTACGACGCTATTTGAAATTCTGCTTGGTACGAAAACCCATGATGAAGGCACTTACAAATGGGGTATTACAGTGACACCGACTTACCTTCCTCAAGACAATAGTGAATTTTTTAAAGAAAGAATGCATCTTGTTGATTGGCTAAGACCCTATTCTAAGGATCAAACCGAATCTTACTTAAGAGGTTGGTTAGGTCGGATGTTATTTTCTGGAGAAGAAGCCCTTAAGCCTGTTACCGTTTTATCGGGTGGGGAAAAAGTGAGATGTATGTTTGCACGAATGATGTTAACTGCAGGTAATGTTTTACTAATGGATGAACCCACCAATCACCTTGATTTAGAGTCAATCACGGCATTAAATAAAGGCATGATGAATTATAAAGGTGTGATTTTATTTACCAGTCATGACCACGAACTTCTTGCCACCGTAGCCAATCGCATCATTTATATTACCGAAGACAAAATTTACGATAAACGAATGGCCTATGATGAATTTATCGATTGGGCTGAACAAGAAGGAATCTTTTAATCATTTTTGCTATAATTTTTTTAGTAGAAACCATCATGGTTTCGTGGAGATAGATGATGAAGTCGAACTATTTAGGGATCGTGCCCTTTATCCTCACGATGTTAACAGGTTGTCAAAGTCCTGTTGCCTTTGTCAATCTATATACGGATCGGCATTATGATGTTGATCAAAATCTTTATGATGCGTTTGAACTTGAAACCGGCATTCAAGTGAATGTCGTTAAATTGGATGCCGATCCTTTATTGACCAGATTAGAAACCGAAGGTCAAGCCACCGTAGCCGATTTGGTTTTCCTTACTGATGCTGGGCGATTAGGTCGTGCCAAGGCAAAAGGATTACTGCAATCCTTTGGCGATGAATCCTTTTTAAATCTTGTGCCAAGTTATATGCAAGATGATGACCAACAATGGATTGCCCTAACGAAACGTGCACGTATCTTTGTCTATAATCCTGATGTAACAAATGTATCTTCTTTATCAACTTATGAAGCTTTAGGTCAACCCGAATGGTATGAAAAAATTGCCGTTAGAAGTTCGAGTCACGTCTATAACCAATCAATGGTGGCTGCGATGATTGAGGAAATGGGTGAATCGGCGACACTTGAATGGTTAACCAATCTCGTCCATAACTTTGCCATTAGAGACCCTCTATCGCAAAGTAAACATCCGATTGGTAATGATCGTGACCAAGCGAAAGCAGTTTATAACGGGATTGCAGACGTTGCGATCATGAATTCTTATTACTTTGGAAAAATGTTGTATTCAGAAGACCCAACGGAGGTTGAAGTGGCATCCTCGTTAGAAGTTTTCTTTCCCAATCAGGCATCGTTTGGCACGCATATTAATGTTTCAGGAATGGGATTAACACGGTATAGTCAACGAGTAGAGCATGCCAAAAGCTTAGTTGAATTTATGTTATCAATTGATTCACAAAGAATATTTGCCGATGCAAATTTTGAATATCCTGCCAGATTCAATGTCAGCCCCCATCCTTTATTAGCATCATGGGGTTCATTTAACGAACAAGATATTCCTTTATCTGCATTATCTTCACAAAGTGAAAGAGCCTTTCAATTGATGTTGGAAGCGGGATGGCAATAATGCAGCTTCATCGATGGAATCCCTTTACATTCATCACCACTTTTGCCTTGATTTTTGTCTGTATATTTTTATTTCAATTTGTGCCTCCGCTTTTTGCTGAGGCCGGTCCGATGTGGTACTGGATGCAAACCTATTGGTTTCCAGATGTTTTGATTCAAAGCTTTATCTTAGTGGTCGGGACCCTTTTACTAAGTTCCTTCATCGGCGTTTCCCTCGCTTATTGGATGAGTTTTTATCGGATTCCCTTTGCAAGGCTTTGGGATATTCTCCTTGTGATTCCTCTTGCGATTCCTACTTATTTATTAGGATATATTTATGTCGATTTATTGAGTGGAGCATGGTATCAACCCTACTTTGTCATCACCAATTTACCGGGTGCGATTATTCTTTTTTCTTTAACGTTATATCCTTATATTTACCTTGCCATTCGATCCTTTTTAAGCAAACAACCTCAAACGATGTATGCGTCTGCACAAAGTCTAGGTGCCAATTCAATCAAGATGTTTTGGAAGATTATTTTTCCATTATTAAGACCGGCTTTAATTGGTGCAATGGTATTAGTAACAATGGAAGTCTTAAATGACTATGGTTTAGTCCACTATTTTGGTTTGAGAGTGTACGCGACGACCATTTTTCAAGCTTGGTTTAATGGGAATGATTTAAATACGGCTGTGCGGTTTTCGATTCAATTGATTGCTTTTATAGTTGTCATTCTTTGGATTGAAGCAAGTTTAAGAAAATCATTTAAATACAGTTATTCCACGACACAAATTAAGCCATTAATGAAGAAAACTTTACCCTCGTCTACAGTCTGGTTATTTTATTCCATCGCAACGGTGACATTAGTCTTTGCTTTAATGATTCCATTAATTCAATTACTTTGGTGGTTACCGAATGTTCCGGAAGATGTATATGCCAGGCATTTTTGGGATGGTTTATATTCAACCATCATCATGGCTTTTTATCCGACGACCATCATCATCGTTTTAGCATTAATGATTATCAACTTTCAACGCATCATGCCAAAACCTTGGAAAAAATGGATTCAACGCTTGCTGACCTTAGGATATGCTTTACCCGGCGCAGTCATTGCCGTCGGCATGATCTTAATGTGGGTTCCCATTGATCGGATGATGGCTGATTTCTTTAACATGAATTCGATGATTATTTCAGGATCCCTTATTCTACTAACCATGGCGCTTGTGTTAAGGTTTTTTGCAGTTGGTAGCAACATCATCGAAGGCACTTATCATAAAATTGGCATGAAATATACGCTGGCAAGTCACGCCCTAAAAAAAGGATATCTTGAAACGCTGTTTGCTATTGATCTACCTTTGATTAGTCATGGTGTGATTGCCGCTTCGTTAATTGTGATGGTAGATTTATTTAAGGAATTACCACTGACCCTAATTTTAAGACCGTTTAATTTTCAAACCCTTGCCACTTATTTATATCAATATGCTGGAGATGAACAACTTAATTTAGCTAGTCCGATGGCATTAACATTGATCATGTTAACTGCAAGTGCGGTCATCTTTGCCAGTGATATGATGTTAAAGGTTAATACCTATGAGTCTTAATATTCATCAACTATATTTTCGTTATAAGACCAATCAACCTTTGATTGAGAATCTTTCTCTTGGTATTGAACAAGGTCAAATTGTTGCCTTAACCGGTGTGAGTGGTTGTGGAAAGTCTACGTTGATTCAATTATTATTGGGGACATTGAAGCCATCTAAAGGTTCCATTTCATTTAACCAAGTTACCCTCTTTGATGACCATCATTTTCTAACCCCACAAGCTCGTGGGATTGGTGTGGTTTTTCAGGATTATGCTTTATTCCCTCATCTAACCGTCAGACAAAACATTGGTTTTGGTTTAAAATCAAAACATCAAAAGAAACAAGCTGAGATCGATGAATGGCTTAAAGTGTTCTCTTTAAGTGATGTTGCCTTCTCTTTTCCTCATCAATTATCGGGTGGTCAAATGCAAAGAGTGGCAATCGCACGTGCACTTGCTCCCAAACCCTCCCTCTTATTAATGGATGAACCTTTTTCCAATCTTGATTCCAAACTCGCCGAAAGAATTCGCCAAGATCTCAAACCCTTATTTAAACAATTGAAGATGACGGTATTACTGGTGACGCATCATCGCGAGGATGCAAACCATATAGCCGATCAAATCATTGATTTTTCATCTTTATCGATATAATTATCTTTTAAGGTTTTCTCTATTACTATTTTGCTTGAAAGCGCTACCAATTTCATTTAAGATATCTCTTAGAAAGTAATAAAGGAGGACCTTATGTCAGATATTACTTTACAAATATGGGAATTCGAACTTGTTTCCCATATCCTTACTCTCGGTTATGCTGTGATGGCGGCCGGGTTGCTGTACTTCTGGTTGACGATTCGTCAAAACCATCCGAAGTTCCGCATGTCGAACATCCTATCCGTCGTTGTGTCAATCTCTGCTTTACTCTTATTGTTTGCTCAACAAGTAGCCTGGGTTGATGCTTATGAACTCGTGAATGGCCTTTATGTATCGAATGGAACTTTCTCTAATGGTTTCCGTTACTTAAATTGGCTCATCGACGTTCCTAATCTTTTAACGCAAATTCTATTTGTAGCCTTAATTTCCGGAAAAGCTTTCCGTAAATATTGGTATGACTTCACACTTTATGGCATGCTCATGATTGTGACGGGTTATATTGGCCAATTCTACGAACCAGGAAGAACTGACTTTGTCGCTGGTAACGAACTCTGGTGGATCGTTTGGGGTGTTATCTCAACCGTCTTCTACGTGTTTATCTTAATTACCATGACCAAAGTTATCGATGAAGGTGCAAAGAACATCAAGAGCAGCAAGCTCGTCGGTGTCTTTAAATTCATCAAGCCATGGTTCTATATTACCTGGACCATTTATCCTGTTGCTTATATCATGCCAGCACTCTTTGGTGTCGGTATCGATTCCTTCGTGGTTGTTTCACAACAAGTCTTATATACAATCGCAGACATCACGTCTAAAGTTGTGTATGGCATTATGTTAAACACCGTTTCGACCTTCTTATCCACAGAAGCGAAATTCGAAGAAGCAGCCTAAACTTTTAATTAAGTTAAAGAAAAACATCTAGTGAGAACTAGATGTTTTTTTTCTTTAAATGCTTTTGATATAGTTGGTAGATTTTATCACTTGCATCCTCAATCGATACGGATTCATTATCAATTTCATAATCAATGGGAGGCATTTTTTTCCGATTAAAACTAGTGAGGTCAAATGCTAGTCTTTTTTTTGCAAAATCCAAATCTTGACCGCGGATGATCATTCGATTAATCCTAGTGATTTCATTAGCTTGAATAAAGAATGTGACGAATCTAGGATTGTGTAGTTTAACAAAAGCCTCTAAACCATTAGCATCCACGATTAAAACTTTTTGATCGCCTACTTCTGTTTTTGACGTTCCATATTGATAACCGTTATAGAAGGTTGTTTCAATAAATCCATTCTGCGCTTTCATGGTGTTAAAGTTATCTTCTGATACAAAGTGATAATCGACTTCTGGGATTTCGGTAGGTCTTATTGGGCGTGTTGTATGGGTGATCACTTTTTTGATGCCATGCTTCATAAAAAGTATTTTGGCAATTTCAGTTTTTCCGCTCGCCGAGGGTCCAGTTAAGATAATCATGGTTCTATTATATAAACTTCTAAAGTTATTGGACAATATCAAATTGCCATTCACCGAAAACGCTTACATTAAAAATTTGTTTTCACAAGCATCAATGTTTTACTAAAACTATTGCTATTCAAAAGGATTTTGAGTATATTTTCTTTGCTAGCAAAAAAGATTTCACTAGCATATAGAAAAGGAGAATTGTGATGATTTTAGGTAAATTCGACCCGCAAAAGAAACAACGCTTTGCGATTTTAGATGAAAAGGGCAAATTAATTGCTCCTGAATACGAACCCAAAATTGATGAAAAAACCCTTCTGAAGATGTATCGGACCATGAAGTTAGCTCGAATTGCTGATATTCGCGCACTTCAATATCAACGTCAAGGAAGAATGTTAACCTTTGCTCCAGTTCAAGGACAAGAAGCTGCACAAATCGGAACCATGGCTGCTTTAGACAAAAATGACTGGATCTCTCCAGCTTTCCGTGAACATGCTGCGATGCTTTATCACAATGTTCCTTTAGAAAATATTTATTTATATTGGTTTGGTAACGAACGTGGTTCTCGCGTTCCTGATGATGTCAATGTCTTACCAGTCAATATTCCAATCGGATCTCAATATGGTCATGCCTCTGGTTTGGCCTATGCTTCAAAAGTATTAAAGAACAACAAGCAAATCGCTGTCACCTATATTGGTGATGGTGGTACCTCCCATGGTGAATTCTATGAAGGTTTAAACTTTGCGGCAACGTATGACGCTCCGATGATTGGCATTATTCAAAATAACCAATGGGCTATTTCTACCCCACGTCGTAAAGCCACCAAAGCAGAAACACTTGCTCAAAAAGCAGTTGCAGTTGGTGTTCCAGGTATTCAAGTCGATGGTAATGACGTCTTAGCGATGTATGCTGTTGTTAAAGAAGCAGCAGAACGCGCACGCAAAGGTGAAGGTCCAACGTTGATTGAAGCATTTACGTATCGCCTTGGTCCTCATACAACCTCAGACGATCCAACCATTTATCGTAAGAATGAAGAAGTTGAAGAATGGAAGAAAAAAGATCCACTCATTCGCTTTAAAGTTTATATGGAAACCAAGGGTCTTTGGGATGATGCAAAAGAAGCGAAGCTAGATGAAGAACTCGAAGCCTACGTCAAAACGACGTTTGAAAAAGTCGAAAAAGAAGGTCCAATTGTGACCATCGATGAAGTTTTCGATTATACCTATGCAACGCTTACGGATGAACTAAAAGAACAAAAAGAATACTTGAAAAACTTCGTGAAAGAAACGGCAGGTAAATAACCATGGCAGAAATGACATTGTTACAGGCAATTAATACTGGTTTATTCGAACAAATGCGTAAAGACAAAACCGTCGTTGTCTTCGGTGAAGACGCAGGTTTTGAAGGTGGTGTCTTCCGTGTCACTGCCGGTTTACAAAAAGAATTTGGCGAACTTCGCTGTTTTGATACCCCCATTTCAGAAGCAGGGATTGTCGGTTCCGCAATCGGGATGGCCATCAATGGCTTAAAGCCAGTCGCTGAAATGCAATTTGATGGTTTTATGTTCAATGGATTTAACCAATTAGCGGTTCACGCTGCACGTATGCGTAACCGTAGCCGTGGTCGTTTCACAGTTCCCATGGTGCTTCGCGTACCAATGGGCGGTGGTATTCGCGCACTTGAACACCACTCAGAAGCGATTGAAACTTTATTTGCTCATATTCCAGGTTTAAAAGTGGTTTATCCAGCAACCCCATATGATGCGAAAGGTTTACTTGCATCTGCAATCCAAGATCCGGATCCAGTTGTTTACTTAGAACCAAAGAAAATTTATCGCGCCTTTAAACAAGAAGTACCTGAAAATGAATACTTGATACCAATTGGTAAAGCCAAAGTTTTCTATGCTGCCAAAGATCCTAATCTTACGGTTGTTAGCTGGGGTGCCATGGTGCACGACACCTTTAAGGCTGTCAAAGCATTAGAAGCAGAAGGCGTCCGTGTTGAATTAATTGATTTACGTTCAATCGCACCGATTGATTATCAAACCATCTACGCTTCGGTTCGCAAAACTGGACGCTTAATCGTTGTACAAGAAGCGATTAAAACCTTAGGTGTTGCCTCTGAAATCATTACGCGCGTGACGGAAAATTGCTTCTTATCTTTAGAAGCGGCTCCAGCTCGCGTGACCAGCTGGGATATCACGGTACCTTTAGCACGTGGCGAATATCACCACATTCCAGATGTGAAGAGAATTAGTTACGAAATTAAAAAACTCATGTCGTTTAAATTTTAAGGAGGTAAACCATGTACGACTTTAAATTTACGGATATTGGTGAAGGCCTTCACGAAGGACAAATTTTAAAATGGTTCTTTAAAGTTGGCGATAAAGTTAAAGAAGGCGATGTCCTATGCGTCGTTGAAACTGACAAAGTGAATGCAGAAATCCCAGCTCCAGTTACTGGTTTTATCACCAAATTAGGTGCTCAAGTTGGTCAAACCATTCACGTTGGCGAAACTTTAGTTACGATTGATGATTCAGGCAAAAGTGCGGCAACTGTTACTGAAGCTCCAAAAGCTGAAGTGAAAAAAGAAGCACCAAAACCAGAAGTGAAGAAGCAAGCTGCTGAAGAAAAAGGCGCTGCCGTTGTTGGTGAAGTTGTTGTTTCCAATGATGTCATTGCGAGTTCCAATGAAGGTTTTGAAAATACTGCTGTTGCTGTTGAAAATAAAGGCAAAGTATTAGCAACCCCAGTGGCACGTAAAATGGCTGCTGATTTAAAAGTTGATATCACCAAACTCAAGGGATCAGGTGAACAAGGTCGCATCATGAAAGCAGATATTCAAGCTGCTGCAAAATCTACCACTGGTTCATCAACCCAATCCCAAGCCACTTCAACCTTTGCATTCCAATCCGTTTCCATGCCCGCCTTACCAAAAGACGGCGTGAAACGCGTGAAGATTTCAAAGTTGCGTCAAGCTATTGTGAAGGCAATGAACACTGCCAATTTAGTCATCCCATCCACGACGTTAATGGATGAAATTGATGTCACCAAATTGGTGGAATTCCGTAAATCACAAAAAGCAAAATTAGAAGAAAAAGGTATTAAGTTAACCTACTTACCATTCATTGTTAAGGCCGTCACTATGGCGATTAAAGACTATCCAATTTTCAATGCGTCATTTGATCATGAAGCAGAAGAAATTGTTTATAAGGACTTTATCAATATTGGCGTTGCCGTTGATACACCGGATGGCTTGATTGTTCCTAATGTTAAAAACGCCGATCAAAAGTCGATTGTGACATTAGCTAAAGAAATCGAAACCCTTGGTGCTGCCACTCGTGCAAGAACCGTTAAATTAGAAGAATTACAAAATGGAACCTTTTCCATTACCAATTATGGCACCACCGGTATTAAACTCGGTACACCTGTGATTAAGCATCCAGAACTTGCTATCTTAGGTGTGGGTAGCATTTACCGTAAACCTGTTGTGGAAGGCGATCAAATTGTGATTCGTGATGTGTTACCTTTATCACTCACCATTGACCACCGTGTCATTGATGGTGCCGATGGTGGCCGATTCTTACTCAAGGTTAAAGAATTATTATCGGACCCAATGCAAATCTTCTTATTCTTAAGCTAGGTGAACCCGATGCAAAATTTTGATGTCCTCATCGTCGGCGGTGGACCTGGTGGATATGTTGCCGCCATTAAAGCTGGTCAACTTGGTTTAAAAGTTGCCGTCATCGAAAAAGATAATGTCGGTGGTGTCTGTTTAAATTGGGGATGCATTCCTACCAAAACCCTATTAAAATCCGCCAAAGTTTTTGAACAATTAAAACATGCTAAAGACTACGGAATTGATGTTAAAGCAGACTCATTTACTGCTAATTTTCCTGATATGGTCAAGCGCAAAGATTCCGTTGTCCGTCGTTTAACGGGTGGCGTAGCTGCGCTATTAAAGAAAAATGGAGCAACCTTGATTAAAGGTTATGCAGAAGTGATCGACGCCAATCACGTTAAAGTTGGCGAAGAAACGTATGAAACGAAATCTTTAATTCTTGCAACCGGTGCAAGTGTGATTATGCCGCCAATCACTGGCCTCAAAGAAGCATTTGAAGCTGGATTTGTACTAACCAGTAAAGAAATTTTAGATCTAAAAACCTTACCACAATCCCTTGTGATTGTTGGGGGTGGTGTGATCGGTTTAGAATTTGCCACGATTTTTAATTTGCTCGGTACCAAGGTGACCGTGATTGAAAGATTACCAACCATCCTTGCATCTGTGGATGAAGAATTACGCAACCTTTTCCAAAAGAAAATCACCAAAGATGGCATTCAAATCATTACCTCTGCAAGTGTCAATGCAATCGGTTCAACATCAGTCAGTTATGAATTGGATGGTAAGACCATTGAAGTTCAAGCGGATAAAGTATTGATGGCAGTTGGGATGAAACCTAACACCAATAGTTTTGCTTCACTTAATTTAGCGATGGAAAAAGCTGGTGTTCAAGTCAACGAACACATGCAAACCTCCATTCCGAATGTTTATGCAATTGGAGATGTCACGGGTAAGTATATGCTCGCCCATGTCGCCTCTCATGCTGGTTTAGTAGCGATTGATCACATCCAAGGTAAAGATACAAAGATGGATTATCATGCCATCCCAAGTGGTATTTATACGTTCCCAGAAATCGCCATGGTTGGGGTTACCGAACAAGACGCTAAAGCAAAGGGTATCGATTATAAAGTTTCAACCTTCCCTCTTGCAGCCAATGGTAAAGCAATGGGTGAAAATGAAAAAGATGGCTTAGTCAAAATCATTGTTTCAAAACCTTATAACGAAATTATCGGTGTCCATATCATGGCACCTTCTGCGACTGAAATGATTACAGAAGCTTCTTTAGCAATCAATTTAGAAGCAACTGCAGAAGAACTCGTGCATACGATTCATCCTCATCCAACGTTATCAGAAATGATGATGGAAGCCGCCCACGGGATCATTGATAAACCGATTCACATTTAGCCCGTTCAATTGAATAAACAAATGAAAAGCCATCGTATTCACGATGGCTTTTTCATTTCAAGACTAAGCAAAAAGGCAATCGAGAACGTTATCCAAGGTAATCTTTAAGAAATATTCATCAAGATTCAAAGGACTTAGTTTCACTTTCACTGCATCTCGTTGAAAGAGTGTATTGGATAAAGCTTTTTCAACATCTGTAATATCTTTGGTTCCTAAAAAGTCGCCAAAGATTTTTACGGTTTTAATCAAACCATTTTCAACATTTAATCGGAAGGAAACGCCACCACCTTCATAACGAGCATATTTTTCAATCGTGAAGGCAGGTGATTCGCCATAATTCCAATTCCAAGTAGAAAATTTGGTTTTTACTAATTCATTGATTTTACTTAAATCCTTGGCAGTTAAATCATAAATAAAAGGTTTGATATTGTTTGTATTTAATAATTTTTCGAGTAAGCGACTCTTAAATTCTTTCATCGTCGGAACCGTTTTAAAGTAAGGCAAGATATTGGTGACTCTTGATCGAACGGATTTAATCCCTTTGGATTCAATTTTATCTGGCTTTGGATTTAAGATTTTCCCTAGCATCGTTAAATCTGCATTGAACAAAATAGTTCCATGATGCAGAAAACGGTGTTTATGAAACGCTTGGGCGTTGCCAGAAATTTTCATTCCTTCAACGAGTATGTCGTTTCTTCCACCAAATTCGGCTGGTACCCCATAACTTTGGAGAGCTTGAATAACGGGATCGGTAAACTTACGGTAGTTATTGACGTTATCTTTCGTTGTGTTAGTAATAAATGAGAAATTTAAGTTACCTAAATCATGATAGACTGCCCCACCACCTGTGATTCGCCGAACCACATTCACTTTGTGTTCTAAAACATATTGGGCATTTACTTCTTCAATCGTGTTTTGATTTCTTCCGATGATTACAGAATTCGCATTTTGCCAAAGAAAGATAAAGTCCTCAGTTGTATCTAAATATTTTAAGATGTATTCCTCTAAAGCAAGATTAAATCTTGGATCTAAAGATTCGTTAAGTATCGTTTTCATGGGGTTCTCCTTTGCCAATTTTAAGAGATACTATCTTGATTTGCAATCAACAACATAATCCTTCATACCATTTTATAATTTATTTCACTATTAAGAGGTAAAGCATCAGAAAGGAAGGAGGAGACATGATGCAAGCTAATTTGAAGCAAATGACAAAAGAAGTATCTCAATTTACACTGAGATACAAACAAGCAAAAATACAGGTGATGATGTTTCAAGCGAATCAAAACGATCAGCAGCGTTCTTTATATTTGAATAATATGAAGTTTATTGAAGCATTCCACTACATTTTGCAACATTTGATTGAAGAGTCTAGGCAAATCATCATAAATGATTTCATTAATATGAAGGATCATCAGTGGTGGTTGAATTTTTATGCTAGAAGCACCTATTACCGTATTAAAAACAAAGCCTTAAAAGAATTGCTTAGTTTTTTTAAGTAAGATGAAATTATTCCTTTCTATTTTAATGCTGATGATGATTTTTCAGGAAGATGGCGGTGGAGGCACTTCTCACTATCGACGTTATCAAAATTTGGTGATTCAACCATATACGATCATGGAAGGAACAAGAGCCTCTTTTCAGTTTTTTAACACATACGGCGACGATATTACGCTTGCATGGAGACTTTCAAATTCTAAATATCATGAAGTTTTGGTGTATATTCAATCCTTTTCCCCAAGGATGACAATTCAAAAGACACTAGACCTTCCTGCTACATTATTTGATGGGGGAGTTGCGACCTTAAAGCTTTATGCTTCTAGAGCAAACTATGCCAGCAATATCACCATACAAGTGTATCCCCGTCAAACCTTTCTCATTCAAGATCTGTCTTCTCCATTTTTATCTAATCCCACTATTACAAGATTAGATGGAAGTGGATTAATTAAGTATGAGCATGAGCATCTAAGATTTGAAGGAATGGCAGTCGAGCAATTTCATCAGACATATGGAAAACTAGATCTTTCCAAAATGAAATTGCGAATTCTATCAGTATTAGAGAAAGAAGTTGAAATAATCGGTGCTCGCCTCTTAATAGCGAACCACCCTAGCCTAGAAGGATTGGATTTACTGTCAAATGAATTTCGAAGTATCTCGCTCAATATTCAACTGATTGGTGATACCCTTCAATTTTTCCTTCCTCCACTTTTTGTTCATCCAAAAACATTCATGCCAAGCCAGGTTTCCGTTGATGAATATGTCCCCACCAATCATCTTTTCTTTCCGATTTTAGAGTATGCAAATTTAAAGGAACAACGGATGAAAATTGAATTTACCATGATTCACTTCCATCAAATTCGAATTGAGTATGCTTTTAACTATTTTGCAAATATGGCGTTATTCGGTGGGTGTATATCCAGTACCAATTGTGTAAAAATTTATGCATAGTGTATTCATCATTTTCCCGGGGTTTATCTTAAGTTTATCGTTATTTCACTTCAGTGTCGTTGTGCATCGATTTCAAACTGGATTCGATACATTAACTCCAAGTGTTATCCAACAGTATTTATCAACTTCGATTCAACAATCTTCTATTCATTTTTGGTTGGATCCATTAACGATTTCAAATGGCATTCAATCATTTTTTCAAATGCAATTTTATGATGAACAAACTTTTTATACCCTAGAATTCGAGTTTTTTCAAAAGGATCAAATTTCAATATGTGATGTCCAATGTTATGGAGTGTTAACGAACTTACGGATCCACTTACAAGTTCATCCCATATCATTTTCTCGCCATTACCAATTGGTTTCTCAATGAGTGATGTAGAACAAGCACGTGTATTTTTAGAACATTCAATCTTAGGCTCTTTATTAATACGCGAAGATATAACCGACATCACCTATAATGGCGAATCACTATTTTATCAATCCACGATTGATGGTAGACAGAAAGCAGAAGCATTGATGTCTTATAAAGACGCTTATCAGCTCATCAAACAACTCGCTAATTTTATGAATTTACCATTTACATTTTTAGATCCCATCGTGGAAATGAGCATTATGCGGTATCGTATTTTTGCGGTTGGACCGTCCATCAGTCGTAAGCATTTTCAACCTTCTCTTTCATTTGCCATACGCATTCATGCTTTGCCAGGACAAAACCTTTTTCGATTTCTTAGTGAAAATAGTCGATGGAGGCCATTATTTCAATTTCTCATGGGGCATCGATTATCAATCGTCATCGCCGGCAAAACGGGGTCTGGGAAAACCCAATTACAAAAGGAATTACTTGGATTAATTCCTAATGCTCAAAGGGTCATCGTTCTTGATAACATTCTCGAACTTGATGGGTTAGATATTCCTCAACTAGATTTAACGATTTGGCAAATTTCTAAGATGCATGATTTTCAACGCATGATCACTGGTGCCTTACGTTCGCATCCAGACTGGTTACTCATCGCTGAATCAAGAGGAGAAGAATTTAAAGAAGTCTTAAGATCAGTTAAAACAGGTCATCCTATTATCACCACACTTCATAGTGATGACATCGATCATATTTATTCTCGGATGATTAGTATGTTATTAATTGGTGAATCTATCTCCCTTCATGATCATTTACTAACAGAAGTCAAAGCGGCATTTCCGATTCTCATTCAATTAGAAACTTCAATCAGTGAAGAAGGCATGAATAGAAGAATCAAAGTCATCCAGATTCATCACCATGGTCGAATGTTTCGTTTAAATGAATCAATGTCTGAAGAAGATGTTTTGAGATTTATCCAATCATGGTAAAACGAATTTTATATGCATTTTTTCTAACCATGCCAATCATGGGCATCATCAGTTGGTTAGTTCCGTTGACAAGCCTAATGGTGATCATGCTTTTTTTCATTTGGCTACTTTGGATTTGGGTGCTAAATGGATGGAAACGGGAAATGAAAATCAATCAGTTGGATGAAGAAATGTACTACTGGTTACAAAATTTCATCACAACCTTATCCATCAAAAAAACCATTACTGAAACGTTTGTTGATTTATCACAACGGTATCAATTAAAGGAAACCAATTGGCTTAAATCTTATACCAGTAATGAAGTCATGCAAACCATGATCAATTTAAAACAACGATTTCATCATCCCATCTATGAGATTTTTACATCCACGTTGGGTTTTTATGAACAACAAGGTGGAGATGTGATGACATTATTTGATAGTATCTTGTTTCAAACGCGATTGATGGAAACGAGGCGTATTGAAGTATACCGGTATACCAAACGATATTTTTTTCAATGGTTATTTTTATGGATGTTAAATTTGCTCATTCTCGTTCTATCTAAACTTATCCTTACGGACTTATTTGCAATGATGAAAAATACACTCATCTTTCAGGTTTTAATCGTCGTGATATTAGTTTTGATTCCGATATCTAAATTAATTTGGTTTTACCAATGGGTTCAGGTCAAACAAAAAATAAGATGAAATTCAATCGAACCTATCTTTTGATCGTTATCTTTTTGATAGTTTTCGTCTTTTATTTAAGATGGTTGTCTTTGAGTTGGCTGTATATTGGATTGATCATGATTGCCATCATTGTTGCTTTATGGGCGTGGCATTGGTTTCAACAGCAAGTCCATCTTGAAACGCAGCTAAGAAATCTACAAAAGCAAATGATGGATGGATATCGTTTACTTAAGGTTTTAATTCTCCAAGGACAAACCCCTTACCAAGCTATGCAAACAATTCTACCCTTTCTCGATTCTAATTTGGCGGAAGCCTTTCATGGTTTATTGATTGATATTGATCAAGATAAATCCCTACAGCCTTATCTTTATTTTGCTAAAAAATTTAAATCCTTAATGGTAGAACAACTTTTATTTTCTTTGTATCAACTTGAAAATCAAGGCGGTGATGGACGACAACTGCAACAATTTCAATACTTATTCGATCAAGTTGAACATCAATTTTATCAACAAGAACTCTTACAATTTCACGAAAAAATGCAACAACAAAACAATTGGGTCATGATTGCAACGGCATTGATTGCGATGACTTTATTGGTTGGTGTGATGCAATTGATTGGAGGCATGCTTTATGGCATCTAAGTGGGGTATGATTTTATCGCTTATCTTTGTGATTCAGCTGCTATTAATAACAGGGGATATCGCGATCATCCAAGCTCGACATAGCCATTTGCAATCCTTTGCCACCACCATTGGTCAACGGATTTCCTTAGAAGGGGGATTATTTCAGTCCCACCAAACTTGGGCAAGCACAGAAGGTCTTTCCTTATCTTGCATCGCCCATTGTCAACCGCAATTTGGCGACACGTTATCATTTAAGCTTGAAGTGATGGTCTATCCCTTAATGTTGAGTAAAGATCCTATAACCATGGCGATTGTGCGCCATACGGTGATTGGTATCTATTACTAGAAAGGAGCATTATGGCTGAACTTAAAGGTCAAATTTTAGGTATTTTGTTAGTCTTAACCATTTTTGGCGCAATGTCTGTAGCCTTTACTGGCATTTTCAATACAGCAGCTAGCAACATTGCTAGACAAGTTTCTGAAACGTACGCCGTTTGATGCCTGATAGGGGAGTAGGTCTTCCTACTCCTTTTTTTCTTGGTGCTTTTCGTTGATAATAGCTAAAGATTATGCTATTATTTTTTTCGCGTAAATCTACGCTGCTGCCTACTTAGCTCAGCGGTAGAGCAACCGGCTGTTAACCGGTTGGTCGAAGGTTCGATCCCTTCAGTAGGCGCCATGGCCCGTTGGAGAAGCGGCTTAACTCACCACCCTTTCACGGTGGCATTCATGGGTTCGAATCCCATACGGGTCACCAACGTAACAAAAAAATCTACTTCGGTAGATTTTTTAGTTTAAGTAAGTTGATTGTGATTGAATCGTGAATAGTTTATGTTAATAAGAAAGAGGACAAACTATGAAAACCATCGCCATCCTTGTCGCTGATCTCTATGATGACAATGAACTCTATTACCCTTATTATCGTCTACAAGAAGCTGGCTTCGCTGTTCATTTGATTGGGGCAATCAAAGGCCAAGCTTATAAAAGTAAACATGGGATGCTTGCGACCAGTGACTTATCTGCAAAGGAAGCCAATCCAAGTGATTATGCAGGATTAGTGATTCCAGGCGGATTTTCACCAGATTATATGAGACGGTCAAGTGAAATTGTCACCTTTGCAAAAGCTTTCGCGGATGCGAAAAAGCCAATTGCCGCGATTTGCCATGGACCTTGGTTGATGGCATCTGTCTGCAATCTAAAGGGCAGAAAACTTACCAGTTATTACTCCATCAAAGATGATCTCGTTCATGCCGGTGCCATTTATGTGGATGCTGCTGTCGTAGTCGATGGAAACTATGTCACGTCAAGAACGCCCAAAGATTTACCTGTCTTTTTACCAGCATTTATCAAACTCGTTCAAGGTTAGTCACGTAATTCAACACGTGAATCTCTTACAATCGGATTCGGATAATCTTTTCCCATTTCAACATGATACATTGCCATTTCTAATCCATTGATGAGCCAAGGTTGATAAAGCAGTGGCACTGGTAGTTTGGATAAGGTTGGTAACCAATATTTAATATATTCGCCTTTTTCGTCATATTTTTTAGCTTGCAAGGTTACATTGAAAATCCGTTCTTCACGCGGGTCAACGCCTACGCCTGAAATATATTGCCAGTTACCATAATTGCTCGACACATCATAATCGATTAGGAAGTGTTCAAACAAGGATGCACCAAATCGCCAATCAAGTTGGAGTATCTTTGCCATAAAACTTGCAACATTTTGCCGCCCACGATTAGACATCCAACCCGTTTGAAATAATTCTTTTAGATTCGCATCGACAAGTGGATATCCAGTTTTAGCTTGTAAAATAGCGTCTTGATAGGCTTGATTTTCTTGCCAATTCTTTTTTACATGCATGATGCCTTCTACGGTAAAGAATTGATCGCCTTTTTGTAGATGAAGGTAATAGAAATAGTCTCTCCAAAGCAATTCAAACCAGATCCAATAAGTGGATTGATTTTTCTTGATAGTTTCTTCAACTTTCTTTAATTGCCAGTAAATCATTCTTGGAGAAATTAAGCCCAACGATAAGGCGGGAGATAACTTACTAGAATCTTCAAAGCGTAACATGTTATTTCTAGTTTCTTTATATGTTAAGACATATTTGTTTTCAAAAAAATATTGGTATAAATGAGTAAGAGCCGCATCTTCGCCACCTTTCATCCAAGGATTTTCTTGAGATGAAAATTTAGTGATATTAGCAAAATCATCTTCAATCCCTTCAGTTTTTAATTGTGGAGAAAGGGTTGGATAAATCGGATTGATTTTAATGGAGGATTCAATTTTCATCCTTGCATCTGTAAACCGTCCAGGTAAATGGCTTAAAAGCCATGGATAATTTGCTGGCGATAATAAAGGCTTATCATGATGCATGAATATCTTTTGAATACCTAATGCGGTTTGAAATGACTTTAATAATCTTTGTTCCTCGCTGCCAGGTTCAATCGCAGCATAGATTGCTTCAATGTCATAGTTAGTTTTCAAATGCTTTGCAGCGAGTGTCTCATCCCTTGTAAACACCAACAAAGGAATATAAAGGGTTGATAGATTTTTCTTAAGCACACTCAAACTTTCATAAAGAAATTGTTGTCGATATGGACCGATTTTTTCAAATCCCCATTTTGTTTTTTGTTGGTCGAGTTGATTTAAAAGATAGACTCCGATAATCGGTAATTCACGTTGACTGGCAAACGTTAAACTTGGATGATCATGGATGCGTAAATCATGTTGAAAATAAACTAGACTTACTTTTTTCATCGTTTACTTTCCAAATGACGTTTAGCCTGTTTCATCAATAATTCTTTTTCTGCTTTTGGCATTTTTTCTAATACTTTCACCATCATACTCATCCTTGGATTGGTGCGAAGTTTGGGAGATTTTTGATCAATATAATGCCAATAAAGACTATTGAAAGGACAAGCTTTTTCACCGGTTTTAAGTTTAACTTGGTACGGACATGAGTCACAATAATTCGACATCTTGTGAACATAAGCCCCACTTGAGATATATGGTTTGGTTGCCATTTTTCCACCATCTGCGTGTAAACCCATCCCCAGAACATTAGCAGCCACAACCCATTCCGATGAATCGATGTACATTTCGTTAAACCACCGATTGACTTCTTGAGGCGAAACTTCTGCAAGGTTGGCATAGTTACTTAACACCATTAAACGTTGAATGTGGTGATTATAACCATGATCAATGGTCTCTTGAATGGTTGTCTTTAAACAATGCATTTCCGTTTTGGCATCATAATAAAAATTCGGTAAGGGCATTTGGTGTTGAAAGTGATTGACCTTGAGATAATCCGAACCTAAGACAAGATAGACACCGCGAATATATTCTCTCCAACCTAAAATTTGACGAATAAATCCTTCTGTTGCAGCAAGAGAAGCTTGACCCTTTTGATACGTTTGTTCTGCTCCTTCGATGACTTCGATCGGACTTAATAAACCAATATTCAATGAGCTTGAAATTAATGAATGAGACATCCAAGGATCGTCTTGTATCATCGCATCTTGATGGCTACCAAAAGTGGCCAGCCTCGTTTTAAGAAAATGTTGAAAGGCCTCTAAGGCTTGCTTACGCGTGACAGGATAGGCAAATGAATCAAGCTTTCCAGGATGATTTGAAAACCGGGTTGAGATGGTTTGCATCACAGATTGAGTGATGCTGTCTGGTTTGAACCAGATGGGTGCTTCAAACGATAAAACTTCTGTTGGACCTTGGCGATTTTCTGCATCAAAGGAGAAACGATCCCCAATGGGTTTATCTTCATTCATCAAGATTGAGAAGCGTTTTCTTAATTGTTGATAAATAGGATCTAATTTCCAAGTTTTTTGAAGTGGTAACCATTGCTTCCATTCTGAAGGCGAGATTAAAAATAAAGGGTCGGATAGTTCCTGAATCTGCGGATGTTTTTTAATCCATGCTTGTTCATAAAAATTAGTGGGCGTAAAGCAAAGGATGGATTTTAAATTCAAAATCGCTTCTACAAACGTTTTTGTTTCAATCAATCGTACAATCCAACCATCTTTTTTTAATTCTTGGATCCGATGGGCTACCGCAGAAAAATGGAGCAACAACCTTTGTTGGTGAAATTGATACTTGGTCCACTGATCTTGTGAATCAATAAAAACAATCTCATCCGTTTTTTTATCAATGCCAGCACGTTCAATATAGAGCGGATGTAACTGGTGAGAAAATAAAAGTAGTGAGCGTTTCATCTCTATCAATGTAGCACAAGTAGTATGATGAAAGTATATGGATGCTAACGCACTTTCTGAATTACAAGAACTCCGTCAACAAATGGATGGTTTTTCCCAATCATCTAACGTTAATCGCCCTTGGATTACCTTAAGTTTTGGCATGTCACTCGATGGAAAAATTGCCACGCGTACAGGAGATTCTAAATATATCTCTGGTCCTTTAACACGATTATTTGTTCACGAACTTCGCCATCGTCATGATGGTATTCTTGTTGGTATTCGCACCGTTGAAATTGATCATCCTCAATTAACGACTAGGTTAAGTGAAGGTCAAGGAAAGGATGCGCATCGCATCATTTTAGATTCGCATTTAAACATTGAATTAGATGAACCAGTTATCCAACCCAAAGCCAATTCAAAAACGTTTATTGCAACCAAAGCAAATCATGGTTCTAGAAAAATAGAAGCATTGAAAAAATTAGGCGTCACGATTCTCTTTGATCCAACGTTATCTGAAAACATCGATTTGACATGGTTAATGGGTGCTTTAAAAGCAAATCAGATTCATTCTTTGCTCGTGGAAGGTGGCGGCACCATCCATGAAAGTTTTATTAAAATGGATTATTTTGATTGCATCTATGCTCAAATTTCACCGATTCTGATCGGAGGCAAAGATGCCAAAACCCCAGTAGAAGGTTTGGGCTTTGCCACCCTAAAGGAATCCAATCATGTTGCGTTTCGCAACCATTTCATTTTAGGCAGCGATATAATCGTAGTTGCTAAGAAAGGGCGTTAGGTAATTTTAAATCCATGCTTAAATTTTTGTCCGTTATCGAAGCGGTTCAACGCTTACAGTCCGGTGAAAAAATTTTACTTGTCGATGATGAAAAATTAGATTCTCCCGCCCATTATGCTCAATTAGCAGAAGCTGCAATTAAACAAAAGAAAATACAATTACTCCATGCTGTTCCGGGGATGGTGATGTTAGCATTAGGGTTTGATAAGTATGCGACAATCACCAATTCTTTAAAAGACGCCAATAATGATTTTATTATTCCAATGGCAACGCTTGGTGCTCAAGATTTAGGTTATGCATTGAATGCTAATTTTTTTGAATCGATGATGAAGACTTTAGTTTCCTCAACTTCAACCCATGAACATTTTAGATTTGATGTGGGTTACCAAACGTATCCAGTCAAGCTCGGTGGGACTTTAAAGAAGGCCTCCCCCTTTGAAGCGATTGTGGATCTTGCTTATTTAGCAAAAGTTGAACCGGTTGGCATTTTAGTACCAAGCTGCGATGGCGTAGGTCGATTACTCACTGGCAATCAACTTCATCTAGAAAAAAATGAAATCCCATCTCTATCGATTGCGGATTTAATTGCCTTCCGTCGACAACAAGAATCATATATTGAACGTATTGCAACAGCAGAAATGCCAACCAAGCATGGTGTGTTCAAAATGGTTGGTTTTGTGAACAAACTCAATGGTGAACACCACGTCGCCTTAGTGAAAGGTGATGTCACCACGGATGAACCGGTTTTGGTTCGCGTCCACTCAGAATGTTTAACCGGTGATGCGTTTGGTTCTCAACGTTGTGATTGCGGTCAACAATTACAAGCAGCCTTAAAACGCATTGAAAAACAAGGTCGTGGCATCTTACTTTATATGCGTCAAGAAGGTCGTGGCATCGGCTTAATCAATAAAATACGAGCATATGCATTACAAGATATGGGCTTAGATACCGTTGAAGCCAATTTAGCATTAGGCTTTCCAGAAGATTTAAGAGAATATGGTATTGGTGCGCAAATTCTTAAACACTTAGGCGTTTCCAAAATCAAATTGATGACGAACAATCCTACAAAAATTCGTTCTTTATCAGGATTTGGTATTGAAATTGTTGATCGTTTAAAAATCCAATTAAACCATCATGAACGAACTGAATTCTATCTTAAGACGAAACAAGACAAAATGGGCCATATGATTAAGATTCGTCCAAAGTCAAGAACCCCTAAGGCATGAAAACGCTTTTACAAAATTAATCCTTGAAAAATGGTACGCATGTATCATTTTTTTGTTTATACTTTGGGTATATGAATTTGAATATCTTTACCGCATTAAAACCGCTCCATATCGACGGTCGAAAAGAAGCCAGTGCCCATGCCGCGATTTTAGAATTACCTGAACAAGTAAAACAATTGATTTATATTCCCCTTGTGGGACCTAATGGGGTCGATATTGACCTGAAGGTTTCTTTAGGTGATACGATTTTAGTGGGTCAAGTTGTTGGCATTCGTAAGGATATGTATGTCCCATTCTTTAGTAGCGTTTCAGGAAAAATCATTCATAAAGTTGATCAATATCATCCAACGGTGGGGCGAGCGGTCCCTCATTTTGTGATCGAAAACGATCATCAATACAAACAACAAAACGCTTTAAAACCATTATCAAATCAACCAACGCGTGACCAAATTATTAATCAAATCAAAGAAGGTGGCTTAACAGGTTTAGGTGGATCAGGTTTTCCCACCTACTTTAAATATCAATCTGCAAAAGATGTGGAATATGTCTTAATCAATGGTGTTGAATGTGAACCTTATTTATCGACCGATTATCAAGCTGCTCAACTTTATGCAGAAGAAGTGATCAAAGGTTCTGAATTCTTCCGTATTGCTGCCAATGCTCAAAAAGTCATCATTGCCTTTAAACAAACCAAAGTTGCCATTAAAGAAGCTTTAGAACCCTATTTAAAAAATTATCCTAACATTGAAATTCGTTCGGTACCGGATGTGTATCCGATGGGCTGGGAACGAACCTTAGTGCGAACCGTGTTACACCGTGAGTATGATAAATTTCCTTTAGAAGCCAAAGTCATCGTCTCTAATTTAACCTCAGCAATTGCCTTGCACCAACTCGTCGTTTTTGGCAAACCGGTCACGGAAAGAATTTTAACTTTATCGGGTGCCGGTCTTCATCAAGACGTCAACGTAAAGGTCCCCGTTGGTATGTTAATGAGTGACGTCATTCAATCCATAGGCGGATATGCGATGGAAGCAGTGACCGCTTTTATTGGTGGACCGATGTCGGCTAAAGCCGTGAAGGATGATCGGTTTTCAGTCCAGCCTCATTTTGGTGGATTTACGGTATTAGCACCGATCTCATCTCAAGAAGAAACATGTTTACGTTGTGGTGCCTGCACGAGTAATTGTCCTGCTAACTTACAACCGATTGAAATTAAACTCGCGCTTGATAGCCAAAATACAGCAAGATTACTCAAACTCGATGCGATGAAATGTGTTGAATGCGGCATATGCACCTATGTATGTCCTTCTAAAATAGAAGTAACCGAAGCTGTTCGCTTAGGTAAAACCAAAACGAGAATTGAATTAGCAAAACAAGTGGTGAAAGCATCATGACCACGTTTGTAACTTCTCCTGGTCCTTTTTTAAGAAATCCCGTTGCTCAAACCAAACGAGCCATGCGAGATTATACGCTTGGATTATTGGGTTTATTTCTTTTTTCAATTGGCTTCCACGGATTCACTCATGGTCTTGATTATGCAGTGAAAGGCCTAGGCATGATGATCACCTCTTTGGTCGTCACCCTCCTTGCCGATATATTTGTTGGTGCGCTTCGTTATCAATCCAAAGATGGACGATTAGTACCTTATTTCTTAACCTTTGTAAAAAAGCATTATTCTTATGTGACCGCTGTGATTATGACGTTAACCTTACCAATTGGAACCCCATATTACGTTGTGATCATCGGTAATTTATTTGCAACGTTAATTGTTAAATATACCTTTGGTGGATTTGGGATGAATCTATTTAATCCCGCAGCATTTGGAAGAATATTTGTAGGTCTTGCATTTAGTGGTCAGCTACCTGCCTATCTTGACCGGATCCAAGATGTGCCAAGCTTGACAGAAACAGGTCAAACCATCACCACAGCCTTTGCGACGTTGAATCCTGGATGGATTGCGAATAACCTCAATGGCCTACCCGTGAACAATCTTTGGCAATTAATCTTAGGCAATTATTCGGGAGCCTTAGGCGAAACTTCTGTTTTATTGATTGTCATTCTTGGAACCATTTTAACCATTTTAAAAGCACATAATTGGCGGCCAACGGTTTTCTTTTTATTCACGGTTTGGTTTGGTGCCTTCGGTTTAGCTCTTGCTCACAATATCAATCCGTTATGGTACTCCTTTACCTTTGTAAGTTTAGGTTCTGTGTTTTTTGGTGGCATGTTTATGTTGACCGATCCAGTCACATCACCGACCTCAAACTATGGCAAAGCGATGATTGGAATTATTGCTGGTATCGTGGTGCTGTTGATCCGTACTCAAACCGCGTTACCTGAAGGTGTAGTTTATGGCATTGCAGTTGCAAACCTATTTTCTCCAATCATCGACAAATATACCGTTGGTTTGACTTCACAATTTTTAAAGCAACGATATGCCTTACTCAGTGGCTTAATGGTCTTTGCAGTAGGCGTTACGGTTTTACCAACGCTCGTTTCTGCAGACACAAACTCATCCCCTTCTTCCAGTGAAGTCGTGGTGATCCCATATGCAACATACCGAGGCACCTTTAGTGGTTATTTCCATGAATACGATGAAACGCCAACTGAATTAATCGTAGATATTGGGGTGGATCGCCAATTCCAAATCGTCAAAATTGATTTGATTCAAGGCATCACCAGTAGCGAATATGCCTCCATTTGGCAAACCTCTGGTCAAGCTATTTTGAACCAATATTTATTGATGAATGTGAAAGAACTGCTCTCTTTGAATGCATTAAGTATTCCTGAGAATTTAACGATTGCCGGTGCTTCAACCACAACCTCGCGATTATTAAAAGCAATACAGCAAGCGTTTGAAAACATTGCGATTGTCGAAGGTAGTGCATCGAGTTATGCCTGCGATGAATGTGATGTACCTGATGTTTTAAATGCGATTGTTTATGTCGATGAAACCAATGATGAAATTCAAGGTATCGATTTTTCAGGTACATTTGCCACTAGCAATCCATATCTAGGTATCGTTGAAGATGAACTTGATGATGTATTAGATTTTTATATCGGAATGACGGTCCAAGACATTCTTGCCTTGTCTGAAAGTGGACCCGTTTATCCAACCTTTAATCCTACTGGCAGTGGCGCAACCATTAGTTTTACCCGCATCTTTGATGCGATCTTGGATGCATTAGGAGATTACAATGTCTAAACCCTTACCTTCTGTAATCACGGTTGGATTAACGGCTATTACAGCATTTTCAGTTTTGTTTGCGACCCAAATCATCACCCAACCCATCATTGAAAATCGACTCAATCAAGCCTACTTGGATTTATTGGATTTAAATACTTTCACGGGTTATACCTTGGGCGAGGTTGAATCGGCAACGGGTGATTTACTGGATGCTGGTATTCAATCCTATCGAACCTATTCCATTGGAGATGAGATTGTCGCGATGACGTATGACGTTATCACCACTGGTTATGCTTCAGGGCTTACTTACCAAATTGGTATCCGTGAAGGCATCATTCGAAAATTAGTCATCATTGAACATGGTGAAACCATTGGTTTTGGTGCAGATGCGTTACTCGATTTTCCAGATGCGATTAATCAATTACCAATTGATGATACGAATGGATGGACTGCGGCCTTAGTCAGTGTTTCAACCGGAGCAACCTTTACGCGTCGTGGTGTGATCAATAGTTTAGCCGCCATTCGTGATGATTATCTATTGAGGGTTGGTGTTTAAGATGAAGGCATTTAAACAAGCATTCCAACAACAACATTTAGTCTTATCCCTCGGTTTAGGATTGTTTATTTTACTTGCGGGCAGTGTCTCGCTAACCAGTGCGTTCATGATGTCAGTTGCATTATTCCTCAATTTATTTTTATCGACTTCGATTCTTTATCTCTTAAGAAAACAATTTCAAGAAGAGAATAAATGGATTTTAATTATGATCGTGATGGCGAGTGTTGGCACGTTCATTCAAATGCTTTCAGTTGCCTATGTTCCTGGATGGGTAGAAGGTATCGAAGGTCTATTACCCTTTCTTTCGATTAGTGGTTTGATTCTTGCCCGAGTTGAAACCGTTGTGATGACAGACCGTTATCCAGATGTATTGCTTAATACCTTAGGATCGGTGATAGGATTTGTAGCGTTGGTTTTACCCATTGGTTTCTTGGCAGACTTACTTGGTTTAGGCATGATTCAATTTGCAAATCCAAGCACGATATCATCAATGTTATTTAGTGTTAAAGTCTTGGATGTACCTTATCGGATGCCCATCTTTCAAGGCAGTGATGGGGCCATTGGCTTATTACTACTTGCAGCTCTTTGGATTGCATTGGTTCAACAATTGAGAGGAACCAAAGCATGAACATTATTAGCATTTTCTTAATGGGTCTGATAGGTGGCAATATTGTTTTAACGCAATTTATTGATATTACCTTATTACGAAATTTAAGAAAATTAGATGTGGCATTTGTGGTTGGTTTATTGATGATCGATGTCACATTGGTAAGTGGCCTAATCTTCTTTGTTGTTTATCAATGGTTACTTATCCCCCTTAACTTAATATTCCTTTCATTCTTATTTGCCGTCTTTGTGGTCGCTGGTGTCAGTCAACTGGAAGCCTTCATTGTGAAACGCTTCTTTCCAAAGTTATTTGAACAGTATGGATTTTATTTTCCTTTGGTTACCACGAATGCCGTTATAACGTATGTGTTAATGACAACCATCCCTTCAACATTGAATCTTTGGGATATTATTGCGACTTCATTGGCAGTTCCGATTGGATTTGTTATGATAAATCTGCTCCTGGTGATTTATCAAGAACGCCTTGAGCGAACAAGCCGAATTCCAAAGCCTTTTCAAGGATTAAGTATCACTTTGATAATCCTTGCTTTGATCGCGATGGCGTTGATTGGCTTAGGAGGACTCTAAGATGAATGAAATCGTTCGCTTTTTATTAGGGATTGGTGTGATCGTGGTGTTAATCGCAGCCTATGCGATGGTGACCAATGTACGTCGAAAAACAATTGCTGCAAGTCAACTTGAAAGTTGTGATACCAACCCACAAGGTGGATGCTGCGGGCAACACGATGCATGTAGCTTTGAAGCGAAAGTGCAAAAAATTGATGGGTCTAAGTAACCTATCCTTACTTGTATTTTATCGTTGATTGCTTGATAATTTGACTAGGTAAAACCTAGTCTTTTTTTATGAAACACAAACCATTTACCTTAACGAAAAAGCCAGGAGACGTGTATGGATTTTCCATCCTTCTGATTTTCTTATCCTTGTTATTGGTCTATATCAATTTACTGAATCGCCCAGGTGGGGATTTATATGTCTCCGTTTATATTGAAAATGCTTTGGTCAATCAATATTCCTTGTATGAAAATCAAACAATCACCTTCGAAGAGGAAGATTATCCGATTCTACTGGGTGATATTGTCCTCGCGATTGAAGGTCAACAAATCCGCATTGAACAAGAAACCTCACCATTAAATGTGTGTTCTGAACAAGGATGGGTTCGCACACCTGGCCTTCCACTGATTTGTGCACCGAATTATTTTATGGCCGTGATTGAGGCACCTAGGTGATGAAATCGGGACAAGTACAAAAGTTAACACGTCTTGCGATGCTTTTAGCATTAGGTGTTTTGTTGAATTATACCGAAGCTATATTATTACCGACAGCCTTCATTGCGCCTGGCGTGAAATTAGGTTTAGCCAACACGGTCGGTTTAATAGTGCTTTACTTATATGATGATAAAACCTATGTTTTTTATGGCTTTACTCGTGTGATCATGACGAGTCTATTCACGGGATTTGGATTCAACTTTTTGATTGCAATGTCTGGTTTCCTGGTTGCCTCCGTTGCTGTCATTAGTGCAAAATCATTCAAACAATTTTCCATTTTTGGTTTGTCGATGTTTTCTGCAGTCTTCCATGGGGTCGGACAAATCATGATGGTAGCGTGGTTATATCAATCCATTTACATGATCAACTATTTACCTATTTTAATCGTCTCGAGTTTAATGGCAGGATTGATCATCGCAAAACTCAGTCAACAAGTTTTATACCGCGTTGAAAAGGTGTTGGTATGAAACCATTCATCCTTTGGTTTAAACAAACCTTTTCATTGAAAGAACGACTCGTATTGGTTATCAGCACGGTCCTGAGTGCCTTGATTTTATCAACATTAATCTGGGTTCGACCGGTTGAACAAGGTGTCAATCCTTATCAATTACTTGCCTATAACATTGATGTTAGAGATGAAAATCAATTAAAACTTGATCCGTTTTATACGATTTTTTTCGCCAATTATGAGGCTAAAGCTCCTCAAGTAGAAAAAGAAGAAGTCGTTCGTATTTTAACTGAAGAAGTCCAACGATTACATCCCTATGCCGATCGTCATCATGATTTTATCGATGGTGAATTCCAAACCATTCACAATTTAAAAGTCTTGAATGCATCGATGGGCACTAACCAATGGATTGCGATTGATGATGTTTTTTATGATTTGTTATCGGAAGCCAAATTGATGACAATACTGACGGACGGAGCTTTTAATATGTTTATAGGTTCTATTTCAGATTACTGGGATGCATTACTCGACAATCCTTACTATCGGATGTTTTATCGAGATTTTGATCCTGCTTATCAACCTTTACAGCGACTTGCATTAGAACATTTATTGCAGTTTGTTCCTTTAACAGCTGAAGATGTCGATGACACGTTAGAATTAAAAATAGAAGATGGGCAAGCGTTTGCAAAATTCAATGCTTTTCAAGATGCTCAAGAGGGTGAATTAAAAATAACCTTAGGTGGAATTGCGAAAGGATTTTCCAATGATGTGATGGCAGATCGATTAGAAAATGCTGGTTATACGCGCGGCTACATTTCTAATGGCACAAGTTCCATCACCACCCTTGGTAACCGTTATGGAAACACGCCTTATCGTTGGCAAGTGACGTCTCCTCATCCTTCAGCTGAATTTGCTTTCTCAATCGAAAAAGCTGGAAGACATAGTCTATCTACCTCTGGAGCTTACAATGGTTTTTTAATACCCTTAGGATCGGAAAAAGTATTACGTCACCACATTATTGATCCTCAAACGGGTTATCCATCAAAGCCTGCGATTGAACTAAATGTTATTTCATCAACTTATCCTGCAGGGCGTTTAGATGCCTTATCCACCGCAATGATGACGATGACCAAATCGGAAGCGATGTCATTGCGTTCAGAAATTATGTTGGAAGGTTATGATTTAGAAATGGCGTGGGTTGAGGTTAATGACGATCAAGTTGAGGTTTATTATTCGCAAGGATATGAATCCATCATAATCAAAGATAAGGATGTTCATTACGAGGTTTTATAAGATAACCTACTTTCATGAAAGCGTTTTCATTCAAATCATAAATTGCATGTATAAGTCCGATGCTTGACAATAAGATTGTAGAAAAGAACATTTCTAAAGGAGGAATGGAAATGAAAAGAATAGCATTATTAGCCGGAGTGGTCGCTGCGACTTTATTAGCAAGTTGCGGACCAACGATTGAAACAAAAGCAGGTGTTGGTTTTGGTTTAGTTCACAGCCATTATGTGGGTGTTGCCGAAATCGTGACCGAAGATGATGTTGTCACTGACATTACTTTCGAAGAATACTTCTTACCTTATAGCTGGGGAAAAGTCACCGCTGCGGAAGATACTGCCAATACCGTTGCCGTGAAAAGTACTTCACGTACTGGTGCACAAGTTACCACTGTTTATGGCCAATACTTAAAAGTCGGTGATCGAATCTTCACAATCGAAGTGACGGGTGAACCTTGGACTCAAACGTTTAAATATACTTCTGAAGGAATTGCCGATATTGATGCTTGGGTTGCGACCGAAGCTAATGCTGAATGGTATGTTGAACAAATTCAAGCTGAAGCCTTTGGTTTTGTTGATGCCGAAGGTGACGCCATTACCACCTTTGAATTAGCGGATGCATCTGCAAGTGTAGCGATGACCAAATCTGAATCCGGTTATTGGACCGTTGCTGCTCCCGCATTAGGTTGGGTTGGCAATATGGCTGAATTAGAAGATATGATGGTCGGTTCGACGATGGACTTTGATCCTGCAGATTTCACCAAAGCCACCGAAGCTCCGTTAGTATGGGGTAACGGAACCATTACCACAGGTGCAACGTTGACAGACTTCAAAGATTATGTGGCCTTAGCCTTAAGAGCTT
>JACCED011179667.1_pt1 | contig 68337 bp, 68 predicted proteins | sample 7455021 | NCBI WGS metagenome assembly JACCED01 (sample SAMN15323456, study PRJNA562643) | freshwater metagenome | isolation source: river surface water | place: USA:Blue River Watershed | collected 2017-08-19 | reverse complement strand
GGAGTTGGACTTGGTGTAGGTTCTGGAGTAGGACGTGGTGTAGGTTCTGGAGTAGGACTTGGTGTAGGTTCTGGAGTAGGACTTGGTGTATGTTCTGGAGTAGGACTTGGTGTAGGTTCTGGAGTAGGACTTGGTGTAGGTTCTGGAGTTGGACTTGGTGTAGGTTCTGGAGTTGGACTTGGGGTAGGACTTGGTGTAGGTTCCGGTGTAGGACTTGGTGTAGGACTTGGTGTGGGTTCAGGAGTAGGACTTGGTGTAGAGTTATTTAAGGAAATTAATGAACATGTTGGACAACATGTATGACCATCTGGATTAAATAGAGAATATCTACAGTTACCTCGAATATCTCTACAAAATGATGATAACGTATTACATGGTGCTCTGGTTGTAATACATACCCTCATTCCTTGAACACGTGGTCCAGGTGTATTTAATCCAGTTATACGTAATTGACCTTCTTGTTGTCCATTATTGTCATATACATCAAAATATATACCACCGCCTTTTTTATTACCATTGACAGTTACTTGAACAACAGAATTTTTACATGCTGGAACACTTGATATATCAAACTTTTCTAGTAAATTACCAAAAACCCCACAACAATTATATTGAGAATTATCTGTACAATTTTTATTACGAAGATCGATACAAGCAGTCATTTGTGACGTTCTCGAATCAAACGTAACAGAACTCCATTTCAGATCATATGGTGATGCACTACATGATCTTACATAACAACGACCCATTGGAAATGCAAATGTAGTAGATGTTAACGTAGATAACATTAATAATATAGCTAGATTGCCAACCATTTTTAATATGACCTATGAATTAAACATAAAAATTTGAACGAAAGTATATTAAAATTGTTATTATAAATTTACAATAACAATTCGTAAAAATGTGCGACTGTACTGGTACAGATACATGGGGTGCTCCTGGTACGAAAACAGTTATTGATATTGAGGATCTAAATAAAAAAGGATATGAAATGATGAAACGGGAGTTTGCTAAACCTACTGAAAATGACTTAATAAAATTTAAACCACTTGTTGAATGTGTTTTAAATTCATCTTCAATCCTGTCAAATTCAGAATTAAATATTATGAAACGTAAATTTAAGTTTAATAATAAAAACTCGTTTCTATTTCATATCTATTTGGAATTGTTAGCAAAGGATGAAATATCAAATAAAAATGAAGATATACTAAGAAAAACTCTACAAATTAAATCTGTAAAAAGTAATAGTGGGATTACATCGATTACAGTATTTACTGCTGCAAACCCAGAATATATTAATGAAAATGGTGAAAAAATAAAACAAGAATTTTCCTGTAACCATAATTGTAGTTTTTGCCCAAGTGCACCAGATATGCCGAAAAGTTATCTATTATTGGAACCAGCTGTTTTGAGAGCTGCTAAATATAATTTTGATTGTGTTGATCAGATTCATGATAGACTAAATTCTCTTTATATGATTGGTCATGATTGTCTTAAATTAGAGATTAATATTCTTGGAGGAACATTCTCATCATATCCTAAACCATATCGGGAAGAATTCATGAGAGATGTTTATTATGCAGCTAATACCTTTTTCGATAAAAAAAGAGAAATACGTCTTAGTTTGGCAGAAGAAAAGAAAATCAATGAAACTGCTCGTACACGTATCGTTCTTGTTGCAGTAGAATTAAGACCAGATTCTATTACATTAAATCCTAGAAGTGGTCTTATTACACCACATGAATTGCGATATCTTTCGGTTACAAGGATTCAAATGGGAGTCCAACATATAGACGATGAAATCCTAAAAAAAAATAATAGAAGATGTCCTACGGCAAAAACTATCGCAACAATAGAATTATTGAAAAGACTAGGATATAAGATTGATGGACATTTTATGATGAATCTACCAGGTAGTACTCCTGAAAAAGATCGTAAAATGCTTCTAGAAGATTTAATTGGATTAAAATCACATATCAAAAGAGAGATCAAGGGACAACCAACATTATGGCAGAGATTAATGGGAATTAAACCTGAACTTGAATATTGGGAGTACTATGACTTGAAGAATGAAGATATTCAAGTCGATCAACTTAAAATTTATCCATGTGCAGTGGTAATATATACTGAAATTGAGAAATGGTATAAAGAAGGCTCTTACGTTCCATATGAGGAAAAATATTTAGTTGATATGCTTCTAGACTTTAAATCAATGATATTCCCTTGGATTAGAATCAATAGAATCATGAGAGATTTCTATGAAGATAATATTTATTCAAAAAGCGGAAGTAATCTAAATATTCGTTGTGAATTAGTCGATATATTGAAAAAAAATGGATTAAGATGCAATTGCTTAAGATGCAATACCCAATCAACTGATCCATGGGATGGTACTTATATATTAGTTATTCGAAAATACCATGCATCAAATGGCGACGAGTACTTTATTTCAGCTGAAAATGATACTAATACAAGACTCTATGGATTTGTACGACTTAGATTAGATGATGCCAAAGATAAAGTATTTCCTGAACTAAATGGTGCTGCATTATTGAGAGAAGCGCATGTGTACTCAACAGTCACTCAACTAGGATCCAAAGGTAAAGTTCAGCATCGCGGAGTAGGAACAAAACTCATGACAAAAGCCGAACAAATAGCAAAAGATAATGGATATAAAAAAATGGCTGTAATTGCTAGTATTGGTTCTAGGACTTTCTATGCTGAAAAATTAGGTTATACATTAGCGGAAGGAGATGGTGAATATATGATAAAAAATCTATAAAAATTACATCTTAAACTCTATTATATTTATTTTTTCATTTTGAGTAATTATAATTTGAATATTTTTTTTAAGATTAAATTTAATGATTTTATCTTTAGATTTTTCAAGTCTTTCAATAAATGTTTTTAAAGATTTTTTACTTACATTAGTTGATAAGATCTTGTCAATTAAAATTTTCCAATAAATTTCAGAAGTCTTGATATTATTAAATGTATCCTGATTTATTGATGCTTTATAACTATTATTATTTAGTTCAAATAAATGACTATGTTCTTCTACAAAAGTCATTGTGATTTTATGCATTTCTTTAACAATTGATGCCAAATCGTATAATCCGGGTATTAAACTTGGATTCCATGAATCTAAACAAGGAACTATCTTTTTTCTAATTTGTCCTCTTTGTGACCATTCTGGAGTTGAGTTTGGTAAATAAGGAATATTATGCTCATTTGCAAATCTAATAATATCATCTTTTGAAATATCTAGTAATGGTCTGAAAAATTTAATTTCATCTTGGATAACAAGATATTGCATACCACGGAGTTCTTCATATTTAGTATTATGTGAAATATTTTGAAATATGTTTTCAAGACAATCGTCTTTATTGTGCCCAAGAACTACATATGCATCTGGATCAACTGTCTTATAGGTAGAATATCTAACATTACGAGTATAGGATTCATATATATTTCGCATATCATTTTGCATACATGTTTCTCTTTTAATCTCTTCAATACGTCTAACATTGCTTTCATAACCTATTGAAGTAGCCCATGCGATTGCAAAACGTTCTTCATCATCTGATATTTTCCTGTTACAGTAATTAATTGTTACAGTTTTAATTGTATAATCAAAATATTTTTGTAAATGTTTCAAAATCCATAAAGATACCATGGAATCTACACCACCTGATAAAGATACAATAATATTTTTTGGTTTATAATTATTCAAGATCTCTTGAACTTTTTGTATAAAAGGGTGATTATATTTAACTTCAATCGGTTTATCATCTGGACAATAACGTAAAAAGTGTTTAAAAACGTTAGGATTATATTGATTTTCAGATGATTTGTATGTTTTAATAAACATACTTTGATCTTTTACTGGACATCTTTCATAAGTTGCTTTTAGAAACTTTCTAATTTGATCTTTATCATCTGTTACTTGATTTAATTTTTCCCACGTAAGTTTCATTACATTATGAATTTGTGTAACATTGTTTGTATGTCTTATAGGTAGCATTGCAAAACACCATTCAGTTGGTGTTAATGATTCTAAATGTATAACATTAAGCAGATCAAGTGCTTTATTAAGGAAAAACGAAATAATATGATTTGATAGAGTATGTCTATAAATATGTCTAACAAGTTGATCATATATAATAATATAATGATATGGAACGTCTATATATTCGTCTAGTAAATGTCCATATTTATTTGACAAATAAGAATCTACAATATCAGACTGATTGAACCACCAATCTGGATTATTGAACCATTCTTGTATAAATTCATATGAAGACATTTTGATGTGGTATTTAAGAAATTGTTTTAAGATTCTGTGTATAAAACACTGTATTCATAGTCAAATTTTTTTTATAATAAAATCATATAAAGACAAATCATAATATATGATACAGGTATGGAAACCGACGCACAAGTACTAGATCCTGTTCAAACAAAAGCAGTTCCCGATGTTGTTGTTAAGGCACCAAAGAAAGAGCCTCCTCTAGCTCCAAGGGTTCAAGCTAAACTCAAAGAACTAGAACAACGAGGCCTACTAACTACAGCAAGGGCTTATGTGCCACCACAAGACATGGCAGCTCAACAAGCAGCAAAGGCAGCTAGAATTGCTGCAGAGAAAGCAGCAAAAGAATAATAAATCTCAATGATTTGATTTTAGTTGGTTATTGATGAACATTCAATTATTTTTTCATGGAACAAATGATATCATTTGTGGTATTTGAGTTATGTAAAAAATACATCCTAATATTCCAATTACTATTGGAACTGGAATATTTTTAATATTTAAAGGTACTTTAAATGGTCGTACAACGTCTGGTTTTTTAAAACGTAATACTATAAGTGTAATGTAAAATAATACTAAGAAACTTACTAAAAATATATTTGTGTAAATAGCTGATAATTCGAATTTTTTAACTAATAATAGAAGTGATACTACAATGAAAACAATCAGAATACTATAATGTGGAGTTCTATATCTTTCATTTACATCTGCTAATACTTCTGGTATAAATTTTTCTTTACTCAAACCATATATAAAACGTGACAATGCTAACATAGATATGAATGTAGTATTCAATATTGTTACAAGTCCTATAAAATGAATTATATGTTCTGCAAATGGTACTTTGAATAATATTTGCGTAATATCATTAATGGGTCTAAATGCTTTAATTTTAAGTGATAAAGCTATCACTGCAATTAACATGTATATTACTGAACAAATTAAAATAGATAAAAATAGAGATTTTGGAATATCTTTCGATGGATTTTTCATTTCATCGGTCATTTTAACAACAGCATCATAACCATTGAATAAGAAAATAGCTAAAAATGTAGTTACAACTAACGGCGTAAATTGTAAATGATTCTTAGGAATTATAGTATTAAATTTAATATAAAAAATGCCAACAACAACAATAGCTATTAATGTTATTAATTTTATAGATCCAAATACATCTGTTATAAATTTAGAACCCTCTATACCAAAATAATTAACCAATGACAAAACACTGACTAGTATAAAAGATATTATTAATTGATAACTCTTTTTGTCAGTTAAATATGTGGAAAACATAATAGCCAGTGTACTGATAGTAATTAATAAAAACGATAATAATATTATAACACCTATTTTAGCAGTTTTTCTACCAAAAGCATCTTCTATTGTTTTTATTTCTACTGCATTTGATTTATACATAGATCCTAGTTCACCATATGCCATACCTGCAATAATATTAAATACAGCTGCAACTGTAAATATCGGAATTATATTACTTCCACCATATCTAATAATCGATCCTAATAATAAAAACACTCCAGCACCAATTATATTTCCAATTGATAGTATAGTAATATCAAATAACGATAGACTTTTTTTTAATTCTATCATAGTTACTATTCTAAAAGAAATAGATCAATTAAAAATTTGAATTTAAGAACAAGTTAAGATATCATTAATAATTATTTAAAATGTCAGATTGTCCAATTTGTTGCGATACATTTACGGATATACTTCGTAAACCTATTAGCTGCAATATATGTAATTTTTCAGTATGTACTAAATGTGTTAAAACATATCTATTAGGATCTCGTAAAGATCCTCATTGTATGAAATGCAATGTAGGATGGAATCGTGAATTTATTGATACAGTTTTATCAAAATCATTTCGTACAAACGATTTGAAAAAACATCGGGAAAACATCCTAGTTGATAGGGAGAAAAGTATGTTACCTGCAACAATTCCATTAGTTGAAGAAGAACTTCGAAAACGGAAAGTAATGGACGAGATTGCTGAAATTCAAAAAGAAAAAACTAAACTCTTTCTACAACTAAAAGAATTAGAAAATAAAATATACGAAAAACAACGTTCTTTATATGGAGGTTCAAGAGTGGAAAAGAAGAATGTAGCTACTTATCAGCGTCCATGTCCATCCAACGATTGTAGAGGTTTTTTAAGTGGATGGAAATGTAGTCTATGTGAAGTTAATGTATGTTCAAAGTGTCATATTATAACTAAACACAAGGATGAACCAGAAGAAGTTGTGGAATTACATGAATGCAAACCTGATGATTTGGCAACAGCACAATTACTTGAAAAAGATACAAGATACTGTCCAAATGAATCATGTAGAGCACCTATCTTTAAAATTAGTGGTTGTTCTCAAATGTTTTGTACGAAATGTCATACAGCATTTGATTGGGAAACTGGAACAATAGTAAATAATAATGCAACTATTCACAATCCTCATTATTATGAATATTTACGTCAACAAAATAATGGGCAAATTCCCAGAAATATAGGAGATGTACCATGTGGTGGTATGGTACAAGTATATGCACTAATGCAACGTTTACGCGAAAGAAAAATTTCAGTTCCACTTCAAAATAAAGTAATGACATCGCACCGTGGTATTCAACACATTATTCATTATGAAATACCTAGACATCCTATAAATTTAGTTGGAGGAGATGCATTTACACAGTTGCGTGTAAAATATCTAATGAAGGAGATTTCTGAAGATGACTGGAAAAAAGAACTTCAACAAATTGAAAAAAAGAATGATAAAAATATAGCATACAGACATGTATTTGATATGATTGTAGCAGTTAGTATTGATATGTTTAATAGGATGATGCAATGTATTAACGATACTGAAATTGAACAAGTATTAAATGAAATGAATGCATTAAGGAAATATTTCAATGAAGCAATGGAAAAAACAGTTAAAAGATTTACTACTATTAAAAATAGTTATCAATTAGATGAAAATTGGATTTATAAGAAATCAGAATAGCATAATTGAAAGTATACTATACTTAAAAGTAAATCTAATTATATTTTTATTATGGATATTAGTAGACGTATGATATTAACTCTACCAATTTCTTTATTTAATTCTGATAAACCTATTAATCCTATTAAACCACTTGTACAAAATGTACAAGTTACTCGGGTTGTATTTCCTCAAAAACCAACGACAAAATTTATTACTTCAGAAAATACTGAAATAACTATACCAGAAATGAAAAATCTAGAAATCCAAGTTCCATTGGAACCAAATAAAAAAGAAGTAGTAATTTCAGATATTAATGATATTAAATTTTTTAATCATTGTGCAACTATTTTTGAATTATATCATGATGAATATAACACTTTCAACCAATATAAAAAAGATAAATATATAGAATATAGATTAAGTTTATTAGAAGCTTTTGATAGAAGTACTAGTATGGTTGAATCTAAAGGTCTTAGAGATTTTTTAATTGAACAGGGTTCATCCTTTAATAATGTGAGTAATATCTTCGAAATTTGAAGTAGCTACAACAAATGATAACTTGATTGAATAAGTATTATTATTTTCAGATTCTGTGAATCTTAGTTCAATTTCCTCACTAGTAACATCATATAATTCCTGAAGAGAATAGATAAAGTCGTCTAATCCTTCACGATATGCATTTATAAAGAGAAATATCCCATTATCTTTTAGATTTTTTTTTATTGTTTGTAAAAATGCATTTTGAGTATTTCTATAGACACAATCTGATGCAATAATTACATCATATTTATTTTTATCTGATACATATTGATTATCATACCAATCTATATGTTTAATTTCAGTATTAGCCATTTCAAATACACCATTTAGATTTGAACTAGAAATAGTAATATGAGAATCTATATCACTTAGAGTAACAAATTGAGGACCACATGTTTTAGAAATATGCATCGCAGGTAATCCTAATCCTGATCCTAATTCTAGAATCTTTTTATCCTTGAAATAATCCTTATGTGTATCAATAAATATCATCATTGCAATACTTGATAACCAAAAACATCCTCCAATATGTGAACCATTTTCGTAAATATGATATTTATGTTTAATATTATTTTCATTATAAACAAATAATGTATGATCTTTAATCTCGATAGTTACTTTTGTAAACGATGATATATTGAACTTTCCTTGCGGACGATAAATTGTTTTAAGATCACTCGTCTGAAAAGTATTCGGATTATTCTGAAGCATGGTCTTCATTTTCCCAAGTTGTAGGTTAATTTGATCTATTTTAAGATTCGAGTTAACTCATAGTTAGTTTTATATAATATATTGGGTTTAATCAAATTTTATCGAAAAATATATACGAACTGAAAAATATTATTCGGCGAAGAAATTATATAAAGATATATGGTGATTTATTATCAATGATTTCCCTTCGCACACCACTTTCTATTCCTACTTATAAACAAAAAAATATTGTTCCGGTTCGCAAAGTAGTTAACCCAAGGGTTCTTGTTAAACCCTGTAATTTTTCTCCTGATGTAATGGATTCTGTAAATATGTCTGTCTATTATATTGGTAAAGGTATTATTCTATTTTCGCTATTTTATTGCAGTATGAATTGGGTATATTATAGAGGAGTGCGTAAAGATTATGAAAAATATGCAGAGAAAAAAAGAGAAGAGATGAAAAAGCAAAAAGAGGCGAAGGAACGTCTTGCTCCTCCAAGAAAAGAATATAAAGAAGTTGATATGGATAATTTTGACAAATTTAATTAATGGTTTTTCTTTTTATGTTTATCATTTATTCGATGATATTGAAATTTAATCATATCCATAACATCACCATGAATATCATTACAATTTATATTAGGTTCTCCATCACATAATTTTTTATACATGCTGATAAATTGTGATAATCTTTCATCTGTTTCTTTAGATACTAAAGTATCTTTAAAATCGTCTAATTCATCTTCTTCATCTAATTTATTATAATAATCTACAATGCGACTCCATGCATCAATGATAATCGTATCCAATACATATTCTTTATTTAATTCAACGAACTTTCCATTTTCTATTACTTCCAACATTTTTGGATTATTACAGGGTTTTATATTATGATTTTCGGGATGATCATCATTGAAAAAAATCATACGAATTAACTTTTGTATTCCTCTAAAATTAATAGATAACAGATTTCTTAAATCTTCTTCCGAAATATAGGATTTGTCTTCTTTACCAAAATCATTAATCATAATTACTACTTTAATAATAAAAGAAAAATTATTCTTTATATAGAATTATATACTTAAAATACTTTTGCACACCAATTGCAATGATCTTGTACAAATTCACTTAGATCTAATTTTCTAAGAATCAATGCTGGCATATTCTCAATAATACTAACTGCATTTAGGAATTTGTGTATCATATTTTCATATTCTTTTTGAGAAGATGTACGAAACGTATACATATTTGCTCCTGCATTTCCTACTCCTGTTACAGTTTTAATATAATGATATAGTGATTCTCTTGTTTTAGGATTATTTATCAGATGTGAATTCATCACACAACGTATCAAAGTATCTTTATGAATATTATTGTGTGATACTATAAATAATTCCACAAACATCTTTTCACTTGAAGCATCAATTGAAAATTCCTGTGCATGTCCAAGACTAATTATATTTGCAGTCTTGGAGAAAGACTCTGGTAGAAAGAAATTTTCAATTGATGCCGTCATTTTCATTGTATATTTTAAATACATCTTTATTATTTCAATTTTTTTACTAAAGACCTTGATTGCCATAATAAAACTTTTGATATCTTCACCAATCCTTCTTTTTTTGTTTGTATATAGAGTGTTCTCTTCCCTTTTATTTGTTTCGCTTTATAATAATAACCCTTGTACAAATATAGTTTAGCACCTCCTTTAGCTGCTTGAGCTAAAGGTGCATTAGGTACCGGTGTAGCTGCTGCTTGAGCTGGTGGGGCATTAGGTACTGGTGTTGTACCTGCATTAGGTGCCGGCGTTGTACCTGCATTGGGTGCTGGTGTTGTACCTGTATTAGGTGCCGGTGTTGTACCTGCATTAGGTGCCGGTGTTGTACCTGCATTAGGTGCTGGTGTAGCTGCTACTTGGGCTGGTGTTGTACCTGCATTGGGTGCAAGTGTAGCTGCTACTTGAGCTGGTGGCGTACCTGTGTTAGTTTGATTTACACTAATATTCATTGCCGTCACCATATCAATATAGCATTGTTTAATGTATTTTTTAACTTCCTCTGCATATGTATTACCATTGAATTCATTTTGTGGTGCATTAGGTTGTGATTGTATAACTGCTTGAGCATTTTGTGGTGCATTCTGAGGTGCATTCTGAGGTGCATTCTGTGGTGCATTTTGTGGTGCATTCTGAGGTGCATTCTGAGGTGCATTTTGTGGTGCATTCTGAGGTGCATTCTGTGGTGCATTTTGTGGTGCATTCTGAGGTGCATTCTGAGGTGCATTTTGTGGTGCATTAGGTTGTGCTTGTACAGCCACTTGAGGGTTCTGTTCTGTTGTAGCTGATCCAATGTGTATTTTATATGATTTTCTATTCTTTTTTTTCATATATCCACCTGTTTTTCCAGTTTTAAGTTTATTTTGTGTAATGTAATTTTTTTCTTGGTTTGGGTTTTTAGATTTAATTGTTATAAATGAATCATTCAAAATATATTTCTCCCAATCCGATTTAGGAATAATCTTAAAACTTTTTGGAGGGAACGTTTCTGTTCCGATACCTAATATACGAATACCTCCTCTCATTCTTTTTCTATATCTTCCTCCTTCGGTTTTTGGCTTTAATAATAGTTCTGGATACATAAAAAGTTGCACAAGTCTTGATACTATTAATTCATTCTCATTATCAATGTCAATGTCAACAGTTAATTGTTTTATATCTTGAAATGCTTTATTTAAATCGTCAGTCCACGTTGTATTTTTTTTATCTTTAATATATTTTTCAGTATAATCAGTAAAATATTTAGTAATATCATCTTGTAATAATCCTAAATCAATAATCAATCTATTTTTAGATTTTGGCATACCTCCACCACTTTTTACTTCTTCTACTTCTTCGGGTTTATCCTCTTTTTCAGAGTTACCTTTTGTATTTTTTTCACCACCTTTCGAATTAATATCTATAACTGGTACATTATATATTTTAATGTTATTAAGTATTTTTTCAAACTCTTCTTTACTTTTATCTCTATCTTTACTAATTAACATAATATGTACAACAAATAATGTAAAAAATAAATTTAATTCATTATATTCATTTGGCTTCAATGAAACATTCATATATTTATACAATAGCGTTTTAACATACATCTGTAATTTAGGCAATTCAATAAATATCGGCGATTTGTTTTGCTGTTCTGGATCATGTAAAATAGTATATATTAACTTGTCAATATATGTTACCATAACATCATGTAATGCAATTTCTTCTATCATATTTGATTCAAGCATATTCTGAATAGCTTTCTTTCCTTTTAGTATTGCTTTCGGATCATCATCTTTTTTACTACTAGATAACATAGCAACAATATTCATACCTTTCTTTAAACCTTTTGCTCCCATTTTTAATTTTAAAGTTTTAGATAATTCATTTAACAATACTCCTTTTTTTTCATAATCCTCCAATTTATATCCGTAAACTGTTTTAATCATATCATCTAATATTTTAATATCATCGTCATTATTTAGAGAATCTACACATTTATTATAAGATAATAGTAAGTCATTTATATTTTTGAATTTTGAAGCAGGTATACAAGTTTTTAATACTTTAGTTGCATTTTCGACAGGTTTTGATCCATTAGATTGATCTATTGAAACAGCTTTACCTTTTTCAGCTGATACTGTAGAAGTATTTCCTTTATCATCTTTTTTAAATTTATTCATTAATCCTTTGAAAAAACCGTCTTTTTCAGGTTTTTTACCACTATTACCGGATGATGAACTAGAAGCATTTGGTTTAGATTGATTTTGTAGTTGTTTAGACCCAGTATTTTGAGGAACTGATGGTTTGGTTTGGGGAGAACTTGATGAAGAAGCTGAAGGATTAATAGGTTTTGTCGCATTTTCTGGTTTACTTTTGACGCCACAAACTGGTTCATCTGTAGTAGATAGATCACCAACGCTTCCGAATCCATTAAAACTACATGGTGAAGAAGTAGCCATTATTATATAATATTAGTTTATCAAAAGATATTTTGATAAATAAAATGCAAGATACTCGACCAAATTTTTTACAATTTATGAGATTTGGTATAGAACTTGAAACTCTACAAAGTAAATATAATCACGAATCAAATAACTCAAAAACACAAGTAAGATTACAATATGCACAAACATTAAATAATTATCGGGATTCTCTTATTAATGATTCCAATAAAGAAATCCTTTGTAAACCTTATTTTCACTTCCAAGCTAGTCCATTATTAAAATCTAGAGAAAGAATGCCCAACTCAACTCTTTATAAATGCGAATATACTACAGAAAAAGGTCCTACATGGACAATAGATTATGATGGTAGTGTACGACCTAATTCTGCAAATCCTGACTTACTTGGAAACACTGAAATAATATCTCCACCGCTACATGTATCTACAAATGATTTAAACAATTATCAAACAACAGATTTCGGACCTTTTGTTCTAAATCTAGTTATGAAAAAATTATTACCAGCTGGAGGTGAAATTAAATATGGTAGTAATAGCTCAACAAGTACACATGTTCATTTATCATGTATTTCTTCGGTAGGAAGTGTGAATTATTTAAAAAATCCATATTATTTACTAGCCATTGCATTTTATTGGCAAAAATATCAAAATGTATTCTTCAATCTTGTATCTGAAAGTAGGAGATCAAATCCCTTCTGTAAAAAAACACCACCATTAAACCAAAGTATGGCTCAAGCCATGTATAATGCTGTTTGTAATTCATCTTTTGATACTTCCAGTAATATATTAGTCAGACAAATTGCAGAAAATTTTGCAATGAATGAAAATTTCCAAGTTGATAGAAAATATGGATTAAATCTACAAAATTTAGTAGGTACGGGCATTGGAACTATAGAAATAAGAGTTCATCATGGTACAATGGACCCATTTGAAATATATAATTGGATTTTACTGTTATCTCTATTCTTAACAAATATCATGAATGATGTATACGATTATATGACAAAACATAATTCTAAAGATGAAAGAAAACAATATTTTGATAATCTATACAAAAGTATTAATTCTATAGAAGCTTCTGAAGAATTTGATCATCTATTTGACACATTGATAAAGTCTAATAAACTTAAAAAATATTATGCTGAAAAATATTCATGTGGAACTAAAACAGGTTTTGATATTAATGATCCAAACATAGATCCTTTAGTTACTAAATCATTTGAAATTTTAGGAAAAGAACCTTTATTTGGCGGTAGAAAAATACTTTATAAAAAATTAGATAAAAAAATATTTATTAAATCACGTACAAGATGTGTATATCTTTATAAACGAAAACAATATGTCAAAATAAAAAATGCGTTTGTACCAATATCATCTCTACGATAAAAATAAATGTTACTACTATCCGAAACAAATGTAATAGGTGTAGATGAAGCTGGTTTAGGACCATGGGCATTCGATGTTGTTGCAGCAGCTGTTATAATGCCAAATCATTACGATGAAGATGACAAATATATAAAATTAATCAATGATTCAAAGAAAATAACTAATGAAAAAAAAAGAAACATACTTGCTGATTATATAAAAAAGACTGCAATTGCATATGGTATAGGTGTTTCAACAATACAAGAAATTGATACTGTCAATGTTCTTCAAGCTAGATTTTTAGCTATGCATCGTGCAATTGATAACTTATTAGAAAAGTACAATGATAATGAAATAGCTCATGAAATAGATCTAATTCTAGTAGATGGAGATAAATTTAAGCCTTATATAAGAAATGAAATAAATATAAAACATAAATGTTGTATTCATGGAGATGCTACATATATTAATATAGCTGCTGCAAGTATTTTGGCAAAAACATATAGAGATAATATGATTAATGATATTGTAAAAAAATACCCTACATTAGATGAAAAATATAGTTTTTCTAGTAATAAGGGATACGGTACAGCTAAACATATAGAAGGATTAAGACAACATGGAATATGTGAATATCATAGAAAAAGTTATGAACCTATTAAAAAAATTATCAATTTAAATCAATGAATATCCAAGATTTATCATATAGAAATCGGGATAAACTCCAAAATAGCAGATTATGGAATAATAAACCTCCACCCAGAGATAAATATATAAAGGCAGAATCTAAAGAAATTGTTATACCTGAATATCAAGCTATTAAAAATAAAAATCCAATACCATGGATACTTAGAATATTTCCTACAAATAGAGTATTTGATCTTAAACTATCGTTAATTATATTATCTGTCCTCTTTATTATCCTATTTGCGATATTGTATTATTTATATCTTAAATCAAAGAAGATTATCTAAAATTAAATAAATGAATAGTTTTCATAACTTTGCTTCATGTATTTATACTGCTCAAGGACAGATTTTATGTCAATCCAATGAGAAAAAAACACCAATGATTGTAGAAAATTTTGCTCAAGTTAATACTCAACCAAATCAGACAACTGGTGTCTGTACAACACTTGGAAAAAAATTATCTGATATTGCTAATAATTATAACTGTAGTGCTGTTATTAACAATACTCCACCGAATTGTACATTTCAATTTAAATGTAGCGAATAATTGATACACGTTTTCTACATATAGATTTTAGATTATGTGTATTAGAAGACTAAAATATAAGGTTCATTTTTCTAATTTATGTATGAATTCATATATAACATCCTTACCAATAGATCTTGTATTATATATATTAGAGACTAGAATTATCACTAGAATAGAAACTAGTTTAAATACAGACATAGATTCTATAAATGAAACAAAAATATTGGATATACTTGATATTATAAATTTAAGAACATCATGTAAATATTTTTATAATATTGTAAAGTTAGATTGTTATTGTAAAAAATATATAACATTCACAACAAAAAATAATACAAAATACAATTTCACATCATTAAATGGATATGTTGATATGATTACAATGTGGTTAAATCTTCATAAATATCAAAAAGATGTGATTTATATGCCTAAAAAATTCTTTCATTCAAAAATGTATCAAAATATAGAACTGAGATTTACAAAAAATAATATTGGAAGATGTACTTTTTTAATTACAGATATATCACATATAACTCCATTATATTCAAATATTCAAGTGGTTTATGAACCACAATATAAAAGATATAGATTAAGTGGGTTACATAATGCTAAATATAAATTAATTATACCATATTTATTATTATTTCTTGGATTTAAAGTATTATTTAAAGTTCATGGTTATGAATATGTAAAATGTTTTGAAGATATTAATATATCATATTTTGATCAAAAAGATATCGATAAAATACCATCGTGGTTTAAAAAAATATTATATTGTCCAAATTTTAACGGGATGATATTAAAAGATTTAATTGATGGTTATGTAGAAGTTTTCTAGAATTACATTATATGGATTTATACACAGAAAAACATTTTAATTTAATAACTCTAAGTATAATTATTTTCGGAGGAGTTGTATTGGGTCTTCAAGGTTTTTTTAATTTTAATTTGATACAATGGTTTGCATTGAAAGTTTTCCCTAATAAAGTGTCATTTGTTGAAAGAATAATTTATATAATGATTGGTATATCTGTTTTAGTTCATATTTTTTCTAGAAATTATTATCTACCCTTCCTAGGCGATACGGTATATCCATGTGGATCTCTTGTTAAAAAAATACCAAGTAATGCAGACATAGATGTTATTGGTTGGACTGAACCAAATTCAACAGTTTTATATTGGGCTGCTGAAAGTAATAATAATGTTATGTCAAATCCAGTAGATGCATATTCAACAAATACCAATGCAGGTGTTACATCATCTGATCCTAGAGGGAAAACTATATTTAAAGTAAGAAAACCTGCAAGTTATTATGCAGGTTTTAAACATATACCAGCACATATACATTATCGTAAATGTCGTGATAATGGAATGCTAGGACCTATCCAAACTGTATATGTTGAACAAGAATATAATTGAGTAATTTAGTTTGATTAGTAATTGTATTATTTAGAGTTTAATTCTAAATCTTTATCCAAGTCATGCATCAATGAAGTAATATATAATTGTATAAAATTATATTTCTGTTCATTTTCAAACCATATATTACGTATATTTACATCATTATTCATAGCTATATGAGTAATATCGAAATATCTTATAAATGATTGTTCTTCATTTTTATGTTTATCATCTTTCGGAAGATCTAATTTTTGTAATAATTTATTATTTGTTCTTTGAATTATTTTTTTACTATATTTAATTTGATTTTCATTCCAAGCACATTGAGTTTCAAATATTGGTGCGGAATTACTTTTTTTCATTGGTTTTCTTTTTATAAATAACTCCTGTTTTTTTATTCAAATTTTGTTTTGTCATTCTAAATGTATGGGAACTTAAAAAGACGCCAAGATCTTTTACAAATTTTTTTGCAATTATTTGATGTTTACTAGGATTATTCTTTATATCTTCCAGACATTTTTTATATAATAATAATACAGTTTTACACTCTGAAATCATTCTTTCATATAATCCTTTATATTTTTTCACATGTGTCAAGAAATCACGTTTTTTATGATACATACTAGTTTGATTGTTATAATATTGATAATTAATAATATCATATTCTTCATATGATGGAGCTACATAATCTAACCATTTCGTCTTTATAAAATTATTTACAACTTTTTTAGTTTGTATGTCAAATAAAAACATTTTATAAGCTTTAAATAATCTACTTTTTTTACGACTAATATATGTATATTCAATACTTCCTTGTTTAAATTGTTTTAATAAAGCTTCTTGTAATTCATCTTCATTATCAATCGTATGTTTTTTGGAATCATTTGCCTGTTTAAATATTGTTTCCCATAATTTCATTCTAAACTTAACATACGGATCTAATGGTTTTTTCTCTTCTTTAACTATTTTTGTTTTTTTAATCAATCTAATTGTATGAGATTGTGAATAAGAATCTGAAATTATATGTAATATAATACCAATCCAAAATATACTAGGGGATGGTTGATTGTTTTCCGAGTAATATTGCTTGTCATAAATAGATAATAAAGAATAAGCAGCAATGTGTGATAATATTGTATCTCGAATTTGTTTAGATGTTAAAACAGAACTATAACTCATTGAATGTAAAAATGCATATATACCTCGATGTGATTGAAATATCTCTTTTAAATTATCTAATTGACCCATTATTTTATGTAGTCTTGTAATATTGCATACTGTTTTCTTTTTCATTATTGAAAAAACATCTTTGGTTGTTTTAATCAATTCATATTTACCACATGGTAAATCTGGATATATCATTCCCTTCTTGAGTTTATGATAATTAACATTGTTATCTAATATAGATTGATCAAAATATGTACCCATTATGGATTCAAGAGTATCGTCTAAAATTGATTCATGTCCAGTAATGTACATTTGTTTATGTATATAAACAAAAACATAAATATACAATTAAAAATGAAAAGTTTTATAACAAACTATGGTAGTTTAGATATATTTAATAATGATTCATATAATATGAAATTTCTTTCACTTGGTAAAATACCTGATCAAGATATAATCGAAAAATATTTAGTAGATTGTTTATTACAATCAACAAGTGTAATAAATGTTGGTGGAGATATTGGAGCTCATGACTTGTTATTTACAAAAATAAATCCTAGTATTAGTATTTATTCTTTTGAACCGAGGGATGAATATTTTTATTTATTATCTAAAAATCTAGCAAAAAATAAGATTGAAAATGTTATTATAATGAATAATGCATTAGGACATTTAACAGGACCTATAGATTATTCAGTTTCTGAATGTGTATATGATTATGATGATATAATTGAAGTTAATATGGGTTCATTAATTAATAATAATAAAACTTATCATATGATAACGTTGGACAGTTTACATCTATTAGCTTGTGATTTATTATTTATTAATTTAGATGGATTTGCATATATAACTCTAATTGGTGGTATTAAAACAATAAAAAAATTTAAGCCAATTATATGTTATCGTAAAACAACAGTGCAATTACCATTTATAAAACAAGATACAAATTCTTGTAAAGAATTATTAGAAAAATTAGAATATACAATTACAGAAGATGGAGACTTTGTAATTGCAAAATCTATATATTTAGCCGAGAATTTACCTGAGAAATTATCTGAGAAATTATCTGAGAGTACAGAGGTACAAGACTTGGTTAATATCAGCGATGATCTCGTCGCGAATATTTAATAAATCTGTATCTAATGATGAAGATAATTGTAATGTTTTTTGAAGAAATACTAATTTATCTTTAAGATATGCTGTAAATTCATCATCAGACATTTTTTTAACCATTAATTGATAAGTTTTAACATTAGGTCTTCCATATTTACCCATATAAACTTCCATAAATTTATCAACATGTTCTAGTATATTTTCATAAAGAGTATCTGATGCTTTATGTCTTGCGAAAGAATCTGTTGTCCAATGATATAATTGAATATTCATTACAAATTCTTGAAAAAATTGTACAATATGTTTTTTTGAACTCATTTTATTTAATTGTTACATTTTAATATTTATACACTTGATGTTTGTGAAGATGTAGAAGACATTCTACCCTTGACAGTATTTAATTCATTTTGTGCATTTGTTTTATTATCCATACAAGTTGTTAAATCATTTTTTTTCATATTCAAAGATACTTGAATATTAAATACATTATTTTTATACGTTGCGTTTGCTGCAGAAACTTGGTTAAAATTTGCCAATGCAATATTATAATCTTGTGCAGCAAGATCTCTAGCTTTTGTTTCATTATCACAACATTCTCTAGCATTTTTTATAGCTGCATCCATACCTCCTAATTTGCCTTCACAATCTGCTCTTTTTTCATTGGTATCTGCAAGTTTTGCTTCTGCATCTTTTTGCTTTTGACTTGTCTCTTTTAATTCATTTTCTGAATTTGAAATTTGTCCTTTAATAACAGCATCTTTTTTTGCATCTTCATCAGCCTGTTTTGCTGCTTTTGCATCTTTTTCATCTTGAGCTTTTTTATCAATATCTGTTTTTTTCAAATCTAACTCTTTATAATCTTTCTCACATTTTTCAAGATCTGTAACAGCATCGAAATATGTTTCGATATAATTATCTTTAAATGGTATAAATAATAATACTATTAGTATAAATACAATTAATAATAATAAAAATAACTTGTTCATTATTTTATATTAAAGAAAGTTATACTGTACGACTTTGATTATTCAGAGATGTTTTATACATATCTATTTGTGATTTAATATCGTTTATATCTATATTACATTTATTAAGATCGTTTGTAGTATTTGTTAATTCAACTGTCAAGTTATTTTGTTGTGCTAATAACCCATTATTTTCATTTATGAGAGGACCTATTTTAGAATTTGTTTCATTTTTCTGTTTAATATAATTGTCCTTTTCCGTTCTCATATTTTCACAACATTTTTTTTGAGCATCTAATATAGGCTCTACTTTATTAAGATCATTTATACATTTAGTTAATTTATTAACTGCTTCAGGAAGTTTGGCTTCTGCTGTTTTTAATTTTTGTTTAGCTTCGTTTATACCATCTTTTGTTGTAGCCAAATGATCTTGATAACCTTTTAATCTATCTTCATCATTTCTCTGTTTTTCTTTTGCTTCATTTTCTTCTGTTTGCTTTCTTTGTTCAGCATCTTTTTTAATCTTATCTTGAAGATCTTTAATTCTCTTTTTACAATCTGCAAGTCCTTGTGGATCAGCTATTTTTGGTGCTCCTCCAAAATCATTTGCAGCTCCAGGTTGATCTGCAGTTCCGGGTGTTTCTGTATCATCTTCGAATTTTTCTTTTAATTCGTGATATAATGAAGCATTCAAAATATGTAATGCTATAATAGCTAATAGTAAAAAGACAAACATTATTAATAATGTTTTTGTTATAGGTTTCATTTTACACTTTGACGAGAAAAAATATAAATTAATAATAAACATGTCTTATGATTCAGCTTGTTTAAGAAGAGTCGGTAATTGTCGTCTTTTAACTTGTTTTTCTGATCCAAATTGATTTGCATTTAAATCTATTAAATTTTTATAAAAATTCTGATCTGTTAATTTTGGTATGGCTGCTGCAGATTTACATGTTTCTACATATGCATGTATATCTTTTTCATTTTTAAGATCAAATTTATACTTAGAATATTTTTTTTTCCAAATAGTTGTTTCAATTTTAATATCTGTTTTCATAAGAATTTCTGGTGGAAAGGTTGAGTTTATAATATCATTATCATAATATCTCATTGGTATAGCATATACTTCGTTTTTATCCAAATTGCTACATTGTAATATTTTGTTACATGTACATTAATTTTAGCACAAGCATTACGAGTCATTTCAAATGACTTTTGTTCAATACGATGAAAGTTACATGGAATTTGTGATTCATCTTCATTATAATATTTAATAGAATTCTTAATACCAACTTTAACAAATTCTAGTTTTTGTTCGAGTAAACGATTTATTTCTGTTTTAGATTTTCCTACATCATATCTAAATTTAGGATTACTAATTGCTAATGTAAATGGATTATTACGTTGACATTTTAAATGACGAGTTGGTTGAAATACTTTTGTTTTTTCAAATGTTTTTAATATATTAATTGCATCAATTCCATAAAAGAACCAAACAATATCAACCTCATTATTATCTATAGAAATACATGTTAAACTCATATTATTTTCTAATATAGTAATCATTGCACCAATAGTCAAACTAAAGTTAATTTGATTTTGAGTAGCATATGCTGTTTTGATTTGATCAGCAACATAACTTGTATCACTATCATTTTTAAAACGATAAGCGGTATCAGCAATTCTATGTTCAATTAAATGTTCAATATCAAGATAAAATTCAATATCTAGTAATATATTTAGTTTAATAATTGCATTTAATTCTTTATCATTATTTGTTGGAATTCCTTTGGGTTGATTTAAACTTTTTTCCGCATTAACTTTTTTTAATATTATATCTAATTCTTCTTTTGTTAATAATTTAGATGTGCCTGATAACAAATCTTTAATTTGTGTTGGTTTACTTTGAATACCGTTTCTTGCAACAATAATTTTTCTGTATAAATAGTGTTTACATCCTAAATTATCAATTGGAATTGGTATTTTATTAAATTCATCTTCTGTTGTTACCATTAATAATCCAATATATTCTATTGCAGCTTTAACAGCTAAATAAGATTGTTTCCATTCTATAATTTTAATATCTTTTGGTCGTTGAGTATCAATAGCATCCCAAATATCTGATAATTTTCGTAATTCTTTCATCTTAACTAATTTTAAAATTAGTTAGTTATCAATTTTTATTCAATATATATCCATATGTAAATATAAAAGTTATTTTATAAAGTTTTATAAACTATCTATTGTGAATGGAACCAATATATTATTTTTCTTTATACAAATTAAATGTCATATGATTCTGCTTGTCTTAGAAGGGTTGCTAATTGGTCATTTATAACAAAGAATCATAAATTTGATAAAGCATCATTTAATCCTGATATGATAATGGAAGAACTAGATAAATATTCTCCAAAAGTTGTTGCATTATTAAACAAAATAAAAGAATTAGATGATCATGATATGATGACTGATAAAAAACATTATAAACATTTTATTTTTAGTCAAGTAAAACAAGGTGGATATGGTGCTAAAATTATTATAGCTGCTTTATTAGCCAATGGGTTTAATTTGGGATATGATAAAAAAATTAAAGTACTTACTGATAATGAATTATTAAAAACTAAAGGTAAAAATATTTTATTACTATCATCAACACCAGTATTTAATAATCAAATTACTGTTAAAGCAAAGAAAGATATTTTAGCTAAATATAATCAAAGACCTGAAAATATAAATGGTGATTTAGCTAGAATTATAGTGCTAGACGGAGGATTTATGGAAGGTCTCGATCTATTTGATGTAAAGTATGTTCATATCTTTGAACCCCAAACATCCAAAGCTGATCAACAACAAGCTATTGGAAGAGCAACAAGATTATGTGGTCAAAAAGGATTAAATTTTCATCCCAAATTTGGTTGGCCATTGGAAGTATTTATTTATGATGTTAAAATACCTTCTGTAATTGAAGATCGATATAAATCTAATTCTTTATTCAAAATGTTTTTGGATCATAGTGGTATAGATCAACGTAAATTGGCTTTTGTTGAAGAATTACAAAAATATGCTATGGTTGGGGCTGTTGATTATGAACTTAATAGAAATGTTCACAGATTTGCTTTGGAAGAAGAAGATGTAGATATTCAATGGATGTTTGAAGGTGGAGTTGCTAAAAAGAAAGCTGAAGAAGTTGCTTGTGATAAGAAATGTTCTAAATCTAGACCAACCAAAGATGTTCCAGTGAGTATGCCATTATTTATTGCTGTTCATTTTGCAAGCGGAAAAAGTTTACCAGATTTACGAAAGAATCCAGCACCTAGATTATATTTCTGCGAATTATTAAAGAATGATCCAGAATTCTGTAGTGCAGCTAACCAAGCGTGGAAAGATCCTGTAAAATATTTGAAAGATCATAAAGAAGAAATTCTAGAAGCAATAAAAAGACGTGAACATGGGAAACTACCAATCAGATCAAGACAACCATTCTTGAATTTTGTTTTCAAAATTATCGAAAAACCAAAAGTTGTTAAACCACCTAAAACAGCTAAACCCCAAGAATCTGTAAAGAGTCCCCAACAAAAAACTGCTACACCCCAAGAATCTGTAAAGAGTCCCCAACAAAAAACTGCTACACCCCAAGAATCTGTAAAGAGTCCTCAACAAAAAACTGCTACACCCCAAGAATCTGTAAAGAGTCCTCAAGGAAAAACTGCTACACCCCAAGAATCTGTAAAGAATGAAAAAACTCCATCTATAGAAGATAATATACCTTTATCAGAAAAGAAAGAAGATATTAAAATAACAACACCTGAACCTCCGAAAAAACAAATGAACTTTATGGATATGCGCAAATATATCCGTGATAATTTTATTCAATATTCATGGCCAAAAGTTCGTTTAGAAAATATGTGTGTACCTAAGGGAGGATCAGAAATTGTTAAATTTACTCCAACACAGGATTTCGTAAGCAATTATTTTACACCAGAATTACCCTATAAAGGAATGTTACTTTGGCATTCAGTAGGTACAGGTAAAACTTGTAGTGCTATAGCAACAGCTACACGTGCATTTGAACCAGAAGGATATACAATTCTATGGGTTACTAGAACAACCCTAAAAAGTGATGTATTTAAAAATATGTTTGATCAAGTTTGTAATATAAATCTACAAGAGAAAATGAAACAAGGATTTGATATTCCATCTAAAAATGAAGAAAGAATGAGATTATTAACAAAATCATGGAAAATTCGTCCAATGTCTTATAAACAATTCAGTAATTTAGTAAGTGGTAAAAATAAGTTATACCAAGATTTAGTAGCAATAAATGGAAAAGAAGATCCACTTAGAAAAACTTTATTGATTATTGATGAAGCACATAAATTATATGGTGGAGCTGATTTGTCAAGTGTTGAACGACCAGATATGGGTAGATTACATAAATCTATTATGAGTTCATATGAGACATCTGGAAAAGATTCAGTTAGACTATTATTAATGACTGCTACACCTATAACAAATGATCCAATGGAACTTGTAAAATTACTAAACTTGTGTAGAGTAGAAAAAGATCAATTACCAGATGAATATGATGATTTTGCTAGACAATTTGGAATTGATGAATCTGGTAAATTTACAAATAGAGGATCATTGAAATTTTTAGATTCAGTTGCAGGGTATATTAGTTACTTGAGTAGAGAAAAAGATGCTAGACAATTTTCACAACCTACTATTAGTTTTATAGAAGTACCAATGTCAAGAACTGCATTTGATGAAGAAAAACTTGAAAAAATAGAAACAGAATTTACAGATAAAATTAATGACGCCAAAGAAGAAATAAACCAAGTTAATAATGAATTTTTAGCATTTAAAAAACAAGTTGCAGAAAACAAAAAACTTGCAAAGAAAAAATGCACGTCACTCAAAAAACAAGAGAAAAAAGATTGTCAAGAGAATGTACAAGTTGAATTAGATAATCTAAATGATTCATTATTTGAGAAAAAAGCAGATACAGATAAACAAAAATACAAGATTAAAGAAGATGTTAAACAAATAAGAAAACAAATGAGAAGTTTATTGAAAGAAGCTTCAGAAGATAGATCCCAAGAAGGTATTATTGAAAATAAATGTTTCAAAAAACCTAAAAAAATAAAAAATACAAATTCAGAAGTTAATAACTCTACTAGAAACAGTTCACGTAGAAACTAAAGCTAATATAATTTAATTTTTTTATTAATATTTTTTTGTTCAAGACATATTTTAAAACTTTACGACATATAAGAATTGATGATCATATAATGCAGATCGCGGATACGCGTATGCAAGACATCGTATTTTTTTAGTGCACTTTCTACACGCATATGTAGAAACTCATCCATGATTTTATTATAAAGAGACTTGTCCATATCTATATTTGACTGATACAAATGCCTAATGGTATCAATAATATTAAACTTGACCCTCTCATAGTCACCACGTGCCAGTGCCTTATTAAGACCATGTAGCCTACAGTCAATCACAGCCTCGTCCAGATAGTTAATCATGATCGCCATTGAGATTTAAGGATTTTAATAAGTGAGATTTAATAAGTGACTTGATTATATAATTTGGTAGCTTGATAAAGTATTGCGTGATTTTGAGAGTTTGATAAAATTGTGGAAACTTAGCTTGTCATTTGTATTAGTTTTAAAAATAAATATTAATCAAATTTATTTAATTATAACTGGTTATTTTGTAAAATTTTTTTTACCATTTTTGGATGCCTAAATAATCCATTTTTATATAACATTTTTTGAATCTGAATATAACTATTTTGAGTATTAATAACTATAGTTTGATTATCTTGGGTTTTAACATTACCTTGATTATCGTCTATAGTTTCTATTGAATCCATAGATTCGATAGATGATGTTTTTGGAGATTGATCTAGAATACAATCCTCTAATTGATGTATCATTTCATTTTTAGATGAAATTATTTTCTTTAAACGCTCATTTTCCATAGTTAAGGTATTTATTTTTTCATTAAATTCTAATAAATAGCTTCCATAATCAAAATCTAATATTTCTTGTAATTCTTTTTTCCCTATAGACATTTTACGAAATATTCTTGATATTAGATGACAAATTCAATCTTCGATTGAATTTATATCAATTAAATCTGAATCTTCTGCAACAGTTTTAGTTACTTGATCAGGTGGTGGTACGTCTTCTTGTGTAGATGGTTGTTCTACTGGTTCAGATTGTGGTTGTTCACTAGGAGGTTGTTCACCATCACCCATTAGTAATTTGAAAATATCTGAATTCTCGTATTTTTCTCTTACAGCTGTTTGCATTGGACCTTCCATCTCTTCTTTTACACGTCTAGAAATTAACATAAATTTCTTTTTTAAATCTTCTGCAACACCATCCCATTTTGATTTTGTTAGAATTAGAACATATGCATTGATTCCAAAATCCATATAAAATTGAGTAGATACTTTTGGAGCAATATCAAATAAATCTAGTTTAGATAAATGTGTAATCGTTTCGTACCAGTTTTTCATATCAAATAGAAAAATAATGGTAGGCTCACGAGCTTGTTCTGGTTGTTGACCAGTTGATTCCATTTTATATATTTAATTTTGAAATTTAATGTCGTGGATTAAACCCATTGTATTTCTTCTTTATTAAACTTTTGTAATGCAATATTACATAATTTAAAATGATTACATCCTACAAATGGTTTTCTAGCAAGTGGACTTGGATGACTATGTGTTAATATACAATTCTTTTCATCATTTATTAGATTTGAATATGAAATAGCATGCTCACCCCATAATAGATATACAATATTATCAAAATTTTGAGAAATATATTCAATTATATCTCTTGTAAAATTTTTCCAGATTTTAATATGAGAACCTGCACATCCTTCCCTTACTGTTAATGCGGTATTTAACATTAATATACCTTGGTCTGCCCAATCACTTAAATCAAAATTAGTTCTTTTAATACTATATTCACTTTCAAGTTCTTTAAAAATATTCCTAAGAGATGGAGGACATTTATTAGTTCTAGGAACACTAAAACATAATCCCATTCCATCACCTTTTGTAGGATACACATCTTGACCAATAATTACAACTTTAAGATCATTCATATTAAATCTATTAAAAGCATTAAATATTCTTTCGCGAGGTGGTAATATCTCTAACATTTCATTATAATCTTCAATTTCTTTGTTTAAAGATTCATTTATAATTTTTTCATATGGAATTACTAATTTTAATAGAATATCTTTCCAGTCTGTAGTTAAATCATTAATAATATTTTTAATCTCAAACATATTTATAATTTAAAATAGTTTTTAGTCTATACAAGTCTCAAATTTTTGTGTTGTATTAAATAAATATTTGAAATGATACCATTAATTATTGGTGCCGTTACTACAATTGTTGTATTATCTGTCGTTAGTTATGTACTATATAGTAAATTTCAAAAAATAGATTCATCCCAAGGAGGAAATACTAAAGTATTTCAAGAACTTAGAGTTACAGATGAAGAATTACGTAAACAAGATGTTAAAATTTTTAAATCTATAGCTGATACAAATGCTTATGTTAAAACTGAAGATGAACAATTATTAGCATCTATTGATAAAACTAATAAAACTCATGCAGCTGATTTAAGCAAATCTACAGATCTAATCAATCAAAATGTTAAAAATCTACAATCAATGAATAGTAATTTAACAGCTAATATTAACAAAAATATGACCACTGTTTCATCTGAATTCAAATATACCAAGGGTGAATTTGCTACTGTTAATAATCTAATTACTAAAAACATGGGTATAGTTCGATCTGAATATGATAAAGTTCGTTCTGAATATGGAACAGTAAAATCTGAACTAGGTAAACTAAGAGATTATGATAAAACATTAACAGATACTGTAACAAAAAATAGAAATAGTGCTATATCTGAAAATAAACAATTAAATGATTTAATCTCTAAAAATAAAAAATTTGTTGATAACGAATTTGCTCTAGTTGATAGTGAATTAGAAACTGTTCAAGGTGAACTTGCAAATGTAATTACTGAACAAGAAGAATCTCATAAAATGTTTAATACTGATGTATTATTTGCAAACGGTGGTATATTTGGCGAATTAACATGGGCACCATGGGCAAGTTATGGACAAGTATTTTCAGATTCTTTATATGGAACTAAACTAGGTACAAGTGGTATGTCTGTCTATAAAAATTTATGGGATAATACCCAAGCCAAAGTTTATAATATGGATAATGCAGGTAATTCTTGGCAAGCTGGGACATTAAAAGCACCCACAGTTGATGTAGAAAATGGTTCAATGAGAGTCTTTAAAAATAAAAATCCAGACTTGGGTGTTGGTGTTTTCTCAACAGGACAAACAGGTAATTCATGGGCTAATTATAATGGTGGCATTGAATCTACAAATGGCATTGGTTTTAGAAATAAACCATCTAATAATACTACATTCTTACATGATACTAAAACAGGAAATACATTCCTCAAGGGAGAACTAAATGCAAATAGATATCTTGTTAGTATGTCTAATAATGGAGCTTTATTAGAACAAAATATGGGTGCAAGTAATGATAGATATGGTATTGGATATAGTGCAAATCAATTAAGAATGTATTCTGGATCTAAAGTTCCAACAGGTATGAGTCTTTCAAAAGTTAAACTCGATGGAACATATGATGACATATTAACAATCAATACTTCAAATAATGTCAATATACAAAATGATATGACTGTTGGAGGATTATTATCTTCGAAACGTGTAAATGTTGACAATGATTTATATGTAACTGGACAAACTAATATGAATAATTCACTGATTGTAAATGGTACAATTGGTAGCACTGGTGGTATTTCAACAAAAGGAAATATGACAACAACACTTGGTAATATGGGTGTTGGAACATCAAATCCATCAACTAAACTTCATGTAATCGGAGGAACTCTTTTTACTGGCGGATCTTCTTCATTTGAACATGATATTACTGGTAAACCAAATATGAAATTTGCACTTGATGGAACAACTACTGGTAATAGATTCGTAGTACAAAATCAAACTGCGGGTGGTAATGTTGGTATTGGTACAGCTACACCATCATCTAAATTACATGTAGTTGGAAATACTTTATTTACAGGTGGTTCATCTGTATTTGATCATAATATTACTGGTAAATCTGGTGCAGAATTTGCATTAGATGGTGCATCAGCCGGTTCACGTTTCGTTGTAAAGACTGGTGGTAATGTTGGTATTGGTACTGCTACACCATCATCTAAATTACATGTTGTTGGTGGTGCATATGTATCTGGAGGAACATCAAAATTCGATAGTGATATTACAGTTAATCAAGCTAATAAATTTTCACTTGATGGAACATCTCCAGGATCAAGATTTGTAGTACAAAATCAAACAGCAGGAGGAAATGTAGGTATAGGTATTGCTGTACCTACATCTAAATTGCATGTAAGTGGAAATGGTTTATTTACAGGTAATGTAACTAGTCAACAATTATGTCTAGGTACTACATGCGTAACAGAAGAAACATTGAAAAAAATAAATGCACTACCATAATATATTTTATTATAGTAAATGATTAGATCTCAAACAATCGTTATGGGAATTTGTTTTACAATTATCATATTAATAATGATAATAAATGTCTTTATACCCAAAAAGAATGGGGATTCTATATTTGATAAAAGTAAATTTATTATATTACTTGTAGTTATATTTTTCTTATTACCTATATCTCTAGTGAAATTATATGCTGTTAATTGCATGTTGGAAGGAAATTGTAATATGTTTGTTTATATATTGGAAGTTGTATTGATTATTATAACATTTGTATATGTAATCATGTTTATAATGAAAATTTATAAACGTAAAAATGTAATCGTACAAGAAGAACGTAAATAAAATTTATTATTTTACATAAATGGCACCATCACAAAAAGACATTTCTAAATTAAAAAAATTTGCAGAAATAGTAAAATCAGGAAAAAAATTATCAACTAAATCTTATTTATCTTTATGTAAATGTGAAACATTACCCAAATATATTATAAAACATATTGAATATTATTACAATCTAGGTAAACAATATGGAGGAGAGTTTAAATGTAAAGAGTTGTGGCCAACCAAAGATATTGCATGTACACAAAACACTCCATATAATTCACCAACTTTAGGTCAAGGTGCATATGGAAGTGTTATTGATAATGGTGATGATACAGTTACTAAAATATTTACAATTGATACACTAGATGTTTTAGAGCATTTAAAAACAAATTTACCACTGATTTTTCAAAAAGTTAGTGAATTCCAACTTAATATTTATTTATCATTAATAGAATTAAGTGATACTTCAATTCCAGATAAAGATAATAAACTAGCTTATAAGATGGCTAAATTATCAAAAGTACGAGAAATTGTTACTACTTATATTAATTCTCCAGGATTACATAACATTATTTTTAATCGTGCAATGTCACAAATAGAAAAAATGCATGAAAATGGTATAATTCATTGCGATCTTAAATTGGATAATTTAATGTATCGTCAATTTGCAGATGGTAATGTAACAAAACGCCCAAATGTAAATGATTTAGCTAGACATCTATCACAAAATATTGTAATCATAGATTTTGATGGTTGTATTCAACTCGATCAACCTATCATGGAGAGTTTATCAAGAGGTCATGAATATCATTCTATTACTCCTATATTCGCACATTCTTATTTAATTGAAAACCTTTTATTGGGAAAAGAAACTACTCAATCATTATGGAAGAATCATAATAATAAAGAGATTCATGATGTTCTTACAGTTATCGAAAATTATAGAAACAATGTTGAAATTGGTGAAAGCTATCGAAATATAATAGATCATAGAATGAATCATATATATATATTTGATGCATTATCGTATGCAAGTGTTTTTGGATCAGAAAGAGAAGAAGATATTATAAAATATCTTAAATTCGCAGATTATTATACATTATGTATGGATTTCTTATTTACAAAGAAAATCAATCAACATAAATTAAAAAAGAAAGATGTTAATAATCCTGGAAAATTAATGGATATGGATGAAGATGAAAAGGAAAATTTGATAAAAGAATACACATTTTCTATATTAAATTTCTTAACACAAAAAGCTATTGAACTTGGATTAAAACCGCAAAGTGGTGGTACTTGTTTATCTAAATATAAATCAAGAAAAATGAAAAAAGGTGGAGGTAATCCAGTAATTTTAAATGTCAATGTAAGCGTACCTAACGCAAGTGTACCCGATAAAACATATATTACACATAGAGTAGGACAAAAACAACCTATTCCAGTAAATCCAACAGAACAATCCAAAGAAGACTCTGCTCCTATTTTATCAACCGTTGATTCAAATGAGGATATAGATATTTCACCAGAAATAGAAAAAGAACTACTCTCAAAATAATTTACATAGTAAATTAACTAGAATATAAAAATGAATAGAAATATATATTTAAATGTGTAAATATTGTTGTACATATGTTGAATTACCAAATGTCATTTCTTCTTTTTTTTATTTAACTGATTATAAATGGTTCATAAGTCAAACAAATGCGTGGGAATTATTAAGCCATGGTATATTTTTAGAATTGTTATATAAACAAAATATACCACTGCTAGATGAAGACAAAATATATGAAATAAAAAAACAAGTATATGAAGAATATTTTTCAAAAGTTGAAGAAAATATTACTAATAACTTTGATAATGAAAAATATGATTATACCAAAATTTTTGGAATTTCAATATTGAAATATAATAGTCTATAAAGAACTAGTCTTTTTTCAACTTGACAAAATCTTCTATCAATTTCATTATAAGGTAAGGTAATACAAGTATCAACAAAATAACCAAACAAAATTGAAATATTTTCAGGTTTTGAGAGTCTTGTGATATTTGTTCATCATCTTGAATATTAAGATATTTAGGTGGAATATTAATAACAACTGTTCTACATAATGGACATTCAACGATTTGATTTTTTCTATGTGTACTAGCAATAGCATGATTAGCTAGACATTCTGAACAAATTTTATGTCCACATTTTAATTTTGAAGCATGTTCAGCATATTTTGCATCAAAACATACTGGACACTCTTCATCAGATGAATAATGTGACTTGGACATGATTAGTTTATAATGATAGAGTATAAATAAACTCAACGTTTATATTAGATAAAATTGATAGTCAAATTTTTTGTATTATACATAAAGATTATTATGAATTAATATATAATTATGTTGAGTTTAAATAATAACTATTTGCATAGATATTCAAATGCAAAACATGTTTACTGTATTACAAATAATAATGTATTGTCAATACAACAAAGAACTTTCTATTCTGTGCCATATAAACCAATAGAAATAAATAAAAATAATGATTTAATTAATAATGCGATACTTGCATATATTGATAGAGAATTGTGTTGTAAACATATTAAAATCCTACAAACTAATAGTAAACCTAGTTATTATGAAGAACAAATAAATAAAAATGATATTGTTCCATTTAAAATATCAATGCAAGAATTAAAACAACTTAGTAAATTTATAGGATTACCTATAGCAATATTATTAGATGAAAAAAATATAGACGATAAACTTATATATAATGTTTATATAGACTATATGCGAGGAGGTAGTGAAAAAGATTATTCAGATGATACTTAAAAATCTTTATTCATAATAAATGGAATTAACACCTGTTACAGTAACACTTATAATTTTATTAATAATATTAAGTATTTCAATAATCTATTTTAATCTTAAAATAAATGAAAAATTTGTAGCTCCAGATGTTCCAGATTATGATCTTATTGGTGAAAATTGTATTAGTTATGTGACAAATGTCAAAGGTTGGAATTTAGATTATGGTATTCCTGAACCAACAAATCAAAAAGAAATAAAAGCTAAAGAAGAAAAGATTAGAAGAAGAGCAGAAATAATTTCATTATTTAGTACGATGAAATCTCCAACATATTCTATTTTTGGACAACAATATACTTATAGTGATGCTTGCGCAATGCCAAAATCAAACATATTATCTATTAATATGAATGAAGGAGATTGTTCTTTAAATGGTAATTTTATTAGAGAAAGTGAAGATGATGATGGTACAGCTTCCATTGCAGAAATAGTAGATTATAGAAAAAAATATGTTGTACCTGATGGTATAAGATTGTATACACCAGAATTATTCAGAAATGCTACTGCATTAAATGAACTTGATATGAGACCTAATAAAGGTTGTATTGTAACATTAAGTAATCAAGAATTATTTTTTAATATGATTGATAGGATTGCAGCAATGAGATATTTTGATAATGATAATAAGAATAGGATTATAGAAGAAGATAGAGTAAAAGCTATAAAAGAAAAAATACAAGCAATAGAAGAAAGAAGAATTGCAATTGGTGAAAGAAATGTAGCAATTGAACAACGTATCTTTGCCGAGAATGAACGACAAAGAGTCGAAATAGAAAGAAATGTAGCACTCGCTCAAATTGAACAAGATAGAATTATTATTGATAATGCAAACAATCAAATAAGAAATCTACAATCTGTTATCGAACAAGATGCTGCAACATTGGCAAATACTCGTGCAGACTATGATAGAAGAATTAACGAATTAAATAACATAATTAATAATACACAAAATGCACTAAATGAAAAGATTAGATTGGAACAACAATTACGTCAAAAGATTATTGATTTGACAGTTAAACCAAAAGTTTTCAGAGATACTGATTTCCGTGGAGCGTCATTAGAATTAGACGAAGGCGAATATCATGAGGATTACTTGCAGCAAAGAGGTTTCAATAATTCAATATCATCTGTTATAGTACCCAAAGATTACAAAGTTATTGTATTTAAGGATCCAGGATTTAGAGGACGTAGTGCAGAATTAACATTACCTGTCTGTAAATTTGGTAAACATTTACAAGATAGAATTTCTTCTATTAAAGTTGTGAAATTAAATAAGGTGTAATTTCATCATATTTTTTAATCAATTCTTTAAAAGTATATCTTTTAGTATAATCGAATTCAATCATACCCTTTACAAAGTCTATTATTTTTTGATCTTTAATATCTGCCCATATTAATAATTCAAATAATACAATCCCTAAAGAATATATATCTATTTTATCTGTAGCATAAATATTACTGAAGCGTTTTGAATAAAGTATATATAATTCCTTTTCAATATCTATATTTAAAATATGTTTAATTTTTTCTAATAAATCTGCACGTTGACCACCTATATTAAAAATAAAATCAAAATTTTCTAAAAAGTTTTTATAAAAAGTATTAAAAGTGTTTGTTTTATAAACAAATAATTTATATTCTGGTGGGTAATATGGATAATTATATCTTAAAACATACATATTATCAGATGTATAGATTTCATTTGTAGGTGTCATTATACCAAAGTCTATTAAATAAATTTTCTTTGTGTCAAATAATATATTTGGTGGTTTAATATCTTGGTGAATATATTTCAATTTGTATAATTTTTCTAATCCAACTAATACTGGACGTAATTTGGATAATAATATAAAAAATTTACTACGTGAACCAGGAATCTTTAATATTTCTTTTAAACTAATACCACCATATTTGTATATTAATTGATAATATTGTCCTTGAATTTTTGTATTAATCAAATGACAATCATCAGCAGAATTAGAATTTTTAAATGTATTAACATTACAATCTTCATATAAAGGAGTTGTAAATTCATTAAATGGATCAATTTTAGATATTACTTTTGCAATTTCTTTTTCATTATTAAATTCTAGATTATCTGCAAATATTTTACCAACTTTTTGTATTGGTGTATTTTTATTTGCATTCCTATTTAAATTTTTATTTAAATTTTTATTTGAATTTTTACAAGTTATATAGGGTTTAAATACACACCCATAATTTCCTTCTCCTATTAAAGGCATTTAATAATCATTGAGAGAAAATCTTGTATAATATTAATATGGACAATACTATAAATAATACTATGAATAATTGCGTATATAATACTCAAGGTTTGCTTGTAAATAAAAGCATTAAACAATTATATTCTGATTCATTTAGAAATTATTTAGCTTCATGTGAAGGAAAAATCGCTAGAGAAACAGAAGTTCCAAAATATGTCCCTTATGTAAATAAATGTACACCTCCATGTTGTTCTCCTATTGGATTACAAACAATTAGTGAAAAAATAGTAGATGTTCAATATCATAATGATAATGCATGTACGAATGAACGAAGAAAACAAAAATTTAGAATTGGATAAAAATAAGGATTGAAAATGGTGGGCGCAAAAAATAAATTAAATAATATTATGAGTTAAAATAATATAAAGAAAATATTAGTGTATAATATAAAATGCAATCACTTCTAATCAAGTCTCGCACAACATTTAAATGTTTTGCTGCAAAAGACAAAAAAGAGAATCCTATTACTGTTGCTCGTAAAGCTTTTGAAAAGAAACGGGCAGTAAATGCAAAAGAGAATCTTAATAAAGTTCTTCGTGTAGCTGATAGCGATTTAAAGGAATACTTTAATTTTTTTAAAGAACTAGAAGAAATTCATCGCAAAGAGTTCTTGGAATTACATGATAAAATGATTGCACCGGTTAAAAAGATGACTGAACAATCAGTTGAAGAAAAAGATAGTGAAGATGAAGAAAATATCTTTAAAAAAACAGAATAGTTTAATAAAGCAGAATAGTTTAATAAAATATTTTATTAAATACTATAATTATCGAAAACTTTGATTATTTATTTTTCTAGTATATATAGTTTAAATGTTTACTATAATTAGAGAACAACCATGTTGCGGTCCTCAACAACTTGCTTATTTAAGAGAGAGAGACACCCACTTATGATATTAAATTCACATAAATCACATGTAAAAAAACATGTGAAACACCATGTGAAAGAATGTACATATATCGATAAAGATCATAGTATCTCTCGAAAAATTAAAAATACAGACTTGCTATTCGATGGTTGTGTTTATACAGATGCATCAGTTGTAAATAAAAGTGCTGGTATTGGAATATGGAGTGAATATTATAATATTAATAACTCATGGGCACTTAAAGGATTAATTGATGTAAACAGAGCAGAATTAGGAGCCATTTTAATAGCACTTATATCTTTAAATTATACAGGAAATGTAAACATATTATCTGATAGTTTAACATCTTTAAAATTAATAAGTGGATCAATAGATTTGGCTAAATTTTCGTTAATTACTCATTGTATTCAATATATGAAATCGAATTGGCAAGGTGATTTACATTTTAGAAAAGTGAAAGGACATAGTGGTAATATAGGTAACGAACATGCTGATTCTCTTGCTTACGAAGGTGTAATGTATATTCGTAAAAAACATATATATCTTCCTGATGATATATTTGGTAAAGAAAACAGAGATTATGATTTAAAACATATTGTAGATACTACAAAAATTATAAATGATTTGTAATTTTCAAATTGTAATTTTAAATTTGTAATTTTAATTTGTAATTTTGAAATTATACTTTTCAAATTATAAATTAGTTTTTATCCATTCCATTGTACTATTCATAAAGTTTGAAGGTTCTTGATAATTGTATAATATAATTTTGGGTATTAAAGTTGCCATAATTTCATATGGATGTTCAAATTGTGTCACTACTTCTGGTATATTCAGATCATGTTTTGTTATCGCATGTTTTTCATTATTATCTGGTGGATTGTAATATACTACTGTAGAATCACTTATATCTTTTGGATGATCTGAATTATATATTTGTAAAAATGCCTTGTCTTTATAAGCATATATAAAATTATTTATATCAGGATTATTTCTAGCTTGTTTGTAATTTTCAATTCTATCTATTACACTAATATTCCATGATGAAATAAGATTATATGTTTGTAGTGGATATAATCTTTGATATACGTGAATTTTTTCATGTAATAAAGTTTCAATCATTGATTTTTCTTCTAATGCAAAAAAATTATTAGATAAAACAATCGTATCTGAATGTGTATGTGGAAATCCTTTTTCTAAATTAAAATCTATTTTTGCAAATTTCCATGGGATTGAATATAATTTTGGGGTCTGTTTTAATGATTCATTCAATGTATTTGTCAACGATATTAATAGATCTTTTTCAACATCTGTAAAGTCTTTATATCCATCTTTGTATAATTTTTTATAACTATTAATATTACTTATATCTCTTGCTATTAAATCTAGTTGATTCATTCTATTAAAATATTGTGCATTATCAACTATATATTCAAAATACTCTTTACTTATAAATTCTATGGATGGTTTCTGTAATATTTTTTGTTCTGACTCTATACTTTTAATAGTTGTTTTAACAGTGCTTTTTTTCTGTTTGATAATTAACCAAATAGTTATCAACAATGCTAATAACAATATAAATAAGCTTAAAATAATATACATTTATTTAATATTTCATTTTTTAATGATTTAACAAGGACAACTCACTCCAAAAATTAACCACTTGAAAAAACTTTTAGAATCTTTACACAATGCATCTGACGTTATCTCTGGTTTTTCTGATGCAAAATATCTACCTAAAACTCTACTATTCGGATTAGTATAATCTAAAAAAGAGACTAATAAAAACGGAAGGGGCTCATTCATGCAGCTTCCTAACAAAGAAGATATAGATGATGACTCATATGACATTTGACCTCTTGTTGTACGCAATTCCATCATAAAATAACTAATAGTTGTTGTATCAATTTGACCATCATAATCATCTAAAATCGTATATGAAGGAAGAGGAGTAATCTTGTTACACATATTATCTCTTACTTTTTTAAAATCTGTTTTTTTATATATTCCATAATATATATCTCCTCCAGGATATAATTTATTATCAAAATTTAATTGATAATGTATATTACCATCATTATTAATACTTAATTCATAAACTAAACCTTTGCCATTTTTATATGATTGTCCACCTTTATTTATAAAAGGTTTTCGTCCTGAATTATATTTTTTCCATGAAGATACTTCTAATTTATCTTCATTAAATTTTTCTGGAACCCAAAGAATCGGTTTATCACATGGCATTGGCTTAACCGCGTCGGAAAACTGAACTAATAATAAAAGCAGAAGAAGTTTTGTTGGCATTTTTATTAAGCATACAAAATAATATCTTGTTTATTTTCTTATACGTGGAGTAGTTTTGGTAGTTTTTATATTACTAGCTTTGTTTACTTGAGCTTTAATATTTTTAATAGGTTCTTTTTTAATTGTTTTTCCATTCTTTTTCTGTTCATAAAAGCCTGTTACTTTTCCTGTGCTATTTTGAACAACTTGATATGTTTCTTGTATTGTAATTGGTTTTTTAGTCTCACTATTATATGTAGATGAGTAACCTGACATACTCATAAATGAAACTATTTTTGGTTCATTATGAGAACTTGATTTAATTTTAGATGATGTTTCTTTAGATTTTGCTAGATTAGAGGGTTTAGATTCTTTTGGATTAGAAGGTTTAGATTGTTTATGGTTTTTTTTCAAAGATGTGGGCATTTTTAATATATATTTAAATTATTTTTTTAGAGTAACTGTTTTTAGAAATTCTATTTCTACACTACATGGGACATGATCACTACCATAATAATCTGATAAAATTTCTGCATTTTTTATTTTGGATTTCAGTTTTTTAGAAATTAAAAAGTAATCAATCCTCCACCCTTTTCCTTTTTTACGACTTTGGGCAAATGGAGAGAACCATGAATATTTTGCTTCATTTGGATACAAATCTCTAAAAGAGTCAATTAAGTTGCATTCATCTAATAATAACTTGAAGGCTTTTTTTTCATGTTCAGTAAAACCATGACTTCCTTTTGCAGAAACTGGATTATGTACATCAATATTCTCAGCAGCAACATTTAAATCTCCACATAGGATTATATGTTTACCAGTTGATTGTAAATGTTTAATGTATTCTCTTACTGTTTTTTCCCATGTATTTACTCTAAAATCAAGTCTAGATAAATCAGGTTTTGCATTTGGAACATAAGTAGTTATTAAAACAAATTTAGGATACTCCAAAGCAATAATTCTTCCTTCATTAATTAACTCTGAATTAGTTGTAAATCCATCAAAATTTAAATGTATATTTATTGGTTTTATCTTTGAAAATATTGCAGTTCCGGAATATCCCTTTTTGGATGTTGAGCAATTTATAATTGTAGTATGATAACCTAATTCTTCTAGGCCTATACAATCTAAACTTACATCACTATTACATTTTATTTCTTGTAAACATAGAAAGTCTGGTTTTTCATTCATAAGTAATTCTGTAATAACATTTAATTGACATTTAGAAGGATCTCTTTTATCACCATTTTTTTGTTTATTCATTACTGCACGAATACCATTTACATTCCAAGTTATAAACTTCATTTTAGTGTATAAATATTTTAAATTATAGCATAATCAAATTTATATATGTTTTAATTAAATAATGTTAATACAATTCCAATCTGCAAAAGATTTAAACCATGAAAAAGATATACTTTATATTTTTTTTAATATTGGAAATGAAAAAAAATTCACAGGATTATTGAAAGAATATAATGTAGAGTCCAGTAATATTGGTAATAAAATATATACTGGTAAGAATCAGGTTGTATTTTTTCAGTTAGATGAAAAAGCCATGTTTTATTCAACAAATAAAATAGCAAAAACAATAGCTAATTATGATAATAAATGTTTCTCTATCTATTTATCAAATATAGATAATAAATATAAATTATTAATATTACAACTAATAACAAAACACCTATATACATTTAATAAATATAAAACTGATAAATCGTCTACTAAAAATAGTATAAGACTATATCTTAGAGACGATGATGATAATAAAGATTTAATAAAAGATATTATTCATCAAATTAATATTAGGAATATCAATAGAGATTTTCAAAATGAACCTGCAAATAAAATATATCCAGAAACATTTTGCAAATATGCTACATATTTATTAGGTAATAATAAACATTTAAAAATAAAAGTATTAGACGACAAAGATCTAAAGAAACAAGGTTTCAATTTAATTTATGAAATGGGTAAGGCTTCGGTTAATAAACCACGATTTATGATTGTAAATTATATACAAAATCCAAAATATAAAACGATATGTTTAATTGGTAAAGGAGTATGTTTTGATCTAGGAGGTGCAAATATTAAATCTGGGGATCAAAAGCTTGTAGAAATGTATGGTGATAAAACTGGTGGAACCACTGTAATATCACTAATAAAATATATTATAGAGACTGACATTAAAATAAATATAATTGGGTTAATTCCATTAATTGAGAATGTAATTTCTGGAAATTTAGTACTTCCTGGAAATATTATAAAATCTTATTCTGGTAAAACTGTAGAAATTAAAAATAGTGACGGAGAAGGAAGACTTATTATGGCTGATGCTTTCGGATTTAGTAATACGCTTAAAAATATAGATTATATCATAGATTTAGCGACATTAACTGGAGCTGCAGAAAGTTATCATTGTGATACGTCAGCTGCTGTATATACTACAAATAAAGATTTAAAAAAAACTATTGAAGAAATAGGAGAAATTGTGGGAGATAGAACTTATTTCTTACCATCATGGCCAGAATATGTTAATGTCATTAAATCTGATAAAGCTAATGTTCAAAATTTAAATTTTGATGAATGTAAGAATAGTGGTGCGTTTACAGCATCGATGTTTTTATCATATTTCGTTCCCAAACATCTTCAAAATTACTGGGTACATTTTGATATAACTCATAGTTTTACTGGAAATTTATCAAACGGTAACGCAACAATTCTTCTCATAAATTTATTAAAACATTTGAGTAAATAAGTATGTAGAATAATATCTTAATGACAAGTAACTTACAATAAACTATAGTTTTCATAGACATATTTCATAGCACTATACCATTTTTCTTTGTGATTACAATTATGAATTACAATACTAGCTAATGTATCTTTAATCTCTATTTCAAATGATAATCTTTGTTCAGGTGCTTTCCAAATTGAATCTTCACACATTTTATTAAATGTATATTCTAATTCATCTATAAGTGATGGTGGAGCTGTATTATTTTTAGCAGCATTTATAAAATAATTATAATACTCATAAATGTTGTTGCATATTATCATTTTAAGAATTTAATTATAAGAATTTATAATTATAGTGTTTTTATAAATAATTTTATCAATTTTATTCATTTTCTGGTTTTTTATAAGTATAATCATCGTATTTTCTATAGAATATTGTATCTTTATTGACAACATCATCATTTTCGGACTTGTTATATGTACGTAGATAATCAGTCTTGAGTGTATTATAATCTTTGTAAGCATTGTCCATTGTTTTAACAAAATCTTGTTTACCAGAATCAAAGTATTTAGTAATATCAGTTGGTTGTGCACCATCTTCATCATATACTTCGTTATCAAGATCAAGTTTTTGTGCTGTTGTATCTGTACCTTGATATTTAATTACACTCTTCTTATAATTCTTTATTGTTTCATAAATTTGAGATCCAAAATACCATATGATGAATGATAAACCTAATGTTATAACAATACATATACCAATAATAGTATAATTATCAGCTATTAATCGTTCTATTTTTTTTATCTGGGCTGTTCCAGATAAGTCTGCAAGATTTCCTCCACAATTATAGCAAGGAGTTGCCATTTAGTATTATCTTATACTATATTTCTCGATATTTTTGACAAAAGAAAAACTCCTTTATAAATAATAATGTCAGTGTATAAAGTTATAAGTAACTACTATAACGATCTTTTGAATTTTCTAAGTGAAGAAAATTCTAAAAATAATGGTCTTGAGAACTTGTTTCAAACAATTACAAATGATAAGAAAAAAATAATTATTACAAAATTAGCAGATATGATGGTTCGGTTTGATATGGCTTTTGAAAATGAAATTTCATTTTGGAAAATAAGAGCTAAACAACAGAATTGGTATACTGCGATATATATAATAATGTTAATTATTATATTTGTTATAATAATTATTTTATTTTTGTATCGTGTAAAAGAATTGAAGGATTACGTAAATCCCGAAGAGTCTAAATTAATACCTGTAGTTAAAAGTTTATTATCACATATAATTGTATTTCAAGTATTATTATCAATAGTGATAGTATTGTTAGTTAATATTACATCCACTAAAAAATTATGCAATGGACAAATAGCATTATTAAGAGAAGATAAAAGAGAATATAGTGAATTTGCTTTTAGAGGATCTCAAAGAGGACAACTTGCAAACTTTTTTACTCTTTTAGGATATTGGAAGCGAAACATAGGTAGTTCTAAATCTACAGAAAAACAACAAGTTTATAAAACTTTATTTAATGGTCTTCAAAAAGATTCATCATACGATTCAATATTACCAATGTTTGCAATTGAAAACAAAAAAACTGGTAGTAATACTATAGGTACGTCAAGTAATGACGATACGTCTGGATCAACACATGTTCAAACTGGAGTAGAAATAAGAGTTTATGATTCATTGGCTATTGATATTAGTTCTGCATTAATAGCATTTTATGATCAAGGCCGAGGATATAAAACAGTTAAAAAAGAATTATTAAAATCTAGTCCAATTCTGATGTTAAAAGAAGCTAGAAGGATAATGTCATATTATTACCTATTAAGTTTTAAAAAACAAACAGATGATGCCAAACAAAAAGAAAAACAACAAGATGCATTGACAAATATTGTTATTAATCCATTATATGATTTATTAAAAGCAAAAAATCCAACAGGTGCTACAGATACCGAAGCTATTAATGAAAATGAAAGAGATCCAGTAGTAAATTTAGAATTAAGAAGATTATTTGCAGCATTTACATTTTTAATATTCTTCTTATACCCTATTTATATTAAAACATCCGATACAGATAATACTTTTTCTAGAGAAATTAGACCATTCCTTCCACAAAATATTGTAGTAACGGATAGTACACCTGATAAAGATTTTGTAACAACTATGAAAGCATCTTTTATGGATATATATCAAACTGATTATAGTGCTATTTTACAAAATGCAAGAAATATGGAAGATCCAACACCTGCTGTTAGAGATATAATCGCAAAAATAACTCCGTTATTTAGAGATTTATACTATAGAATATTCTTAAAGATAAAAGGTACTTCTTGGTTTCCTTTTAATAAAGAATATATTGATAGGAAATTAACTGAATTATTTGAAACATCAATTACAGCATCATTACCTGATGATTATAAAGAATTTATAGTACCGTTAATATATGATCCATTAATTATTGGTATTTCAGAAAGTTTTGATATTTTATCATTAAAACGTTCTGACTTGATTGATACTATGTCATCAAATCTTGTACCTTTAAAAATTAATATATTAACTTATCAAAACTATATTATTAATTCTGTACTTGCAAAAGATGAATCAATACAAAAATATATGGATGATTTAACAGAATTTCTTGTAGAACTTTCAAATGCTACAACATTAAAAGAACAATTACATACTGAATCTAATTCAATTGATCAAAAGAAATTTATGGAAGCTGATGAGTTCATTGAATTATTACAAAATCTATCTTTCAATGATATTAAAAAAGGATTTGAAGTAAACTTTTTCAAACAGATTGTTGAAGACTTTTATAAAAATATTAGCGAGTCTGTAAATTTACAATCTGCAAACAACAGAAATATCTATTATAAAAAACAACAAACTATCAAAATATGGAAAGTTGCTACAACAATGGTAATAATAGCATTGATATTATTATTAACCAGAACATTAATGTCATCTATAAAAGATTATACAAAGATTAAAAGAATACAAATAGAAAGAGATTGTGATAAATTGTTTGCAGAAAGAGATTTATTTGCTAGAAAAACAAATTTTTTTATTAAAATAATATTACCTGTGTTTATCGTAGTATTTATAATCGCTTTGATTATTGCTTATAGAAAGAAGATGGAATATACATTCAAGTTCAATGTTGATATAGTTGAAAATAATACGAATGAATTAAAAAATACATTGGAAGATTTTTCTGTTAAACTATCATCAATAAGATCGAAACTTAATGAGGGAGAATTGTATCAAAAAATGAGTTTACTTGATAAATCAAAGGTTACAGATTCTGATAAAAAAGAATTATTTGAAATGTTAAAGAATATTGTTGATAAATATGAAAAATGTAATTATATTATTGAATCTGCAAAGACTGGTATACCATTCCCATATCCAGAAGTTATTATGAATGGTTTTATGTTAAGTGTTGCATTACTTGGACTATTGTATGCATTATCAACATTTGCACCAATGAAACGATTAAAGGATATTAAGAAACTAAATAAATTAAAAGCACGAGTATTAATAACAGACAATATCCAAGATATTAATGAAGAAATAACTAGTCATGCAGTATGTCACAACGAAGATATGGATGCTATAGTTATAGCTCTCAAACTAATATTCTTTACATTTATCATCATGTTCCTCATTTTCTATTCTGTTAAGATTGTCAGCAGTGCTGATGATTTTGGAGCTGGATTATATAATAGCTCATATTTCGAAGAATCTAGATGTTATGAATAACTTGATTTTGTGAATAAAAAAATCAAATGTAGGTTTTGATGATATCTAGAGTATCTGAATATACTTTATCTTTTTCTTGATTCCCATCTACTATGTGAATTGTTACATCTTTCATAACTTCTTTATTATTAATCAATTCTTCATATTTTTGATGTACAGATTCTATGTAATCTTCTGATACACTCATCTCACAAGCTCGTCCTCTTTGTTTCATTCTTGAAACACAAATCTTTGGATCTGTTTTAATATAAACCAAAATATCTGGGATCCATTTGATTTCTTTAAATATCTTGTCAAAAGTACTCAATTCTAGAGGGTGTAAATGTCCTAATTCATAGTTTAGTTGTGTGAATATATATCTGCAAGATAGCGGACATCTTTCATAAATAGCTGGAAACGTATTATTTTTCCATTCATAAAATGTTGTAAGAACTTCAAGATTAAAAGGGAAAGCCCATTTTTTTGGGTCTTCATAAAACAAAGTTAGATGATCATTCCATTTTTGGAGTGGTTCGAGAAAAATAGGAATACGTATGTCATCGTTTATCTTTTTAATTACAGTAGTTTTACCACAACCAATGTTTCCATCGATTACGATTTTCATAGTATTATTGTTTGTTATAGATTAAAGAAATCATATCTAAATCAAATTTTTTTGATATATAAAAAGTACAAATATTTATAATATAAAATGTGTTTATCTGAAAATACATTGATTTACCAATGCGAATATGATGAACTGAATTTTAATTGGAAAAAGAAATATATACATGAACTTGATAATTTATATAATAAAATGAAAGCTAATGGTACTACTGCAAATGGAGACGAAGTTAAATTATATCTTAAAAATAATAATCTTCAAAAACATTACGAAGATGTATCTTATTTTGTTGAAAAACTTCTAGATCCTGATACCCAAAAATTATGTACAGATTGGGAAAATATTTGGGATTGTGGAAAGAGAAAGCATATTATTCTTTCGCTCTATAAATTACTATGGAAAAGATTACCACACGATATTAAGTATTGTATAAATCCACATAAAGTTGCTATATACTTATGGTTATTTTCACAGGGAACTTTGGATAAACCTCTTAGTATAAATCATAAAGATCAAATTATATTTGATTATATACAAATTGGTTTTAAAACTTATCATAAAGCTAGAATTATTCAAAAATATTGGTGGTTATATAAGCAAAATAAAAAATAACTATTTAATTATCATCTTTATCTGGAGAATATGTATAAATAACCGTATTATCAATCAAATTTATAATATGTACGCCATCACTATCATCTTTTAATTCATATGGAATTATATTACATTTTTTTATGATTTCTATACACTTCAATTTACAGTTATCACTATATTTGCCAAATAAATATATAGCATTTTCGTTTTTGGGATCAACAGTATTATAACAAGTTAATTGTCCTACACCCTCTTTCCAGTATTTCCATTCTTTGATTTCACAATGTGAATTTTCAGTTGTAATATCTGTTATTCCACATGATAATGATTTATGTGTTCCACCTAGATATTGTTCCAATAGTAATTGATAAAACAACTCATTCTTTCTATTTTTATAGTATTGTAATTCTAATTTCACTGCTTTTAATTCATTATTTATATTTATTGATTTTTGTAGTTCCAAATTTAATGCTTGTAATTCATCTATGTTATTAATATTAACATCTACTTTTTTTTCAATACTTATATTTTTAAGTTTCTGCAAAGCTTCATATTCTTCTTTTGGAATTGTGATCATAGGTTTATTATCAGGATTTAGTTTACATATTTTTTTGTGCGTACATTTTGTTGATGTAAAATTAAATTTTTTCTTACAAAATTCACAATCATATGTCTTTTCGTTTAGATTCCTATCATATAATTTTGATAATAAGAGTTTAGGATCTTCTGAGGAAAATTTAGGTTCACATGGATTTTTTTTTTGAAGATGTGTTTTTAAAATGGATTTAGTACTAAATTTTTCATTACACCGTTCACATTTAAAATTCATAATGCATTCATTTATCTTAATAAATCATTCAATTTTTCTAAAATTTATAAGTATTTAGTAATCCAACTTTAAAAGAATATAAACAAATTGTATTAATCAATATGGTTTTATATAATCGGCATATTATCAAATAAACTCATATATTTTAACTTTATAAATAATAAATATGCAAAACGTAGCTAGTTTTATAACTAGTCTGGCTCTTCCTATTTTTGCATTCTATTTACTTGTCTTCTGTAATTTTACAGCAGAAATATTAGGATGCAATTTACAAACTGCTTTACGTAACAGTATTTATGCTAAACATGTTATTGCACTTATTTTACTATTTTTCCTAGTTATTGTTGTAAATCCCTCATATGCAGATCAAAATATCCTTAAAAATATAGGAATCACATTTTTAATTTATTTATGGTTTATTATAACTACTAGATCACCTTTTGCAATTATGGTAGGAGTATTAGTATGTTTAGTTGCAACATATATTGCAAATATTGCAAAAGATAGATATAATAATGAGAAAAATGAAGATGCTGCAAAGAAAGCACAACTTGTTCAAAATATACTTGCGATTATGGCTCTAAGTTTAAGTATACTTGGATTTTTCATATATTTATATGAAAAGAAATTGGAATATAAAGACGAATTTTCAGTGAGAAAGTTCTTTGCTGGAACAAATAATTGTAAACAATATACTCCTGAAAATGCAAGACTTAAAAATATAATTCTTGGAAATTCAAAACCTAAAATGAACTCTACACAAATTAATTCAACACCTAAAATTAACTCTGGACAAATTAATTATCCCCAAAATAGACAAGTTTACTAATTTAATACTAAATGACCACTTTCTGTAATAATAATAGTTCTCTCAAAATGAGAACTAATACTTCCATCTGCTGTAACAACAGATGTTTTATCTGGTAATAAAATTGTTTTATTTATACCTTCTGTTAATAATGGTTCAATTGTAAACATATCTCCTACTTTCATTTCCAAATTATTATTATTTTTATAATTTAAAATTCTTGGTTCCATATGTAAATTTTTACCAATTCCATGTCCATTAAATTGAGTTAATACAGTAAACCCATTTTCTGTTGCATGTTTTTCTACAATTTTTCCAATATTTTTATATAATTGTCCAGGTTTACATATTTCTATAGCTTTTTCTAAACATTCTTTATTTGTTCTAACTAATTTTTCTTGTGATTTCTTTCCAGAAACTATATAAGTATTTGCCATATCTGTATGAAATCCATTATATCCACATACATCAACTGTAACAATATCACCTTCTTTTAATTTATAACTATATGGAATACAATGACATACCATATTATTTATTGATATACAAGAGCTTTTGGGAAAGTCTTGATATCCAAATATACTTGGATATATATTATTTTTACAAAAATTTTCATAAATATAATTATCTATATCTACTATATTCTTTCCACTTTGAATAAATTTATTCTCTATTTTGTCAACTATCTCTTTAACTTTTATATTTAACTCGAAAATTTTAAGTAAATCATTCCATGATGGTTTTGTTATTTTACCATGTTCTATATGACCATTAAAATAATATTTAGGAATACAATCTTTTGAAATATTTTTTATTAAATTATTATTGTATGGTTGTATAATTCCAAGTGAGTGTGTAGTTGATAATATGTTATTGTAATAATTAAATCTATCTATCATATTATTTACTTTTGCAAAATATATAAAAAAATATAATGAAATATATTTATGGAAAATACATTTAATGATTTACTACGAACATGTTCAAGTAATCAAGCTAGACGTTTACAACGTATAAACACCGAAGAATTTTATTTATTATCATTTGAAACACAAAATACATCAAATGTAAATTCAGTGTTTAAAATAGCTGGTTCGACACAAAATGTCTATACAATAAAATTGTACAAAAATAATACATTTTTTTGTGATTGTTTAGATAGTAAAAGTCATTGTCAAACACTAGGATGTGTTTGTAAACATATTTGTTTTATAGTGTGTAAAATTGGTAAAATTTTTGATAGTACATTTTTTATAGAGAGAAAGTTAACAAATGAACAGGTTGAATTATTGATCAATAAACTTCAATTTACACACGAAGACATTGTTGATGAAGAATTAGTAATAAAATTTTCAAAGTTACTCAATGATAAAAAAGAAACAGCAGAACTTTTTAAAAAAAGACGAGAAATCTTACCAGAAGATGAATGCTCAGTTTGTTATGATTCTTTGACTAATAATAAACATATTGTTGCATGTCCAACATGTAAAAACTGGTTTCATAAAAAATGTATGGATCGTTGGTTACAAACTAATACTACATGTGTATATTGTCGTTCTGACAAGTGGAAACAATTTTTTGACGAGAATTCATCTGAATATATCAATTTAAATGATGTTAAATGATGTAAAAATTTGATATAAAAACTATTTAAAAGTTTATTAAGTCAATATTAACAATGGTTAATATCTCTATTATCGTTTCTTTTGCAGCGAAGAATTTTGGAATTGGCTACAAAAATGATTTACCTTGGAAGATTCCCAAAGATCTATCTAGATTTGCAAAAATTACCAAAAAATCTGTAGTTGTAATGGGAAGGAATACATGGGACTCACTTCCTGCTGACAAGAAACCATTAGTAGATAGACTAAATGTTGTAGTAACAACACAACCATTTATGTACAAGTCAAATGATACTACTGTATATGTTACCATGGAAGAACTTGATTCATTTTTGAAAACACAAACTTATTCATCAAATGTTTATATTATTGGTGGGGCTAGTTTATACAAACAATATATGGGAGTTGCAACTACTATTTATGCAACAGTAGTTGAGAATCAAAAACCTCCAGAATGTGATGTATTTTTCCCAGTAGAGAATTTTGATAACTATGAAATTGTTGAATACACGCCTTCTGAAAATACACCAGAAGGAATTATGTATAGATTTATTACATATCTAAAAAGAACAAAACCACATGATGAATATGAATATCTGAATCTATTGAAAGATATTATTAAAAATGGTAATGTTCGTCCAGACAGAACTGGCGTAGGAACAGTATCTGTTTTCGGTCGTCAAATGAGATTTGATATTTCCCGAAGTGTTCCATTTCTAACCACAAAACTACTAGCATGGAAGGCTGTAGTTAAGGAACTACTATGGTTCCTTAGCGGACAAACAGATAGTAAGATTCTTGAAGCACAGGGTGTAAATATTTGGAAAGGAAATACAACAAGGGAATTTCTAGATAATCGTGGTTTATCACATTATAAAGAAGGTGATATAGGTCCCCTATATGGAGTATCGTTCAGATCATTTAATTGTGAATACCATGGATGTGAGCACGACTATAAAGGTCAAGGTTTTGATCAACTAACTGAACTAATTAATGGTCTAAAGACAGATCCATATTCAAGACGGCATTTAATGACAACATATAATCCTGCAGAAGTATCAAAGTGTGTACTTGCCCCATGTCATGGAATTGCTATTCAATTTTATGTAGAAGAAGTAGAAGGTCGTAAATTTCTATCTTGTCATACATATTGTCGTTCACAAGATACCTTTTTAGGTACAAGTTTCAATATAGCAAGTTATGCTATTCTTACATATCTAATAGCAAAAAAATGTGGTATGCATCCAAAAGAACTTGTATTTAGTACTGGAGATACCCATATTTATTCAAATCATATGGAACAAGTTGCACTCCAACTTTCTCGTAAACCACTCCCATTCCCAGTTCTTGAATTAAATGATTCTATTAAAGATAAACCATTTGAAGAAATTACAATTGATGATTTTAGTCTTGTAGGATATATGCATTATCCTAGTATTAAAGCAGAAATGGCTGTTTAAATAATAGTATTATATATTATTTTTTCTCACAATTCTGAGTATCTTTATCAGATTTATCTAATTTCTCGGTTTTATCCATTGATTTAATAATGATAGGTAGGTAATAATCAGGTTTAATATATTTATCTAGAAGCATTTGTTCATCTTTTCCAGTAATTTTGGAAACTTTTTTTAATAGTTCTTTATTTTGTTCGATGATTATATTTTTAAAAAGATCAAAAGTCATTTTATTCATTTTGTTATCCATTTGACTGATTTTGTTTGCAATAACTTAAGATGTTCGTACAAAAATGTTAAATCTCGTTGGGTTGCTGTACATGGCATTCTTTTAACAAGAGAATCAATTTTTTTTAACATATCATTATCACACATTATTTCTTTACTAATGTAAAAAAATTTTATATACTAATACGAATGAACACTATAAATAGTTGTTTCAGATGAATATCTGGCAGATATAATTGATATATTATCTCTGCTACCATAATTAATTGCCTGTCTGGCTAATATTTTAGGTATCACTTTACATGCTAATTCTTTAGGTTTAAGACACTCTTTTGTCAAACATCTTCTTTCTATATTACTAATCGTATCACTTAATATTTTATTATCGATAGTATCCCATAAACCATCTGTTGCTAGAATAATTATATCATCTGGATTTAATTTATATATGAATATATCTGGTTCACCAATTACATGTGGACGTAAAGAATGATCTCCAATAGATCTTGTCATTGCTAGAACTCCACATACACGACCAAAGTATAATATATCTTTTACACGATCAAGTTCTGTAGTGTTTTTTATATTATGATCAAATGATAATGGGATCACTGTTTTGAAATCATTTTTAACACATACAATTCGTGAATCACCTACATTAAGAACGATAAGAGTATCGTGTACAAATACTGCTATTGTTGCAGTTGAACCATGTTCACTATATTCTATCGGGATTTTTGAATCAGCTGTACTTAACGCCTCTTTAAGTACTAGACTAAGACTAGGGATATCTTTTATACCGCTATATTTTTCTAATAAAGATTCAAAAATATTTATAAATTCTTTTTGTAAAAAAGTTGATACATAATCGCCTCCATGACCATCAAATACTGCTAAAATAAGAATTTTACCATAATCTTTATTATTTATCCATGCAGATAATGTTGCATCTTCTTGGGTATTTCGTTGATTTTGAATAGAATGTATACTGGTAATGATAGTAGACATCTTAAAATATACAAATGGATTTAAAGAAGAAAAATAATCAAATTTTTATAATTCAAACTAGTAAATAGTTATATTTATGTATTGATAAATTCTAATTATTTAAGATTTATGAAAGAATAATAACTAATGCAGCTAGAAATCGTAACTTGTATTAATGATCTTCATCCATCTTTTGAAGATGATCTTAAAATTATGTTACCATATCAAGTAGATGGCAAAAATTATTTTGATATTTTTTACAAAGAAAGAGGTAATCCATTATTTATTCAAACACCTGTTGCATTATTACCATACAAATATGTTGTATATGATGATAAATATATTTATTTAGATCTAGTATTCTCTACAGATGAAATCAAAATATTAATAAATAAAATATATAATTGTATTCTCAATAAAATCAAGAAAAAAAAGTTTATTAAAAGATTTATGTATAAAGTTGATGGTCAAGAAAAAGAAATAATATATCCTGTTAAAGCTGAACAAGATACTTTTAAATTAAGATTAAAAAATCAAAATATAGATGCTATATCCGTATTCGATATAGCAAGATATAAAATAGATATTAGAAATATTGAAAGGAATGATAGAATTTGTGCTATATTTCAATTTGAAAAAATTATAATAGATGATGATACTATTTCTATAAATACAAAATTAGTCCAACTTAAAAAACAAACAAGAGTACTATTTGATCCATATTGTCCGACAAATAGATGTTTATTTGTTGATACAGATGATAATGGAAATAAATTAGAAACTCCCAAGATTGAAAAACCTGTAGAAAAAACAGATATTACCGAAAATTTTGAAAGATTTTCTAAAATGCTTAAAATGGGTGTACCATTAATGGCTGTAAAACAAAAAATGTTATTAGAAGGATTACCTGAATCTGAAATTAACCTTTTTATGTCTAACAATTCAGTTGATACTTCTGGTAAAAGTATTTCAAGTATACCTATTGGTGTTAAATCTAAACCTGTAGGTCCTCCCCCACCTCCACCGCCACCTCCGCCTCCTCCAATTAATTTGGGAAATATGGGAAATGGAAATAAATCTAAAACAGGTGGTGGATTACCATTCTTAGCCGATATTCAGAATAGTAATTTTGCATTGAAAAAAATAGATATTCAAACAGAAAAGAATAATATTAAAAATAAAATTCTCAAGAATATTGATACAAGTAAGATGTTACAAATATCTTTGAACGATATTTTAGCTGCTAAGTCTAGGTTAAAGAACAATCAAAAATAATTACATTTATTTATAACAAATGGTAAATAAAATAAATTTCATATACAATAAAAAAGGGGTTTTTCATATTTTTGCATATGCTCCAGCAGGTTCGATATATGAAGAAGAGAAAACACGTGGAATATCACATCTATTGGAACATATGCTTCTAAAACATACAAAACAATATACAGAAAAAGAGTTATTATCACAAATAACTACTCTAGGTGGATCATATAATGCAGTAACAGATCGCGATGTTACCTTTTATTATATTCTTACACATATGGATAATTATAAAAAGAGCGTTGATATTGTACACAGTGTTATGACTGAACCAATATTCAAAAAATACGAATTAGACTTGGAACGCAAGGTTGTATTTGAAGAAATAAGCAGACGTCAAGATAATGATGGAAATTTATATAATCTTTCTTATCTATCTATTTTAGGTATGGATAATCCATATGCACAACCTATAGAAGGATATACAAAAACACTTAACAATGTTAATGTAGAAGAATTGAACAAATATTTCAAAGATAGATATAAAGATGTTATGATCTTTATTAATTGTGATACTAAACATAAGGCGGAAGTTGAAAAATATGTATATAGTAAATTTGGTCAAAATAAAACTTTACAAAATTATACTGAAATTCCTGTTATATATAAAGGGTTGGATTTTGCTAATCGAATTATAGTTGTGCGTAAAAATTACGGCCAATATACAACTCATATTATGCTTCCTAGTTTTCCTCGATCTATGATAAGGGAAAATATTATTTTAAATTTTTTAAAATATTGTTTATGTTCATCTGGATTATATAGTATTTTAATGTTTCAATTAAGATCAAGAAGAGGACTTATTTATAGTATTTCTTCAATAAATGAAACATATAGATATATTGGTGTTTTAAGACTTATTATTCAAACTTCAGATAAAGATACATCTCATATCTTGAGTATAATCTTTAATATTCTCCAAAAATTAAAGAAGAATGGTTTATCTGACAAGTTAATCAAGTATTATAAACAAGGGTATTTAAATGAACAAAAATATGCATTTACAAGTGACGAATATAATACAATATTTCATAGTGAAGGATTATTTTATAATTGTGATATACCTGTTGAAGAATATTTAAAAATGATAAAAGAAATTACTTCAGAAGATATTAAAGAAATTGCCACTAAAATTTTTGATTTTACAAAAATGGGAATTTTCAGTTATGGAAATTATAAAAGTGAAAATGGTTTTGAAAATATTATATCAGATATGGTTGCGTCATATGCAAAATTACAAAAATAATTTATAGTTCAGAATATTATAATTATAAATTATTAAATAGTAAATAATAAAATAATTAAAATGAAGATTAATCAATTATTCAAAACACCGGTACCAGAAGAATTGTTAATAAGTATATTAAAATGCTTCGGTTATGATAACCTTCATTCCAATGAAGAACGATCTTTTTGTAAATTTGATCTTGATAGACTGAGAACAATCGAAAAAGTTCATCAGCTAAAAGATGAAATATCTAAATATTATCTACCATGTAAAGCAAAAATATACCTTAATTCTCTAGATGAAAAAAAATGTATAACAATTCTAAGACAAATTCTAAGATTACATAATTACACACTTTTATCAAAACAAAAATATATTAAACAAAAAAAAGTAACATTCTATATTATTCAAAAAAAAGATTTTAATAATCCTATACATGCAATATTAAAAATAGATAATGGTACAACTATTTTATCATTTAAATAATTCCTATAATTAAATCTCATAATTAAAATATTCATTAAATTTATCTATTTTATAATATGTTATCCATTTAATAGTGTGTATATTTGATAATACACATAGTGTATTAAAGTGTACTCTATTTACTATTCATGTGTTGTTAGTGTGTAGTAATGTGTACATATAAAATACTTATAATCTATCTCTAATAAAAGTGTGTATAAATTAATAGTATATGAATGAATAGTGTATAAATGAATGAACAAAAACAGTTTATTGGTTTAATTGTATGATGGCTTTTTGTAATCTATCGCAGTCAACAACTGGTAATTTTGGTATACACTCCCACATTTGATGCTTTAAGAAAGAAGTAAGTTCAAATTTGATTGGGAAATAGTGTGTACAACCTAATTCAACAGAATTATAAAGTTGTTGCAGTTTTTTGGGTACACAATTTTGTGATTGTGGTGGTAACACCATTAACATCTGGAGTGTACTATCAATTTTGGGTTTTGATGTTTTAAGTTTATTTTGTATATTATTAAATTCTGTCTGTGAAATTGGACATAAATATTTATATAATTCTGAAATACATGGGGAATAGTCATAAATATAACACCAATTCATATCTACTTGCATATTAAAATAATAATTTGCAGTCCATAACAATCCTTCTATATATTGGATTGAACAACATTTCATAATATTTGGTGAAATAGAACCAAATAGATAATAGTAATAACTCAAACGCCATTTTGAATCCTTTGATGGATTAATTACTCCAATCTTTGGTGTATAACCAACTGTTAATGGGGTTTTTTCCAATTCTTGTATAAATTTCTCTACTGTTTTTGGATTATTTGTCATAACACAACCAAAAGTATTATTATATTGTTCAATAACTTCTTTCATACCTTTATCTTCGCAAAATGACAAGTTTTCAAATATCTTTAACAGGAACATATAATTCACCGAAAAGGTTTCTTTGCCATTTGAATCTTCGTTTATAATAATTAGATTCTCATTTAATTTTTCATAAACCTTTTTATAAATATCACATAGTAATTCGATTGCACCATTTTTAATTTTTAGAAATGATAGATTGGGAATGAAATCATTACCCAACATAAAACATATGAAAATATAATCATACATATAGTTTATTTTAGTATCATTGTAAAGATATTCTGAAACATGTTGACGTAATCTATCTATATTTAAATATTTATATGTCATCATTTTTGATGTTTGATGTTGATTTTTTACGGATACAAAATCTGAACTTTCCCTCATTAAATAGATATTTTGTTTTTTACAGCTTAATGACAACATGATTAAGTCTGCATCTAAACCATAAATTACATCATATCCATCATTTGTAGAATTTTTAATATATTGAATAATCTTGTGTTCACCTTCTCCATATTCTTCATGACTCGAAATAATGACATTTTTATTATTTGAAAACACATCTCGTAAATATTTATCTAGACGCTTCATAAATTCAGTACCAGGAGTAATACAATTGGAATCCCAATCAGAAATCGGAATGTTATTATCTTTCTTGTAATTATTAATTAGTTCTGTACGATATGAAGAGAGATATCGTCTACGTCTTTGTTGTTGAATTTTTGCCCTAGGTGCCACACCATCAACTGCTATATAAACAAGATCAATTGGTTTAACTAAATTAATTACATACTGTGTATATTTGTATATTTCGTTGAATATATCTGCTTCATCTTTAGATAAACATGCTGCTGAACAACAATGTATAATCGAATTAAAGTCTAGAAATAATCGATTACATTGTTTAATAGCATTGATAATTGTATCAGTATTTTTTGTTGCTATTTCACGAAAATAGAAAGGAATACCCATATTAAATTATATAATATGCAAAATCTTTATGTAAGAGAATTCAATTTTTCTTAATGAATATTAAATGCAATTATCACAACCGGCTATTATAGCATCTATTGCATATCTTTTTTTAGCTTTTATGATTTTATTACCTTTTCCTCACACAGGACCTCTAGAGAATGAAACAAAATCTAAAGATAGTTTTGCATATCGTTTATTAATCTTGGTTATGATTATTATACCTATTGGACTTTCAATATATAGTATTAATTGTATGATGGTTGGTCATTGTGTAGTATGGAGTTATGTACAAGCGATTGCTATAGCGTTATGGGTGATGTTATTCTTATTAGTTAGTTTATTATCAACAGAACGTGGAAATCAAATCGTTATTTTGGGAGAATAAATTTGAATACATATAAGTATAAATTGCACAATTTATAAATATGGCAAATGCAGAATTTTGTTGTTGGAACTGCATTATTCCTATTAATCCATATAAGAATGTATTAATGATTGACCTAAGTTACTATGTATTTTATAGATATTATTCAACATTTAATTGGTTGAAGAAATATCAGAAGATTGACATTGATAAGAATGAAATTTTGAATGAACCTCTTTTTGTTGAAAAATATAACAAAATTTTTGAAAGAACGTTATGTGAAATTGTTAAACAATCTGACGTTTCTTGGTCAAATGTGTTTTTGGTCAAAGATTGTATGCGTGAAAACATTTGGAGAAATGAACATTATAAAAATTACAAGGCAACACGCGACGAACGTCTTGATACATTTAATAAGGACATTTTTTGGGTAACATATAATGACCTTATTCCGAAGCTTAAAAGTAAATACAATTTTCATATCATATCTCATGATCGCCTTGAAGCAGATGATATTATTGCGATTATTAAAGATGAACTTCGGTTAAATTATCCAGATGTAATGATTACTATTATAACAAATGACAATGATTATATTCAATTAGTAGATTCTAAAACTATTGTAAAGAATCTACAAGGAAAAGAAATCATTCAACGAATTGATATGGATCCAAAATTGTATCTGAAGACTAAAATCATTATGGGTGACAAATCTGACAATATTCCATGTATTATGAAAAAAGTTGGACCAAAGACTGCTGAGAAATTAGCACTAGATGAAGAAAATCTTGAAAAGTTTTGTCAAAAAAACCCAGAAGCTCGTGTACAATACGAAGCTAATAAATTACTAATTGATTTAACATGTATTCCAACTGACCTTCGAAATTCATTCAAGTCTCGAATTTCTTTTAAATGTCTTTAATTTTGATTAAATAAAGACACATTTGGAATATTTTGTAGTATTTTATAATGTCTTTAATTTTGATCTACTATTTAAAGACATAACGTTTTCAAAAAGGAAAAATTATTTTTGTTATTAAAATTTGAATTAATTTTATAATTATTTATAGATAATTTTTGTAACTATATAAAGTGTCACTTTTTGTCATGGAATATGACACTTTCGACGACAACTTATGGAATTTGCTCAACGATTTAAAGATTGAGTCAAAGCCTTCTCCTTCAAAATGCTCAGAAGAACCTGATAAGACAGCGATTGAATGTAAGAATTGCAAGTCGGTTGATATAATGGTTGATGATGGCAATTATATATGCAAATGTTGTAATACATTGCTTGGACGTTATATTGATATGGCAGCTGAATGGAGATATTATGGAAATGATGATAATAAATCTAGTGATCCTACTAGATGTGGTATGCCTGTAAATGATTTACTTCCTAATTCATCCTTGGGATCTATTATTAGTAATCAATTTAATGAAAGTTATGATATGAAATTAATTCGGAAATATCATATGTGGAACTCTATGAGTTATAAAGAAAGGAGTTTATTTAATATTTTTGATAATATCACAATACATGCTGCTAATAATGGTATACCTACTTCTATTATAGAAGAAGCTAAAGTCTTCTATAAAAAACTCTCTGAATCAAAAATATCTCGAGGTGAAAATAGAAGTGGTTTGATAGCATCAAGTATTTACATGTCATGTAAGAGCAATAAAGTACCAAGAAGTACTAAAGAAATTGCTAAAATATTTAATCTAAAACTTACGACAATGACACGTGGATGTAAAAAATTTCAAGATATAATGAATATTAATCTTGATTCATCTTGCCCAGTTGATTTTATACAAAGATTCAGTTCCAAACTCAAAATTTCAAAAGAAATTAAAGATCTTTGTAAAGAAGTTGTTGAAAAAGCAGATGAACTTAATATTGTTAGTGAAAATACACCACCATCTATTGCCGCTGCTAGTATATTTTTATGTAATGTGGTTTGTGGGTTAGGGATATCTAAAAAAGATCTGGCAAATGCATGTGAAATTAGTCAAGTAACTCTTACTAAATGTTATAAAAAACTTCATGCACATAGAGGCCTTTTGTTCCCAAAAGATGCTATAAGTAAGTATAATATCAAGTAGTTAATAGAGCATTTTTATCTAGTAAAGGTTGCAAGTAGTTTAGATTTTTTATCATTGTTAGTCGATCATTAACAACTAGATTATCAGTCTCACACATCCATACACATTTCCAATTATATGGTGTGTTGAGCAAGTTAGTAAGTTTGTCATCTACAAATACATAAACATCTGACCCTAAATTAAACTCTACGTCAGCATAACTTTTAGGTTCAGGTTTTAAACATGACATGAATGAATAAGTTGAAGGTATTTCAGAGATTCCCATTTTATTGCATATAGAATAACACCAAATATCAGGTGCATTAGAGAAGAATCTCATTTTGATGTTATTTTTTTTACAATAATCTTCTAAATTATTGAAACTTTCAATATCCTCCTTGTGTGTCTCTCTGACATTATATAAATAATCATTATAATTTATGTCTTTATATACGTATTCTTCAAAATCCTTTTCATCCACACCTTTGTACCCAAGTTTATTTAGACCATATAATGTATGACCAGCATTATAATATAATTCTTTATTTAATCTAGTTGCAAATTCTTTGTCTTTACATTTAACAACTTTATGTACAAAATTATTGCATCTCTCTACAACTAATTTATGAATAGAATGATTCCTTAAAACTACTCCATCGAAATCTAATAATAAATGCATTATGTATCTAATACAAAAATAAACTTATATAGTTTTATATTCTCATTTTTTTCTTATCTACAACAATATATTTACCACCCCGAGGACCATATTTAACTCTATATAATTTACCATTATATCTATATGTCTCTTGTTTTGTTTGGTTTGTTTGGTTTGTTTGGTTTGTTTGGTTTGTCTTTAATAGGTTTTGGTTTTCTCCTCCCATTAATCCAAGAGTTTTTCCTATTTGTATGAATATATTATCTTTGCATTGTGTATCATCTTCTGTAATTGATACTATTTTTTGACGACCTACTATATTATCTATATTATTAATCTTATTTTGTATTTCATTAATAGTATCTTGGATACTATCTGAATTAGTATCAGTATTAGTATCAGTATTAATATCGGTATTACCAGATTTAATTAACATTAAAAATGTTTTTATATTTTCAATTAAATTCTTTATAGAATTACTGATTATAATATAAAAATTATCAATTGTATTTGGAGAATTATGTATAATAATTATATTTTTTGTATCAGGATTCAAAGTTATTTCAGAAATCTTTCCAGCTAATACATTATCAATTGCAGGGTTATTGAAATACAAACATATCTTATTTAGACATTCTATGAGTTTGTCATAATATATTTTTGCATTATTATACCATGTAACATAGGTTTTGTATATTTCTTGTGTTGGTAATTCTGATAGTAATTTCACTAATTCTTGATACATTTCACTTTCTTGAAATGTCTTGATACTGTTACAAACATCTGGCATTTTTTTCTCTTCTACTGGGGGCAATTCTTGTGGTTTAATATCTGGTTGTGGTGTAGGTGTATCCAGTGGGGATTCATCGGGTTGTGGTTCTTCTTGTGGTTCTTCTTCTGGTTCTTCTTGTGGTTCTTCTTGCGGTTCTTCTTGTGGTTCTTCTTCATCTGGTAGATCTGATGATTTTTTTATTTCTGTTTGTTTTTCTTCAATTGCATTAGATACAGCTAGTATAGAATCTGCTAAATTTTCTATATAAACAAGCCAAAAATTTCCTTTGATTAAAAAATATTTTTTTTCTACGCGTAAAAGTTCAGGACGAAGTTTTGAAAACATTCTTGGTTTTTTGAAAACATATGAAATATATTTTAGTCTTCCTGATTTTTCAGGTTCATATATAATAATAGACTTGTAAGTACTTGCATTATTTTTTACAAAATTTAAAAAATTTTTGTGACAATCCATACTATCTTTTTGCGGACCTGAGGTATTTGTAACTTCAGATTGAGAATTTAATGAAGAAGAATTTGATGGTGATTCTGGTGATGAATCTGACGAAACAGATGATGAGTTTGATTGTTTTCTTCTAAATCCAAATAAACCACCTTTTTGTGTTTTCATAAATTCTTTTATAAGGTTGTGCATTAAATCAAGCTCATTAATGATAGTTGTATAATCATTATTATTTTTGGCTCTTAGTTGCCGTATTCGATCGTCAAACCCTAAATATTTTTTATTATATTTTTCGTAAAGTTCTTTACATGTTTTGAATGCTCCAAATAATGCACCACCTGTTTTATCTGTGGTACTTGATACACTCATTATGTATTTAACATAATTTAAGAAAAATAAAAATTTATTGTTTCGTCATCTGTTTTTTCTTTGATTGTTTAGTTTTCTTCATTGTCTTTTTCTTTGATTTCAATGTTCCACCTCTTTTAGTAGTAGAATAACATTGTGTACTAGTTGAAGATATTAACTGATTACAAATTTCCATAGCCTTCATTACTGGAACGTATTTAGATGTAATTGCTTCATAATCTTTATTAAATTTTTCCAAAGCATTATTATTAAACCATGATTCTGGGGTACATATATTATCAGTCATATTAAATTTACTCAATTTATCTACAAATTCTAATGTACCTATTGCAGAAATTGCATTACTATTATCGAATAATTCTATAAATTTAACTGTATGTTCAATATGGTAATATTTAAAATAATTATTAAATATTTCATTTTTTTCAGATATATCTGTAGTGTTGTTATAGTTATTATATGATGTAGTGTATACGCCTCGGATATATTCTTCAAATTGTCTATAATCTGGAGATTGTAATATACTCGGTGCAATTTTAGGATATTTTTTTAATCTATTTGTAATATCATCAAAATAATATTCTAAAGTTCCAACCTTACTACCATCTCTTCTTCTTTTATGATCAAATATCTTGTGATATTTAATAATCATTTTAAATTTATTGATATCAATATATGGTATTGGAGGAGGATTATTTGCACCCTTTGATATATTAAATACACAGAAAATACACATCACAAGATTTTTAAATAGATCTGAATCACTTAAGCCTAGTTCTTTGGTTAATTCATTAAAAATACATGAATAAGGATCTTGTCTAACTTCTTCTATACCCCAACATTGTTTATTAACATCACTGATATTACAATATATAGGATTACATATTTCTAAATAATTTGGTACCATACTAATCGGAGGATCTGATTTTGTTTTTTCAATCAACATTTTTTGAATTACTTTTCTAACCTTCATTAATGAATCATTAATGAAATACCCTTCTACCTGTCTATGTAAACATACATTGAATGCATTTTCTAATCGACATCTATAGTCTAATAATAATGTTTCAACATGTTTATAGGTTGTTTTTATAGCTTCTGTGAATTCTGATAATTTTTCATCTGATAATTTTTCATTAATTGTTTTTGATAAACTTGATAAATTAGTTAGTTGATCTTCAGTAATATTTGCTTTAAATGCACTATTCATTATTTTTTTTACAGTTTGTAGTTTTGTTTTCAATATATTTTCTAATTGTTTTGAATTTAAAGATACAAATTTAATCTCTATTAATTTATTAATAGTATCAATAGTATCAATATATCCATACTCTTTGTTGATTATAAGTCCGTTATTTAACTCTTTATTTATATCTTGTATGTTAGTTATATATAGTGAACATTTTGATAATATATCATTAAGTTTGTTATATGCATTTTTAAATACATCGTCTAATAATGGGTTTTTAGTATTGTTGTCATATTTAATACCAATAATTTTTCCAGCAATGTTGAAAGTAAAATTATTATTAATTTCTTCCAAGGTATAGTTACATTCTTTTAATAATGTTATTTTATTACTATAATTATTACGTATCCATGTATCCAATGCTTCTCCACAAATCCCATCGGTTTTATAATTATCAATATAATCTTTTCCAGTTTTTTCGGAAAAAAACCCTAATGTATCCGTATAATTTTTTTTTGTGCTTTCAGCTCGTTCGTTATCAAGACAATAAATATTTTGTTGTAATTCTTCCTTTCCATTAATTAATTTTAATATATTTTTGGAACCCAGAATTTGTGTTTTACCTCCTTTATCTTTTAAAGCTATTAATGACCTTTTAGCACTTTCGTCAATACTACAAGAATCGAGTGTATAAATATCGTCATTTAAGCAATCCTTGTACAATGTTTTATTCATAGTACTATATATTTTATTGGTACCGGTACCTTTCATTCCAGTAATAATAGAAATATCACTATGCTTTTGATAACGATCAGGTTTATCTTTTGTACTTCCTGTAACAATATCATAATTATTTAAAATCTGTTTTATTTTTGATTCTAAAGCTATTAATTTATTAAGATTTTCTTCTTGTAAATATAAATATTCTGTATTTCCATCTAACATTTGTTTAATAAAATCAGCTGGGTTTTGTAAACTATCTTTTATATTTCTAAAATTATCAATATTTTTATTAAAGTTAGATTGTTTATCTTTAAAACTCGTATAAATATCTTCAGATGATAATTTTGTTAAAATATCTATTGGCTTTTGATTTGGCTTTTGATTAGAAAATACATCATTTACTATAAAATCAAAATATGCATCGAATTTCTGTATACCATCCTCATTAAAATGAGGATGGTCAGGTTTATATTGCTTAATTGATTCGACTGGCTTATCAAAATCATATTGAACATCTTGTCTACTTTTTATAATTTCTAAACAACCTGTATAAAGTTCTTTCGATTTACTAAAATCAGCTCCACCTTTTAACAGGTCTTCACTATATGATCCATCTGGATTTTTTGTAATTTCTGAAGAATAAAAAGGTAATGTATCTGGTGTCTTGCCAGTATTCTTCTCTTCTTGTTTTTGTTCAGGAGTTAACCCATCTCTTTTAATTGATGCAAATAATTTCTGAATTACTGGATTTTCACAATCAAAAATATTTTCCACACCAGCAAAATCACCAATTACAAGTTTAATTTCTGGTTTACCTGGTTGATTTGAAGATAGTTTTAAAATAATGATAGTATGACTTCTTGAACTATTAGGATTATTTGTTGTAGCTTTTACAAGTCTATCATTATCTATTAGGTGAATCATTACTTCACCTAATGTTTTATCTTTACCAAAATCTGTAGTTGCATCAACTGTTCTATATTGATGATAATTCCTATGAAGATAACTAGGAACATTTTTACAACTTGTATCTTTTATACAATTATACTTGAAATTTCCATCATTGAAATTGAAAAATAAATATGTATTTTCATCGGGAGGGGATCTAAGAACTTCAGGGTTATCTAATAAATTCTCATTTTTACCTTTATCTTTATTCTGCATTATATCATCGCGTTTTTTATAATCTACATAAAATTCTTTTGAACATACTAATAATTCTGTATAATTATCATCAATTGCAAATTTATTACACAAATGTATCAAAATACCTTCTTTATATCCTGGTTCACCTTTATTATAATAAATTAAAGATGAAGTTTTACCTGCACCACTGGCACCATATCCAAGAATAAATACTAACTTTCCAGATTTAAGTGTTTCATAAACATCAATCATATTATCTGCGATATTTTTATTTGATACATTTGGTAAAAACACTTTTGAAAACTTTCCAAATAGATAAGTTCTATTATATTTTTCAAAAGAAAAATTTACACCATCTCCAGCGGCTTCTACCTTTTGTATATTTTTAAAGGTATCTATTATAGAATCAAAATTGGAAAGAGTACTAGCAAATTTTTTTCCTTCTTCTTTTAATTTTTTAATCTCTGCTTTATTTTGCTCGAATTTATTTTTAATTTTTTCAATTTCATTATCATTAGCATCTATTTTAATTAATATTTGTAGATTTTCAATCTCTTTTTTAGTTATTATTATATCTCGATTTAATGCAATTTCTTTTTCTATTTTTTTTATGTCATTTTGATTTTTTGTAAATTCTTCTGTTTTTGATTTAATATTCTTTGTTGTATTTTCAGTTTGTTCGACATTATTCAAATCAGTAATTTCGGAATTTAATTTATCTTTCAATTCATTTAATTCAGTTAATTTACCTTCAAGCTTGTCTAAATCTAAATTATTTAATCCATTTAATCCATTTAACTCAGTTAACTCTTCGTTTAATTCTTCTAATTTATTATTTAATTCAATTAATATTTTTGATTTAGAAATTTTAGCATCATATTTATATTCGCCACTTAATCTAGAGTGTAATTCATCATTTTCTGTTTTATATTTTATATTATTTTCTTTTAATTTACTTTGGTCTTGAAGTATAGCTTGAATAGAAATATTGATTCTATTAATTTCGTTTTCATATAATAATTTGTTGTTATTTATTGATCTATATTCTTTTGTTTTTTCTATTAAACCCTTAATATATTCCGACATTGTAAATTTCTTGTCTATTTTAGTATAATATTCTTCATCATCATCATTATATTCTACAATTAATGAATTTAACATATCATTTGTTTGTGCGTCATTATTAACTCTTATTTTAAAACGGCGATTATAATGTACTTCGACAAATTTATCAATTTGATCTGGTTTTGTTTCATCATTTCTCATTTTAACATATGTAATAATTGTGTTTCTACTTTTTTTTGAAACAATATCGTTTAAAGATGATAAGAATAATACATTATCTTTAAATTCAAATGTACCAATTAATTTAATTAAATAATCCATTAAATCTAATCTTCTGATTATGTTGACATAATAATATGTCAACATATTTTGTTTTTTTTCTGTCAAACGAGATGTGTATGTATATAATTGGCCATCTGTAATAAGTGGTGATATTGTTCCAGTTATTACTTCATTTAAAAGCATAATAAACTTGCTAATATTTAATCTTTTACTTGGTGTAAAAACACATTTTGAACAATAATTATTATCATCTTGCTCTGTACATTGCTCTTTTTGTTTACATATTGTTTTCATAACAGTATCATAAAATTTAGTATCTTCAATTATCTGTTTATTAATTTTTTCATTATTTAACTTTGCTTTAAGGTCTGACGCGACTTGGTCATCATTAGTATTCAAGAAATCATCTATATTTAAATATATAAATTGTAATAAATTTTCTGTTATTTGTAATTTATTAACTTCTATTGATTTAATATCACTTAGTTTAGTATATAATTTAAATCTATCATCTCTTGTGTTTGTAAAAATTTCTATCATCTCGGCTTCAGAAAGTTTATTTAATTTATGAATTACTGGTCTATTAAGTAGTGCATGTGTCGTAATATTAAAAGAATTAATAAGATTCTGGAATATAATACATTTTTGTTCATTCAGAGTAAAATTTAATTCAGTACATTTTGTTCGTAAATATTTTGATAATACTTGTTCAATTCCTAATTCAATTCCTACATTATTTAACCTAACAAGAGCATAATAACAATCTGAACATCCAATACTTACAGAACTTATATCAGAAATTATATTTGTTGGTTTAGATTTAATATCATCTATATCCAATGTTTGTTCTATTTCTATGCCCTTATTATCAATATTTGGATATATTGTAGTTAATTTATCTTTATAACTTTTAATAAAAGTTATAATTTTTGATAAATATTTATCTGTTAGTTGTGTTCTAAAGTCTTGTAATTCACTTAAAATTTTCTTTTTAGAATCTTCATTTATATTCAAAATACTCAATTTCGAAGCTTCAATCAATGAACCTTTCAAGTATGATTCAATCTTGATTTTAAACGTATTCGCTTTAGTTAGTTCTTCTTGAATTTTAACTTCAATAGTGGTTATATCTCTTTCGGAGTTTATTAAATTATATTCTTTTTCTAAAATAGTAGATTCATCTGTTATTTCAGCAATTGTTTCTTTATGTTTTGCTTGTATATTTTCTAATTTTTTTATATCATCTTGTGCATTATTCATCATTATTTCTATTACAGCGTCAGCTTTTGCCTTAGCTGCTGCGTCTAATATAGATTGGACATTTTGTTGAGTTTGAAGTGTGCTTTCGTCCATTTTGCGTTTTTTAATTGTCTCAATTTTATCTATATTTTGTGATACCATTTCATCTACTTTTAATCCGAATTTATTGTTTATTGCATTCTTTTCTTTTTCTAATTGTGTTTTTTGTTCAGAAGATAATTTAGATTCGTCTATTAATGCTAATTCTTCTAACAATACGTTTCTATCTAAAGAATCTGTACCTTGTTTTTCCATGGTTCTTTTGAAAAAATCGAATTTTTCTTGTAATTCATTTGGAGGAGCTTCAGATAATTCTAATTTTCTTTTTAATTTTCCAGATATTTCATCAAAAAGTTCAGGAATTTCTCTATCTGTACCACTGAAAACTGTTTTCCTAAAATCATCGATCTTTCCCATCATACTTTGTAAGATTTCTCGTTTATTTGCAATAGAAGTTGCTTGTAATTTGTCAATTGCGTCATTTATCTCGTTTAATAATTTTTTTGTAGTTTCTAAATCACCAGATTGTGTTAAGTTTTCATATAAATTAGTTACACTATTAACATTTCCAAATTCACCTTTTCTCTCTCCTTCATCTTGTTCATCTTCTTCAACCACATCTTCCTCTTCATCAACACCACCTTCTTCCTCTTCAACCACACCTTCCTCTTCATCAATACCACCTTCTTCCTCTTCATCAACACCACCTTCCTCTTCATCAACACCACCTTCCTCTTCATCAACATCACCATCATCTTCATCTTCATCTTCATAATCTTCATCTTCATCTTCATAATCTTCAAAATCACTTTCATAATCTTCAAAATCACTTTGTTGTGCAGCATCACCAGCATTTTCTCCTGTAATAGCTGCTTCAGCTTCTGACTTTCCGTTAAGAATATCATTAGCTGCTGCTTCTGCTGCAGCTGTTACAGCGTGGGGTTTTTGTTTTTTATTTAAAGCTCTTTGGGCTGCATTAGCAGCTGCAGCCGCAGCTTTAGCTGCTTTTGCTGTTCTAATTTCTTCATCATCTGATGCATTATTGAGGACAGTATCAGCTGCTGTTCTAGCTGCGGCAGCCGCTGCAGTTGTTGATTTAGGAGGATCCCCATTTAGAGCTGTATCGACTGCGTTAGCAGCTGCTTCAGCTGCTTCAGCTGCTTGTTGTTGTTTTCCACCTAGTACTGCCTTGGCTGCTGCTTCGGCTGCTGCTTTTGCTGCAGTTGTTGACTTGCGAGGATTGCCATTTAGATCTGTATCGGCTGCATTAGCAGCTGCTGCTGCAGCTTCAGTTGCTTGTTGATGTTTTCCACCTAGTACAGCCTTGGCTGCTGCTTCGGCTGCTGCCTTTGCTGCGGTTGTTGATTTAGGAGGAT
>JACCED011780987.1_pt1 | contig 68627 bp, 62 predicted proteins | sample 7455021 | NCBI WGS metagenome assembly JACCED01 (sample SAMN15323456, study PRJNA562643) | freshwater metagenome | isolation source: river surface water | place: USA:Blue River Watershed | collected 2017-08-19 | reverse complement strand
GGGGGACTTCGGCCTTGATGGCCTTGCCGCCGCCGGGCATGTCTTCCATGCCCTGGACCATGCCACGGCGTGAGGACAAATCGCCCATCACGTTACCGGCGTAGTCTTCGGGGGTCTCGACTTCCACGGCCATCATGGGCTCGAGGATGACGGGGCTGGCTTTCTTGGCGGCCTCTTTGAAACCAAAGATGGCGGCCATTTTGAAGGCCTGTTCCGACGAGTCCACATCGTGGTACGAACCGAAGGTCAATGCCACTTTCACGTCGACCACGGGGTAGCCGGCCAACACGCCGCTGTTGAGCGCTTCAACCACGCCTTTTTCAACCGCAGGAATGTATTCGCGCGGGACCACACCGCCTTTGATCTCGTCGAGGAACTCAAAGCCCTTGCCGGCTTCATTGGGCTCGAGGCGGAACACCACGTGACCGTACTGGCCTTTACCGCCCGATTGACGGACAAACTTGCCTTCGACATCGGACACCGACTTGCGCACGGTTTCGCGATAGGCCACCTGGGGCTTGCCCACGTTGGCTTCCACGCCAAATTCGCGCTTCATGCGGTCGACGATGATCTCCAGGTGCAACTCGCCCATGCCGGCGATGATGGTCTGGCCCGACTCTTCGTCGGTCTTGACGCGGAACGAAGGATCTTCAGCGGCCAGGCGTTGCAGGGCGATGCCCATCTTTTCCTGGTCGGCCTTGGTCTTGGGCTCGACAGCCTGTGCAATCACGGGCTCGGGGAACACCATGCGCTCCAGGGTGACCACGCTGTCGGGGTCACACAGGGTTTCGCCGGTGGTCACTTCTTTCAGGCCCACGCAAGCGGCGATGTCACCGGCGCGGATCTCTTCGATCTCTTCGCGGTTGTTGGCGTGCATCTGAACGATACGGCCAATGCGCTCTTTTTTGCCTTTGACGGGGTTGTACACCGTGTCGCCCTTGGAGAGCACACCCGAGTACACACGCACAAAGGTCAGCTGACCCACAAACGGGTCGGTCATCAGTTTGAATGCCAAGGCAGAGAACTTCTCGCCATCGTCGGCCTTGCGAGAAACTTCTTTCTCGTCTTCGTCGGTGCCGGCCACCGGGGGAATGTCCACGGGCGAAGGCAGGAAGTCGATCACGGCGTCGAGCATCCGCTGCACGCCCTTGTTCTTGAACGCAGTGCCGCACAGCATGGGTTGAATTTCGGTGGCGATGGTGCGGGTGCGCAAGCCGAGTTTGATTTCCTCTTCGGTCAAGTCGCCTCCTTCGAGGTACTTGTTCATGAGTTCTTCAGAGGCTTCGGCGGCGGCCTCGACCATCTTCTCGCGCCACTCTTTGGCCGTCTCGACCAAGTCAGCGGGGATGTCTTCAAAATTGAACTTCATGCCCTGAGAGGCCTCATCCCAAATGATGGCCTTCATCTTGATCAGGTCCACCACGCCGGTGAAATTGTCTTCGGCGCCGATGGGAATCACGATGGGCACGGGGCTGGCCTTCAGGCGCATCTTCATCTGGTCGACGACCTTGAAGAAGTTGGCACCGGTGCGGTCCATTTTGTTGACAAAGGCCAGACGGGGCACCTTGTACTTGTTGGCCTGACGCCACACGGTCTCCGACTGGGGCTGCACGCCGCCCACCGCACAGTAAACCATGCAAGCGCCGTCGAGCACGCGCATCGAGCGCTCGACTTCGATGGTGAAGTCCACGTGGCCCGGGGTGTCGATGATGTTGAAGCGGTGCTCGGGGTAGGACATGTCCATGCCCTTCCAGAAGCAGGTGGTGGCCGCCGAGGTGATCGTGATGCCACGCTCTTGCTCTTGCTCCATCCAGTCCATGGTGGCGGCACCGTCGTGCACTTCACCGATTTTGTGGTTGACGCCGGTATAAAACAGAATGCGCTCGGTCGTGGTGGTCTTGCCGGCGTCGATGTGCGCCGAAATACCAATGTTGCGATAGCGCTCGATGGGGGTCTTGCGAGCCATGATGAATCCCTTATGTGATCTGGAGGACTCCAGTCCCCACACACGGCGGGGGCTGAAGCCTGGTTTGCTGATTAGAAGCGGAAGTGGCTGAAGGCCTTGTTGGCTTCGGCCATGCGATGCACTTCGTCGCGCTTTTTCATGGCGCCGCCGCGGCCTTCAGAGGCTTCGATCAGCTCGTTGGCCAAGCGCATGGCCATGGATTTTTCGCTGCGCTTGCGGGCCGCTTCTTTCAGCCAGCGCATTGACAACGCCAGGCGGCGCACCGGGCGCACTTCAACCGGCACCTGGTAGTTGGCACCACCGACACGGCGGGACTTCACCTCGACCATGGGCTTGACGTTGTTGATGGCCACCGAGAACAGTTCGACCGGGTCTTTGCCCGTCTTGTTCTCGATTTGCTCGAGCGCACCATAAATGATGCGCTCGGCCACGGCCTTTTTGCCGCCTTCCATGATCACGTTCATGAATTTGGACAGCTCGACATTGCCGAATTTGGGATCCGGCAGGATTTCACGTTTGGGGACTTCGCGACGACGTGGCATGTTTTCACCTCATTTGCTTCAGTTGGTGCTTTCGCACCGCAAGGGCCATTCCTAAACCCTTACTTACTCGACCCTTCTTCCAACACGGAAGGCTGGGGTCACTTCGTTCCTGGCGGCTTGCCGAGCAACGCCGGAACACCGATTTCCAAGATGGATTAAGCTTTCTTGGGACGCTTGGCGCCGTACTTCGAGCGCGACTGCTTGCGGTCTTTCACGCCTTGCCAGTCGAGCGAACCGCGCACGATGTGATAACGCACACCGGGCAAATCCTTCACACGACCGCCGCGCACCAGCACGACCGAGTGTTCTTGCAGGTTGTGGCCTTCACCGCCGATGTAGGAGATGACCTCAAAACCGTTGGTCAGGCGCACTTTGGCGACCTTGCGCAACGCAGAGTTGGGCTTCTTGGGAGTGGTGGTGTACACGCGAGTGCAAACGCCACGACGCTGCGGCGAGTTTTGCATCGCGGGGCTCTTGGACTTGGTCTTTTCGACCTCGCGTCCCTGGCGCACCAATTGATTGATGGTTGGCATTGAAAAACGTCCCTAAACGTGAATTGAAACGAAAACGTGATTCCCTTCGGCAAACGCCGAAAAGCCTTCTAGTGTAACACCTTTTGGCGTCTTGTTAAGGGTTTGCCTGAGGCCAAACACCCAGCCGACCCTCTCCGTCCGGGTGTGGGTCACAGGTGAGGGACTGGGGCGATGGAAAAGTCAGCAAACCTCTACTTGATCCACAAACGCATGGCATCCCATGCACGCCCGATGACACCTGACTCGGTGACCGTATCTAATGCCAGCAATGGTTTTTCTGCTAGCAAATACTCACCCACATAAATTTTCATGCGGCCGACCGCCTGCCCCTTGGTGAATGGAGCAACCAGCGGGTCGGGTCGACTGACCTCCGAGCGCAACCGCGCCGCTTGACCGGTGGGCACCGCCACCACCAAGGGCTCGGGCCGGCCCAGCCGTAACTCGGGCGCCCGGCCTTTCCAGACCTGCACCCGCATGACGGGTTGGTTGGCCTCAAAAAGCTTCACCGCTTCAAAAGCCGTGTATCCCCAGTTCAGCAATTTCTGGCTTTCCTGTGCGCGCGCATTTTCGCTGGTCGCGCCCAACACAATGGCCAGCAGACGACGCGACTTCAGGGCGGGAACCTCCCGCTGGGCGGTCGCCACCATGCCATAACCTGAAGATTGGGCAAAACCGGTTTGCAAACCGTCCACCGTGGGGTCGCGAAACAACAACAAATTGCGGTTGGTGTCATTGGCCGCGGGCGTCCCCTCGTAACGGTACTTCTTGAGCGCGAAATAAGCCAAGCGATCCGGAAAATCACGCATCAGCCGCATCGACAACGTGGCCAGGTCACGCGCGGTGGTGGTGTGGCCGGGCTCGGGCAGTCCTTCGGGATTTTTGTAGGTCGTGGCTGTCATGCCCAAGGCTTGGGCCTGCTGGTTCATCAACTCGACAAAGCGCTCCACCGAACCGGCCAGACCCTCGGCCAGCGCAACGGTCGCATCGTTGCCCGATTGCACGATCATGCCTTTGATCAGATCCTCGACCGGCACACTCATCTGGGGGTCAATGAACATCCGCGATCCCGGCATCTTCCAGGCCCGGGTGCTGACCGGCAAGGCTTTTTGCAACGAAATCCGCTGGGATTTCAGGGCGTCGAAAACCACATAAGCCGTCATCAGCTTGGTCAACGAAGCCGGCTCTACCGGCTCATCGGGTCGTTGCTCTGCCAACACCTGCGCGGCACCCACATCCATCAACACATACGCCCGCGCCGCCACCTCTGGGGGTGCAGGGAATTGCGCCCAGGCCAGCGAGCCCAGCGCCATCCATAACATCACGACCGATCCAAAACGCAACATGTCACACCCAGACAAACGCCTCTCACGCGTTGTAAAAAAACGACCATTAATTGGGGTCAGACCCCAATTAATGCATCAATGCAAGTGGCGAACGACCCAGTTTTTGAGTTGGGGGAGTTGGCCGTGAAAGAAGTGGCCGCCACCGGGAACCACCCAGATGGGGAGGCCTTGAGGGCGGGCCCAGTCCATGGCGCTGGCCAGGGGCACCGTGTCGTCGGCTTCACCGTGGATGACCAATGTGCGATCGTGCAATTCGGGGGCGATGGGGGCGACTTCAAAACGCGCGGCTGCGGTGCCAACGAGCACGATCTTGTCGATATCGCGTTGCGGATGCAGCGCCGCAGCGACGTGACTGGTGACAAAGGCCCCAAATGAGAATCCGGCCAGAGCCAGCGGCCCCTCGGGAGCCAGTTGACGGATGAGCTCGAGCATGTCCTGCGCTTCCCCCAGTCCGTTGTCGTGTTGTCCCGCGCTGGCACCCACGCCCCTGAAATTGAAGCGAACGCAAGTCCAGCCGCTTTGTAAAAAGGCACGCGCCAGCGTCTGCACCACCTTGTTGTCCATGGTGCCGCCAAAAAGCGGGTGCGGATGGGCGATGAAGGCGTGCCCGCGAGAGGTTGCAGGCGGACGATCGAGCAGCACCTCGATCGGGCCCACCGGTCCCTGAATGCTCAGGCGTTCGGTCTGGGCATTCATGACTCAGCGCCCCACCTCTGGCGGCGTCAGCAGGCGCTCGACGACTTCACCGTGTTTCAGATGTCGCTCCACTATTTCGTCGATGTCGTGCTGATCCACATAGGTGTACCAGGTTTCTTGCGGATAAACGACCATGATCGGCCCACCGGCACAGCGATCGAGGCAACCCGCCTTGTTCACGCGCACGCCGCCCGGCCCGGCCAAGCCCAGTTCTTTGACTTTGGCCTTGCAATGGTCAAACGCTTTTTGCGCGCCTTGATGGGCACAACACTCCTGCGGCGCCTGGCGCTCGTTCAGGCAGAAAAAAACATGATGGCGGTAATAAGACATGGCGACATTATTTCATTGTGGGCGCGCCAACCGGCGCATGGTGTCCATGACCAGGGCAAACGGCCACAACCATCCCAGCCACTGAGCCAGACCGTTGAAGCGGATGAAACGCCCCTGCTCCCAAGTTTGCAGGGTTTGGTCAAAATAGGTGTTGGTTGGAGCCTGATTGACCAAAGCCAGATGCATCAGTGTGACCGTCAGCAGCAGCACCAGATTGGCTCGGGTCGAAAACCACAATGCACCGCTGCCCAACATCAGGCCCAAGATCAGGCCAACCCAAGTGGGCCATTCAAGCCACGACCAGGCTTGCAGGGGGCCATAGGTCAACGCCCCCGACAAACTGGTGACCCCCAGAGCGACCAGCGGCAGCACCCACAAGGCATGGGTGCGATGGCGCCGTGCGGGCATCACCGAAAAAGCCAGCAACACCGGCAAGGCCAGGCCCAATCCAACGCACAAGCTATGGGTAGCCGGCGTCAAGGGTTGTAATTCCACTTCGCGCAAAGGCAACCATTCGAGAAAAGGAGTGCCCGTGAGCAAGTTCCCCAGAAACGCCTCGGCGCGCTCAAACACCTGACCCAAGCCCAAAGGTTGCGCCAACGGAAACAACAAGGCAAAGGGCCAAGTGAGCAACAAAGGCAACGCCCCGTCGGTTTGCCGCACAAACCAGCGCTGACGCATGGCGCTGTAACGCAACAAAAAACCGCCGCGCTCCAGAGTCAGGGCCAACACCGCCCCCAGACCTGCGCCCAACGTGTTGAGCATCCAGTCGGCTTGTGAGGGAACCCGCATGGGCAAATAGCTTTGCAAGGTTTCCAAACACAGCGACAAGAGACAGCCCGCCAGCAGTCCGTGCCAACCGGGGTGTCGATTCAGATTCAGGCGCAACCGCGCCAATGTCACCCAGAAGCCCAGCGGCACATAACCCGTGAGGTTGGCCGCCACATCAAACGAGGTCCAATAAGGCGTGCGCGGAGCCCACAAAAAAACCCAGGGCGCGATGTTTTGATCGCGCCAAGGCCCAAATGGATACAGGCTGGCATAAACAATCAGGGCCGCATACAACCAGGCCAGAGGGCGCGCCGAAGTTTGGCCGGTGTTCGCCATGGCCCGTGCCCGTGCTTCAGCGGCGTTGCGCCCGGATGGTGACCCACGCCAACGCAATCAGGGCTGCGATGGGCAAGGCCATGTGCAAAAAGAACTCCCCCAAGTCAGCGGGCTTGATCACCACCAGCGCCACCGTGATCAGCATGATCAGCACCGGCCACTCATTGAAGCCCCGATACCACAGGTGGCTGCGCGTCTGGTTGCCGGCCTCGATCTGGCGCAAAATCCGGCCACACCAATGGTGGTAGCCCAACGCCATCGCGACAAACAACAACTTGGCGTGCATCCAGGGGTGGCCAGGTCCCATGCCGATGCCGTAGTAGAGCCACAATACCAAACCCAGGACAAGCGCGGGCCCCACCAAAATGTTGATGAAACGCAACAACTTGCGCGCCATCAGCAACAGGCGCTCTCGCTCCGCCACAGAATCGGGTTCCACCATGGCCAAGTTGACAAATATGCGCGGCAGATAAAACAAACCGGCAAACCAGCTGGCCACCAGGACGATGTGGAGTGTTTTGATCCAAAGCATCTTGCAAGTGTAGGTCAGGGTCGTGCCATGGGCGAAAAAAAGCCCGGACCAAGCCGGGCCAGAAGACCGCAGACCCGAAGGCCCGCAATCCCCGCTCAGGGAGGTAAAGCGGGGAGGGCTTGCGCCCTCGCTTTTCAATTTAACAAAGGACCCTGTCAGCGACAAGGTGGGTTTTCCCCTCTGCCCCTGGTCAGCCCTGGGCAAGCCTGATGGGCGCAGGATTCACCGGGGCGTCACTTGAAGTGGACACTTTGGCCTGTCTGAGGCACAATTTTTACCATGAATGTCCCCATCTCCTTTCCCTCGACCCGCTTGCGCCGCCTGCGCCGGGATGATTACACCCGCCGCCTGGTTCGCGAACATGCCCTGACGGTAGATGATCTGATTTACCCGGTTTTTGTCCTGGATGGACAAAACCGTCGCGAAGCCGTGGCCTCCATGCCCGGGGTCGAACGGGTCAGCCTGGACCTGTTGCTGCAAGTGGCCGAGAGGTGTGTGAAACTGGGGGTACCCGTTTTGGCCTTGTTTCCGGTCATCGACACCGCCCTGAAAACACCCGACGGTCGCGAGGCAACCAACCCCCAGGGTCTGGTGCCGCGCGTGGTGCGCGAACTCAAAAAGCACTTCCCTGACCTGGGCGTGCTGACCGATGTGGCGCTGGACCCTTACACCAGCCATGGGCAAGACGGTTTGCTCGACGACACCGGCTACATCCTCAACGACCCCACCGTTGAAGTGCTGGTGAAACAAGCGGTGGTGCAAGCGGAAGCCGGGGTGGATTTTGTCGCCCCCAGCGACATGATGGACGGGCGCATCGGCGCCATTCGACAGGCACTCGAAGCAGGTGGCCATGTGCACACCCGCATCATGGCGTACAGCGCCAAATACGCCAGCGCGTTTTACGGCCCCTTCCGCGATGCGGTGGGTTCAGCGTCGAACCTGGGCAAAAGCAACAAAAAGGTCTATCAGATGGACCCTGGCAACACCGATGAAGCCCTGCGCGAAGTGGCCATGGACATCCAGGAAGGCGCCGACCTGGTCATGGTCAAGCCCGGCATGCCTTATCTGGACATCGTGCGCCGCGTGAAAGATGCCTTTGGCGTGCCCACTTTTGCTTACCAGGTCTCGGGTGAATACGCCATGCTCATGGCCGCCGCCCAAAACGGCTGGCTGGACCGCGAAGCCGTCATGATGGAAAGCCTCCTGGCCTTCAAACGCGCCGGCGCCGATGGCATCCTGACCTACTTCGCGTTGGACGCCGCGGAAGTCTTGCGCCGCTGAACGCATGCAGAAATTGGGGTCAGACCCCAATTATTCCGAGAGACACAAAGGGGCTGGTTCAGGCCAAGTGCCGGGCAAAGAAATCCAGCGTGCGTTGGCGCGCCAATTGGGCTGCCGCTTCGTTGTATGAGCCACGCTGATCGCAGTTGAAGCCGTGGTCGGCCTGGTACACGTGCACCTCAACGCCGGGCTGCGCTTTTTTGAAGGCCTCGACCGTTTCGAGCGGAATCCAGTGGTCTTTGTCGCCAAAATGCGCCAGGACGGGGCACTTGGCCTGACGCTGGGCCTCAGCCTCGGTGGTCACGCCACCGCCATAGTAGGGGACTGCGGCACTCAGGCCACGCACCAAGGCAGCACTGCGCCAAGTGAGCAAGCCACCCCAGCAGTATCCGACCACGCCCACCTTGCCCTTGCAAGTGGACGCCGCATGGTCCACCGCGGCCTGGATGTCGGCGATCACGCCGGGGGCCGGTAATTCTTCAATGGCGGTTTTCAGGGCGAAACCGGCGTTCATGTCTTCGGGCGTATAGCCCAGCTCGACGCCCCCTTTGGAGCGGGCAAAGGTGGCTGGCGCAATCGCCAAATAACCGGCTTGGGCATAGCCATCAGCGACTTTGCGAATATGGTCGTTGACACCAAAAATCTCTTGCAACACCACCACAGCGGCGCGCGGGGCTTGCGCGGGCCGGGCCTCGTAGGCGTCAAATTTGAAGCCGTCAGCAGATTGAAGTTGAATCCATGTTCCCATGTTGTGCTCCTTGGTGAATGGCATTTTGAAGGCAACCCGCCCACATGTCAGCGGGTGAACTGAAAAACTGCGGTACTGGCCAGGGCATTGGGCCAGGTTCGAACCACCTGCCCATTGTGCAACCCGAAAGAATCCAGGATGCGCAAGCCGTTTTTGCCAGCCAACGCTTCAAAATCGGCATGGGTACCCACCCGAATGTTGGGTGTGTTGTACCACTGGTAAGGCAAGCGCCGCGTCACCGGCATGCGACCCAACAACACCGACAGGCGGTTGGGCCAATGGGCAAAGTTGGGAAAGGAGACGATGCCGATCCGGCCCACCCGGGCGGTTTCCAGCAACATGGTCTCGGCATTTCGCAAATGCTGCAAGGTGTCGATCTGCAGCACCACGTCAAAACTCTGGTCACCGAACAACTTCAGGCCCTGATCGAGGTTGAGCTGCAAGACTTCGACACCCCGGCGTGCGCAAGCCAGCACATTGGCGTCGTCCAGCTCGACCCCATAGCCGGTGCAGCCGCGTTTTTTTTGCAAGTGTTCCAGCATGGCACCATCACCACAACCCAAATCGAGCACGCGGCTGCCTTCGGGCACCAGGCTGGCCAGGGTTTCGAGTATCTGCTGCTCACTCATGCCCGGACCTCGTGGTGGATGCGGTCAAAATAAGCGGCGACCAATTGCATGTAACGCGGGTCATCGAGCAAAAACGCATCGTGCCCGTGGGGCGCATCGATCTCGGCGTAACTGACCTGGCGTTGGTTGTCCAGCAAAGCCTTGACGATCTCGCGGCTGCGCGCCGGTGAAAACCGCCAATCGGTCGTGAAACTCACCACCAAAAATCGGGCTTGTGTCACCGCCAAGGCTTTGGCCAAATCGCCACCATGCAAGCGGGCCGGATCGAAATAATCGAGCGCACGGGTGATCAATAAATAGGTGTTGGCGTCGAAATACTCGGAGAATTTGTCGCCCTGGTATCGCAAATAACTTTCGATCTGAAACTCGATTTCCTGCGTGCTGTACTTGTAGCCGCTGGCGTGATGCGTCACGGCCTGGCGCAACTCGCGGCCAAATTTTTCGTTCATCACGTCGTCACTGAGGTAGGTGATGTGCCCGATCATGCGGGCAATGCGCAAGCCGCGTCGCGGCAAGGTGTCGTGGCGGTAAAAGTGACCGCCATGAAAGTCAGGGTCGGTCACAATGGCGCGGCGTGCCACTTCGTTGAAGGCGATGTTCTCGGCAGTCAGGTTAGGCGCGCTGGCGATCACCACCGCATGGCGCACCCGTTCGGGATGCTGCAGGGTCCAGCTGAGTGCCTGCATGCCGCCCAGACTGCCGCCCATGACGGCCGCCAATTGCGAAATGCCCAAGCGGTCCAGCAAGCACGCCTGGGCATTGACCCAGTCTTCCACCGTGACAACGGGGAAATCTGCGCCATAGGGCAGGCCCGTGGCCGGGTTGTGGTGCATGGGACCGGTTGAGCCAAAACACGAACCCAGGTTGTTGACGCCGATGACAAAAAAACGGTTGGTGTCGACGGGCTTGCCGGGGCCGATCATGTTGTCCCACCAACCTTCACTGCGGTCCTGGCCGGGGTAAGTGCCAGCGACATGGTGCGAGGCATTGAGCGCGTGGCAAATCAGCACGGCATTGTCGCGACGCTCGTTCAGCGTGCCGTAGGTTTCAAAAGCCAGCTGATAGCCGCTGATGCTGGCACCGCTTTGCAGGGGCAAAGCTGCGTCGAAATGCATCGTTTGGGGCTGGGCTATCAAACTCATGTCGTCCTGTGTGGGGTTGCCAAAGAAGTCTGGCCGGTCGGACGACCTCTTTAGCGGCATTTTTTGGGGCGGCAACAAACCACCTTCGCGCCCGCAAGCTGGAGCAAATCGGCGCTGACATAGTATAGCTTTATCAGGGTTGTGGCTTCCCGGCCCTCATCCAATGGGGCTCCTCGCATTCACTCAGCGTTGTTCGTGCGCCGTCCTATAAGGCTCTTCAAACGCCAGAAAGTCTTTTTCTTGCAACGCCTCTTGCACCCACTGCTGCACAGCACCCAGTTGCGACAGCCGTTCGACATACTGCGCCGCCTGCGGCGGCAGCGCTAACGCATAGGTGTTGACACGCATCGCCACGGGAGCAAAAAAGGCGTCGGCGATGGTGAACCGTCCGAACAGCATGGGGCCGCCATGGCGCCCGAGCAACTCAGCCCACAAAGCCGCCAACCGGGCCAAGTCAGATTGCACCCCAGCATCTTGCATCACGCGCCGCCCGACTTCGGGCAAGTGAGCCTCGATGTTCATGGGGCATTGACTGCGCAAAGCCCCAAAGCCGCTGTGCATCTCGGCGCAAACGCTGCGCGCCCGGGCCCGGTCGGCCACATCGGTGGGCCACAGTGACAGCGGTGCATGCCGCTCAGCCAGGTATTCAGCGATCGCCAGCGTGTCCCAAACCGTCAGATCCCCGTCGACCAGCACCGGCACTTTGCCCGTGGGCGATACCCCATGCAGCGTGGTTTTGAAGGCCGAGCCAGGCTCAAAAGAGTCGAACCTGACCATGACCTCGGTGAAGTCGATCCCGGCCTGTCGCATGAGTACCCAGGGGCGCATGGACCAGGACGAATAGTTTTTGTTGCCGATGTAGAGTTGTAAAGCCATGGCGAATCTCCTGAGATGGAGAATAAATCGGGGCAGGCGCACCCTCAAACCACCAGGCCGCCCAACGGGCACAGCAAACCTTGAATATACACGCGCCTGATGCTTGGGTGCTGCCGCCCCATCCCTAAAGACCCCGTCTGACCTTTGAAAACGACAGGACACTTCTTTTTTTGGTGCGCTTTTTGCTTAACTTTGGTGCAACACAGTGCGGGGAAGTTTTCTTGCACCAAAAACGATCATTTTCATCGAGGAAGAGTCATGGACGCACTCAAACAGGGCGCAGATGCCCTGTTCATTTTGCTTGGCGCCATCATGGTGCTGGCGATGCACGCCGGGTTTGCATTTCTGGAACTGGGCACGGTACGCAAGAAGAACCAGGTCAATGCTTTGGTCAAAATCCTGGTGGATTTCAGCCTGTCGACCGTGGTGTATTTTTTGGTCGGCTACGGTGTGGCCTACGGCACGCACTTCATGGTCGGTGCCGAAGAGTTGGCAGCCCGCAATGGCTACGACTTGGTCAAGTTCTTCTTTTTGCTCACGTTTGCCGCCGCCATTCCCGCCATCGTATCGGGCGGTATTGCCGAACGCGCACGCTTCTACCCTCAATTGCTGGCAACAGCGATCATCGTGGGCTTTTTCTACCCCTTCTTTGAAGGCATTGCCTGGAACCAGCATTTTGGGGTCCAGGCCTGGTTGAAGGCCACCACGGGTGAAGAGTTCCACGACTTTGCCGGTTCGGTGGTGGTACACGCCATGGGTGGATGGATCGCCCTCCCGGCCATCTTGCTGGTCGGCGCACGCCACAACCGCTACCGCAAAAGTGGCGCCATCTCCGTTCATCCGCCCTCAAATATCCCTTTTCTGGCGTTAGGTGCATGGATCTTGATGGTGGGCTGGTTTGGTTTTAACGTCATGAGTGCGCAAACGCTGGACAAGGTCTCGGGCCTGGTGGCGGTCAACTCGCTGATGGCGATGGTCGGCGGCACCCTGGTGGCCCTGATCATGGGTCGCAACGACCCGGGTTTCGTGCACAACGGGCCACTCGCCGGCCTGGTAGCGGTCTGTGCGGGCTCTGACCTGATGCACCCGATGGGTGCCTTGGTGACGGGCGGCGTGGCAGGCGGCTTGTTTGTTGTGATGTTCACGCTGACGCAAAACCGCTGGAAAATCGACGATGTGCTGGGTGTTTGGCCGCTGCACGGGTTGTGTGGCACCTGGGGCGGACTGGCCGCCGGCCTGTTTGGGCAACAAGCCCTGGGCGGTTTGGGCGGCGTTTCTTTTTGGGCACAGGCCATGGCCACGGGACTGGCCGTGTCTTGGGCGCTGATTGGCGGGTTTGTCTCTTATGGTCTGGCCAGGCTGGCCTGCGGCGGTTTGCGGTTGGATGCCGAACAAGAATTCATGGGGGCCGACCTCAGTTTGCACAAGATCGGCGCCACACCCGACCGCGAAAGCGACTGGTAAAGCCCGGGTGCCCCCGCTGGCACGATGCGGGGGGAAACCCGATTTTCGTGGTTTTTTTGCCCCATACCCCTCAAATTGGTAAAAACATGGGGTTGTTTCAGGCTTGACTGAACCATAATGATTGACACTTGCCTGCGTTTCGACTGAAAACAGGTGGGTGGGTTGGTGATCGGTCAGTTTCGTGCCCCGCACTTGTTTTGCGTCGTGCCCTGGGACCTCCGTCGCTTTGTTTCTTTGTATCTGAGGAGTCCCTGTATATGGGCAACAAGTTGTACGTGGGCAATCTGCCCTATTCGGTTCGCGACGGTGATCTCGAGCAAGCTTTCGGTGCGTTTGGTGCCGTCACATCTGCCAAGGTGATGATGGAGCGCGACACGGGCCGCTCGAAAGGTTTTGGCTTTGTTGAAATGGGCTCGGACGCTGAAGCGCAGGCCGCCATTGAAGGCATGAACGGCCACCCCATGGGGGGTCGCAGCCTGGTGGTCAATGAAGCCCGCCCCATGGAGCCGCGTCGCCCCGGTGGTGGTGGTGGCTACGGTGGCGGTGGCGGTGGTGGTTATGGCGGTGGTGGCGGTCGGCGCGAAGGCGGTGGCGGCGGCTACGGCGGTGGTCGCCGTGAAGGCGGTGGTGGTGGTGGCTACGGCGCCCGACGCGAAGGCGGCGGAGACGGCGGCTTCCGCAGCCCATACGGTGGTGGCCCGCGCGGTGGTCAGCGCGGCGACGACTACTGAAACCTAGTTGCGGCGCGGTGCCAACGTTCCGCGCACGCGCCCTTCAAGTTGTAATTGCCCTTCCAATTGCAGAGCGGTCATCCGCTCTGCACTCATTTGGTCGGACCCTTTCTTCAAGGTCACGGGCAAATGGGTTTGAATCATCTGACGCCGATCGTCCAGCATCAGGTATTCGCTTCTGACTTCAAATGCTTCTTGCGATTTGCCTAGCGCGTCCACTTGGGCCTTGCGCTCGATCACTGCCTGACCAAACAGTTCGACTTGCATCCCGTCGTCGCTGGCGCGTGCACGCTGGGCGCTGATCAGCGTCTTGACTTGCGTGACACCGTCTTGTTTGACCATGCGCGGTTGGTCCACCTCGTAGATTTTTTGGTCTTCACGGTGCAAGGCGCGATCGCCGCTGATCTGCACCTGCCATTGACCCTTGTCGTCCAAACTGACCAGTTGAAACCGATAAAAGAACGCATCGGGCTTGCCGCTTTTGCGCGTTTCAGGGGACGCCTCATGAAGAATCGGCGAGTTTTGCACCAGCCAATAGGTGACCAAGGCCAGCACGCCCAACAACAGCATGGGCAAGAAGGCTTGCAAACGCAAGCCCACCCGGCGCCAATCAACGGTCGATGCCATGGTCTGAAACCTGCTCGAGGATGCGCTTGTAGTGACCCTGGGCCGTCAACAACAAGTCACACATGTCGCGCACGGCGCCATGCCCACCAGCGCGCGAACTGACCCAGTGGGCCCGGGCCAACACCTCGGCGTGGGCTTGCGCGGGCGCCACCGCCAAAGCGCAACGGGTCATCACCGGCAAATCAGGCCAGTCATCACCCATGGCCGCTGCGTGCTCAAAACTGCGCCCTTGGTCTTGAAGCACCTGCTGCGCCACGGCCAATTTGTCGTGCACACCAAAGTGGGCCTGCACAATGCCAAGCGCTTGCAAACGCACGCGCAAAGGGGCGCTGTCGCGGCCGGTGATGATGACGGGCTCGATGCCGACCGACATCAGGTATTTCAGGCCTTGGCCATCGAGGCTGTTAAAGCGCTTGAGGGTTTCGCCCTGCTCGGTGAAATACAAACCCCCATCGGTCAACACCCCGTCCACATCCAGAAACACCGTGCGCACCGCTTGGGCCAGCAACAGCAGTTCGGGCGGAAAAATGGCGACCGATGGCATCAAATCACCTTGGCCCGCATCAGGTCGTGGGTGTTGAGCGCACCGCACAAGCGCCCATGGTCATCGAGGACAAACAAACAACTGATGCGGTGCTGCTCCATGAGGTCGGCGGCCTCGGCCGCCAGCGCATCGGCGCCGATGGTGCGGGGATGGGGCCGCATCAACTCTTGGGCAGTGCGCTGACGCAGATCTTGTCCACCTTCGATGGCTCGTCGCAAGTCGCCATCGGTGAACACACCCAACACCTGATGCTGCGCGTCCACCACCGCGGTGGCACCCAGCCCTTTGGCGCTGATCTCGCGCATCAGGTCGACAAAGCTGGCGCCGAGCGACACGGCGGGCACATGGATGTCTTGGCGCATGATGTCGCGCACCAGGGTCAGCAGACGCCGCCCCAACGCTCCACCCGGATGGGAGCGGGCAAAATCTTCGGCTTTGAAGCCACGGGCGTCGAGCAGGGCCACCGCCAAGGCGTCGCCCATGGCCATTTGCGCCGTTGTGCTGGCCGTGGGAGCCAGGTTCAAGGGGCAGGCCTCTTTGTCCACGCTGCAATCGAGCACATGATCGGCATGCCGGGCCAAAGCCGAATCGCTGCGTCCCGTCATGGCAATCAGGGGAATTCCCTGGCGTTTGAGCAAGGGCAGGATGGTGGTGAGTTCTTCGCTTTCGCCGCTGTTGGAGATGGCCAGCACCACATCGCGGGCCTCCACCATGCCCAGATCACCATGACTGGCCTCGGCCGGGTGAACGAACATCGCGGGGGTTCCGGTAGAAGCCAAAGTGGCCGCGATCTTGCGCCCGACATGCCCGCTTTTGCCCATGCCCATCACCACCACGCGCCCCCGGGTGTTCAAGACCGTTTGCACGGCGGCCACAAATTCGGGCCCCAGTCGCTCGGCCAAGCGTTGGACGGCAAACGCCTCGATGTTCAGAGCGTCCTGGGCCATGCGCAACACATGGGCAGCATTCAGTGCAGGGGGGTGAGCCATGTTTTGATTTTAGTGGGGATTGGGTCGCGGATTTGCGCTTAATATCGGGTCATGACCTCTTTGGATGTGGCATTGTTGTATTTGCTGGCTGCTGTGCTGGGCGTGGTGGTGTTCAGGCTGTTGCGCCTGCCGGCGATGCTCGGCTATTTGCTGGTCGGCGTCGTGATCGGACCGCACGCCTTGGCGCTGGCCAAAGACTCGGCGGGCGTGGCCCATCTGGCCGAATTCGGGGTGGTGTTCCTGATGTTCGTGATCGGTCTCGAATTCAATCTGCCCAAGCTGCGCCAAATGCGCCATTTGGTGTTTGGGTTGGGGCTGGGGCAAGTCACCCTGACGATTGCGGGCGCCTTGTTGGGCAACGCACTGCTGACCGCTTTATTCACTTGGCTGGGCATGCGTTGGGAACTGAATTGGCAAGGCGCCGTGGCCTTGGGCAGCGCCTTGGCCATGTCCAGCACCGCCATCGTGGCCCGCATGATGGCCGAGCGGCTGGAGTTGCAAAGCGAACACGGCCAGCGAGTCATGGGTGTTTTGTTGTTTCAGGATCTGGCCGTGGTGCCCTTGCTGGTGTTGATCCCGGCCTTGGCCCACGGCGACGAACAGGAAATGTGGGGGGTTTTAGGCCTGGGCTTGCTCAAAGGGGCCGTGTTGGTGTCGTTGCTGTTGTGGGGCGGCGCCCGCGCCATGCGCAGCTGGCTGACGGTGGTGGCCCGGCGCAAAAGCGAAGAGCTGTTCGTGCTCAATCTGTTGCTGATCACCTTGGGCATGGCCTGGCTGACGGAGTTGGCAGGGCTCTCTCTGGCTCTGGGGGCCTTTTTGGCGGGCATGCTGATCGCCGAGACAGAATACAAACATCAGGTCGAAACCGATATTCGTCCGTTTCACGACGTCTTGTTGGGATTGTTCTTCATCACCATCGGCATGAAGCTCGATGCCCATGCCATCTGGCAAGAATGGCCGCTGGTTTTGCTGCTCTCGCTGGGCCCTTTGTTCGCCAAGGGTGTCTTGGTCACAGGTCTGGCATGGGCCTTGGGGGCCAGTGCGGGCGTGGCCCTGCGCACGGGCTTGTACCTGGCACAAGCCGGTGAGTTTGGCTTTGTGCTGCTCTCGCTCAGCGCCGAACAAAACCTGATTGGTGCGCAGTGGCTCAGTCCGGTGTTGGCGGCCATGGTGTTGTCCATGCTGGCCACGCCATTTCTCATCCAGTACAGCGAGCGCATCGTGCTCAAGGTGGTCACCAACGAGTGGATGATGCAATCGGTGCAACTGACCAGCATCGCCAAGCGCGCCATCCAGAACAAGGCGCACGTCATCATTTGCGGTTATGGCCGCAGCGGACAAAACCTGGCCGCCTTGCTCGACAAAGAAAAAATCCCTTACATGGCATTGGACCTCGACCCCGATCGGGTTCGCCAAGCCGCGGCGGCTGGTCAAAGCGTGGTATTCGGCGATGCTGCGCGTTTGCCCAGCCTGATGGCCGCCGGGCTGGCTCGCGCAGCTGCCGTGGTGGTCAGCTACCACGACACGCCTTCGGCCTTCAAGGTGCTGGCCCATGTGCGCGAGCATGCGCCGCAAGTACCTGTGGTAGTTCGGACCTTGGACGAACAATACCTGGACCGGTTGCGTGAAGCGGGCGCCACCGTGGTGGTGCCAGAAGCGATCGAGGGCAGCTTGATGCTGGCCAGTCATGCGCTGGCGCTGATGGGCGTGCCCATGAAACGTGTGCTGCGGGTGATTCAGTCGCAACGCGAAGCCCGCTACGACTTGTTGCGCGGCTATTTTCATGGTGCCGACGATGACGAGTCCTTCGAAGACATGGACACCGAGCGGTTGACCACATACACCCTGCCCCTGGGGGCCCGTGCCGTGGGTCAATCGATCGGGACACTGGCTCTGGGGCCGCAAGGGGTGCGCTTGCTGCAATTGCGCCGCACCAACGGCACCAACGCCCCTTTGGAAGAAAAGACGCTGATTGAAGAAGGCGACTCGCTTTTGCTATCCGGCACGCCCGAGACGCTGGCTGAGGTGATGAATCGGCTTGCCAAAGGCTGAGCGCACCAGGCCAAGCGACCGCAAACTCACTTGCCGATGCAAAAGCGCGAGAAGATCACACCCAACAAGTCATCGGCATCGAAAACCCCGGTGATCTGTCCCAGTGCCTGCTGCGCCAGGCGCAACTCTTCAGCCAACACATCGAGCGGCGGGGTCGGTTGCGTCAACACGGCTTCGGCTTGATCGAGGTGATTCTGGACCTTGGCCAGCGCCTGCAAATGCCGTTCACGGGCCATGTACAGTCCTTCGGTCTGGTTGTCCCAGCCGGCAATTCGCAACAGTTGGTCTCGCAATTCGTCGAGTCCTTGCCCTGTTTGCGCAGACACCCGCAAGGCACCCTGCAGCGGCTCGCAGGCATCGGTCGCGCTCACCGCGTCGACTTTGTTGTGCACATGCAGGATCGGGATATTGGCCGATGCGCGTTGCTGGAGCTGGTCTTCGATCGCACGATCGAGTTGTTGATAGCTGGCCTGCGACAGGCGCGTCAGGTCATGCACGAACAGCACCACATCCGACTGTTCAATTTGTTGCCAGGCACGCGCCATCCCGATTCGCTCGACCGGATCAACATTCGGGTCATCGGCAGCACGCAAGCCGGCCGTGTCGATGATGTGCAGCGGCACGCCTTCGATGTGCAGGGTTTCGGTCAAGGTGTCGCGTGTGGTTCCGGCCTGCGGCGTCACGATCGCGCGATCGGCGCCCGCCAAGGCATTGAGCAATGAACTTTTGCCCGCATTGGGTTGCCCGGCGATCACCACCCGCAAGCCCTCGCGCAAAATCGCCCCTTGCTGACTGCGTTGCCAAGTTTTTTGCAATTGGTCACGCAACCGGGCCAATTGCCCCCGGGCATCGGCTTGCTCAATGAAATCGATGTCTTCCTCCGGGAAGTCCAGGCAGGCCTCGACCAACATGCGCAAATGCGTCAAGTCTGTCAGCAACTGTTGGATATCACCCGAAAACACGCCACTGAGCGACTGGCTGGCGCTGCGCGCGGCGCGCTCGGTGCTGGCGTCGATCAGGTCGGCCACCGCCTCGGCCTGCGCCAAATCGAGCTTGTGGTTCAAAAAGGCCCGCTCGGTGAACTCACCGGGGCGAGCGGGCCGTAAGCGCGGCAGCAATGCGGCGTCGGGGTCTTGCGCCACTTGAAAACAGCGTTGCTGTATCAGACGCATCACCACCGGTCCGCCGTGGCCCTGTATTTCCAACACATCTTCACCGGTGTAACTGTTGGGCCCCTGAAAATACAAGGCAATGACCTGATCCAACGCCTGACCATCGGCATCGTTGAATGGCACATAGTGCGCGTGCCGCGCTTGCAAGGGTCGACCCAACAAGCGCGCGCCATAGGCGCGCAGATCGGGGCCGCTGATCCGAACCACCCCAACGGCACCACGACCCGGCGCTGTCGCCTGGGCGATGATGGGGTCGTGCCGATCGATCAGTGACACGTTGCCCCCTGCGGCTTTATTTCAGCACGCCGAGCTTTTTGTTGATCATCCATTGTTGGGCAATGGAGAGCAAGTTGTTGGTGAGCCAGTACAGCACCAGTCCCGACGGAAAGAAGAAAAACATCACGCTGAAGGCCAGCGGCATGATCCACATCAGCTTGGCCTGCATCGGATCCGGCGGCGTCGGGTTGAGCCAGGTTTGCAACATGGTCGACGCCGTCATCAGAATGGGCAAAATGAAGTACGGGTCGGGCGAAGCCAGATCCTTGACCCAACCGATCCAGGGCGCGTCACGCATCTCGACCGTAGACAGCAGCACCCAATACAAGGCAATGAACACCGGGATCTGCACCGCGATGGGCAAACAGCCCCCCATCGGGTTGACTTTTTCTTCCCGATAGATTTTCATCATCTCCATCTGCATTTGCTGCGGATTGTCCTTGAGACGCTCGCGCATTTCCATCACGCGCGGATTGATCGCTTTCATCTTGGCCATGCTGCGATAAGCCTGCGCATTCAGCCAATAAAAAGCGATTTTGATCAACACCACCAGGGCCACGATCGACCAGCCCCAGTTGTTGAGCATCTTGTTGAGCTCGTCAAGCAACCAGTAGAGCGGCTTGGCCAGGATGGTCAACCAACCATAGTCTTTGACCAGCTCCAGCCCGGGATAGATCGCTTCGAGTTGTTTTTCTTGTTGCGGTCCGGCATAGAAGCGGGCCTGGGTCTGCTTGCTGGCCCCGGGCTCGATGGCCCCCAAGGGTGCAATCATGCCCACGGCGTAGAGGTTGGTGTCGATTTTGCGCGCGTAGATCTCACGCTGGGTTTGATCACCCAACAACCAGACGCTGGTGAAATAGTGCTGAACCATGGCGATGTAGCCATCGGGCGACTGCTTTTCAAATTCAGCCTTGCCTTTTTCGATGTCACTGAACTCAGCCTTTTGGTATTTTTTGGCACCGGTGTAGATCGCCGGACCGGTGAAGGTGGAATAAAACGAAGACTCTCCCACCGGCTTGTTGCCATCGCGCACCAATTGAAGATAGACCTGCGGGTTGATGGGCGCGCTCGATTTGTTGACGATGTCAAACTGCGTTTGGATCAGATATTGACCACGTTGCAAGGTATAGCGTTTGACCAATTGCAAGCCGCCCACCACATCCGACTCGAACACCAGTTCGAGCTTGTCCTGCCCGTCGCTGAGCTCGGTGGCTTTGCTGACCAGGCGCATGGGCGTCTTGTGCGTGGGCGCTGGAGCGCCTGCCTCGGAAGAAATCAGCCCGCTTTGCGCCAGGTACACACGCTCTTTGCTTTCGTCGAGCAGGCGCATGGGCTGATCCGCGTGTTCCGGGTTTTTGAATTTGAGCAAATCGGCCCGCACGATGCTCGCCCCTTCGCTGTCGATCACCAAGTGCAAAACATCGGTGCGTACATCGATGCGCTCGCGCGGCCGTGCCGCGGGTGCGGTCGGTGTGTTGGGCACACCCCCCGAGTGGGCTGTCGCTGCCGTCGTTGCTGGCGCCGGCACCCCTCCCTCGGTTGCCTGGTTGGGCGTGGCTGGCGCTCTGGCGTCGGTTTTGACTGGCGCCTGCGGAAAGAAAGTGGGTTTGTTTCCATTGTGGATTTGCCACTGGTCCCACAAAAGAACCATGGAAAAACCAAAAATCACCCAAAGGATGGTGCGGCGGATGTCGTTCATGCGTGACCCTGTTCGTGTGGGGCAGGGGAAAGGGGAAGACCGGAGGCTGGCGGCACAGGATCATGCCCACCGGCACACCAGGGGTGGCAGCGTCCCAGGCGACGCAAAGTCAGGTAACTCCCCTTGGCAGCGCCGTGGTCGGCCAAGGCTTGCAAGGCGTAAGCCGAGCAGGTGGGGGTGAAGCGGCAGGCGGAGCCCAGCCATGGGCTGAGCAACAAACGGTAGCTCTTGACCACAGCCATGAGCAAACTCCGCATCATGCCGCCAACCATTGGGAAAACAACTGATTCAATTCGTTGCGCACAGCCTGCTGCAAGGCGCGTGAAGATGCGCTTGAGAACTCGGCGCCGGCATAGGCCTGCTTCAAGCGCACCACGCAAATGCCAGCCGAAATGCCGGGCGACCACTCGGCCCAAGCTTCGTGAATTTGCCGACGGATGGCATTGCGTGTCACCGCGCGTTTGGCCCAACGCTTCGGGATCACTGTCCCGATCAGGGGTGTGCAAGCGTGCGCTTGTGACACTTTGGCAACGACCGGGGCATGCAACACAAAATGCGGGCTGCGCGCCACGATGCGTTGATCCAGCCCCTGTTCATACTGGGCTTTGTCATGGAGCCTAGCCGTGGCCGGACATCCCATATGCCGCCGCCTGATGAACGTTGGACTTAGACAGCCAGACGCTTGCGGCCTTTGGCGCGACGTGCGTTGATGACCGCACGGCCACCGCGGGTCTTCATGCGAACCAGAAAACCATGGGTACGGGCCCGACGGGTCTTAGAAGGTTGATAAGTGCGTTTCATGATGCGCTCTTGAGGTAGGTTGATAAGTGAACCCGCCATTATCGCTGATTTATTGAGGTTTTCACAGCCCGTCTTCCGTTTGTGGGGTTGTTCCCTGACCGACGCAACCCTGCCCCCGTGTTGTTTTTTAGCCAAATTGGGGTCAGACCCCAATTTCTGGTGCAGACCCTGATGGGGTGAACCCTAGCGCTTGTGGATAAATTTTTGATAAAGCCCTTTTGGGAGCCCTTTTTTGGGCACAATATCCACATGGCTTTTTCAGATTCCAGTTTGTGGCAGCAGTGCATCGACCGCCTGGCTCAAGAACTCCCCGAACAACAGTTCAACACCTGGATCAAGCCCTTGGTTGCGGACTTGGCCGAAGACGGGCAAAAGCTGTCTGTCGGGGTCGGTAACCGGTTCAAGCTCGACTGGATCCGGGCTCAATATGGGACCCGATTGCATCAACTGTTGCAGGAACTCAACGGTCAACCTGTTCAGATTGAGTTTGTGCTCACTACCAAAGAGTCCCCAGCAAAACCAATCTTTCAGCGTTCTGTGGTGGATGCAGAACTGTCACAACCCGTGTTTGTGCCCACCCTCGACGAACCCGAAACCCAGGGTTTCAGGTCACGTCTGAACAGTAACCTGACCTTTGAGAGCCTGGTAGAAGGCACCGCCAATCGCATGGCCCGTGCAGCCGCCATGCATGTCGCAACCATGCCAGGTGAACTGTATAACCCCCTGTTCATTTATGGCGGTGTTGGTCTGGGTAAAACGCACCTGATGCATGCCATTGGCAACCGTCTGGTTCAGGATCGTCCACAGGCTAAAGTGCTCTACATCCACGCTGAGCAGTTTGTGACCGATGTGGTCAAAGCTTACCAGCGCAAAACGTTTGATGAATTCAAATCGTACTATCACTCGCTCGATTTGTTGCTGATCGATGATGTTCAGTTTTTTGCCAACAAGGAACGCAGCCAGGAAGAGTTCTTCAATGCCTTTGAAGCACTGCTGGCCAAAAAATCACACATCGTGATGACGAGTGACACCTATCCCAAAGGCCTGACAGACATCCACGAGCGCCTGGTGTCGCGCTTCGATTCGGGCCTGACCGTGGCGATCGAACCCCCCGAACTGGAAATGCGGGTGGCCATTTTGATCAGCAAAGCACAAAGCGAAGGCTCGGAAATGCCTGAAGAAGTGGCCTTTTTTGTCGCTAAAAACGTCCGCTCCAACGTCCGTGAACTCGAAGGCGCTCTGCGCAAAATCCTGGCCTATTCACGTTTCAACCAGAAAGAAATTTCCATTCAGTTGGCCCGCGATGCCCTGCGGGATCTGCTCTCGATCCAAAACCGGCAAATTTCGGTTGAAAACATCCAGAAAACAGTGGCCGACTACTACAAAATCAAGGTCGCTGACATGTATTCCAAAAAACGGCCCGCTTCCATTGCACGTCCGCGCCAAATCGCCATGTACCTGGCCAAAGAGCTGACACAAAAAAGCTTGCCTGAAATCGGTGAACTGTTTGGTGGACGGGATCACACCACGGTGTTGCACGCGGTTCGAAAAATCAGCGGGGAACGTCAGCAAATGAGCGACCTGAATCAGCAATTGCATGTGCTGGAACAAACCCTGAAAGGATAAAGCTGTGGATCGTTCTGGCACAACTGGGGAGTTATCCACTGTGAAGCATCAACATGGAAAGTTATTCAGGTTTTGGGAGCATGACTGTGAAGCATTTGCCAACATGCCTTTGCTTTTCAAAAGTTGTTGAAAAAAAAGAGGAAAATGTGGTTTTCAACAGAAAACGGGCTGCCTTATCTACTAACCCTATTCTGATTCATTGATTCAAGAGGAAGACATGATCGTTTTGAAAACAACCCAAGAACGGGTTCTGGATGTGCTGCAGTCGGTGTCTGGCATCGTGGAGCGTCGTCACACCTTGCCCATTCTGGCCAATGTGTTGATTCGCAAAACCGGTCAGGTTTTGCAATTCACCACCAGTGACCTTGAGATCCAGATCCGGACCCAAGCCGATCTCGAAGGCGATGCCGGCCAATTCACCACCACGGTCGGTGCTCGCAAGCTGATCGATATTTTGCGTTCGATGCCTGCTGATCAGACCGTCAGTCTGGAGTCGAATCAGAACAAGCTGATTCTCAAGGGTGGCAAAAGCCGCTTTACTTTGCAAACATTACCCGCAGAAGATTTTCCGCTGGTGCAAGAGTCTTCCAGCTTTGGTCCCGTGTTCAGCGTGCCGCAAAAAACCTTGAAGCATTTGTTGCACCAGGTGTCGTTTGCGATGGCGGTTCATGACATCCGCTACTACCTGAACGGTATTTTGTTCGTTGCCGAAGGCAAACAACTCAGCCTGGTGGCCACCGATGGTCATCGCCTGGCTTATTCCAGCGCGACGCTGGAAAACGATGTGCAGCAGAGGCAGGAGGTGATTCTGCCCCGCAAGACCGTGTTGGAGTTGCAGCGGCTGCTCAGCGACAAAGAAGGCAACATCGACATGCAATTTGCCAGCAACCAGGCTAAATTTTCGTTCGATGGCATGGAGTTTGTCACCAAGTTGGTCGAAGGCAAATTTCCGGACTACAACCGTGTCATTCCCAAAGGGCACAAAAACAACATCACCTTGGGACGGACCCCGTTGTTGGCTTGCTTGCAACGGACGGCCATTTTGACCAGCGAAAAATTCAAGGGCGTGCGCTTGAACCTTGAACCCGGTGTGTTGCGCGTGGCATCCAGCAATGCCGAGCAAGAAGAAGCAGTGGACGAGCTTGAAATCGACTACTCGGGCGACGCCATTGAGATCGGTTTCAACGTCACCTACTTGATGGACGTGTTGGGCAACATGGAACAGGACATGGTCCGCATCGATCTCGCCGACTCCAACAGTTCGGCGTTGATGACCATTCCGGATAATGATCAATTCAAGTATGTCGTGATGCCCATGCGCATCTGAGCAGCAGCGAAAGAAAATATTCAATGACCGATCAAAACGGCACGGGTGCGCCCGGTGCGGACAGCTATGGCGAGGGATCGATTCAGATTCTCGAAGGTTTGGAAGCGGTGCGCAAGCGCCCAGGCATGTACATTGGCGATACCTCCGATGGCACAGGGTTGCACCACCTGGTTTTCGAGGTGGTGGATAACTCCATCGACGAGGCCTTGGCAGGCCATTGCGACGACATCGTGGTCACCATCCACAGCGACAACTCGATCAGTGTGGTCGACAACGGACGCGGCATCCCGACCGGTGTCAAGATGGATGACAAGCACGAGCCCAAACGCAGTGCGGCAGAAATTGCTTTGACTGAGTTGCACGCCGGTGGCAAATTCAACCAGAACAGCTACAAGGTGTCTGGGGGTTTGCACGGTGTCGGTGTGTCTTGCGTCAACGCACTGTCCAAGTGGTTGCGCTTGACCGTGCGACGCGAAGGCAAAGTGCACAGCATCGAGTTTGCCAAGGGCTTTGTGCAAAACCGCTTGCTTGAAACCGTGGATGGTTTCGAGGTGTCACCGATGCGTGTCACCGGGGCCACCGACAAGCGCGGCACCGAAGTGCATTTTTTGCCTGATACCGAAATTTTTCAGCAGAACTTTGACTTTCATTACGAAATTCTGGCCAAGCGCCTGCGCGAATTGTCTTTTCTCAACAACGGCGTTCGCATCCGATTGATCGACGAGCGTTCTGGCAAAGAAGACGATTTCTCAGGGGCCGGTGGCGTCAAAGGCTTTGTCGACTTCATCAACGCCAACAAAAAGGTGTTGCACCCCAATGCCTTTCATGCCATCGGGTCCCGTCCGGCTGACACCTATGGTGGCATTCCGGGTACCGAGATCGGTGTCGAAGTGGCCATGCAATGGAATGATGGCTACAACGAGTCGGTGCTGTGCTTCACCAACAACATCCCGCAGCGCGACGGCGGTACTCACTTGACCGGTCTGCGTGCAGCCATGACCCGCGTCATCAGCAAATACATCGATCAAAACGATTTGGCCAAAAAAGCCAAAGTTGAAATCAGCGGCGACGACATGCGCGAAGGTTTGTGCTGCGTGCTGTCCGTCAAAGTGCCCGAACCCAAGTTTTCGAGCCAGACCAAAGACAAGCTGGTATCCAGCGAAGTCCGTGCCCCGGTCGAAGACATCGTGGCCAAGGCACTGACTGATTTTCTCGAAGAGCGCCCCAACGATGCCAAAATCATTTGCGGCAAGATCGTCGAAGCCGCCAAGGCCCGCGAAGCCGCGCGCCGTGCCCGTGAAATGACGCGCCGCAAAGGTGTGCTCGACGGCATGGGATTGCCCGGCAAACTGGCTGACTGCCAAGAGAAAGATCCTTCGCTCTGCGAAATTTACATCGTCGAGGGAGACTCGGCCGGCGGATCGGCCAAACAAGGCCGTGATCGCAAGTTTCAAGCCATTTTGCCCTTGCGCGGCAAGATCCTGAACGTGGAAAAAGCCCGTTACGAAAAACTGCTGACCAGCAACGAAATCGTGACCCTGATCACCGCCCTGGGCACGGGCATCGGCAAAGCCACGATCGAATCGGGCAAGTCGGGCACCGATGACTTCAACATCGACAAACTGCGCTACCACCGCATCATCATCATGACCGATGCCGACGTCGACGGCGCGCACATCCGCACCTTGCTGCTGACGTTCTTCTACCGCCAAATGCCCGAACTCGTCGAGCGCGGTCACATCTACATCGCCCAGCCGCCCCTGTACAAAGTCAAGTCGGGCAAAGAAGAGCTGTACCTGAAAGACGGCCCGGCTCTCGACGGCTATCTGCTGCGCATCGCGCTCAAAGACGCCCAACTTCAAACCGGGGGCGCCAACGCCCAAACGCTGTCCGGCGAGACCCTGGAAAACCTGGCCCGCAAACACCAATTGGCTGAGCAAGTCATTGCCCGCCTCAGTGCCTTCATGGATGCCGAGGCTTTGCGCGCTGTCGCCGATGGCGTCCGACTTAATCTGGACAACCTTGACGACGCCCGCGCCTGTGCCGAGCCCTTGCAAGCCAAGCTGCGCGAACTCTCCACCACCGGTGTGCCGGCAGAAGTCAGCGCCGAGATGGATTTGCGCACCGACAAGCCTTTGCTGCGCATCAGCCGCCGCCACCACGGCAACATCAAAAGCAGCGTCATCACCCAGGACTTCGTGCACGGGGCTGACTATGCCGTGCTGGCCGAAGCGGCAGAAACCTTCCGCGGCCTGGTCGGCGACGGCGCGCGCGTTTTGCGCGGCGACGGCGAGCGTCAGAAGGAAGAGCGTGTCGGCGATTTCCGCCAAGCCATGCAGTGGCTGATTTCGGAAGCCGAACGCACCACCAGCCGCCAGCGCTACAAAGGCCTGGGCGAGATGAACCCCGAGCAGCTGTGGGAAACCACCATGGACCCGGCGGTGCGCCGCCTGCTGCGGGTGCAGATTGATGACGCCATCGAGGCCGACCGCGTCTTCACCATGCTCATGGGCGACGAAGTCGAGCCACGGCGCGACTTCATCGAGACCAATGCGCTCAGGGCGGGGAACATTGATATTTAACCCATCCGCCCCGCCCTGAAGTCATCCACCGCTTCCATCAGTTGCTGGCGCGTGTTCATGACAAAGGGGCCGTACTGGGCAATGGGTTCGCGCAGGGGCTTGCCAGCCAGCAAAATGGCTTTCGCCCCTGATGAGGCCTGCAGGCGCACCCCTTCGCCGGCACCCAAAATGGCCATGCGCTCGGCCGGCACGGCCTGTGCGCCCGTCGCACCCAGCACCTCAACGCTGCCGCGATAGACATAAATCAACGCATGGTGCCCCTGGGGCAGCCAGTGCTCAAACAGGGCCCGGCCGGCGTTGAAATGCAGATCCCAAAACTGCGGTTGCGTGTGTTCGCTTTGAATCGGCCCGGCCGTGCCATTCACGGCACCCCCAATCACCGTCACCCGCACACCGGGTGCGGCATCGACTTGGGGCAATTGGGCGTGCGGAATGTCCAGGTACTTGGGCTCGCACATTTTCAATGACGACGGCAGATTCAGCCACAGCTGAAACCCCTCCATCTTGCCTTCTTCCTGTTCCGGCATTTCGCTGTGGATCAGCCCGCGTCCTGCGGTCATCCACTGCACATCGCCGTTTTGCAGCAAACCCTCATTGCCGCGGCTGTCGCGGTGACGCATGCGGCCTTGCAACATGTAGGTCACGGTTTCGAAACCCCGGTGCGGGTGGTCCGGAAAACCGGCGATGTAATCAGCAGCTTCATCGCTGCCGAAATGGTCCAGCATCAAAAACGGATCCAGCCGCTGTTGCCATTCGTGCGTCAGTACCCGGGTCAGCTTGACCCCGGCACCGTCCGATGTGGCCTGCCCGGCCACCAAACGCTCGACCGAGCGGGCTTGGGTCACGGCGTTGCTCATTGAACCGCGTAGCCTTCTTCGGCAATCGCCTCGGCCAAAGCGGCACGCGTCTGCTCGCTTTGCACCGTCACCTTGTTTTCGGTGCGCACGATCTCAACCGTTGCCTGAGGGTCCAGCCGCATCACCGCTTTCTTCACGGCGCTCTCGCAATGACCGCAGGTCATGCCCTTGACTTCGAGTTGGTGTTCCATCATCTCGCTCCTTTACATTGAATTGGGGTCAGACCCCAATTTCGCAAGTGTGGCGCAAAAGCAACCATTAATTGGGGTCTGACCCCAATTAATTTTTTCTGCGCAGCAGGAGGGCGTTGGTCATGACGCTGACTGAGCTGAGCGCCATGGCGGCACCAGCGACCACGGGGCTGAGATAGCCCAGCGCGGCCAGCGGGATGCCGGCGACGTTGTAGGCGAAGGCCCAAAACAGGTTCTGGCGGATTTTGGCGACGGTGCGGCTGGAGATGTCGATGGCTTCGGCGACCAGTGCCACATCGCCGCGCATCAGGGTGATGCCGGCGCTGCCCATGGCGACATCGGTGCCGCCTCCATCCGGGTTGGCCATGGCCATGCCCACATCGGCTGCGGCCAAGGCGGGGGCGTCGTTGATGCCATCGCCGACAAAGATCACGGTTTTGCCTTGGTCGTGCGCCTGCGCTTGCAGGCGGCGCACCCATTCGGTTTTTTGTGCCGGCAGCACTTCGGCGTGGATTTCGGTCGCGTGCAAGCCCAGACGCTGTCCCATGGCCAGCGCGGCCGCCTGGTTGTCGCCCGAGATCAGCGCCAATTGCAGGCCGCGCGCGCGCAAGGCCGCCAGGGCTGGTGCGACGCCGGGTTTGGGCTCATCGCCAAACGCCAGCCAAGCCAGCACGTGCCAGCTCTCGGGACCCGTTCGCTGTGCCAACAGCGAGGTGGTCAGCCCGGTTTGCGCCTGTTGCACGGCCGCCTGTTGTGCGGTGCTGAGGTGCGGGCCCAACCAGTTCAGGCTGCCCAAAGCATAGGTCTGGCCGTCGAGGTCACCCATGACCCCTTTGCCACTGACCGCCTGCGCGTTTTGCACCGCCAGCAACGCCGGCACATGGGGTGTTTGGCGGACGGCCTGCAACACCGCTTTGGCCAGCGGGTGTTCGCTGTGCTGTTGCAAGCTGGCTGCCAGCAGCAACACTTGTGCATCATCGAGGTCGGACAGCGCAACCAGTTCCAGCAAGCGTGGTTGACCCAGGGTCAGGGTGCCGGTTTTGTCAAAAGCCACGATGGCGGCGCGATGCGCCAGCTCCAGCGCCTGGGCGTCGCGGATCAGCACGCCGCGCTTGGCGGCGACCCCGGTGCCGGCCATGATGGCTGCCGGGGTCGCCAAACCCAGGGCGCACGGACAGGCGATGACCATGACAGCGACGCTGTGGATCAGGGCCACTTCGAAGGAAGCCCCGTGGATCATCCAGGCGATGCCGGTGAGCAAGGCGATGACCAGCACCACCGGCACAAACACGGCGGCGATCTGATCGACCAGCCGCTGGATCGGCGCCTTGGCCGCTTGCGCGTCTTCGACCAAGCGGATGATTTGCGCCAGCATCGAGGTCGCGCCTACCGCGCTCACCCGCAGCCGCAGCACGCCTTCGCCGTTCAGGGTGCCGCCTCGCACATGGCTGCCGGGTGCTTTGTGCACCGGCAAGGGTTCGCCTGTCAGCATCGACTCATCCACACTGCTTTCGCCTTCGATCACTTCACCATCGGCCGCAATGCGCTCGCCAGGCAAAACCCGCAAGACATCGCCACGCAGCACTTCGGCGATCGGCAGCTCTTGTTCGCCATCCGCGGTGAGCACGCGAGCGGTTTGCGGCCGCAGCGCTTGCAGGGCACGGATGGCTTGCAATGTGCTGGCCTTGGCGCGAGCTTCGAGCCATTTGCCCAACAGCACCAGCGTGATGACCACGGCCGAACCCTCGAAGTACAAATCGGGGCCATGACCCCCATGGTGTTCCGAAGGAGCCGACCACCACAACCAGACCGACAACGCCCACCCGGCGCTGGTCCCCAACGCCACCAGCAGGTCCATGTTGCCGGTGCCGGCGCGCAGGGCATGCCAACCGGCTTTGTAAAAACGTGCGCCCAGCACGAACTGCACGGGCGTGGCCAACAAGAATTGCCACAGCGGCGGCAGCATCAGGTGTTGGCCCCACAGGGCGCCGAGCATCGGGGCCGCCAAAGGCAGGCTCAGCGCCATGCCCAGCCACACGGGCCAGCCATCGTGCCAGATTGATGTCGACCCGACAGGGGTCGCCTCGCCCGCCTCGCGCGGTTCGTAGCCGGCGTCGCGGATGGCGCGGCGCAGCTGGGCCATTTGCTCTTGCGGATCGGCCGGGGCATGGGACCAGGTGACCCGGGCCATTTCGGTGGCCAGATTGATCGAGGCATGGTCCACGCCGGGAACTCGGCCCAGGGCTTTTTCGACCCGCGTCACACAAGAGGCACAAGTCATCCCACCGACACCGATGTCACAGACCAGGGCGGCTTCGCTTGTCATACTCCCTAGTGTAAACCTGCAGGTCCATTCATGCCTGTGGCGAAGCTGGCGTGGCGGGTGGCGGCTCTTTGTGTCGGGGTGCAAACCAGGCCACATACAGCGAGGGCAAAACCACCAGGGTCAGCAAGGTCGCCGACACCAGGCCGCCAATCACCACCAGCGCCAGCGGTCGTTGGGTCTCAGAGCCGATGTCGTGGCTGAGCGCCATGGGCAACAGGCCCAGTGCCGCCAACAGGGCGGTCATGAGCACCGTGCGCAGCCGTTGCATCGAGCCTTCACGCACCGCTTCCAGCAAGGGCAGCCCGGCGGCCCGCAACTGCTGAAAGACCGTCAGCATGACCACGCCATTGAGCACAGCCTGCCCCGAGAGCGCGATGAATCCGATGGCCGCCGATACCGACAAGGGGATGCCGAACAGCCACAGGGCCACAATACCGCCGACCAGCGCCAGCGGCACATTCAACAAGATCAACGCTGCGCTTTTGAGTGTTTTGAAGGCGTCGAACAACAACACGAAGATCAGCAACAACGAAATCGGCACGACCACCGACAGGCGTTGCATGGCGCGCTCCTGGTTTTCAAATTCGCCCGACCAGGTCACGCTGTAGGTGTCGGGGATTTTGACCTCTTGGGCCACGCGTTGCTTCATGTCGGCCACCACCGAGCCCATGTCGCGGCCTTTGATGAAGATGCCGATCGCCATGGTCCGGCGTCCGGCTTCGCGGGCGATGTTCATGGCCCCGCTGTCTTGCCGGATGTCGGCCACCGCGCCCAGGGTGGTGTATCCGCCGTCGGGGGTGGCTATCGGGGTGCGGGCCAGTTGCTCCAGGTTGCGACGTTCGGCCGGCAGACGCACGGCAGCGGCGAATTTGCGCTCGCCTTCCCAAATTTGGGTCGCCGCTTTGCCCGCCAGTGCGGCCTCGATCACGTCTTGCACATCGCTCACATTCAGGCCAAAGCGGGCGGCCCGCTCGCGGTCGATGTCGATCACCAGTTGCGGCTGCTCACCCGCCCGGTCCACTTCGGCCCGTTGCACCCCTGGCACTTGTTTGAACTGGCGTTGCATGGCCTCGACCGTGTCGCGCAACTGCCTTAAGTCATCGCCTGCCACTTTGACCACGATTTGGCCCTTGATTTGCGAGATCGATTCGAGCACGTTGTCGCGGATGGGTTGCGAAAAGGCCGGATTGACGCCCGGAATCACCGACAGTCGTGCGTCCATTTCTTCGATGAGGCGCTCGCGCGTCAGGCCTTTGCGCCATTCTTCGGGCGGTTTCACGTCGACAAAGACTTCGGCCATGCTCAGGGTTTTGGGGTCGGTGCCGTCTTCGGGCTGGCCGGCTTTGGAAACCACGGTGCGGACTTCCGGGATCGCCAAAAGTGCTTTGCGGGCCATGCGCAACACCTGGCTGGCCTCTTCTTGTGAAATGCTGGGTGGCAGGTCCCAGTTGACCCAAAAGGTGCCTTCGTTGAGCTCGGGTAAAAACTCGGACCCCAGGCGCGACCCCAGGCCCAAAGCGATGGCAAAACTGACCAAGGCCATGGTGACCACCTTGCGCGTGTGCGTCAGCGACCAGTCGAGCACCGGGGCATACAGGCGTTTGGCACCGCTCACCAGCCGGTTGTCGTGGTGCGGCAGTTTGCGCCGCAGCATCCAGTAAGCCAGCAGCGGCACCAGCGTCAGCGACAAAATCAGCGAACCGAGCAGGGCCGTGGTCACCGACAAGGCCATGGGCTGGAAGATCCGGCCCTCGTGGCGTTGCAAGGCAAAGATCGGGATGTGCGCCGCGATGATGATCAGCATGGAGAACAAGGTCGGGCGCCCGACTTCGTTGGCGGCTTGCACGATCAGGGTTTTGCGCTCTTTCTCGTTCATGCCCTCGCCGCGTTGCGCCAATCGGTGCATGATGTTTTCAATCACGATCACCGCACCGTCGACGATGATGCCGAAGTCCATCGCCCCCAGGCTGAGCAGGTTGGCCGGTACGCCCATGATTTTCAGGCCCATGAAGGTGGCCAGCAAAGACAAGGGTATGACCACCACCACGGCCAAACTGGCACGCAGATTGGATAAGAACAGATACAGCACCAGCGAAACCAGCAAAGCGCCCTCGACCAGGTTGCGAAACACCGTGGTCAGGGTTTTGTTCATCAGCCAGGTGCGGTCGTAAAACGGCACGATTTGCACGCCCGCAGGCAGGCCGCGCTGGTTGAGTTGGTCGATGCGCTCCTTCACCGCTTTGAGCACCACGCTGGGATTTTCGCCCTTGCGCATGATGACGATGCCGATCACGGCGTCGTCGTCGCTGTCCTGGCCCACGATGCCCAAGCGGGGCACGGCGCCCACTTTGACCTGAGCCACATCGCGGATGAGTATGGGGGTGCCGTTGCGTGAGGCCAGCACGATTTCGCCGATGTCGTCGGCCGAGCGCAGCAAGCCGATGCCACGGATGGCAAACTGCTGCGCGCCTTGGGCCACATAGCTGCCCCCGGCATTGGAGTTCCCCCGCCCGAGGGCGTCGAGCAGGTTTTGGAAAGTGAGCTTGTGGGCGCGCAAGCGATCGATGTCGGGCTGTACTTCGTATTGCTTGATGAAGCCGCCCATCGCGACCACGTCGGCGACGCCGGGTACCTGGCGCAGCGCGCGTTCGATCACCCAGTCTTCCAGGGTGCGCAAATCGGTGGTGTTCTGGCCATCGCCACGCACCCGGTAGCGCATGATTTCGCCCACCGGAGTGGCATTCGGTGCGATGTTGGCTTGTGCCCCCGGCGGCAGGTCGACCGCCAGCAGGCGCTCGTTGACTTGTTGGCGGGCCAGGTTGACATCGGCCTGGTCGTTGTAAGTGATGACGGTGTACGACAGCCCGAATTGGGTGTGCGAGAACAGCCGGATCGAGTTGGGCAAGCCAGCCAGTGCGGTTTCAATCGGCAAGGTGACCTGCTTTTCGACCTCTTCGGCAGCCCGACCCGGGTAGAGGGCGATCACCGTGACCTGGGTGTCGGTGACATCGGGAAAGGCTTCGACCGAGAGGGTTTTGAAGGAATACACCCCGGCCATGATGAACAACAAAGCCCCCAGGATGATGAACAGGGGCTGGTTGATGGCGAACTGGATGATGCGCTTCATGGTCGGGCCGCCGGAGTCAGCAGCTTTTGCTGGGCCTCATCTTGGGCATTGCGCAACTCGCGCGCCAACAAGAGGCCGTTTTGCACCACCACGCGCTCGCCGGCTTTGAGGCCTTCGCCGACCAGGACTTCGTGCGGCCCTTCGTGCAGCACCACGATGCTGCGCGGCTCGAACACGCCCGGCGTGACCTGGACAAAGACCATGTGTTGGGTCCCGCGCAAGAACACGGCGCTGGCCGCGACCCGCACAGTGTCGGTGAAGCTGCGCTCGAAATGGGCCGTGGCCAGCATCTCACCCTTGAGCAGCCGTTGCGGGTTGGGCACCACGGCGCGGACTTTGATGGTGCGGGTGCTGGGGTCGATGTAGTCGGCCACGGCGCTGATTTGGGCGGTGAAGGAAGCGTCGGGCAAGGTCGGCACCTTGATGCGGATGTCGCGCCCGGGCTTCAGGCTGGGCAAGTCGATTTCGCGGGCGTCGATCTGCACCCACAGCTGCTGTGGGTCAGTGATCACAAACAGTGGTGGCGTACCCGGCCCGCTTTGGTCGGCGCGCAACTCTTGCCCGGGGTTGATGTTGCGCTCGACCACGACGCCATGGATGCCGCTTTGAAGCGACAAGTTTTGATCGACACCCGCCGCCGCGCTGTACAGCCGCACCCGGCTGTGGGCGCGCGCCCATTCGGCCTGGGCGCGGGCTTCGTCGGCTTGACTTTGCTCGAGGTCTTTGCGGGCCAGCACGCCCACTTCAAACAGTTCTTGTTGTCGTCGCAGTTGTTTTTGGGCCAGGCTCAGGTCGGCCTGGGCGCGGGCGGCATCGGCTTGTGCCACGCCGAATTCGGGTGAGGCCAGTTGCGCCAGCCGGGTGCCGACTTGCACCGCTTGACCCAGATCGACATGGATGCCCACCACGCGGCCCGAGAAGGCCGGATAAATCCGTTGTGTGCGCTCTTCGTTCCAGACCAGTTTGGCGGGCAGTTCGACCCGCAAATTGTCGGCCAAGGTGACGGTCTCAGCGTTCAGCAAGGCCAGCTGCGGGTGGTCGGCCGGGTATCGGATCTGGTTGTATTGGAGGATGGGCGGGCTGGGCGCAGACACGGGCGCGGGTGCTTCCTGACATGCGCTGAGCAGCGCCAGCGTCACAGACAGCCCGAACCATTTGGCTTGAAGGGTGTTCATGGTTTGTTCTCTGGGCCCCCGGGGGGCGAAGCATGGGAGACCAGTTGTTGCCGAGCCCGGGTTTCGGTTTCTGCTTGCCACAACAGGCAGGCGTAAGCCACTGCGTGCTCCAGCCGCGCGGCCAGGCCTTCCAGCCAGGTTTGATGGTGGGTGCGGCGGGCATCGAGCAAGTCGGTCAGGGACAATGCGCCTTTTTGGTAGGCCTGCTCGGCTTGTTCGAGCACTTGCCGGGCTTTGGGGCCGATCTCGTCGCGATGCGCCTGCCAACGCGCCCGTGCGGCAACAAAGTCCTGGGTCAGGCCATGCAGCTCGGTTTGGGCTTGCCGCCGGGTTTGCTCCAGCTGGTCCTGGCTTTGCAGCGCCTGGGCTTGCGCGCGGGCGATCTCGCCCTGATAGCTGTAGTTCCATTGCAGGGGCATCTGCATGCGCAACTCGAGCAGGCGGTTGGACGTGCCTGGATAGTGGTCCATGCTGACCCCCCAGGTGATGTCGGATTTTTTCAGCGACTGCGCCAACTCGAGGGCGTGGCGGGCGGCATCGGCCCGCGCTTGCGCGGCGATCACATCCGGCCGTTGCTCGATCCAGCGTGACCCCTGTGGCGCCAAGGGTTCGAGCCGCACCCGTTCGCCGCCCGCCTCGGGCCAGCCCTGGGCAGGGCGCCAACCTTCCGTCGGGGTGTTCAGGCGGGTGACTTGCCGCAGGGCCTGGGTGGCGCGCTGCAGTCCGGCCATGGCGGCCGGCACATCGGCTTCGGCGCGCCGCGCCTCGATTTGCCAACGCATCATCTCTTGGCGCGACAGGTCGCCCGCTTGATGACGTTTTTCGGCGGCCTGTGCCTGCTGCCGGCTGGCGACAGCGATCGATTGCAGGTGATGCAGGCGTTCGATTTGCGCCAACCACTCGAAATAAGCGGTGCTGGCCAGCACCCCCTGTTGACGCCGGGTCTGCGCCAGATCCTGCTCGGCGGCTTGGACCGATCTTTGGGCCGTGCGCGTGCGCAGGTCGCGCTTGTTGCCGCGCTCCATGGTGTAGTCCAGACCCACGCCCTTGTCGATGCGTTTGTCGCGCCACATGTTGCCTCCGCCGATGCCGTTTTGGAGGTCGATCGACGAGGTTCGAGCCGACAGCACGGGCAGCGGGGACCGGTCGGCGCTGACCACATCGGCCTGCGCCGCATCCAGCAGACGTTGACGGATGCTGACTTCGATGTTGGCCAGGGCGGCGTCCAGCACCTGGTCCAGGCCCAGGGGCGCTTGAGTCCATCCGGCCCAAGGCCAGGCCAGCAAGGCCAGCCCGCACAGGCGACGGTGGAAGGTGCGCAATTGTCGTATGCTCATGATGCGGTTATCGCAGGGCTTGCCTGACCGAAACCTGACCTGAACCCTTGGCATGCGTATTTTGTGGATTGAAGACGACCCCGTGTTGCGCGAGATGGTGTCACGCAGCCTGGCTGACGCCGGGCATCGGGTCGATGCCGCCAGCCACTTGGCCGATGCCCGGCAGCTGTGGGCGTTGCAGGGCTATGACGCGGTGTTGCTGGATCTGAATTTGCCGCTCGATGCATCGCCCCTGAGCGCACAGGGCAGCGGTCTGGACTTGCTGCGCAGCATGCGCCAGAAGGGGGACCGCACCGCCGTGCTGGTGCTGACGGCCCGCAACCGCACCGAAGAGCGCATCGCCGGCCTGAACGCCGGTGCCGATGACTATTTGGGCAAGCCGTTTGATTTGGCCGAGGTCGAAGCCCGTTTGCGCGCCTTGGCGCGGCGCAGTCTGGGCGCCGAAGAGGTGGTCGAGGTCGGCCAACTGACCCTGACCCGTGCCCTGCGACGGCTGCAATTGGGCCCGCAAGAGTTGGTGTTGCCGGCGCGCGAGTACGAAGTGCTGTGCGAGTTGCTCACGCCACCCGGGCGCGTCATCAGCAAAAAAGAGTTGGCCGAAAAGTTATCGGGCTTTGACGACCTGTTGGGCGACAACGCCCTGGAGGCGTTCATTTCGCGCTTGCGCAAAAAACTGCATGGCTCTGGTGCCAGCATCCGCACCTTGCGGGGGATCGGGTATGTGCTGGAGGAAACCAGGGCATGAGCCCCCGCCCTTTGCCCACCCTGCTCGGCCGCTTGTTGCGCCATGTGCTGATGCCCTTGATGTGGGCCGGGGTGGTGGGGGCCGTGTTGGTGGCGTTGGTGGCGCGACACTTCACCAGCCAGGCCTATGACCGATCTTTGCTGGATGACGCCCTGATGGTGGCGGGCCATGTGGCCGATCGGGAAGGCGAACTGGACTTCCGGTTGTCGCCGTCAGAAATGAAGGCGGTTTTGTTTGACCAAAGCGAGTCCTTGTTTTTTGCCGTCTACGATGGCCAGGGCCGGTTTCTGGCGGGCCACGCCGGCTTGCAGGGCCGTGACGTGCCCGACGGTGCCGGGTACGCCTTTGGCGAGCTGACTTATCAGGGGCAAAGTTTGCGCACCCTGACCCTGCGCCGGGATCGGCCGCACCGCTACACCGTGGTCATGGCGCAAACCACCCACAGTCGCGAGCGCATTTTGCAACAGGTGATGGTGTTCTCGCTGTTGCCGCAACTGCTGTTGCTGGCGTTGCTGGCTTTGTGGCTGCGTCGCAACATCGAAACCGAGTTGCAACCGTTGTCCGATCTGGAGCAAGACCTGTCGCAGCGCGATGCCAGCGATTTGTCGCCGGTGCGTGTGCATCAGGCCAGCAGCGACATGCAAAGGCTGGGCGAGGTGGTGAACGGGCTCTTTGGCCGGATTCGCCACGGGTTGCAAGCACAGCGCGAGTTCTCGGGCAATGTGGCGCATGAGTTGCGCACGCCGCTGGCGGGGATCCGGGCGCATGCCGAATATGGGTTGCGCAGTCCCGATGCCGGGGTGTGGCGCGAGCAACTGCAAGGCATCTTGCACAGCCAGGAGCGCGCCAGCCATCTGGTCGACCAGTTGCTGGCGCTGGCCTTGGTCGCCGAGGCGCGGCAGGCCTTGCGGCTGGAACCTGTCGATTTGAGCGGGTTGGCCACCCAGGCTTTGTTGCGCTGGATGCCACAGGCCGATCAGCGGCAGGTTGATTTGGGCGCTCAGGGGCTGGATGAAGTTGTTTGGGTCTGGGGGCAGAACGCGCTGATCGAGGGCTTGCTGGACAACCTCATCGACAACGCTTTGCGCCATGGTCGCCCGGTCAACGGGCAACCGGCGCAAATCACGCTCAGCCTGGAGTCGACCGGTTCGCGGGTCAGGGTGCAGGTGAAAGACAACGGCCCGGGCGTGCCGCGCGAACGGCGCGAGCACATGCAGGCCCGTTGGCAACGTGGCTCAGAAGGGCTGGTGGCCGCGGACGGACACGGCCTGGGGTTGTCCATCGTTTCGGCTTATGCGCAGCACCTCGAAAGTGCGTTGATCCTGTCCGAGTCAGAAGCCGGCGGCCTGTGCGTCAGCGTCGAGTTGCGCCCTTGCGATCCGCCGTCTGCACGGGTGCCGCCATGACGGCCTCGCCTTGGCGCGCGGCGCTCGCCTTGTCGATGGGCGCGGCCTTGTCGCTGGGGGTGACGCGCTTCTCCTATGGCTTGCTGTTGCCGGCCATGCGCGATGATTTGGGTTGGTCGTATGTGCTCGCCGGCGCGATGAACACCGCCAACGCGGCGGGCTACATGGTCGGTGCGACCATGATGCCGTGGCTCATGGGCCGGCGCTCTTTGAGCTGGCCGTTTGTGTGGGGCGGTGTCTGGGCTTGTGTGTTCATGGCCGCGAGCGGTTTTTTCCGCGATCCCCATGGCTTGTTGCTGCAACGCTTTTTGGCGGGCCTGGCCAGCGCCTGGGTGTTTGTCGCCGGTGGTGTGCTGGCGGCCCGGTTGGCGCAACAGCATCCGCAGCAAAGCGGCTGGTTGTTGGGTTTGTATTACGGCGGCACCGGCTGGGGCATTGTGCTGTCGGCTTTGCTCGTGCCCTGGGCGATGCCCGTGGCCGCAGACTGGCCACAGGCCTGGTGGTGGCTGGCTTTGGGTTGTGCCGTGGCTTTGGCCTGGATGTGGCCTACCGCACGCCGCCTTGATCATGCTCACGCGGCCCCCGCGGCCGCGCCGGGAGCCGCTTGCCCCGCGCAACCCCCGGGTTGGCGGCGCGCCATGGGATGGGCCTTGTGGGGGTATGGTTGCTTTGGCATGGGCTACATCGGCTACATGACGTTTGTCATCGCGCTGTTGCGCCAGCAGGGGGTGTCCGAGGCGGATCGCACTTTGTTTTATGGCGTGTTGGGTCTGGGCGTGGTGGTGTCGGCGCGGTTGTGGGCGCGCCTGCTCGATCGGCATCGGGGCGGGCGGGCGCTGGCGATCCTGAATGCCTTGCTGGCGATCGCCACGGCCCTGGCGGCCCTGACCCAGTCTTTGCCGGTCTTGTTGATCTCGGGGGCACTGTTTGGGTCGGTTTTTTTGTCGGTGGTGGCCTCCACCACGGCTTTTGTGCGGCACAACTTGCCCGAGGGTTTGTGGGTTCGCGGCATTGGGTTGTTTACCGTGGTTTTTGCCTGGGGGCAGATCGTGGGCCCGACCATGGTCGGCTGGATCGCCGATGGGCCGGGCGGCTTGACGCAGGGCTTGTGGGTCTCGGCCGCCAGCCTGGCCCTTGGGGCCATCCTGGCGTGGCAGCAAAAGCCCATGCAGTTGTTGGCATCGCGAACCCCGCAAGCCTGAGCGCCCCGCACCCAGCAAGGCCAGCCCGACTGCGCCTAAAATAAGCACTTTAGGGTCAGTCCCCGTCACGGGGCCCACCGATCTATTTCCATGCGATACCCCAAGGAATTCGATGTCATTGTTGTCGGTGGCGGCCATGCCGGCACCGAGGCCGCGCTCGCGGCTGCGCGCATGGGTTGTCAGACCTTGCTGTTGACGCACAACATTGAAACCCTGGGCCAAATGAGTTGCAACCCCAGCATCGGGGGCATCGGCAAAGGACACCTGGTCAAAGAGGTCGATGCTTTGGGCGGCGCCATGGCCTTGGCCACCGACGAAGGCGGCATCCAGTTTCGCATCCTGAACAGTTCCAAAGGCCCGGCGGTGCGCGCCACCCGCGCCCAGGCCGACCGCATCCTCTACAAGGCGGCCATCCGCCGTCGCCTGGAAAACCAGCCCAACCTCATGCTGTTTCAGCAAGCCGTGGATGATTTGCTGGTCGAGGGCGACAAAGTGGTGGGCGCCGCGACGCAAGTGGGCATTCACTTTTACGCGCGGGCTGTGGTGTTGACCGCAGGCACCTTCCTCGATGGCAAGATCCATGTCGGCCTCAACAACCACGCCGGGGGTCGCGCCGGCGATCCGCCCGCAGTCAGCCTGTCGGCGCGCCTCAAAGAACTGAAACTGCCGCAAGGCCGACTCAAAACCGGCACCCCGCCCCGTTTGGATGGGCGCACCATTGACTTCTCAAAGTGCACCGAGCAACCCGGGGATGGCATGCCCGGCGGCATGAACCAGGACCAGGGCGTGCCGGTGTTCAGCACCATGGGCCGTGCCGACATGCACCCGCAGCAGGTTTCGTGCTGGATCACCCACACCAATGAGCGCACCCACGAGATCATTCGAAGTGGTTTTGACCGCAGCCCCATGTTCACCGGCAAGATCGAGGGCGTGGGGCCGCGGTACTGTCCCAGCGTCGAGGACAAGATCAACCGCTTTGCCGACAAGGACAGTCACCAGATTTTTTTGGAGCCCGAGGGGCTGACGACCCACGAGGTCTACCCCAATGGCATCTCCACCAGTTTGCCCTTTGACATCCAATACGAGTTGGTGCGCAGCATGCGCGGGCTGGAAAACGCCCACATTTTGCGACCCGGCTACGCCATTGAATACGATTATTTTGACCCCCGTGGCCTGAGCACCAGTTTCGAAACCCGCCAGATCAAGGGTTTGTTTTTTGCGGGACAGATCAACGGCACCACGGGTTACGAAGAGGCGGCCGCCCAAGGTTTGTTTGCGGGCATCAATGCCGCGTTGCAGTGCCGTGGCGATGCCCCTTGGGTGCCCAGTCGCGACCAAGCCTATTTGGGCGTGCTGGTCGATGACCTGATCACCAAGGGTGTCACCGAGCCTTATCGAATGTTCACCAGCCGGGCCGAGTTCCGTTTGCAGTTGCGCGAGGACAACGCCGACATGCGCCTGACCGAAATCGGCCGCCGCATGGGCCTGGTCGATGATGCCCGCTGGGATGCGTTCTGCCGCAAGCGCGATGCCGTTTCACGTGAAACAGAGCGCCTGAAATCGACCTGGGTCAACCCGGCTCTTCTGCCGGCGACCGAGGCCGAGCGGGTTTTGGGCAAGGCCATCGACCACGAATACAACTTGTTTGACCTGTTGCGCCGACCCGGCATCAGCCACGCCGCTTTGATGGGCATGGCCGACGGGCGTTGGGCGGCTGCCGATGTTTCACGTGAAACCCTGGGTGACCTGTTGGAACCCGTCGTTGAACAGGTGGAGATTGCCGCCAAGTACGCCGGGTACATCGATCGCCAAAAAGAAGAGGTCGAGCGAGCGGCTTATTACGAGCAAATGCGCCTGCCCGCTGACCTGGACTACATGCAGGTCAGCGCCTTGTCCATCGAGGCGCGCCAGAAGTTGGCCAAACACCAGCCCGAAACCCTGGGCCAGGCGTCGCGCATTTCGGGGATTACCCCGGCGACCATTTCGCTGTTGCTCATCCACCTGAAAAAAGCCGGCCCTAAAGGCCTGCCCAAATTGCGCGCCGAGGCCACGCCCCCATGAGCGCCGAACTGGCGCATGGCTTGTTGGAGGGGGCAAGGGCTTTGGGGCTGAATTTGTCGCCCGAAGTTCATCGGCAGTTGCTCGACTACCTCGCCTTGTTGCAGAAATGGAATCGGGTTTACAACCTGACGGCGGTGCGTGACCCGGCCGAAATGCTGACCCATCATGTGCTCGACAGCTTGGCTGCATTGCCCGCGTTGAATCGCCACGCCCCCCGGGCCACCGCCCTTTTGGATGTCGGTTCAGGCGGTGGGTTGCCGGGTGTGGTGCTGGCCCTGTGTCGACCCGACTGGCAGGTGACGTGTGTCGATGCCGTGGCCAAAAAAGCCGCTTTTGTCCAACAGGTGGCGGCCAGCCTGAGTGTGGGCAACCTGCGGGGTGTCCACAGCCGCGTTCAAGACCTGCAAACCCAATGGCCTCTGATCACCAGCCGGGCTTTTGCGTCTTTGGCCGATTTCACGGCCTGGTCGGCGCCCGTGCTGGCGCCCGGCGGCGTGTGGGTCGCCATGAAAGGGAAACATCCCCAGGGCGAAATCGACGCCCTGCCCGCTTCGGTGCAAGTGTTTCACGTGGAACCATTGACCGTGCCGGGTTTGGACGCCGAACGGTGTCTGGTCTGGATGCGGTCCACTGTGCAGGGCTGAGGGGGCGACCGATCATGCTGGGTGTTTCGGATTACGGCGCCTTTGTGCTGGCCTTCATCCTGCTTTTGTTCTTGCCGGGCCCGGGCAATCTGGCTTTGGTGACCTCCACCAGTTTGGGCGGCTGGCGGGGTGGGTTGTGGTCGGTGTGGGGCTTGTTGCTCGGCGATCAAGTGTTGTTGTGGCTGACCGTGGCGGGCGTGGCGGCTCTTTTGCAAGCCCAGTCAGCCCTGTTTGCCGGTTTGCAGTGGGCGGGGGCTGCTTACCTGACCTGGATGGGTTGGCGCATGATGCGCCCCGGCAGCGGTGCGGCGGCCCCGATCCGGGTGCGCGCAGGTCGCTACTTTGCCGACACTTTGCTGATCACGGTGCTCAACCCCAAGTCTGCGGTTTTTTACTTTGCTTTTTTCCCCCAATTCATCGACCCGGCACAGCATCGGGGCTTGTGGACATTTGCCTTCATGGCCGTCACCGTCTGGGTCTTGGGGGCGTTGTACTGCGTGGGTGTCGTGGCGCTCACCCACACCATGGCCCAGCGCATGACGGCGCGCCCCGGGCTGACCTTGTGGCTCAGCCGTTTGGCAGGGGTTTGTCTGATCGGTTTTGGCTTGCGCATGATTTGGAGTGCGTGAACCGGCGGCGAGTTGATGCATACTTCGGGGTGTTGCGTGAAGCGGATTTCGCTCGCGCTTGATCAAGGACCGGGTCGTGAAAATCTTTTGTGTCGCCAATCAAAAAGGCGGGGTCGGCAAGACCACCACCACGGTGAATCTGGCGGCCGGCTTAGCGGCTGTCGGACAGCGGGTGCTGATGGTCGACCTCGATCCCCAGGGCAATGCCACCATGGGTTCGGGCGTGGACAAGCGCACCCTCGAACTGAGTGTCTACGATGTTTTGCTGGGGTCTGCCAGCGTGGCTGAAGCTCGCGCCCGCAGCCAGTGGGGTGAAGACCACAAGGCCGCCGCCTACGATGTGCTGGGGGCCAACCGTGACCTGGCAGGGGCCGAAATTGAATTGGTCGATCTCGATCAACGGGAGTTGCGCTTGCGCCATGCCTTGAAGGCTGTCGAAGCAGACTACGACTTTGTGCTTATCGATTGTCCGCCCAGCCTGTCTTTGTTGACACTTAATGGCCTGTGTGCTGCCCATGGCGTGCTGGTGCCCATGCAGTGCGAATACTTTGCCCTGGAAGGCTTGTCGGACCTGGTCAACAGCATCAAGCAGGTCCATGCCAACCTCAACCGCGACCTGAAAATCATCGGCCTGTTGCGAGTCATGTTCGACCCTCGCATCACCTTGCAGCAACAAGTCAGTGACCAATTGAAGGCGCATTTTGGTGACAAAGTCTTTGAGACCATCATCCCGCGCAACGTGCGCCTGGCGGAAGCCCCCAGCTACGGCTTACCGGGCGTGGTGTTTGACGCCTCTGCCAAAGGCAGTCAGGCTTATTTGAGTTTTGCCCAAGAGCTGGTGCAACGGGCCCCCACATGGTGAGCATGAACGACATGACCTCGATGAACGACAGCGTGGCGGTGCCAGAGCCGATCCACCCGGCTCCCATGGCCGTGCCACCCCCCCGCGTCTGGCGCCAGCCGACCGTGCTGACTTTGCCCGACTGGAAGGGAGCGCCGGCCTCGCATTGGTTGACCCAATGGGAGCAACAACATGGCTTGCGTCGCGTCGCCCAGAACGATTGGCAACGCCCCTTGCGCGGCGACTGGATGATGCAGCTGCAAGAGGCCGTGCTGGCGCACGAGCATTGTCATTTGCTGGCGCACGGGCTGGGGGCGCACTTGATCGATGCCTGGTTGCGTCACACGCAGCAAGCCCATCGCGTCTTGTCCGTGGTGTTGATCGACCCGATCGACTTGCATGAAGAACAGGTGCGCGAAGTGCTCTTTACGTGGAAACCGTTGGCCCCTCAATCCTGGACCTTGCCGGTGGGCTTGCTCTGGAAAGAGCGCACGCCCAACCCGCACGTACAACACGGGCTGCAAGCTTGTGGGGCCACGTTGTTGGGTGAGTCGGCGCAGTCGCTGGGGGCGGGACCGGTGGCGGGTTGGGCGCTGGTTGAGGCCTTTTGGCACACCCACGACAGCCCCGCCATCGACCGCCTGGCCGCATCGCCGCGCGCGGCCGATGTGGTGGCCACGCCGTCTGAACCCCTGTCTGCAACGCCCGCCACCGAGCCCGTGGCAGGCTCTTCCGAGTAAGCCCCATGGTCACCAAAAAACCCAAAGGATTGGGCCGCGGTTTGGAGGCCTTGTTGGGCCCCAAAGTGACGGCCCCCGACACCGATGCCCCTGCCGCGGCGGGCGAACCCTCCCGCTTGGCCCTTGAGCACATGGTGCCGGGCGTGTATCAGCCCCGCACCCGCATGGACGAGGGCGCACTCTACGAATTGGCCGAGAGCATCAAGGCGCAGGGCATCATGCAGCCCATCCTGGTGCGTAAACTGGTGCAAGGCGAGCATGCCGGCAAATACGAGATCATTGCTGGAGAGCGCCGGTTCCGTGCCAGCAAACTGGCCGGACTGACCGAGGTGCCGGTGCTGGTGCGCGATGTGCCCGACGAGGCCGCCGCCGCCATGGCTTTGATTGAGAACATCCAGCGCGAAGACCTGAATCCCCTCGAGGAGGCGCAGGGCTTGCAGCGGCTGGTGCGCGAGTTTGGTCTGACGCATGAACAGGCTGCGCAAGCCGTGGGCCGCTCACGCAGTGCCGCCAGCAACCTGTTGCGCCTGCTCAATCTGGCCGAGCCAGTGCAGCAGATGCTGATGGCCGGCGACCTCGACATGGGGCATGCCCGTGCCCTGCTGGCGCTCGATCGGGCATCGCAAATCACCGCCGCCAACCAGATCAGCGCCCGCCAGATGTCGGTGCGCGAGGCCGAGAACCTGGTGAAAAAACTGGGGGCTGAATTTCAATTGGTTTCACCCAAGCCCCAAAAAGAAAAATCGCGTGATTTGCGGCGCATCGAGGAAGAGCTTTCTGACTTGCTGACCGCCCAAGTCGATGTGCGCGTCAAAAAGCGCGTCAAACGCCACGGCAAGATCGAAGAGATGGGCGAGTTGTCGATCCAGTTTGGCTCGCTCGAAGCATTGAACGGATTGATCGATCGATTGCGCAACGCCTGAGGAGGCTCACCATGAATGCACCTGATCCCCATCTGCTGCCTGCAGTCAATCGCCGCCCGGTGCCCGCCCAGGCATTGGCTGACTTGCAAACCCGTTTCGGGGCGCAATGCTCCACGGCGCAGGCGGTGCGTGAGCAGCACGGGCGTGATGAGTCGGCCTTCACCACCGTGCCGCCGCCAGACGCGGTGGTGTTTGCCGAAAACACGCAAGATGTGGCCGACGCGGTTCAGATCTGCGCCCGCCATCGGGTGCCCATCATCCCCTTTGGTGTCGGCTCATCGCTGGAAGGTCACTTGCTGGCGATCCAGGGGGGTGTCAGCATCGACCTGAGCCGCATGAATCGCGTGCTGTCGGTCAACCCCGAAGACCTCACCGTGACGGTGCAGCCTGGCGTGACCCGCAAACAATTGAACGAAGAGATCAAAAGCACCGGCCTGTTTTTCCCCATTGACCCCGGGGCCGACGCATCCATCGGGGGCATGAGCGCCACCCGCGCCAGCGGCACCAACGCCGTGCGCTACGGCACCATGCGCGAGAACGTGCTGGCGCTGGAAGTCGTCACCGCCACGGGTGAGGTCATCCGCACCGGCACCCGGGCCAAGAAGTCCAGCGCCGGGTACGACCTGACTCGCTTGTTCGTGGGCAGCGAGGGCACGTTGGGCATCATGACCGAAATCACCGTCCGGCTCTACCCCTTGCCCGAGGCTGTGTCTGCCGCCATTTGCTCCTTTGCGACAGTGGCTGACGCCGTCAACACCACCATTGCCGTCATTCAGATGGGCGTACCGATTGCACGGGTCGAGTTGATCGACGCCAACAGCGTGCGCATGGTCAACGCCTATTCCAAACTGTCGCTGCGCGAAGAACCCATGTTGCTGATGGAGTTTCATGGCTCACCCGCCGGCGTGCAGGAACAGGCGCAAACGGTACAAGCCATTGCGGCCGACCACGGCGGACAAGCTTTTGAATGGGTGACCACGCCCGAGGAGCGGACCCGTTTGTGGACAGCCCGTCACCACGCATATTTTGCCGCCCTCACCCATCGCCCCGGGTGTCGCATCATCAGCACCGACACCTGCGTCCCCATCAGTCGCCTGGCCGACTGCCTGCTGGTGTCGATGGCCGAGGCCGATGCCAGCGGCATACCCTATTTTTTGGTCGGCCATGTGGGCGACGGCAACTTCCACTTTGGGTACATGATCGACCCCGCCAATGACGCCGAGCGCGAGCGCGCCGAATCCCTCAATCAAACCTTGGTGCGTCGTGCGATCGACTTGGGCGGCACCTGCACTGGCGAGCACGGCATCGGTTTGCACAAAATGGACTTTTTGGTTCATGAGGCGGGCGACGGCGCGGTGCAATTGATGCGCACCATCAAGCACGCTTTGGATCCGCACAACCTGATGAACCCGGGCAAGATCTTGTCGTGGCAAGCTCCGTGACGGCAGGGGTAAACCTCGACTTTTCCAGAACTTAATATTTAATTAACAAATCTTTGGATAATTATAATGAATTATCCAACCAGATCTTTCTTGCCCATGTCCGAGGCCGACCGCTCCAACAATCTCCGCCCCGATGCCGTGCCGGCGTTTGGTGCGTCAGAGCAACAAATCCTGCGTTGGTTGGCGCGTGCCCATGGAGCCGATGTCGACCCGGTGCAAGCGCATTTCAACCGGGCGCAGGCGCAGGTTTTGTTGCAGCGCTGGGACGACGCCTTGGCCAGCCTGGATGTCGTCATTGGCTTGTCGCCCGAGCATGTCCAGGCCCATCAAGTGCGTTTGTCGGTGCTGGAGCGCCTGAACCGGCGCTGACGCTTTTCAGAGACGCCGCAGGCCTTGGGCCGCCAGGGCCAAGCCACTGGCCACCAACAGCATCAGGATGATGCGGCGCAATTGCCCCACGGGCGCTCTTTGCGACCAGCGGTGGCCCAGCAACATCGCCACCAAGGCCACCCCCATCAGCCCCGGCAACCAGCCCCAGACCTCCGGGCTGCTCATGCGCCCACTCACCCCCATGGTCAGGCAGGCGAGGCCGCTGATCAGCATCAGGCACAAGCTGGTGTGCGCTTTCAACACGCGAACATCGTCGTGTTGGGTCGCGAGGTGACTCACGATCAGGGGCCCTGAGGTGCCCCAGAGCACTTCGATGATCCCCGACAAGCCGCCCGCCGCCACCGGGCGGCTCAGCCAAGAGCCTGGCCGGCTGATCGAACCGCGCAAGCCACGCCAACCGACCCAGGCCACATAAATGCCCAACGCGATCAGCAAGCCACCGCTGTCGAGCACGCCGGGCACTTGCGACAGCCCGGCGCCAACGGCCACCCCGCCCACGATGCACCCCGCAAACCGCCACAGCATGCTCACTTGCACCCATTGCCATTGCAAACCGCCCAGCAACAGGCAGGCCACGAAGTCGATCAACAGCACCAGCGGCACGACCTGATGAAGTGGCCAAACCCAGGCCAATAAAGGGACGCTGATCAGGGCCGAACCAAAGCCGGTGATGCCCAGCACCCCGAAGCCTACGGCCACCACCAGCAAAGGATAAATCTGTTCCAGCATCTTTGTTCCGGCGCCCATCATAGTCTTCGCTTGAGTCAAAATAGAGTTTTTTAACGGCACCACACGACATCATGGGCAATCGACTGACGCAAATCGCCACCCGCACCGGGGATGGCGGCACCACCGGGCTGGGCAACAACCAGCGGGTGTCCAAAAACAGTTTGCGCGTGCACGCCATGGGCGATGTCGATGAGCTCAACTCGAACATCGGGGTCTTGCTGTGCGAAGAAATGCCTGCCGACGTGCGCGAGTTGCTGGTCGAGATCCAGCACCAATTGTTCAACCTGGGGGGCGAGCTCTCGATCCCGGGTTTTGAGTTGCTCAAGCTAGAGGCGGTGGCGGCACTCGATGAAGCGCTCGAGCGCTACAACGCCCAATTGCCCAAGTTGCAAGAGTTCATCCTGCCCGCCGGCACCCGGGGGGCAGCCCTGGCCCACGTGTGCCGCACGGTGGCGCGACGTGCCGAGCGCTCGGTGGTGGCCCTGGGCTTTGAAGAGGCGCTCCATGACGCGCCACGCCAATACCTCAACCGGCTTTCTGACCTCATGTTTGTGCTGGCGCGCGTGCTCAACCGCCTGCACGGTGGCGACGATGTCTATTGGAAAAGCGAACGCCTGAAGTCGGGCCAGTGAGTCCTGCGGGCTCAGGCAAACAACTTGTCGTCAAAAATCGCCACGGCGCGCGTCCAACCGGCCGAAGCACCCTTGATCTTGTGCGGAAAGCAGCTGATGTAGAAGCCCGAAGGCGGCAGCGATTCGAGGTTGTGCAGTTTCTCCAGGTGGCAATAGCCGATGTCGCGGCCTGCTTTGTGGCCTTCCCAGATCAGGCCCGCATTGCCGCTGTCTTTGTATTTTTCGGCGGTGTACACAAAGGGCGCGTCCCAGCTCCAGGCGTCTGTCCCGGTCAGCCGCACGCCACGCTCAAGCAGATACATGGTCGCTTCGTAGCCCATGCCGCAACCGCTGGCCACATAGTCCGGATGGCCATAGCGTGAGCCGGCGCGGGTATTGACCACCACGATCTCCAGAGGCGTCAGGGTGTGGCCGATGCGCTTTAACTCGGCCTCGACCTCCACCGCGGTCACCACATGCCCGTCGGGCAAGTGCCGGAAATCAAGCTTGACCCCGGGTTGAAAACACCATTCCAGGGGCACCTCGTCGATGGCGATCGCAGGTTTTTTTTCGCCCAATGCGTTGTCCATGGTCGAGTGGAAGTGATAGGGCGCGTCCAGGTGCGTGCCATTGTGCGTGCACAGGTTCACGAACTCCACCGCCCAGCCCTCGCCATCGGGCAGGTCTTCTTTTTTCAGCCCCGGAAAAAAGGGTGCGATTTGCTCGTAGGTGTTTTCGTGGTTGAAGTATTCGATGCGCGGCGCAAAGGCGGGCGGGTCGCTGAGCACATCGTTTTCAAGCCGGATGGAGAGGTCGACAAATTTTCGGGCCATGGTGAACTCGGTCAGAACGTGGGACAACATCCGTAGTTTGCCTCAAGCTTCATGCGCCATGGACAAACCGGTGACACGTGTGCGCACGCCGGGTCAGGCGAACCCGACCCGGGTGGCGGCATCGGGCTCAACCCTGACATTTTGCAAAAGGTTTAGGGCTTTCATCAGGTTCAAATTCAACCATCTGGACGGATACTGACAGCGTGTGGTTTCCCCGGGTGGTCAGGCTTGGGGTGCCGTTTCCATCGTTGATAAGCTGATCCTAGTTCACACCATGAATGCCACCGCACCGCTCGTTGCCCCTTACGTGCCGCAAATTCGGCTCTATGCCAACTGGCTCGAGAAAAGACACGGCCTGAAATTTGCGGATTACCAGGCCATGTGGCGCTGGTCGGTGACCGAGTTGGACCAGTTTTGGGGCACCATGTGGGAATACCTCGACATGCAATCCCCCACCCCCCACACGGCGGTGCTGGCCCAAAACACCATGCCAGGTGCGGTCTGGTTTCCGGGGGCACAGGTCAATTACGCCCGACAAGTCCTGCGCCACGTGGGTCCTGCGCACGACGCGGGCATGCCGGCCATCATCAGCGACAACGAGAAAGGGCAGCGCCGCGAACTGAGCTGGCCCGAGCTGCGCCGCCAAGTCGCAGCGCTGGCGCGCCACCTGCAATCGCAGGGCGTGCGCCCCGGCGATCGGGTCGCGGCCTATTTGCCCAACGTGCCAGAAACCATGGTTGCTTTTTTGGCCGTGGTCAGCGTCGGCGGCATCTGGAGCGTGTGCGCCCCCGACATGGGCACCCACGCCGTGCTCGACCGCTTCAAACAGATCACCCCCAAAGTCCTGCTGGCTTGCGACGGCGTGACCTATGGCGGCAAAGATCACGACCGCAGCACGGTCGTGGCCGAGATGCGCGCCTCATTGCCCAGCGTGCAGCACGTCGTCTACTGGCGCAACTTGGGCTCTGCCCCCTTGGCCAACAGTGCCGACTTTGCCAAGGTCGTGGCTTCCGGCGGCGACGATCCGGGCTTCTCCCCGTTGTGGGTGCCGTTTGACCACCCCCTGTGGATCGTCTACTCCAGTGGCACCACCGGCCTGCCCAAGCCGATTGTCCACACCCACGGCGGCACCTTGCTCAATGGCATGGCGCACAAAAACATCCACTACGACGTCGGCTGCAGTTATGAGACCAACTCCTGGGGCGAGCGGTTCTTGTGGTACAGCTCGACCGGCTGGGTGATGTGGAATGCCCAACTCAGCGGCCTGCTCAGCGGCACCACCTGCGTCCTCTACGACGGCAACCCCGGTGGCTCCAAAGAGCGGCCCGATTGGGGGGTGTTGTGGCGTTTTGCCGCCCGTGAGCGCGTCACCTTCTTTGGCGCCGGTGCGGCCTATTTCAGCAACTGCATGAAAGCCCAGCTTGACCTGACCGGCGTTCAGGGCCTGCAACAGGTTCGGGCACTGGGTACCACCGGGTCCCCGCTGAGTCCCGAGGTGCAAGAGTGGGGAACCCGAGTCATGCGCGGTGTGTACGACCGCGCCGGACTCCAGCAACGCCCGGATGTCTGGTGGTGCAACATTTCCGGCGGCACCGATGCCGGCGCCTATCTGGGGGGGCACCGCGAATTGCCCATGGTTCCCGGCGAGATGCAGTGTCGTTTTTTGGGGGTGTCGGTCGAGGCCTGGAACGAGCAGGGCCAACCGGTGATCGACGAAGTCGGCGAACTGGTCGTGACCCAGCCTTTGCCCAGCATGCCGCCCTTCTTCTGGGGCGATGTCGATCACCAGCGCTATCTGGGCAGCTACTTCGACATGTACGCCGCTGGTCAAGGCCGCAAGCCGGGCGGTGGCAACGCCGATCCCGCCGCGGGCGGGGTTTGGCGTCATGGCGACTGGCTCAAAATCACGCCCGAGGGGCGCTGTGTGATTTATGGCCGCAGCGACGCCACCATCAACCGGCACGGCTTGCGCATGGGCACCTCCGAGTTGTACCGGGCCGTCGAGGCCCTGCCCGAAGTCCTCGACTCGATGGTGGTCGACCTCGAATATCTGGGCCGCGCCAGTTACATGCCGCTGTTTGTGGTCCTGCGTGAAGGCATGGTGCTCGACGACGCTTTGCGAGCCCGCCTGAACGCCGCCGTGCGCGATGCGCTGAGCCCGCGTTTTGTGCCCGACGAGATTTTTCAGGTGGCCGAAATCCCGCGCACCCTGTCGGGCAAAAAACAAGAACTGCCCATCAAAAAACTGATGCTGGGCCAGCCCATCGAGAAGGTGCTCAATCGCGACGCCATGGCCAACCCGCAGTGTTTGCCCTGGTACATCGACATGGCCCAGCGCCATCTCGCCAGGCCCGTGGCCTGAGGCGGTCTCAGGCGGCGATCAGGCGCTCGTTCGCCTGTTGACCCGCCCACCGTGAGACATCCACATCGTCCAAAAAATCGCGCACGAACACGCTGGCGGGTCGGGCCCACACCTCTTGCGGTGCGCCCACCTGTTCGATGCGGCCCCGATTCATCAGCACCACCCGATCCGCCACATCCAGGGCCTCTTCCTGATCGTGCGTCACGAACACCGTGGTCACCCCCAGCTCTTGTTGCAACTCGCGCAACCAGCGGCGCAAGGTTTTTCGCACCTTGGCGTCGAGCGCGCCAAAGGGTTCGTCGAGCAGCAACACGCGAGGCTGGACCGCCAATGCACGGGCCAATGCCACCCGTTGGCGCTGCCCGCCGGAGAGTTGCGCCGGGTGGCGCTCGCCCAAGCCAGCCAGTTGCACGCGTTCGAGCAAGTGGTGCACTTGTTCGCGGATCTGTGCTTCGCCGGGTCGGCTGGCGCGCGGCCGCATGCGCAATCCAAACGCCACATTGTCAAACACCGACATGTGGCGAAACAGCGCATAGTGCTGAAACACAAAACCGACCCGGCGCTCACGCACATGCACGTGCGTCATGTCTTCGCCATGAAAGGCCACCTGCCCATCGTCTGCCCCTTCGAGGCCCGCCATGATGCGCAGCAACGTGGTCTTGCCGCAGCCCGAGGGGCCCAGCAAAGCCACTAATTCCCCCGATGCAATCTGCAGGTTGACATCGGTCAGCGCCTGAAACGCCCCGAAATGTTTGTGGATGTGACGGATCTCGATGCTCATGGCAACTCCTTGGGGTGTGCCCGGGCGGGCGGGGTCAGGGGTTCGGGGGTATCTGGTGGCACCGCCTGCTGCCGCAAGTGGCGCCACTCGATGAACGATTTGATCGCCAGCGTCACCAGCGCCAGCAGCGCCAGCAACGAGGCCACCGCAAAAGCGGCCACCGATTGATATTCGTTGTACAAAATCTCGACGTGCAAGGGCATGGTGTTGGTCTCGCCCCGGATGTGGCCCGACACCACCGACACCGCGCCGAACTCGCCCATGGCGCGGGCGTTGCACAAAATCACGCCGTAAATCAGCCCCCAGCGGATGTTGGGCAAGGTCACGTGCCAAAAGGCTTGCCAGCCATTGGCGCCCAGCACGATGGCGGCCTGTTCTTCGTCCTGACCTTGGGCTTGCATCAGCGGGATCAGCTCGCGGGCGATGAAGGGGAAGGTCACGAACAAGGTCGCCAGCACGATGCCGGGCACCGCAAAAATGATGCGGATGTCCTGTGCTTGCAGCCAAGGGCCCAGCCAGCCCTGAGCCCCGAAGACCAACACATAGACCAAGCCGGCGACCACCGGCGACACCGAAAACGGCAAATCGACCAGCGTGATCAGCAAGGTCTTGCCCCGGAATTCGAACTTGGCGATCGCCCAGGCCGCCGCCACGCCAAACACCAGGTTGAGCGGCACAGCGATGGCGGCAATGAGTAACGTCAGTCGAATCGCAGCCCAAGCCTCGGGCTCGGCCAGCGCGGCTGCGTAGGCCTGCCAGCCCTGGCTCAGGGCCTCGACAAACACGGTGGCCAGTGGCAAAACCAAAAACAAGGCCATGAAGGTCAGGGCAACCCCGATCAACAGCCGTTGAACCCAGCGTGGCTCGGTGGTGCTGGCGTTTTGCCTGCGCTGCATCTCAGGCCCCTGTCGAGCGGCGGCGTTGCCACGTTTGCAAGCCATTGATGGCCAACAGCAAGACCAACGACATGCCCAACATCACCACCGCCACCGCCGTGGCGCCGGCATAGTCATACTGCTCCAACTTGCCGACGATGATCAGTGGCGCAATCTCGGACACCATGGGCATGTTGCCGGCAATGAAAATCACCGAGCCGTATTCGCCGATGGCGCGGGCAAAGGCCATTGCAAAGCCCGCCAGCAGCGCCGGCGCGATCAGCGGCAACAGGACATGGCGGAAAGTTTGCCAACGGCTGGCGCCCAGACAAGTCGCGGCTTCTTCCAACTCTCTTTCGGCGTCTTCCAGCACCGGTTGCACCGTGCGCACCACAAACGGCAGACCGATGAAAATCAGCGCCACCACCACCCCGCCGGGATTGAATGCCAACTCGATGCCCAGCGGATCGAGCCACCGCCCCACCCAGCCATTGTTGGCCAGCAAGGCGGTGAGTGCGATGCCCGCCACCGCCGTGGGCAAGGCAAACGGCAAATCCACCAGTGCATCGGCGATTTTTTGGCCTGCAAAGTCATACCGCACCAACACCCAAGCCAACAACAAGCCAAACACCCCATTCACGCAGGCGGCCAGCAATGAAGCCCCAAATGTCAGCCGATAGGCCGCCAACACACGCGGGCTGGTCACAGCCTCGATGAACTGGTCCGGACTCAGGCTGAGGGTCTTGAGCACCAGAGCGCCTAAAGGCAACAGCACGATCAGTCCCAAATAGAACAAGGTGTAGCCCAAGGTCAGCCGAAACCCGGGCAACACCCTTCGCACCGTTGGTCCTGTGCGGGGCGGGCGGGGTGGGCGGGGGGTAGCCAGCCGGATCAAGGCCGGCGGCAGGTCATCGGTGGGTGGCAACGCCGTGTTCATTTGCGCGCATAAATCTGATCAAACACACCCCCGTCGACAAAATGCAATTTGCTCACCTGGTCCCAAGAGCCAAAAGCCTTGTCCAGGGTGAACAGCTTGATCGGGGGTAACTTGGCGGCGTATTGGGCAGCGATCTTCTCGTTGACCGGGCGGTAAAAATTTTTGCCTGCGATGTGTTGCCCTTCTTCGCTGTACAGATGCTCCAGATAGGCCTGGGCCACCGCGCGGGTGCCCTTGCGATCCACATTTTTGTCCACCACGCTCACAGGGGGCTCGGCCAGAATCGACAGCGAGGGATAGACGATGTCCACTTTGCTGCCAAACTCTTTGTCCAGCAAATGAGCCTCGTTTTCCCAAGAGATCAGGACATCGCCCTGATTGCGCTGGGCGAAGGTCACCGACGAACCCCGAGCACCGGTGTCCAGCACAGGCACGTTTTGATACAACTGGGTCACAAACTCGCGCGCTTTGGCGTCGCTGCCGTACTTGCGCTTGGCGTATTCCCAGGCCGCCAGGTAATTCCAGCGTGCCCCACCCGAGGTCTTCGGGTTGGGTGTGATCACGCGGATCCCGGGCTTGACCAAGTCATCCCAGTCCTTGATCCCCTTGGGGTTGCCTTGCCGCACCACCAACACGATCGTCGATGTGTAGGGGGAGGCATTGTGCGGCAAACGTCTTTGCCAATCGGACGGGATCAATTTGCCGTGTTGGTGCAAGGCATCGATGTCGCCGGCCAGGGCCAGCGTCACCACATCGGCGTCGATGCCGTCAATCACCGAGCGGGCTTGCTTGCCCGAGCCACCATGCGACTGTTTGATGGTGACATCCTGACCGGTTTTGGCCTTCCAGTGCTTGGCAAACGCCTGGTTGAACTCGGCGTACAACTCGCGCGTGGGGTCGTAAGACACATTGAGCAGGGTCGTCTGAGCGTGGGCCACACAGGCTGCAGCTGCGGTCATCAGGGTCAGCATCACTTGGCGAAAAGAGCGGGACAGGTCTTGCATGGGTGGCCTTCAAAGTCATCGGAAGGTGATTTTGAAGACCATTGCTTAAAAACGGAACGAATATATTTTTGATTGTTTATAACTTTTAATCATATAAAGCCCGCCGATGGGCTTGTAGCCCCCTGTTGGGGCGTCAGTCCGGAGCCTCAAGGGTAAGATAGTGCTTTGTTTTTTTGCATGGGAGTTGCACATGGCCAAGGCCACTTTTGTTTGGGACGATCCTTTTTTGCTGGATCAGCAGTTGACCGAAGAAGAGCGTATGATCCGTGAAGCGGCCGCCGCTTATTGCAATGACCGTCTCATGCCCCGTGTCTTGGAGGCCTTCCGCCACGAAAAAACCGATGCCGCGATCTTCCGTGAAATGGGCGAACTGGGCTTGCTCGGCCCGACCATCGCTCCTGAATACGGCGGCCCTGGCCTGAACTACGTGGCCTATGGCCTGATCGCCCGGGAAGTTGAGCGCGTGGATTCCGGCTATCGCTCGATGATGAGTGTGCAGTCCTCATTGGTCATGGTGCCGATCAACGAATTTGGCACCGAAGCACAAAAGCAGAAGTTTTTGCCCAGACTCGCCACCGGCGAGTGGATCGGTTGCTTCGGCCTGACCGAACCGGATCATGGCTCTGACCCGGCCAGCATGGCCACGCGGGCACAAAAAGTGCCTGGCGGCTACATGATGAAGGGCAACAAGATGTGGATCTCCAACAGCCCCATCGCCGATGTCTTTGTGGTTTGGGCCAAAGAGGTCAGCGAGGGTGGCCAGGTCGGCCCCATCCGGGGTTTCATCCTTGAAAAAGGCATGAAGGGCCTCAGTGCCCCGGCCGTGCATGGCAAAGTCGGCTTGCGCGCTTCGATCACCGGTGAAATCGTCATGGACGGTGTCTTTGTGCCCGAAGAAAACGCTTTTCCTGAAGTGCAAGGCCTCAAAGGCCCCTTCACCTGCCTCAACAGCGCCCGTTACGGCATCGCCTGGGGCGCTTTGGGTGCGGCCGAATACTGCTGGCACACCGCACGCCAGTACGTGCTCGATCGGCAACAGTTTGGCCGCCCCCTGGCTGCCAACCAACTGATCCAGAAAAAACTCGCCGATATGCAAACCGAAATTTCGCTCGGCTTGCAAGGCTGCTTGCGATTGGGTCGCATGAAAGACGAGGGCACCGCCGCCGTTGAAACCACCTCCATCATCAAGCGCAACTCTTGCGGCAAGGCCCTCGACATTGCCCGCATGGCGCGCGACATGATGGGCGGCAACGGCATCAGCGACGAATTTGGAGTGGCGCGTCATTTGGTCAACCTGGAGGTGGTCAACACCTACGAGGGGACACACGACATCCACGCCCTGATCCTGGGGCGGGCTCAGACCGGCATCGCCGCCTTCGCCAATTGAGCGACGCCGTCAAGCCCCAACGCGTCGTCGTGGGCTTGAGCGGCGGGGTCGACTCGGCCGTCACGGCCTGGTTGCTCAAACAGCAGGGCCATGAAGTCGTCGGCATCTTCATGAAAAACTGGGAAGATGACGACGACTCCGAATACTGCTCGTCCAACATCGACTTCGTAGACGCCGCTTCGGTGGCCGATGTGGTCGGCATCGAGATCGAGCACGTCAACTTTGCGGCCGAATACAAAGACCGGGTATTTGCCGAATTTTTGCGCGAGTACCAGGCCGGTCGCACGCCCAACCCCGATGTGCTGTGCAACGCCGAAATCAAATTCAAGGCCTTTCTCGATCACGCCATGCGCCTGGGTGCCGAGCGCATCGCCACCGGCCACTATGCCCGCGTGCGCGAGCGTGACGGGCGTTTCGAGTTGCTCAAGGGCCTCGACCCGGCCAAAGACCAAAGCTACTTTCTGCACCGCCTGAATCAGGCGCAGTTGTCGCGCACCTGGTTTCCGGTCGGCGAGTTGCGCAAGACCCAGGTGCGTGAGATCGCCGACCAGATTGGTTTGCCCAACGCGCGCAAAAAAGACTCCACCGGCATCTGTTTCATCGGCGAACGCCCGTTTCGGGAATTCCTGGGCCGGTACATTTCTCACGAACCCGGCCCCATTCGGGACGATCGTGGGCGCACCGTGGGGCGACACGTCGGCCTGAGTTTTTACACCCTGGGCCAACGCCAGGGCCTGGGCATCGGTGGCCTCAAAGCCCAGGGGTCACAACGCGGAGGCGGCGAACATCAACCCTGGTTTGTGGCCCGCAAAGACGTGTCCGCCAACACCCTGTACGCCGTGCAAGGTCACGACCACCCCTGGTTGCTTGCGCCCGCCTTGCGGGCGCAAGACCTGAGTTGGGTGGCTGGGCACCCTCCGCAAGGGCCCTATCCGGTGGCTTTGGCGGCCAAGACCCGTTACCGTCAAACCGATGCCGCATGCCAGATCACACGCTGCGAGGCGGGCGAGTTGTGGCTTGAATTCCATCATGACCAGTGGGCTGTGACCCCTGGACAGTCCGCCGTGCTCTACGAGGGCGAAGTGTGCCTGGGCGGTGGGGTCATCACCGAGGCGCTGCAGACCCACGCCGCCACAGCCTGAAAGGACCCACCTCATGGATCGGCGGCAATTCAATCGCTGGCTGCGTGCAAGTGCTTATGGCCTGGCCATGTCGCCCTGGATGGTCCCCGCCCGCGCGCAAACCGCTCCCGAGCGCAACTGGAAAACCGCGCCCTTCCAACTGGGGGTGGCCAGTGGTTCGCCGCGCCACGACTCGGTCGTGATCTGGACCCGGTTGCTGGTCGACGATGCTGACCGCCAGGCCAGCGACAGCGACGCGGTGTCGGGGCGTTTTGAAGTTTACGCCGACGAGGCCCTGCGCCGGCCTGTCACCCGGGGCGAGTGGCGCACCGATGCCAGTCGGGGCCACAGCGTGCACGTGATCGTTTCGGGCCTGACGCCGGCTCGAACCTATTGGTATCGGTTCTTGTGCGGTGATGCCGTCAGCACCGTGGGCAGTACCCAGACCGCCCCCGCCCCGGAGGCCGACGTCAGTCGCTTGCGCCTGGCGCTGGCTTCGTGCCAGCATTACGAGCATGGTACCTATGTCGCTCATCGCGACTTGGCCAAACAAGACCTCGACTTGGTCGTGTTTGTCGGGGACTACATCTACGAGTCCAGCAACCCGCGCAACCGGGTCCGAGCCCACCGTGGCCCCGAGCCCAAAACCCTGGCCGAGTACCGCGACCATTACGCACAATACAAGTCAGACCCTGACCTGCAAGCCGCCCATGCGGCTCACCCATGGCTCTTGATGTGGGACGACCACGAAGTCGTCAACGACTACGCCAACCAGACCGACGCCGCTTACACCGACCCGGCGGTTTTTCTGGCGCGGCGGGCAGCGGCCTACCAGGCCTATTTCGAGCACCAGCCACTCCGTTTGGGCCCCGATCCCGCCAGTCCTTACAAGGCCTCGATGCGCCTGCACCATCGCCTGCCCTGGGGGCGTCTGGCCGATTTGTGGACCCTCGATTGCCGACAATATCGCGATCCGCAGGCTTGCGCCGACCCCGTCAAAGGGGGTGGGCGTGTTGTTTTACAGTGCGCCGAATTGGGCCAGCCGCACCGCAGCATGTTGGGTGCCGAGCAGGAAAAATGGCTCTACCAGGGCCTCCAACAAAGCCGGCGTCAATGGAAACTGCTGGCTCAAAGCACCCTGATGGGCTCGTCACGCGTCGAAACCCCGATGGGCAAAACCACTTACACCGACGGCTGGGACGGATACCCCATGGCGCGTCGGCGGCTGATGGACTGCATCGCCGACAACCAGATCAGCGACGTCGTCACCCTGGGCGGTGACGTCCACATGAACGTCGCGGGCTTGCTCAGGCAGGAACCTAACGACAAGAATTTTCCTGTGATTGCCAGTGAGTTTGTGACCACTTCGATCTCGTCCAGAGGGCGTTCTGAAAGCCTCATCTCGGCGGTGCGCACCAGCAACCCCGACCTTTTGCACGCCCGCACCGACGAGCGCGGGTACACCCTGTGCGAATTCACCCCCAAGCAATGCCTGACCGAGTTCCGCACCACCCCCAGCCCAGCCGGCACCAGCGACACCCTCCGGGTTCAAGCCCGATACCTGGTCGAAACCGGTCGCCCCGGCCCCCAACCCGCCTGACGCAGAAATTGGGGTCAGACCCCAATTTCTGCACTGTCGCTAAAAAACAACCATTAATTGGGGTCTGACCCCAATTAACTATGGGGTTATGACTTATGCCAGGTGGGCAAAACTAGGGTTTACCCTAAAATTGAGTCATGGTTGTACCGCAACCGATTTTCAAAGGAGTCCACCATGACCTCATTTGCTCACGCTGATTACCCCCAACAGCACGCCGGCGTCATTCGCGCCGAACAAGCGGTGGAGGCTTTCAAACAAGTCGCCGCCGATCTTCAAAACCCGAAAGGCCCGTTGGCCAGCCTGTTGGCACCGGTGCGCATCTTGGCTGCCGCTGCATGGGCCGAGGCCCAACGCACCGCAGCCGCATGGCAACTGGCACGCCAGGATGCCCGCATGTGGGAGTTGGCCCAGCAGGACCATCGTTTGATGGCAGAGATCCGCCGCGCTCAAGGCTGAGTCGATGATGACCATCCCCGGCCTGCAAGGACCGGGGTCAGAAAAAAAGCCCAGGTCGGTTCAGACCCGGGCTTTTTTCATGGGGCTTGGAAGCCTGTATCAGGCCATCGCCGTGAGTTTCTTTTCGATCTGGGCTTTGGTGTGCACCAGTTCTTGCGGCAGGTGGTGAGCCAAGGTGGTGAACAGCTCGTCGTGCATTTTGAGCTCGGCTTGCCATTCGGTCTTGCTGATGGAAGTCACGGCCTTGAACTGGTCGGCCCCGAAGTTCAGACCGTTCCAGTTCATTTCTTGATAAGCCGGGCTGACGCCGACCAGGTGTTCTACGCCCTGCGCCTTGCCCTCGATGCGGTCGATGATCCACTTGAGCACGCGCATGTTTTCGCCGTAGCCGGGCCAAATGAATTTGCCGTCTTCGCCCTTGCGGAACCAGTTGGTGGTGTAAAAACGCGGGTGCTTGCCACCGGCTTGGGCCACTTTGGCACCGATGTTGAGCCAGTGCTGGAAGTAGTCGCTCATGTGGTAGCCCGTGAAGGGCAGCATGGCAAAGGGATCGCGCCGCACCACACCCTGGGCGCCGATGATGGCCGCGGTGGTTTCGGACGCCATGGTGGCCGCCATGTACACGCCTTCGGTCCAGTTGCGGGCCTCGGTCACCAGCGGCACGGTGTTGGAGCGGCGGCCACCAAAGATGAAGGCATCGATGGCCACGCCTTTGGGGTCGTCCCAAGCCGGGTCGATGGCCGGGTTGTTGGTGGCGGCCACGGTGAAACGGGCGTTGGGGTGGGCCGCCTTGGCGCCGGTCTCTTTGGCCAGGGCCGGGGTCCAGTCTTTGCCTTGCCAGTCGATGGCGTGTGCCGGGGCCTCGCCCAGGCCTTCCCACCAGACATCGCCATCGTCGGTCAGCGCGACGTTGGTGAAGATCACATCTTTGTCCAGGCTGGCCATGCAGTTGGGGTTGGTGACCGAGTTGGTGCCGGGGGCGACGCCAAAGTAACCGGCTTCGGGGTTGATGGCGTACAGGCGGCCGTCGGCACCGGGTTTGATCCAGGCGATGTCGTCCCCGATGGTGGTGACTTTCCAGCCTTCAAAGCCTTTGGGCGGAATCAGCATGGCGAAATTGGTTTTGCCGCAAGCGCTGGGGAAAGCCGCTGCCACGTGGTACTTTTTGCCTTCGGGGTTGGTGACGCCCAAAATCAGCATGTGCTCGGCCAACCAGCCTTCGTCGCGGCCCATGTTGGAGGCGATGCGCAAGGCAAAGCACTTTTTGCCCAGCAAGGCATTGCCGCCGTAGCCCGAACCAAACGACCAGATTTCGCGGGTTTCGGGGTAGTGCACGATGTACTTGGTCTGGTGGCAAGGCCAGCGGCTGTCTTTTTGGCCCGGTTGAAGGGGCGCACCCACGGTGTGCACGCAAGGGACATACTCGCCGTCGCTGCCCAGCACGTCATAGACCGCCTGACCCATGCGGGTCATGAGCTTCATGTTGACGGCCACATACGGGCTGTCAGACAGCTCGACACCGATGTGGGCGATCGGGCTGCCCAGAGGGCCCATGGAGAAGGGCACCACGTACAGGGTGCGGCCTTTCATGGCCCCGGTGAAGAGCGGTTGCAGGGTGGCGCGCATTTCGACCGGGTCGACCCAGTTGTTGGTCGGGCCGGCGTCTTCTTTTTTCTTTGAACAGATGAAGGTGCGGTCTTCAACGCGGGCCACGTCCGAGGGGTCCGACCAGGCCAGGTAAGAGTTGGGGCGCTTGGCCGGGTTCAGGCGCGTGAAAATGCCGGCGTCGACCAGCTTTTGGCACAGGGCGTTGTACTCGGCGTCGCTCCCATCGCACCAATGCACGGCGTCGGGCTGCAGCAACTTCACCATGTCATTGACCCAAGCAATCAGCTTGGCGTGCTTGACGAAGGCAGGCGGGTTCAGGCCGGGAATGGCGCTCATGGGTGTTCTCCTGAATTAAAAAAATGGTTGAGGTCAAACCTGTGAACACACAGGGCTGGCCTCAACCCGTTGCCTGGGCCACCCGCGGCCCCTGCTGCAACTCATGAAGATTTTATGAAATTGCGATGCCGCCAACCTGACAAATGTCAGCCTGAAGACACCTGAAGCATACTTTAGAAATAAAAAACACCGCCCGGGCGGTGTTTGTTCGGGGGGCTGGTGCGCTCAGGCCATGAACACGGCGATGAAAGCCAGCAGGAAAATCAGGATGCCGCCACCCACGGGCAACACGATGGGCATGAGGGGGACGATGGATTCGACAACGTCATCGGACTTTTGGGGGGCGTGGTTTCCGCTCATGAGATCTTCCTTTCAGTGGGCCAAATTCTACAACCGATCCGCCCGGGTTTCAAAGTTGCTCCCAAGGCAGCCCCTCGAAGCGCCAGCCATTGAGTGTGGAGCGATGAAACTGGGGGTCGAGGTCGCCCTCAAACCCGTGCAGCACGTTGACGACATCGGCGAACCCATGCGCTTCCAATGTCTTGCCAGCCTCCACCGAGCGCTGACCGCTGCGGCAAATCAGCAACACCGGGCGGTCTTTGCGCCCAGCTTCGTCGAGCACCTGGGCGCAAAAATGCTCGGGCGCGGGAGTGAAATCGGGGTATTCGTACCACGGGATGTTGACGGCACCGGGCGGGCGGCCGACATACATGGACTCGATTTCCATGCGGATGTCGATCAGCAAGGCATCGGGGTCGGACTGCATAAGGGCCCAGGATTCGCGGGGTGTCAAGTTGCGCATAGGGGAAGTATTGTCGCCGTTTCTTACAATCGGGGGATGAAACCCAAATACACCCGGGCGCAAAACCTGGAAGACCTGTTGCGCCAGCGCATCCTGGTGCTCGACGGTGCCATGGGCACCATGATCCAGCGCTTCAAGCTCAGCGAGGCCCAATACCGGGGCCAACGCTTTGCCGACTTTCACAAAGACGTGCAAGGCAACAACGAGTTGCTCAGCCTGACCCGGCCCGACATCATCCGCGACATCCACGAAGGTTATCTGGCCGCGGGTGCTGATCTGATCGAGACCAACACCTTTGGCGCCACCACGGTGGCACAAGACGATTATGAAATGGCCCACCTGGTGCGCGAGATGAACCGGGCTTCGGCCCAGCTGGCGCGTGCCGCCTGCGACAAATTCTCGACGCCCGACAAACCCCGCTTTGCCTGCGGCGCCTTGGGTCCTACCCCACGCACCGCCAGCATCAGCCCGGACGTCAACGACCCCGGCGCGCGCAACATCGATTTCGAGCAATTGCGCGCTGCTTATTTCGATCAGGTTCAGGCGCTGGTCGAGGGCGGCGTCGATGTCATTTTGGTGGAAACCATCTTTGACACCCTGAATGCCAAGGCGGCCCTGTTCGCCATCGATGAATTTTTTGAGCAAAGCGGTGAACGCTTGCCCCTGATCATCAGCGGCACCGTCACCGATGCCTCGGGGCGCATCCTGAGCGGCCAAACCGTCACCGCCTTCTGGCACAGCGTGCGGCACTCGCAACCGATCGCCGTGGGCCTGAACTGCGCCCTGGGCGCAGCGCTCATGCGCCCCTACCTGCAAGAGCTGGCCAAGGCGGCTGGCGACACCTTCATTTCTTGCTACCCCAACGCCGGCTTGCCCAACCCCATGAGCGACACCGGCTTTGACGAAACCCCTGATGTCACCAGCCGACTGATCCACGAATTTGCGGCGGAAGGCCTGGTGAACATCGTCGGGGGCTGTTGCGGCACCACCCCCGACCACATCGGCGCCATCGCCCGCGCGGTGGCCAAAGACCAGCGCCGTGCGCTGCAGGAGGCATGACCATGACCCACATTGCAGCCATGAAACTATCGGGCCTTGAGCCCTTGAACATCGGCGAAGGCAGCCTGTTCGTCAACATCGGCGAGCGCACCAACGTCACCGGCTCCAAGGCATTTGCCCGCATGATCCTGAATGGCCAGTACGAAGAGGCCTTGGCCGTGGCTCGCCAGCAGGTCGAAAACGGCGCCCAAATTGTGGATGTCAACATGGACGAGGCCATGCTCGACAGCCAGGCCGCGATGGTGCGGTTCCTGAATTTGATGGCCAGCGAGCCCGACATCGCCCGCGTGCCGGTGATGATCGATTCGAGCAAATGGTCGGTCATCGAAGCCGGTTTGCGCTGCATCCAGGGTAAGGGGATCGTCAACTCGATCAGCATGAAAGAAGGCGTCGAAGAGTTCAAACGCCAGGCCAAACTGATTCGCCGCTATGGGGCCGCCACCGTGGTCATGGCGTTTGACGAACAGGGTCAGGCCGATACCTACCAGCGCAAGATCGAAATCTGTGAACGCGCTTACAAGATCCTGGTCGAAGAGGTGGGCTTTCCGCCCGAGGACATCATCTTTGATCCCAACATCTTTGCCATCGCCACCGGCATCGAAGAACACAACAATTACGCGGTCGACTTCATCGAGGCGACGCGCTGGATCAAGCAGAACCTGCCCGGCGCCAAAGTGTCGGGCGGGGTCAGCAATGTGTCGTTCAGCTTCCGCGGCAACGACCCGGTGCGCGAAGCCATCCACACGGTGTTTTTGTATCACGCGATCAAAGCCGGGATGGACATGGGCATCGTCAATGCCGGCATGATCGGCGTCTACGACGAACTTGAACCGCAGTTGCGCGAACGGGTGGAGGACGTGGTGCTCAATCGCCGCCCCGATGCGGCCGAGCGCCTGATCGAAGTGGCCGAAAGCGCCAAAGGTGCGGCCCGCGACGAGTCGACCAAACTGGCCTGGCGCGGCACCCCCGAGACGCCCGTGCCGGTGGCACAGCGCCTCTCGCATGCGCTGATACACGGCATCACCGACTTCATCGACGCCGACACCGAAGAAGCCTACCGCGAGGTGCTGGCCCGGGGTGGCCGACCCTTGCACGTGATCGAAGGCCCGCTGATGGACGGCATGAACATCGTCGGCGACTTGTTCGGCCAGGGCAAGATGTTTTTGCCGCAGGTGGTCAAGAGCGCGCGCGTCATGAAGCAGGCCGTGGCGCACCTGATCCCCTACATCGAAGAAGAAAAACGGCAGCAGGAAGCCGCCGGCGAGTCGGTGCGCAGCAAGGGCAAGATCGTGATTGCCACGGTCAAAGGCGATGTGCACGACATCGGCAAGAACATCGTCACCGTGGTTTTGCAATGCAACAACTTTGAAGTGGTGAACATGGGCGTGATGGTGCCTTGCCACGAGATTTTGGCGCGCGCCAAAGTCGAGGGTGCCGACATCGTGGGCCTGTCCGGCCTGATCACCCCGAGCCTGGAAGAGATGCAAGTGGTCGCCGCCGAAATGCAAAAAGACGAGCATTTCCGCCTGCGCAAAATCCCGCTGCTGATCGGCGGCGCCACCACCAGCCGGGTGCACACGGCGGTGAAAATCGCTCCGCATTACGAAGGCCCCGTGGTCTACGTGCCCGATGCCTCGCGCAGCGTGGGCGTGGCGCAAAGCCTGCTGTCCGATCAGGCCAGCCAGTACATCGCCGAACTCAAGGCCGATTACGAGCAGGTGCGCCATCAGCATGCGAATAAAAAAACCGTCCCCCTGATTCCTTTGGAACAGGCCCGAGCCAATGCGGCCCGGCTCGATTGGGCGGCGTATCAGCCCGTCACGCCCAAGTTCATCGGCCGGCGTGTGTTCAAAAATTTTGACCTGGCCGAATTGGAAAAATTCATCGATTGGGGCCCCTTCTTCCAAACCTGGGACTTGGCCGGCCCCTATCCGGCCATTTTGAAAGACCCGGTGGTGGGCGAAGAAGCGGTGCGCGTGCTGAGTGACGGCAAGCGCATGTTGCGCCGCCTGATCGAAGGCCGCTGGCTGACCGCCCATGCCGTGGTGGGTTTGTACCCGGCCAATTCGCGTGGCGACGACATCGTGCTGTGGCGTGACGAGTCGCGCACCGAGCCGGCGCTGGTCTGGCACGGCTTGCGCCAGCAAACCGCCAAACCGCGCGACAACCCCAACCGTTGCTTGTCGGATTTTGTCGGCCCGGTGGGCGTCAACGACCATGTGGGGGTGTTTGCCGTCACCGCCGGTCTGGGGGTCGACGCCAAAGAGCAGTACTTTCTCAAAGACCAGGACGATTACAGCGCCATCATGCTCAAGGCGTTGGCCGATCGACTGGCCGAAGCCATGGCCGAGTGTTTCCACCAGCGTGTGCGCACCGACCTGTGGGGATACGCCGCCGATGAACACCTGAGCAACGAAGACCTGATTGCCGAGCGCTATCGGGGCATCCGCCCGGCGCCCGGTTATCCGGCTTGCCCGGATCACCGCGTCAAGCGTGCCATGTTTGACCTGCTGGGGTGCGCCGACATCGGCATGACCCTGACCGAGAGCCTGGCCATGTCACCGGCCGCCAGCGTCAGCGGCTTCTACATTGGACACCCGGACGCGCGTTACTTCAATGTTGGCAAGATCGGCGAAGACCAATTGCAAGACATGGCCGCGCGCGAGGGGGTTGCCGAGGACGAATTGCGTCGCTGGTTGGCGCCGCAGCTGTGATCTGATGGCTCAAGCCGATGCGCCTCGCCGGCGCGGGCGCTTGCCCAATGCCCGCGCCTGCGCCGCCCACAGCGCCGCAATACCCACCAGGCAGGTGCCCCACATGAGCCACAGCCCCAGCGCGTAACCGCCTTCGGGCGACCACAGCAATCCCAACAAAAACGGTGCGCCGGCGCGTGCCAGCGCCAAAGGCAATCCCAGCGCGCCGTTCAGGGAGGCGGTGTGCGCCTGGCTCACGTACTGAGCCATCGCCGTGCCTTTGACGATGGTCAGCAGGCCATTGCCCACACCGTACAACACCACAAAGCACATGGCGGCCCAGACCTGTCCTGCGCCCAGCATCAAAAACAGCAAGCCCAGCGGGATCAGGCATGGCATCCAGCGATTGGTGACATGCGGATTGAGTTTTTTCTCCAGCACATACAAGGTCATGCGCCCCACCACCTGCATGGCCCCGATGACGGCTGGCGCAATGATCACCCAACGCTCGCTCAGGCCGGTCTCACGCAACAAGGCAATCATGTGCGCCGGCAAAGCCGCCGTCACGCCCAACAGCAACACCACAAACACCCCGATCAGCCAGAAGGTGGGTTGGCGCAAATGGTGGTGCAGGCCCGGATCCTCTTCCCCGTGGGGGCTGCCGGGGGGCAGCAGGGGCTGCCGGGGTGCTCCGCGCAAAATCATGCCATGCAAGGGCGCACACAGCAGCAGGTGCAAGGCGGCCAGCACCACCAAGGCGTCGCGCCACTGCAGCCATTCGATCAGCCCCGCCATGAGCGGGATGAACACCGTGCTGGCCAGGCCGCCCAAAAAAGTCAGGCTGATGATGGCGCGCCGGAAGTCGGTCGGAAAGCGCCGGGTCAGCACCGCAAAGGCGGGCGGGTACAGTGTGGCCGACAGACCGATGCCCAGCATCAGCCAGGCGCCCCAGAATTGCCACAGCGACTGCACCATGGACAGCGCCACCAGACCCAGGCCGGTCCAGGCCGAGCCCAGTGTCATGACGATCCGTTCATGGCCGCGGTCGATCAACCGCCCCACCGGGTAGGCCAACAAACCCTCGGCCAGCAGCGCCAGGCTGAACCCCAGCGATGATTCGGCGCGCCCGATGCCCAGCGCCTGCTCCATCGGCTCCAGAAAGACCGAAAACCCGTAGAACACACTGCCCCACGAAATGAGTTGAGCGAATGACAGCCAAAAAACAAACCAGGCGTCGGGTGTGGTGCCGCTTCGGGTCATGCGTCCATTATCGGTCTTGGGCTTGCGCCGGGCTGTCAAGTCCGCGGTAGCGGTAGCGCAACGCTTCGCCCACGTGTGCCAACCCGACTTCCTGCGCTTGCGCCAGGTCGGCGCAGGTCAGGGCGACCCGCCAAAGCCGGTGGATGGCGCGCGCCGACAGGCCCCAGCGTTGTGCAGCCTGTTGCAGGGCCTGGCGCGCTGCAGTGGCCCAGGGCAGGGCTTCGAGTTGCGCCGCCGGCAGGCGGGCATTGGGACAACCCTGCCGCCGCAAGGCCTGGTGTCGGGCCTGCTCGCAGCGTTCACGCACCGTGGCGCTGTTTTCGGCGGGTGCTGCCTCGTTGAGCAAAGCGCCCGGCGGCATCAGGGGAACCTCGATGTGCATGTCGATGCGATCGAGCAGCGGTCCGCTCAGGCGGTTTTGATAGCGCCGGACTTCGTCGGGGGTGCAACGGCAGTGACGCCCGACAGCACCCAACTGACCGCACGGGCAAGGGTTCATGGCGGCGATCAGTTGGAAATCGG